>Ga0310811_10013378_pt1 | contig 10687 bp, 9 predicted proteins | sample YCmetagenome_FD_207642 | JGI IMG/M metagenome (GOLD analysis project Ga0310811, IMG submission 207642) | Soil microbial communities from experimental microcosm in Duke University, North Carolina, United States - YC | ecosystem: Engineered > Artificial ecosystem > Soil microcosm > Unclassified ...
CGATCTGCGGCGAGTTGCTGACCGCGCTGGAAATCGCCCCGCCATTCGACCAGGCGCTGTTCTGCTTGAAGTTGCAATCCTCAACCAACAGGTTGTTGAAAATCAACTCGATCGCGCCGCCTTCGTTGCCAGCCGTGTTTCCCGTGAAAATGCAGGAGGCAAAGGCCGACCGCCCCGCCTGGGTGAAGGCCGCCAGGGTCTTCTTTTTGGCACTGATCAGGTCCGGCTGTACCCCCGGCAAAAGCGCGTCGATCGCGCTGTGCGCCGCGAGGCTGATCAATCCCTGCGGGGTTGCATACTGATTGAACTTGTCGTTGAAGAGCTTCCACCGTTGGTAGTCGGCGCTGTTCTTGTCCAGCTTCCCGAAGTAATCCAAGGCATCGACGATGAAGCCGGCGGCGCTCACTCCGATCTGGACGATGGCGTAGGCGGCGGCGATTCGCGCCCCGGGGCTGATATCCAGGCTGTTGAAAGTTCCGCCGGTCGGCTTGGTCACCGTGGTTGGTGACTTGGCGAAAGGATTCGGGATGGTCGCCGCGGCTTTGGAAAAGAACCCGCCTTGGGCCGCCGCAAATTTATTTCCGGCCTTGTAAATGCCGTAGGAGGTCAGGACATAGCCGATGCTGTCCCGCGTTTGCTCCTCGTTGACCCCGAAGATCGCGAAGGCGACCGTACGAAGCGTGTCGTTGAATTTGTCGACGTCGGCATTGCTCGAGCGTGGCGACGGAATACCCATGATCTTCACCGCTCCGCCGCCATCGCCGGCGGAGTTGCCCGTGAAGGTCGATTGGACGTACGCGCTCGCCTGATTCAACCCCCAGATGGCCCCGCCCGGGCCATCCGACACGTTTTGATCGAAGCTGCATCCGCCGATGAACGCGCTCCCGTCATACAGTGTCACCGCACCGCCATAGCCGCGGGCGCGGTTTCTCGTGAACGTGCAATTGTACATTTGCAGGCCGTAATTCGCGATGTTCCAGGTCGGACCGGTCGAGAAACAAAGCCCTCCGCCGACCACGGTCGATGAGGGCTTCACGGCGGAATTCGCTCCCGCCGTGCTGGGATCGTCCGAATAAATCTCGTAGCCGTCGATATCGGCCTGGCCGATGGAGGCGTTGGTGGCCGAGCCTCCCGTGATCGTCAAAAACTCGAGCATGACATCCGTCACGCCATTGCCGACGAGCACGTTGTAACAATTGTCGTTCCACCCCGCATCGCTCGTGGAGGCGCGCTGCGTGGGATATTGGTTGAGCGCGGTGATCTGTCCGACCATCGGCGTGCCGATATCGCCGCTGAGCACCACCGGATTCCCCCAGGGGGTGCGTGCGCTTGTCGTCGTTTCGTCGCCCCGAAAACCTCCCCGAATGATGAGGTGGCTCTTCAATTGGAACGCTGCGTTCCGATCCGTGCCGGAGGTCGGCTTGTAGGTTCCCGTGGCAATCCAGATTTCCACCATCTGGGAGGCCGTTGGCTGCGCCGCCGCCAGGGCATCCTGCAAGGTCAGGAATGCGTTCGGCCAGGAACTGCCGTTATGGACATTGCCCGTTGCCGCCTGATTGACCCGAAGAATTGTCTGGCTGAATGCCGACGCTCCGAAAAGCAAAAGCGAAATTGCGGCGACAAGGAAGGTCGCTGGACGGAACGAAAATTTAGTTTTCAAAAAGTAAGCTGATAAAAAGAGGCTGATCCTGTTCCGCGCGTGCGCAAAATTATACTCCGATCGTGGCATTCTAGGAGTGCCGATAGGAATTTGTCCATAGGATCACCTCCTGCAATTTCCTAGGAGCTTTTCCTAGGCGGATAACTCTGTTCCCACAGTAGCAGACATCAAATTGTTGCCTACCCCCTGATCAGGGGGAAATCCGATCATTTTTCGTATACGACCATACGAGGGACTTGTGCCGTCGTGGACGGGAGTCAGAGCGTTTGAGGAAAAATCAGAATGGCGAAAAATTCGAGGGTCCCGGCAAGGACCAGCAAGACCGGTGGGATTTCGATCCCCCTCAGCTGCCCCACTCCATCCGCGAGGGAAATGGCGGACGTCTATGCTCTTTGGGATGAGTTGGATCAGTTCCCCGCCGAAAAATCAGACGCCGCACTTTGCCATCTGGCCCAACGCCTCCAGCAACTGCTGAAAGCTGAAAATGTCAAATGGCTTGCGGCAACACGCATTCTCCACCGAGCCCAGGTAAAAAAGGACCCGTTGCTGGGCTGGCGGCTCCGCGCCAGCTACGATCTGGTGCCGGATCCTCCAGAATATCAGAAGTTGGTCTCGTGGTTCTATCAACGCCATGGAGAGCCGACCTCGGAAGTGCAGATCGGACTCGCCACCCACGCGCTTATCGCCGGAGCGGGAAACTTCCGGGTGCATCGCATGCGGGATGGCTGGATTCCCTATCGAGCGTTCCGCCAGAGCGAGCACTACGATCTTCACTATACGAAACTCGGGATCACAGATCGGATCTGGATTAGTTTCCCGTTGAACGCGGATACCGAATCGATCTTCCTGATCGATCGCCATGGCCCTACCCCACCCTTTTCAAAGCGGGACGCCGCGATGGCTGGGATGATCCTTCGTGGCATCCGGGAATTTCATCGCCGGCTCTTCCTTGATCGGGGCCTGTTTCTTGGCGAAACGTCGCTCAGTCCGGTCTTGCGCCGCATCGTTCAAAAATTGCTGACCGGAATGTCCGAAAAGGAAATTGCCGTGGAGATGGAGCAAAGCCTCTCCACCACTCACAAATATATCAAAACGATCTACAGCCGCTTCGGGGTGAATGGTCGGGCCGCGCTGATGGCCCTATGGCTGGGACCTACACCAAAAGAACCGGCCCAGACTTGATTCATCAGGCCGCTTCGCGTCTTTTTTGGGAACTAAGGAGTTCCAGCAAATCATTCATCGGAGAGGAGGCGCGTCCTGCCCCCATCGCAAAGACATGCCCGATCGCCGGAGCTCCCTTGATCGGGATGCCCACGGCAGCCCCCGGAACAAAGGATCTTAACGATTCGGGGAGGATGGCCACCCCGGAGCCCGCGGCGACCATGACGGCCACCGCCTGGGCTCGCGGAGATTCCAGCACGATCCGCGGTCGGAAACCCGCCTCGCGACAAAGCTCATGAACCAAACGGGAAAACGCCGGTGCTGCCTCGCCGGAAACTGCGACGAACCGCTCGTCCTGGAGATCGGCGAGATTTACCCTCGTGCGACCAGTCAACCGATGGCCGGATGGCGCGAAAACCAGCAACCGTTCCTGACGCCAAGGTATGAATCGAATGCCTTCCGGGCGCTCCACCGGGAGCAGCCCCACGAAACCCGCATCGAGTTTCCCTTGGGCGATGAGCTGAAGCTGGTCGGCGGGAGAAAGGTCGTGGAGCATGGTTTGTACCGCCGGATATTTCTCACGAAATCGGCGTAGTGCGTCCGCAATCTCCGGCCCCAGGACGGCGCTGACGAAACCCAATCGGAGCCGGGCGCTCTCCCCGACCGCCGATCGACGCGCCAGCTCCCCCGCTCGAACGAGTTGCGCCAGCACGCCCCGGCTCTCTTCGTAAAAAAGCTGTCCCGCGGCGGTGATCGCCACCCTCCGTGGGTGTCGCTCGAAGAGCTGGGCCCCGATTTTCTCCTCGAGGGTGCGAACGTGCCTGGAGAGCGGAGGCTGCGCCAGATGGAGTCGCCGCGCCGCTCTCGTGAAGGACAGCTCCTCCGCAACCGCCGTGAAGCACTCCAACTCGCGCAGCGTGTAGTCCATGCCAAAACGGTATCACAATGCGTCAAACACGGTATTTCCAATATCGATGCCGGGAGAGCACCGTAAGGCCACACCCAACTCTCCATGGCCATCAGCGATACGATCAAAAAAGGAACTCACCGAGCCCCTCACCGCAGCCTGCTGCGAGCCACCGGAATGCTCGATTCGGACGAAGACTGGGAGAAGCCCTTCATCGCGGTGGCCAATTCCTTCGTGCAAATCATCCCCGGCCACGTGCATCTGGACGTGGTGGGCCGCAAGGTCCGCGCGGCGATTCGCGAAGCGGGAGGTGTCCCCTTCGAGTTCAATACCATCGGAGTCGATGACGGGATCGCGATGGGGCACGGTGGCATGAGGTATTCCCTCGCCTCGCGGGAATTGATCGCCGACTCCGTGGAAACCATGCTGCGCGCCCATTGCTTCGACGGCGTGGTCTGCATTCCCAACTGCGACAAGATCGTACCCGGGATGATGATGGCGGTGGCCCGGGTGAACATTCCGGCGATCTTTGTCTCCGGCGGCCCGATGCAAGCCGGACGTGATCCGGTCTCGGGGAAAGCGCTCGACCTTTCGTCGATGTTCGAAGCGGTTGGTCAGCTCTCTGCCGGAAAGATCAACGAGGGCCAGCTCGATGCCATGGAGCGGCTGGCCTGCCCTACCTGCGGCTCCTGCTCCGGGATGTTCACCGCCAACTCCATGAACTGCCTGTGCGAGGCCCTGGGACTGGCCCTGCCGGGCAATGGCTCGATCCTGGCAACCGATCCCGATCGAGACCGTCTGTTCCAGCAAGCCGGGGCTGCGATCGTGCGATTGATCAAAGATAATGTGCGCCCGTCGGACATCCTGACTCGAGACGCCTTCGAAAATGCCCTGACCCTGGACATGGCGATGGGTGGCTCATCGAACACGATCCTGCACATCCTGGCGATCGCCCGGGAGGCGGGAATCCCTCTCGGCATGGAGGACTTCAATCCCATCGCCGGGCGCGTCCCCCAAGTTTGCAAAGTAGCTCCCGCCGGCATTCACCACATGGAGGATATCGCTCGGGCGGGAGGAATCGGTGCCGTGCTCAAGACCATCCATGAGCGAGCTGGTTTGCTGAAGACGGATGCGATCACCGTCTCGGGCTCCACTCTCGGAGAATTGATCGAAGCAGCGGAAGTGAAGGATGCTGAGGTGATCCGCCCATTGGACCGCGCCTACTCGTCGCGTGGCGGCCTTGCCATCCTGTTCGGCAATCTGGCTCCAAACGGCTGCGTGGTGAAGGCCGCCGCGGTGGCGCCAGCCATGATGAAATTTACCGGTCCGGCCATCGTGTTCGAATCCCAGGAGGAAGCGAGTACCGGCATTCTGATTGGAAAAGTGAAGGCCGGCGACGTGGTGGTGATCCGCTACGAAGGTCCACGCGGCGGCCCTGGCATGCCGGAAATGCTGGCACCCACCGCGGCCATCGCCGGTAGAGGGTTGGGCGAAAGCGTAGCCTTGATCACCGATGGGCGATTTTCAGGAGCCACCCGAGGCGGCGCGATCGGGCACGTCTCGCCCGAGGCGGCAGCCGGAGGAACGATCGCCTTGATCGAACCGGGAGACTTGATCGAGATCGACATCCCCGAGCGCCGCTTGTCGCTCTTGGTGAGCGAAGACGTTCTTTCTGCACGCCGCCACGTCTGGCAAAGACCATCGCCGAAAATCCGGTCGGGTTATCTGGCACGTTACGCGGCAATGGTCGGCAGCGCTGATACGGGTGCCATTCTCCAGATACCGGCTCTTGATCGATGAGTCCGGCAGACTCAACCGCGAGACGGCGATAACGAGCATCGCCGTGAGCTTGGATCCGGCAATTTTTCCTGGAGGACGGGCAAGGCGCGGCCAGGACATTGAGCCCATCGAGTCGGGTTTCCGGCGTGCGAATAGACACGATATCGCTTCATTTCAGGCCAAGGAGTTCTACTTAACCCTATTTAGGGGTTATATTTCTGACTAATCGGAAAACTGAACCCTCGATTTGCGATATGGGAGTACGGTGCCAGGAAGAGTCGGTCCCCGATCGGATACTAAAAACGTGTTTGGTTCTCAGTTGAAGAAGCTGAGGCTTGCCCGCGGAATCACTGCTACCAAAGTCATTGCTCAACTCGGCATCCTGGGTTGGGAAGTGGGGCATTCGACCTACTCGAACCTCGAAGCCGGTCACCGGCTCCTGGCCGACACGGAGTTGATTTTGATCCTCCGCGTGCTCAAGGCTGATCTCTCGGACCTGCGAGAGCCGAAGATGAAAATTCAAAAGCCTGCGGCCGCTAAAAAACGCCCCGGAGCCCGGCGAAAGTCTGCGTCAAAAAGTCAGTAGGCTGCTTAAGGTAGAAACTGCAGTTGCAGGCGCGAGACATCCTGCGCCGACGTGTCCTGTCAACGGGTGAAGCGTCAGATTCGCTATGGCGAAAAATATCCGCACTTCACATGGGCAACATTTAGTTGTCCAGAAAGCACCGGACCAATGGAGAAAAGCCAAATGCAATCGGTGGAATCAATACGACTTGATTTATCGTTGTTATCTTATTCTTTTAAGCCCATGAATCGCCAGCCGACACGGGCAATGCCTCCATTAATTTCCGAAGAAACCTCCCTGATGGCGAGTTGCTGGCTCGACATCGTGAAGAAACAGGTCGAGCGCTTAAAATTTGGTTCGGTCAACATCACGGTTCATGAAAACCGCGTCGTTCAGGTGGAGACCAGTTCGCGTATTCGCTTCGATAAAACCCAATAGTCTCCCTCAATCGCCATCTCACTCCAATGAATCGTCTGGCCTTCCTGATTCTCGCTCTCTCCGCAATTTTGTTGATGCCCCCTGCGGCCCTCGCCGCGGCGCAGACATTCGACGCGTTTGCGGGTGATTACACCAAGCATGGCCATGTCACCGTTTCGGATGGCGCCGGACTCTCGGGGTCGGGGAGAGTCCGCCTTTATGTCCATCGCACGGGGAATGGTCGTTCCGCTCGAGTCATCCTTCGCGGGACCCTCAAAATCGAAGGGGCGGTCCGACCATTTTCCAGCGTTGTCGTCCTCGGAAAGGACAATTCCGCGATCGTCTCGAATCTCGCTCCGGGAGTGGATGACGGCCACATCGCGAAGAAAGGCAGTTACTCCGCAGGCGCTTCGCGGATCCACGCCCAAACATCCTTTGTCCTCAATACAACGGAGGGTGAGGCCGCTTTTGTGATTGCGGTTCGTGCTGGAGGTCGAAGGCTCATCGTGACCGAGACTCTAAAGGCCACGTCCCTTACCAGCCCGATCACGTGGCGGTTTACCGCGACCAGCCACCGATAACGTCAGACGCCCCGCCTTTTGCTCCACTTCAATAAATAAGTTGACGTTACTGCTGTCCTGAAATACGACTATCTCACTCGTTATTCGACCCAACCTTGTGGAGAAACGTTCGATGAAGAAACGGCCTCGTTTCGAAGTCACCAATCCAAATACCTGAAAACATGAAAAAACGATCCATAGTGACGAGTGCCCTTTTGGGGGCGGTCACGCTTCTCACCCTTCACTCCACCAAGGCTGCCTTGAGTTATACTCCTGGTGATCTATTCCTAGGGTTCCGGGCTCAAGGCGGCACTGGTGCCAGCAAGGACTATGTCGTCAATATCGGCCAATTTTCCCTGTACACCTCGGGAGCCAGCTTCACCGTTGGCAACTATGGGAGTGATCTATCTTCATCCTCTCTTTTTGGTTCCTCATGGAATACAAACCGCGGCGAAGGCAACAATGTCTTCTGGGGCGTTATCGGGACGCCGTTTAACAACGACGGAGACGCACGGACGATTTACGTCTCGGAGCCTTCCTCGAGCAGCACCGTTTTTACCGGCCGTTCGCCCAACACATCTTTGGGAACGATCAATCTGATCCAGTCGGTAGGGAACGGCTATCTCAATAACAATGGCACCGTAAGCGCAACCAATCCGGCCGCACTCACGCAGAACGTGGGCGACCAGAATAGCTGGGCGTCGTTTTATCAAGGAAACCTCGACTTCAATCGCTTCGACGAGACCGAAGGGAACTTCATTCTGGGAACCAGTTCGGCCGATGCGAAACTGAACCTTTACCAGATCAACCCCATCAATGGTCAGGATCCTACCCTGTTGGGTTCGTTCACGATCAACGATTCCGGAGTCGTCACTTTCACCGCCGTGCCAGAGCCCTCGACCTGGCTCCTGATGGGAACCGCGCTCAGCGCATTGGTGCTCTTCAAGAGTCGTCGTCGGATCATCACCAATGCCTAAATCTCTGTAAACCAACCAACTTACATCCTATTTTATGAAAAATTTCAAAACTCTCGCTCTCGCCACTGCCGGAATGGTAGTCGGCCACACCCTATCCGCCAACACCACGATCTACCTCGCGGGATCAAACGGTGACCGCACAGCGACCCAAACCGCCATCGGCAATCTCCTTGGCGCCGCTGCCGTCTCGGGGTTCGTTGGCAGTGCTGCCCCGACTTCCGCGAACTACGGAATCTGGAACGGCACCTATAATGGCGAGGTCTACAAGATCAAGGTTGCCTTCCTCGGCGCCGCCGGCGGCATCAAAGCCCTTGCCGGCAACCAGACCGTTAACTTCCTGCCCGATACCGCGACTGGCCAGAGCAGTGCGAACGATATCGGTTCCGCCAGTTATAGCGGCGGCGTCGATCCTCAGGTTCCGAGTTTTATTTCGTCGTCGAACTTCCAGTCGACCACACCTTATCGCGGCCTCTATCAGGGAGTAAACTATGCCACTCTGACTGATGCTCTCACCGGAGTCATCCCGTTGAAATACGTCGCCAGCCCCGGCTTCCCGACCGCCAGCAACAATATTACTACCCAGCAGGTGCAGGCCCTTTACAGCCTTGGCGCTCTGCCCCTGGCTCTTTTCACGGGTGCCAATGCCGATGAAAACAAGGTGGTATACGCCATCGGTCGCAATACTGACGCTGGTCAGCGTTACATCTCGCTGACCGAGGCCGGACTTGGTGTCGGCGCAACCGTCAAGCAGTACAAGCCAACCGTCAGCGGTGCGACGACGGCAAGTGGTCAGACCTATGGTGGAACGGTGACCTCTCACATCCTTTGGCCTCGTGAGACGGTCAGCGGCGTGGACAGCGTCTCTCCTGGTAACAGTGGCTTCACTACCGGAGCCAACGAAGCTCCGGTGCTTACCGCGGTGCTTAGCGCCGCCGCTTATCAATCGGCCAACGCGGCTGCTACGGGCGGCTATTACATTGGTTATCTCACCCAAGGCGACTCGGACGCACGCGTCCTCGGTGGCGTGATTCCCGTCGCCAACCGCGGCGTGGAGTTGAAATACAATGGCGTCCAGTACAGCGCGAGCGCTGTGGCGGAGGGTCAATACACCTTCTGGGCTTACTCTCACCTCATCCGCAAGAGCACACTGACGACGGGCACGATCTTCAACTTCTATACCGCGTTGAAGAACCAGATCACCAACACCGACGCCGCCTCGGCCGGTCTCCTGATCAGCACGTTGAACGTCTCCCGTGATGGCGAGGGTACGCCGGTCCTGCCGACTTACTTCTAATAAAGCCCGCCGATCGTTAGCAGACACCCGGCGCGCTTCGTGTGCGCCGGGTGTTTTGCTCTCGCACCCTTTCTTTCACCTTCCGATGAATACCCGCAAAATCCTCGTCGCTTCCGCGGTGCTCAATGTCTCCTTGGCCACCTTGCTGGTTTTCTATTGGAAGACTCCCGCCACGCCGGCGCCCGCCACCGGCGCCGAGGCCCTGGTTCTTCCCCGTACTCTCTCCTCTTCTCCGGCGACGAACTCGAGTCCGCTGCTTCTCCCGGCCACTAAAAGGGACGAAGCTGCCTCCCCCGTTTTGTCCTCCTCCGCCGCACCGGCACCAGTCGCGCCTATTGTCGCCGCCGCCATGCCGGCGCCCGAGATCCGTTTTGTCCCCCCGCAACCCGAACCGATTTCCGGCAACCAGCCGGCTCAAAAGCTTACCGGCCAAAGTGCGTCCTCTCTTCCTCAGGAAGGCGAAGGCATTGCCGTGGATTCCTCACGATCAGGCAACGCCATCCATTTCCGGGGAATGCGCGTCGCCGTCGCAACCAACTATGGAACGAATAACGCCGGCCAGCCGACCCTCGCGGTCGATGTCACTCCGGATATCGGCCCGATGGCAGAAGCCTCCGCCGACAGCTCGGTTGCTGGAAATGTGGCCTCGAGTTCCGGCAGCTTCGGATCCGATACGAGGCTGGCGTCCACGGATATCTCAACCCCGCCCCCGGCGAGTGCGACCACTGACCCTACCGCCGTAAAGAAATCACGCCTTCGGGTCTTTTCCGACGAAGACAATGCCGTCCGCACGGAATGGGGATGGGCCGCGTGGGACCGGATGCGTCGTGAAGCGGATGCCGAAGGCTCCAACTAGAAGATTCACCCAGCGACGATTTAGGGAAACTCCGCAAGACTCGTCAGATTTCCCGAAGGCCACGATCACACTCTCGTCCTAGACCGACGCTATTCGGCTTTGATTGGCTTCGGAGGCAGCGCAGCTTTGTACTCCTGCGACAGGCGCTTGCCCTCGGCGAGTTGCTCTGGCGAAAGCAATTTTTCAACTCCAGGCAGGAGATTGAACGCGGTCGCCTCGTTCGCATCCGCGCTGATCTTGAGCCAGGCGTAGGATTTTACGAGGTTCTGGTCGACGCCTTTGCCTTCGTAGTAGAGGCGCCCAATATTCGCCTGCGCCCTCACGTCTCCCGCACGGGCGGCCTTCTCGAAAAGATCGGCAGCCTTCACCTCGTCACCTTTCACTCCAAGATCCCGTTCGTAGAGAACGCCGAGCATGTTTTGAGCCTGGACATCCCCCTTTGACGCCGCACCCCGCAACCACTTTGCGGCCTCCGCCTCGTTTTTCGGTAGCCCTTCCGCGCCGTAAAAGT
>Ga0310811_10013379_pt1 | contig 10687 bp, 6 predicted proteins | sample YCmetagenome_FD_207642 | JGI IMG/M metagenome (GOLD analysis project Ga0310811, IMG submission 207642) | Soil microbial communities from experimental microcosm in Duke University, North Carolina, United States - YC | ecosystem: Engineered > Artificial ecosystem > Soil microcosm > Unclassified ...
ACGGGAAAAAAGAGGCACCCCACCCCACCTCCTTCTTTTGGGCTACGCGTCGCCGGAGAGCGAAGATTCGGTGATAGCTGGCCGGTGCAATTCATTGTGGGCGGAAAGCGTTTTCTGGATGCTCGCCATCAGGTCGATCTGGATCTGCTGGATCTCCAGGAGCTTGCGTTGCTCGTGGACGAGCATGTGGTCCACCTTTTCGTGTAACAGGCGGATCTCCAGCTCGGCCTTGAGGTTGACCTTGTAGTCGTGTTCCGAGCGGGCGCGGTCCTTGTCGGCCTGGCGGTTCTGGCTCATCATGATGATGGGCGCCTGGACCGCGGCCAGACAGCTGAGGATCAGGTTCATCAGGATAAAGGGATAGGGGTCGAAGCCCTTGTCCCCAAGGGCCCACATATTGATCGCGATCCACGCCAGCAGGATGGCGAAGAACGTGATCAGGAAGGTCCAGCTGCCCCCGAAGGCGGCCACGTGGTCGGCGATGCGTTCGCCAAAGGTCTCTTCCCGGTCCTCCTGTTCCTCGATGTTTTCGCTGAGGATTTCATTGTGACCGATGGCTTCTACGACTTCCTTCTCCATCCCGCTCAATTCCCCGATCTCGTCTTTTACGAGCGCCGCTACATAATCGGCGCGCATCTGGTTGAACGCTTCGGTGGAGAGGTGGCTGTGCTCGTTGAAGTCGGGATGCTGGCTACGGATGTAGTCGTACAATGTCTTTCGGATATCTCCCCCGCTGACGGATTCGTCGGGTGAGCAAAGCTTGTTGGTCAGGAAACAGCGCTGCATAGAAAATTTTTGGGACGCGCTCCCGGGGCGACGGCGCGCCGCCGGGGCCGCTAAAGTATCCGTAATATACGACGGCGGAGCGAATGGAAACGATATCCTACGCTTAAGGAAGCGCTTTGGTTGATGGTTTTCAGACCCAGGTTTTTTTGGGGCTCCTGGACGAGGTCGTAAAAGCCATTGAGGTAGGTGTACCATTTGTCCCCGTTGTACCCCACGGTCAGCCGGCCCTGGTAGCCGAGGTTGGGGAAGAACCTCTGGCGGGTGTGGAATTGGTCCATATAGATACCGACGCCCGGACCGATACAGAACAGGGGGGAGCAGCTCCACCGGCCGCCGTCCCAGACGAAGTTATAGGTGTAACCCGCCTTGGCGACCAGCACCAGGTGGTTGGCGTCGTGAGAGATCAGGTTATAGAGCGTCGAATCCTTCATGGAGGTATCGACGGTGTTCTTCCTGAGGTCGAAGTCCTGGTAGGAGGGTGTGACCATGAGGAGCCAGCTGCCACCGCTCCGGGTCTGGAGCCGGGCGAAGTTGTCGGCCGCCCGGAAGGAGAACCTGTCCGTGTTGAAGAAATATTCCGCATTGACGCCCACGTATTTGTAGTCCGCCCACTGCCAAACCGTTTTGGTGTTGCCGGGGCCGGGGTGGTCCTGGTCCACCAACCCCCGGTCGTGCTGGTAAAACCACTCCAGGCCCCAGTGCGTCCAATACCGGGATATGATAAGCTGGCTGGCCTTAACTTCCTTATTGTGACCGCCAAGGACGGATGTCTCCGGGATGTTCAGGGCGTAATAGATCGAAAACCATTTATAGTTCAGGGCGGCCCCGAGATAGGCGCTGGTATTGGCTTGTAGCCGGGGTTGGCGACCGGTGGCGTTCCCCGCGGAGAAAAGGGTGTGGTAAAAGCCCATGTACGGGCGAACGTTGTTGCTGTCCGCGAAATCGCGGAAACGGCCCTGGTCGCCCGTACGGCCAGCCGGAAAAGAAGCCGTATCCTGGGACCGGGCCGCCGCGCAGCTCAGCATCAGCGCGCAAAACATTATATGAAGTTTCCGCAATCGCATTGGATCAGCGCCGGTGTGCGCCCGGGTCTGGCTCGTGCATTTCCCCTTTGTGCTTGGTGTCAACTTTTCGATAGGCCCAGGCGAAAAACAGGGGGAAAACCAATAACGAGAACATCATCGCGCATAGTATACCCCCGATGACCACCCGCGCCAGGGGCCGGGAGCTCTCGGACCCGATCCCCGTGGATATCGCCGCCGGGAACAGGCCGATCGCCGCCATGAGGGCGGTCATCATGACCGGTCGGATACGGGAGTTCACACCGAGCTTGATAGCGGTATACAGGGAGTTGCTCTGACCCTTGATCTTTTCCAGGTTTTCCTTGAAAACGGTTATCAGGAGAACGCCGTCCTGTATACAGATCCCAAAGAGTGCTATAAACCCAATACCGGCCGAAATACTGAAATTCGTGCCCGTCAAATGCAGGGAAAGCAGGCCGCCCACGATGGCGAAGGGCACGTTGAGGAAGACCAGCCCCGCATCCTTAAAGTTCCCAAACATAATAAAGAGTAACAGGAAAATCAACAAAAGGCTGATCGGGACGACCTGTTCCAGGCGGCGGGTGGCACGCTGCTGGTTTTCAAAGTCCCCCTGCCACACCATACTGTAGCCTTTCTGGAGGGAGACGGCCTTGTTCACCCGGTCCTGCGCCTCGGCGATGGCCGAGCCCATGTCCCGGCCGCGGACCGAGAACTTGACGGCGGCGTAGCGCTCGTTATCGTCCCGGAAGATCAGACAGGGACCGGTCTTAAGCTCGATGGTCGCGATTTCCTTGATGGGTACCTTGGCGCCGTTGAGGGTGGGCACCAGGGTATTGCCGATGTCGTCCACCGAGCCCCGGAAGGCTTCGGGGAACCGTATCCGGATGTCGAATTTCTCGATCCCGCGCTCATAAAGGGTGGTAGCCGCCTTGCCGCCGATGGCCATCTCGATGACCGCGTTGGCGTCGGCCGTGGCAACCCCATATAGCGCCATCTTGTGCTGATCCAGGTTGATGTCCAGCTCGGGCTGACCGATGTTCCGGATCACCCCCAGGTCGGTGATTCCCCGTACCTGCCTGAGCTGGTCGTTGATCGCAAAGGCCTTCTTTTCCATATAGTCCAGGGAGTCGCCGAATATCTTTACGCAGATCGATCCCTTGACACCCGAAACGGCTTCTTCCACGTTGTCGGAGATCGGCTGGGAAAAGTTGAGGTCGGCCCCGGGGATGACGCTCAGCTTCCTGGTCATCTGGTTTATCAGCTCGTCCTTGGAGATGTGCGGTTCCCAGTCCCCTTCGGGATATAGGATGACGTCGAACTCGTTGTTATAAAAACCGGTTACGTCGGTCCCGTCGTCGGGCCGCCCGGTCTGGCTAACGGCGTTCTTGACCTGGGGAAAGGTCATCAGGATGCTGCGCACCTGGTCGGCCACCTGTACGGACCGGTCCAGGGAAATGCTATAGGGCATCTGGACGCGCAGCCAGATGGAGCCTTCATCCAGCTCCGGCAGGAACTCCGTGCCCAGGTATTTGAAGGAATAGATGCCCACCGCGATGACGATCAGCGAAAGGATCATCGTCGGGCGGCGGAATTTCTTGTAGTTCCACGTGAAAAGACCGAGCATGATCCTGGTCAGGAAGTGGACGATGGGGTTGTGCTTTTCGTGTACGTTTTTCCGGAGGAGAAGGTTGATCAGCACGGGCACCAGCGTCAGGGTCAGGATCAGCGCGCCCAGCAGGGCGAATCCCAGGGTGTAGGCCAGCGGGGAAAACAGCTTACCCTCGACCTTCTGGAAGGAGAAGATGGGCAATAGCCCGGTAATGATGATGACCTTGGAGAAAAAGATCGCCTTGGCCAGCTCCGTGCCCCGATTCTTGATCAGCCCCAGCTTGGAGGCCTTGTTAAACCGTTCCATTCCCATCTGGTGGGCCTTGTGGTCGAGGGCCACGAATAGCCCCTCCACCATGACCACCGCCCCGTCGATGATGATCCCGAAGTCGACGGCGCCCAGCGACAGCAGGTTGGCCGACATGCCCATCAGGTGCAGACAGATAAAGGCGAACAACAAGGCCAGGGGGATGATGATGGAAACGATCAGGGTGGTCCGCCAGTTGAACATGAACAGGGATACCAGCAGCGTAACCAGCAGGATGCCCTCCACCAGGTTGTGCATCACGGTGTGCGTCGCGAAGTGTATCAGGTCTTCCCGGTTGTAGTAGGGTACGATCTTGACGTCCGGTGGAAGCACCTTTTCATTGAGCTTTTTTATCTTTTCCTTGAGCGCGCTGATGACGATGGAGGGGTTCTCGCCCTTGCGCATCAATACGATGCATTCCACGGCGTCTTCGACGTCGCGTACCTTGCCGTTGCCCAGGTTGTCCGAGCGGCCCACGTGACCCAGGCGGGGGAGGTTGGAGATTTCGACGTTGGCGACGTCCTTCACCAGTACCGGTATGCCGTTATTGTTCTCGACGATGATATTCCGGATTTCGCCGATGTCGTTGAGCAGTCCGATGCCCCGGACGACGTAGGCCTGGTTGTTCCGGTTGACGACGTCGCCGCCGATATTGATGTTGCTGCGGTTGACGGCATTATAGACATCCAGCGGCGTGATCCCCAGGTTGGCCAGTTTTTCGGGGTTGACCTGGATTTCATAGGACTTGACCTCGCCTCCAAAGCTGGTCAGGTCGGCGATGCCGGGGACGGACCGCAACTGGCGGTCGACCACCCAGTCCTGTAGGGTCTTGAGTTCCCGCACGTCCCGGATGTCGCTCTCCAGCGTATACCGGAAAATCTCGCCGGTGGGGCCGGTGGGCGGCTGTACCTGCGGCTGGACGCCGTCCGGGAGGTCGGCGTTGGGCAGCAGGTTATTGACCTGCTGACGGGCGTAAAAATCTTCCACCCCATCATCGAAAATCAGCTTTACATACGACAAGCCGAAGATCGAGGTCGACCGCAGGCTGGTCTTCTTTTGAACCGGGTTGAGCGCGATCTCGATGGGGATGGTGACGAACTTTTCGACTTCCTCCGCGCTGCGACCGGACCATTGCGTGATGACGCTGATCTCGGTATTGGTTACGTCGGGAAAGGCCTCGATGGGCATGTTGTTGAAGCAAACGATGCCAAAAGTCACGAGCACGGCCGTGGCGAAAAAGATAAAGTACTTGTTCTTCAGGGAGAATGCAAGGACCTTACGAAGGAACTTATTCATTCGTCAGTAGATTTTAGCCGTAAGAAAATGCAAGGCTACCCGATAGCTAACTGTTGAGCTGAGCGTATATCAACAGGGCCTGGGACGCCAGTACCTTGTCGCCCTGGTTGACGCCGGTAGCGATGTAGGTCTGGTTGCCGACCGTGTTGACGATGGCTACTTTCCGCATCTGCACCCGGTTCTGGTCGCCGACCACCAGTACGTAGTACTGGCTGTTGTCGAAGATGAGGGCGCTGGAGGGAATGCAAAGGGATTGTTGGTTCGTTTTGTTGCTGATGGTGACGCTGGCGAACATTTCGGGCTTCAGCAGGTATCCCGGATTGGGCAGGACGACGCGCACGCTCATCACCTTGTTGGTCGGGTCGAGGACGTTGGAGATCTTGTCGACCTTCCCCCGGAAGACTTTCCCGGGATAGGAAAGGGTCGTGATGATCGCGCTGTCCCCCATGTGGACGCTGCCTACGTTGGATTCGTATACGTTGGCGAGTATCCAGACGTTGTTGAGGTCGGAAATCGTAAACAACCCGCCGTTATTGTCCGTCCTGATCGCCTGGTTGTTGGATACCAGCTTTTCGACCACGAAACCGCTGATGGGGGACTTGACCGAGGTGGCCCCGGCGCTGCTGACACCGCCGTTGATGGACAGTACCTGCTGAGAACGGGATAGTTCGGACTGAGCTTGTTTATAGTTGGCCTCGGCGGTGATCAGGTCGCTTTGGGATGCAAGACCGCTTTTGAAGAGGTCCTGTTTGGCGTCAAGGTCGCGTTTGGTGACCTGGAGGTTGGTCTCCGCATTGACCAGGTCCCGGCTGTATCCGGCCATTTCGGAGCTACGAATGACACCCAGATCCTGGCCGGCGTGTACGTAATCCCCCAGGGCGACATTGATGTCGTTGATGTTGCCGCTGACCATGGGGTACACGTGAACGACGTTGTCGGTGTTGAAAGAGATCTTACCGGTCAGGGTGATGGCGTTTACCATCGGGCAGGAACGGACGGGCTCTATGTCCAGCGTCCTGGCCAGGGAGTCGGGCAGGGTATAGAAGTCGCTGGCGGGCGTCGGTTTTTCTTCGCTATGACTGCACGCGGTGAAAACCAACGCAGCCGATACACACAATAAAGCCAATGATTTGTTCATCTTTCTTTGATTTCAGGCCTCAAAGCCGGGAACAAAAGTATAGATTATGCGCGGAAACGGCTGTCCAACCCAATTAGAATGTTCTAATAAACAGGGCTGCCTACATGTTAAAATATTGTTATGAGACGGCGTGGACCTCGGGGACGTTGAACCGGAACCCGATCCCGTGGATGGTTTCCAGGATGATGCCTGGGTCGGCCTTGAAGTGCTTCCGGAGCTTGGTGATGAATACGTCCATGCTCCGGCCCAGGAAATAGTCGTCCTTCCCCCATACGTTGAGCAGGACCTCTTCGCGTTTGAGGATTTTATTGGGGTGTTTGCAAAGGAACAGAAGCAGGTCCGCTTCCTTTTGCGTGAGGTTGATCGTTTGGTCGTCTACGTAGATCTTCAGGTCGGTAAAGGAGAACCTGAGCTTACCCACCTGGTAGGTAACGGATTCCTCGGAATGGAGCTTTTTGGTGCGTCTCAGGAAGACCTCCATCCGGAGGATCAGCTCCTGCATGTTGAAGGGTTTTACGATATAATCGTCAGCCCCGCTCTGGAACCCCTTTATTTTGTCCTCTTCCATCGCCTTGGACGTGATAAAAAGGATGGGAACCACGTCACTTTTGCCCCTGATCTTCTTGGCTACGGTAAAACCGTCCTTGGACGGCATCATGACGTCCAGCAGGCAAATGTCGAATTCCGACTTCTGGAATTGTTGCAGCGCCTCATCCCCGTCCGGGCAAAGCGTCACATCGTACCCCCCGATCTCGAGGTTGTCCTTTATGACGTAACCCAGCACAAGGTCATCTTCGGCTAATAAGACTTTAATTTTGGCCGGCTGCATGTTTTTAGCTGATTTAGCTGTTTTTTAAGGTTGTAAGCGGCAATATAGTAAGAATTCCGTTACTGTTCTACTTAACTTTGCCCATCAACCTGTTCAGGCGAATTTATGAGTAAAACGTCACAGATTTTTCAAACCGACAACCCGTCCCGGTGGAGGCGCGTTCAATGGTCCTCCCGGGTACTGCTGGCGGTGTTGGTTTTCCTTATCCTCATCCTGATCGTCGCCCTGGCCCGGTTCAAGAACCCCTCCCTGCCGTTGCTCGAGCAACAGGCCGACTATTACCAGAAGATCCTGAAACCCAAGGGGGTTATCTCCTTCAAAAACTCCCGCAACAAGGCCTACCAGGGGTACCGGGACATCCTGGCCCGGGCGGCCGACTCGGCCAGCCGTAACCGTGAGGCCGCCAAGGAGAACCCGTTCGTCCGGGCCGCCTTTTACAGCCCCTGGTCCCAGCCCGCCCATATATCCCTGAGGAACTACGCGGGCAAGCTCAACAGCATTTTCCCGGAATGGTTTTTCGTGGGCGACGGGGCGCTTGGGTTAAAGAGCAACCTGGACACCTTCGGGTTGAACCTCATGCAAAAAAACAACCTGAAGATATACCCGGTGGTCTCCAATTTCAGCGCCACCAAACAGGACTTCGACGGCCGGCTGGTCCGTCCCTTGCTCCACAACGCCGAAATCCGGGACCGCTTTATCCAAAAACTCCGGGACTCGCTGGTCACTCACGATTTCCAGGGCGTCAACATCGACTTCGAGGAAATCAACGAAAACGATCCCAAATACCTGGTGGACTTTATGGAGGCCTTATACAAGACCCTCCATCCCCTGAAAAAGCTGGTTACCATCGACGTCACTCCCGAGAACGACGACTACGATTACGACAAGCTGGCCAATTGGAGCGACTACATCGTGCTGATGGCCTATGACCAGCACTATGACGAGAGCATACCCGGGCCGGTGAGCGGCCAGAAGTGGGTGGAACAGGCCATGGACGTGGCGGCCAAGGACATACCTTCCGGGAAGATCATTCTGGGCCTGGCCGGCTATGGCTATGACTGGCCCCGGAGCGGGAGGGCCGAATCCATCAGCTACCCCCAGGCGCTCGACCGGGCAGAAGAAAACCATGCCGAGATCGCCTTTGACGGCGAAAGCTATAACCTGCATTTTACCTATACGACCAAGGACGTCCCCGAAAACGGGAACGGCGACCAGCCGCAGGACGTCCAGCACGAGGTCTGGTTCAATGACGCGGCTACCATATATAACACCGTCCGTTTTGCGGACGAATACGGGGCGGCCGGCACGGTCCTCTGGCGGATGGGGGTCGAGGACACCCGGCTTTGGTCGTTTTATCCGTACGATTTAAGTAACAACGGGTTGAAAAAGCACCCCTTTGACTATAGCGCCCTCACCTTCGTACCCCTCCAGTGGGACAACGTGGCCCCGCCCATAGGCGAAGGCGAAATCCTGTCGGTGGAGAATATGCCCCAGGAGGGCAAGATCCAGCTGGACGTGGACTCGTCCGAAAACCTGATCACGGCGCAACGATACCTGCAGCTGCCGGTGAGCTTCCTGATCCGGCGTTTTGGGGAGGATACCAGCGAAGTGCACCGGAAAATGATCCTGACCTTCGATGACGGACCCGATCCCCGCTGGACGCCCCAGATCATCGACATCCTTCGTAAGGAAAATGTGCCGGCGGCCTTCTTTGTCGTCGGAATCAACGCCGAGAAAAACATCCCGATCCTGAGGGAAGAGTATAAGCTGGGGTACGAGATCGGGAACCATACCTTTACCCATGGCAACATCGCGCTGATGGGGCCCCGCCGGGCGGAGCTGGAAATGAAACTGACGCGGCTGCTCATCGAATGTGTCACCGGCCGCTCGACGATCCTTTTCAGGCCACCCTATAACGCCGACTCCGAACCCCATACCTACGAGGAGCTGATGCCCATCGCCAGGAGCAAAAAGGACAATTACTATACCGTGGGGGAAGCCATCGATCCCGAGGATTGGGAGCCGAATACCTCCGCGGATTCCATTTATGCCCGGGTCGTCCGCATCGAGGCCGCCAGCCGCGGCAGCATCATACTCCTCCACGACGCCGGAGGCGATTCGAGGGCGGCCACGGTGGCAGCCCTGCCCCGTATCATCGACTACTTCAAGGCCAAGGGTTATCACTTCACCACGGTCTCCGACCTGATGGGCAAAACTTACGACGACGTGATGCCCGTGTTGCCGAAATCAAAGGACACCTGGATGATCCAGGCCAACTATTACCTGGCCAGTGTCACCTACTGGACCGGCGAAGTCCTGTTCATACTTTTCCTGGTGGGGATCGTCCTTTCGCTGGCCCGCATGCTGATGATGCTGGTGCTCGCTTTCTACCAGAAGCGGCGGGAGGTCACCCTGGAAGCGGGCTACGAAGCCGTCGCGGCGTCCTGGTCTTCGACCTCCGATCGCTCCGCGATCTACGGTCGGCCCCTTGCGGGGCCCCCCCTTGTCAGTATCGTCATCCCGGCGTATAACGAGGAGGTCAACGCCATAAAAACCATTGAAAGCCTGCTCGGCCAGAACTACCCTAACTTCAATATCGTCTTCGTCGACGACGGCTCCAAAGACTCCACCTTCGAGCGCGTCTCCACCGTTTTTGCCGGGCACCCCAAGGTCCGCGCCGTGACAAAGCCCAACGGCGGCAAGGCGTCCGCCCTTAACTACGGCATCCACATCACCGACGCGGAATTCATCGTTTGTATCGACGCCGACACCCAACTGGCCATCGACGCCGTGAGCGAATTGATGAATCGCTTCACCGATGTCACGATCGGGGCCGTGGCGGGGAACGTCAAGGTCGGCAACGAACGGAATATCCTCACGTACTGGCAGAGCATAGAATATATTACGGCCCAGAATTTCGACCGGCGGGCGTTCGACCTGCTGAACTGTATCACGGTCGTCCCGGGCGCCATCGGCGGTTTCCGCCGCTCGGCGGTCGCTGACGCCGGCTTTTTTACCACGGACACCCTGGCGGAAGACTGCGACCTGACCATGCGGCTATTACGCAAGGGCTATGTCGTACGCAACTGCGCCAGCGCCGTCTCTTACACCGAAGCCCCCGAGTCCCTGCCCCAGTTCCTCAAACAGCGTTTCCGCTGGAGCTACGGGATCATGCAGTGCTTCTGGAAACACCGTGACGCCCTATGTAACAACCGGTACAAGGCCTTTGGCTGGGTCGCCCTCCCGAACATCCTGATCTTCCAGATAGTATTGCCCTTCCTGGCGCCGCTGGCGGACATCATCCTGGTGCTCAGCCTGATCGCCGCCTGCTTCGGTTTCGTGGACGCCAGCACCTGGCATATCGTCTTCTACTACATCGTTTTCACTTTAGTTGACGTCTTCGGTGCCGCGCTGGCATTCGCCTTCGAGCGTGAAAACCCGCGCAAGCTATTGTGGATGCTCCCCCAACGCCTTGTCTACCGCCAACTCATGTATTACATCCTTCTCCGCTCCCTCCGCCGCGCCATCAAGGGCGAGGGCCAAGGCTGGGGCCGCCTCAAGCGCACCGGCAATGTCAACGTAGCACGTTCATAGCACGCCTAGGGCCTGGAGGGAGGTGGGGTGGGGGGCCTCTTTTATCCCGTTTTTGCGAAACGTTTCGCAAAAACGGGATAAAAGAG
>Ga0310811_10013380_pt1 | contig 10687 bp, 5 predicted proteins | sample YCmetagenome_FD_207642 | JGI IMG/M metagenome (GOLD analysis project Ga0310811, IMG submission 207642) | Soil microbial communities from experimental microcosm in Duke University, North Carolina, United States - YC | ecosystem: Engineered > Artificial ecosystem > Soil microcosm > Unclassified ...
CGCTCCGTCGGCAGCGTGAAGCATAAGTAGCTGTCGGGCAGACGCCAGATGCGCTCCGTGTACTGCGATTCCTCGCCGGGGGGCACGACGTGCGGGTCCGCCAGCAGGTAGTCGATTTCAGTCAGCCCTGTCGTCGCGAAATAGCCAAGCCAACTGACCTGAAGCGGCGCGGGCCGCCACGCAAACATCGGCAGCCGGTTGCGGCCCGTGTGCCCCGAGAGGTCGACGAGGACATCGATGCGATCGTCGCGAATGCGTTGCGCAAGCGAGGCATCGTCCATTTCGGCCACGTGCCGCCAGAGCGCGAAGCGCGGCTTGATGCGCGCCGTCAGTTCATCGGTGTGCAGTGCGTTCGAGTAGGCGATCGGCTCGATTCGCGCGCGGTCTAGCTGAGCGAGCACGGATTCGAAAAAGTAGCCTACGGGGTGCTTGCGCAAGTCGGCGGAAACGAAGCCCACGCGCAAAGGGCGACGCGCAGCTTGGGCGGCAAGATCGGCGCCGGTGAGCGTGGGCCAATCCGTAAACGGCGTTGCACGCGTACGCATCCTTTCGCCGAAGTAGCGAGCGTCGGCAAGGTGCGTTTGCGCCGACCAATTCGGCACGTACGATTGCCCGAATAGCACGCACGTATGCGATTCCCCGAAGTCGGGATTCAAGGCGAGCGCGTCGCGGTAGCAAGCCAGCGCGGCATCGGCTTCGCCGAGATCGGCGAGGATCGTGCCCAGGTTGTTGTGGAACGACGGGGTATCGTCGCGCAGCTCGATGGCCCTGCGCGCATAGCCGAGCGCGCGCTCGGGTGCGCCGAGGCGTCGCAGCGCGTTCGCTAGGTTGTGGTACCCGTCGGCGAAGGCAGGGTCGAGCACGATCGCCCGCTCGTAGCACGGCACGGCCTCCGGTACGCGCCCGGCGCCGTTCAGGGCGTTGCCAAGCGTGTTGTGGGCCTGCGCCGATTCCGGCGTGAGCTCGGCGACGCGTCCGTAGGCCTCGATCGCCCCGTTGATGTCGCCGCGATGCATGAGCACGCCGGCGAGCTTGTCGTGCGCGACGGCCAACTGCGGCGCGAGTTTCACCGTCTCGCGCAGACATTCGAGTGCTGCGTCGCCATGGCCTTTCACCTGCAGCGCGACGCCAAGATTCAAGTGCGCCTCGGCAAAAGTCGGTTTTGCTTCGATGGCTTTGCCGTAGGCGGCGATGGCGGCATCGAGTTCGTTCAAGTCCTTCAGTGCGTTGCCGAGGTTGTTGAAGGCTTCGGCGTAGCCGGGCCGCAACTCGATCGCGCGTGCACAACTCGTCAGCGCAGCGCCCGCATCGCCCGTCTCGCGCAGCGCGTTGCCGAGGTTGTTGTGCGCTTCGGCATAATCAGCCTTGAGTTCGACGGCACGGCGGTAGGCCGCGACTGCCTCGTCGAGCGCGCGCATCTCGCGCAGCGCATTGCCGAGATTGTTGTAGTAGATCGGGCTCGGGTGAACCGCGATGGACTCGCGCATCAGCGCGACCCCAGCTTCGCCTTGACCGATCTGGCAGGCGAGCAGCCCCGTGAAATGCAGCGCATCCGCATGCTTCGGCTGCTGCGACAGGATGCGCGTGTAGAGCGCCTTCGCATCGGCGAGGCGACCTGCCTGATGATGAGCCAGGGCTGCGTTGAGCAACTGGGCCGTGTCTTGCATATTTGATCCGATCATTGAGTGCGACGGGCGCGGCTGCTGCCCGGCGTCAGGCCGTGGCGGCCCGCTGCGCGCGGCCCGACTGCAGCGTGGTTACCGTCGCGCCACATCGCTTCGAACGCTGCTTCTAGATTGCGCGCATAGCGCGCCGCATCGCACAAGGGTGACGCCAGCACGGTCGCGCGCAAGCTTGAACGCAGCGCCGTGAGGCGCGACGCATCGGCAGCGAATGCGACAGCCTTCGCGATGTAGTCGTCGTTGTCTTGCGCGATCCAATCAGCGAGCCCCGCCGAATGCAGCATGCTCGTGCAGATGTTCGACAGAAAGCGATCGCCGCGGCGACACAGCACCGGCACGCCCATCCACAGTCCTTCCACGCTCGTCGTACCGCCCGGATACGGGAATGGGCTGAGCGCGATATCGATGCGGTTGTAGGCCGCGAAGTATTCGCTGCGGGGCGACCGGCCTTCGAGGATCAAGCGCGAGGCGTCGATACCGCGCGCGGCGAAGCGCGCAAGGGTCGTTTCGCGCGTGGGGGCATCGTCGAGTTGCTTGGCTTTCAGGAACAACCGCGAGCGCGGCACGGCGTGCAGAATGCGGGCCCAGACGTCGACGACGCCGTCATTCATCTTCATCAGATGGTTGAAGCAGCCGAAGGTCACGTGGCCCTGCGTTGCGAGCGGCGGCGGCCCGACGTCGACGCGCTCGGCGGGCGGCGTGAAGCAAAGGTAGCTGTCGGGCAAACGGCGCAGACGTTCGGTGTAGTACGGCTGGGCGTCGGGCGGCAGCACGTGGGGATCGCCGAGCAGGTAGTCCATCGCCGGCAAGCCCGTGCTCGCGAAATAACCGAGCCAGCTTGCCTGCACCGGTGCGGGACGCCATGCGAACAACGGCAAGCGGTTGAAATTCATGTGGCCCGACAGATCGAGCAGCAGGTCGATGCGATCGTCGCGAATGCGTGCGGCCGCCTGCTCGTCGTTCATCGAGGCGAGCGGGGTCCACGCCGAGAAGTATGGTTTGATGCGGGCGGTGAGTGCATCCTCCACGCGTCGCGTCGGGTAGGCGACCAGGTCGATTCGGCTGCGGTCGACGTGCGCGAGGATGCTTTCGAGGAAGTGGCCGGTCGGGTGAGTTTTTAGATCGCCGGAGACTAGGCCGACTCGCAGCGGGGCCGAGCGTGTATTCGTGTTCAGCGGTACATGCCAATCGCGCCACGGCTTGGCGCCAGACGTGGCGAGGCGGCCGTATTCGACGGCTTCGGATAGGTAGTCGGCTTGGCTCAGGTCGTCGCGGTAGCTCAGGATGAAGAGCAGGTTGCTGCGGGCTTCAAGCAAACCGGGCTTCAGTGCCAGGGCGCGGCGGTAGGCGCCTATCGCGGCGTCGAGTTCGCCTAGGTCGACCAACGCGTTGGCTAGGTTGTTGTGGGCTTCGGCGTAGTCGGGCTGGAGGGTGATCACCGTCTTGAAGCACTCGACCGCCTGCGTGAGTCGCCCCTCCTCGCGCAGTAGATTGCCGAGGTTGTTGTGGGCCGGCACGTAGTCAGGCTTGAGCGCAATCGCTTGGCGAAAGCTCTCCGTCGCCGCGGCACGCATGCCGCGGGCGGCAAACGCATTGCCTAGGTTGCCGTAGAAGATTTCGCTCTCGTGGTGGGACAAAGCCCGCATGATGAGCTCGCTCGCCTGCGGATAGTCGCCACGGTGGTACGCGACGAGGCCAAGCAGGTGAAGCGCATCGGCGTGATCGGGATGAGCGGCGAGGATCTGACGATAAACGGCTTCCGCATCGGCGAGGCGACCGGCTTGTTGATGGGCCAGACCGGTCTCGATCGGAGGCGAGCCGCCTTCACTTGTGCGCGGCGCAGACACCGGGCGCTCGCTCGACGCAGCCACGCGCGCCGCAACGATGGGCGGCGCCACGAAACGGATGCTGCCGAGACCTTGACCTGGCGCCGCGACGGCAGGCGCCACCGCTAGCGACGGCGGCGCATCCGCGGACGGCGTCAACTGCTCGACCGGATTGGTAAAGAGCCTTCCAGCCATAGGCCCGCGCTCACTCGCCATACTTACGCAGATAGCGTTCGTAGGCGACGCGCCATGGCGGCGTGTTGAAAGCACCCGCGCTTTCGTGGACGACGCTGATGGGCCAAGTGCCCATCGTCAGCCCCTTCAATTCCGCCTGGCGGCAAAAATCCATGTCATAGAAATGAAAATCGAACTGCTCGTCGAACCGCACACCGCTGTCAATCAAGCGCGTGCTATCCGCGACAAGCATCAGACCGTCGAGCAGTTTGCATTCGACGCCGACCGGCCCGAAGTACGACACGCCTTCGCTGGCAACACCCTTTCCATGTCCAACCGAACCGCTGAGGAATTCGGGCGTGTCCCAGGTGAATTGCGGCGTGGCGAACGCCCATGCCGGCTGTTTCGGCGAGCGGCGACGATTGCCGGCCAAGCCGATCACATCGAACTGCCGCAGCGCTTCGTGAATGCGTTCGGTCCAGAAGAAATCGTTGATCGAGACATCGTCGTGCACGAAGACGAGAATCGCCGGGTTGGCCGCCGCTTGTTCGATGGCTGCGTTATAGAGCGCCGGCAAACCCGTCGTATTGTTGTCGAACAACAGCAATTCGGGCGGCTGCGCATGGCGCTGCACGGCAATCGACCGACCGAGTGCAGTCTCGCGCAGAAAGCTGTCTTGAGATTGGCGGGTCGCGCAGACGAGCCGGATGGGCTTGGACGGTGAGGCAGCGGCTCGCGCCGCATGGACCGCGGGCGCCTGTTGCTTCGCCGCATAGCCGGCGCCAGACTGCGATTGTGCTCCGTTAGACGCGCCGCCATTCACAGGGTTGGTATCGTGCGAGCCCGCGCCTTGCTTCGCGAACAGGAAAAACGGCTCGCGTGCATTGCAGCCCCAAGCGTTTTCGTCGAGATCGCCGAGTACGGTCTCATGGGGAAGCAGATCGCCATTGAAGCCCGCCGCATGGAAATACTCGGCGATATTGGCGCCAAAGAAGCGAACATGATCGGCTTGACCGAAATACCGGGTCGCGAATTGGGTCGTTGGCGCCTTCGTCAACTCGAAGGTGTACTTGAGCACCGGAGAATAAGGCGTCTGCGCGATCAGGCGACCACCCGGCTTCAGGCAGCGATTGAGTTCCGCCAGCGCGACATCCGGACGGTCTACGTGTTCGAGCACGTGATTGCAAATAATCAGATCGAAATGGCCCTCGGGAAAGCCGAGCGCTTCCACGTTGATCTTCTGATGCCCCGGTGCGCGGGGGAACAAGTCTCCCACGACATACTCGCGGGGCGACAGACGGCGAATGCGCGGCTCCACGCCAGCCTCGGGTGCGACATGCAGAATACGCATCTCGCCCGCTCGTTCGAGCAGCCCGGAAAATGCGAGGTAAAGCCAGAGATGCCGCTCGCGGTCGTTGCAGCCGCATTTGGGGCACAGGTAGCGTTCGAGCGTCGATCCCACCGGTTCGATCAATTCGACAAAAGAGCGATCGAAACTATGCGGGTGCGGCAACCATGCGTCGACATGCTGTTCGCAGATTGCGCAGATCTTCGGCGATGCTTGCTGATCCCGCTTGTTCTGCACGGTAGTCGTGGATAGCTGCGTAGGAGCACGCAGGGCCCCAGCGGTCCCTTGTGCCACGCGCGCTGCGACACTTGCGCAGGCAAACGTCAGATCGGCTCGAAAGCGCTCGGTATCGAACAGCTCACGCGTCGGACACGTCGAGAATTCGACGAGATTCGCGAGCAGTTTTTGGATCTCCGGATAGTCTTTCGCACGAGAATGATAAAGCCGGTCCAGACGACTCACCGCGTCGTGAAGTTCCTGTCCGGCAAGCCGCCCGGCGGCGGCTTCCCCGCGCGCCATCACTTCCCATTCGTATAGGCCAGCGCTATAGTTCGCGCGGGCCGAGGGTACATTTTCCTCGCTCTCCTCGATATGCCGCCGCATGCTCCAATAGCCGCCGACAGCGACCAACGGCGCGCGGGCCGCGAGGTTCAAGAACATGGCGACGTCGCGGAGATAGTCGAGCTTCACCGCACGATACTCGAACAGATCGGCCTCGCTCACGCGTTCGCGGTCAAGCAAGACGTTGCTGGGCTCGCCAACGAAATTCTCGAGCTTGCCGACCATCTCCCTAACAAGCAAATCATGGCCCACGAGTCCGCGCTCACCCACCTTCAGAAGCGGCGGCGGTGCGTACACGACAGCGTCATTCGCATCGATGAATACGCGGCCGTGAAACGCAAGCGCGGATTCCGGGTGTTGCCGTAACGCCTCGACCAGCAATTGCACTGAGTCCGGCATCAACATGTCGTCAGCTGACAGCCATTTCACATATTTTCCACCGGCTGCCCGCCACAGCGCTAGCGCGTTGCGCCGCTCGTCTTGATAGCCGTGGTGGAGGTAACGCACGCGAGGATCGCCGATTTCGCTCACGATCGACTGCAACGCAGCGTCGGGCGTGTCATCGCCGACCAGGATTTCGATGTCGTCGAACGTCTGTTGTTGGGCGCTGATCAGCGCTCGGCCAAGATAATCTGCCCGATTCGCCGGGATCAGGATGCTGACGATTGCCATGAAACAGGTTCTTCCTTGATTGAGCTGCGCCGGACAGCCGCCTCGCAAGCGGCTCCTTACGCTATCGCCCGCTTCCCTTAGCGCGCAGGCATGCCAAGCGCGCAAAGCGAGCTTCGCGTTGACCAAAGCTTAGCGGCAGGCAGGGGGCTTCAATCAGCGGAACAACGGGTCATTTCGAGGGCATTTTGGCCGATTCGACGCGAACGCTCACCACAACGGCCGCTTGCGACCGCCGGCAACCTCCCATGTTGCCCGAAATAGCGGCGAAACTCCGTGTCTGTTTGGTCGATTGAACGGGAAGACCGACGGGTAAGCTCTAGTACATGAAAAAGTGCCTTTGGGGTCGCTCATTCTCGCCGCGCCTACCGGCTGCGCGCGAGTCGCTCCGAAAGCACATCGGAACGGCGCTTTAAATAAAGGACCCGCGACAATGGCCCTGGTCAGCATTCTCATACCGGCATACAAGGCTCAACACCTTCCGCAGGCGATCGCCAGCGCACTGAGCCAAACACTGCAGGACTTCGAGATTCTAGTCGGCGACGACACTCCGGAGGCGCATTTGGAGCCAGTCGTCAAGTCCTTCAAAGACGCTCGGATTCGCTACTTTCATCACGGCTTTCAAAGGGGCACGTTGAATTTTCAAGCGCTTTGGAAGCGGGCAAGCGGCAAGTATGTCAAATGGCTATGTGACGACGACGTCCTGATGCCTGCGTCGATTGAGGTGCTCTCCGCCGCGCTGACGGTCAATCCAGCGTCGTCGTTGGCGTTTCACGACCGAGTGTTCATCGACGGCGACGGCAAGGTGAACGGCATGCCTCCCGCGCTGTTGCAACCAGGCCAAACGGCACTGGTCGACCGTGCATATCTCGTCCAAAAGATGATCGCGGAAACGCACAACTTCATCGGTGAACCCAGCAATGTGATGGTCGATCGAGAACGGATCGACGTCGAACGCATCGTCGACTACCGTGGGTTGCAGCTCGATTTTCTGGGTAGCGACGTCGCCATGTTCCTCAACGTTGCTGAGCGAGCTCCGCTCGTCGCGGTGGGTGGGTATCTAAGCGCCTTTCGCCGACATGCCGGCCAGCTATCGACCGTCATGAGTTGGAATTTCAGCGCGGGTCTGTACGAATGGGAATTGATGATTCGCAGCGAGGCTGCAGCCGGTAACCTTCCTAGTTCAATGCTCGAAAGCGCAAAGCACCGCCTGCGTGGCTTATATGCAAATTTCGCCGGCGCCTTGCCCGAAATAGCACGCTTTGCCGCCAACCTGGAAGAACTGACCACGCTCCCGCCCGCTCGACTGCTCGACTCAGAGCGCTATCGCGCGGATTTTGCGTTCGCGCGCGCCAACGTCGCTCAGCGGGTGGCGCAGCGAAAGGAAGAAGCGGCGCGAGCCAGGCTCGCAAGTACACAAGCGGTCGTTCAATAGCGGGACCGCTGCAGCACTGCCTGCTACATGCGCGTTCGCGAAGTTGCCTGACGCGTCCGTCGATTTCGAATGATCACCTGACACCATGACTGAACCGAACACCAGCGCAGCGCGCAATTACCCAACCGTCGACTACGATCAGCACGCCAGAACTTGCGAGCCTGGCGATTTTTGGGCCCAAGTCAAACGGACGGTGGGCGGCAAGGTCGTGTCGGAAGAACACGTCGAGATGATCCTTCGGGCAATCAGGCTGCATCTTGCGCCCGAGCCTGATGATGTGGTGCTCGACCTCGCCTGCGGAAATGGCGCTTTGTCCGCCAGACTTTTCGATCAATGCGCATCGCTAGTCGGAGTCGACATCTCGTCCTACATGATCGACGTCGCGAACAAACACTTCGCAGTCCCGCCGCGATTCACGTTCACGGCTAGTGGCGCGGCTGAATACGTACAGGCCGCAGAAATGCCGGAACGCTTTACCAAAGTCATGTGCTATGCGAGTTTCTCGTATCTTTCGGAAGACGAAGCGCGGACGACGTTGCACATGCTGCATGACCGGTTTAGCAACGTTGATCGAGTTTTCATCGGGAACGTGCCCGACGGTGAGCGGGCTGCGGCATTTTATGCGCCACGCGTGCCCGAGCCCGGTGAATTGAAGGATCCGCGAGCTCGAATCGGCATATGGCGCACGCGAGAGGAATTTGCCGCCCTAGCAGCCGACGCTGGCTGGGATGCAGAGTTTGGGACGATGCCGGAAGATTACTTTTCCGGATACTACCGCTACGACGTGGTGCTTCACCGCCGGGCAGCACTCAGCGGCTCGCCTACCCGTAGCCATTCAGGAACCGAGTGATGGCGGCCAAAACGACCGCCGCCGAGCTTGCGGTCTTTGGCGCGGAACCGCTGTTTTCTGTACCGAAGTCGACATCGAACCTCGTGGGGCCGGATTTCGAGCGCTTTCTCCACTATTTCGGCAACGCGTACCGTCAACCCGGCGAAGCAACGGTCAGTCTTGAAGCGCGGCTGGCAGCATTCCACGAAACGGCGCACTGCGTGAGTTTCTGTAGTGGGTTTTGGGCACTTGCGATCACCATGGTCGCACTCGCCAGGCCGGGAAAGCGTGAAGTCGTCATGCCTTCGCTCACGTATCGACGCATGGCCGATGTCGTCGCTTGGACCGGTCTTCTGCCGCGCTTTTGCGAAGTGGACCCGCAAACGCTCGCTATCAGTGCAGCTACGGCACGCGCATGCATCTCAGACGACACCGCGCTTTTGCTCGGCGTTCATCCGATTGTCAATTGTTGCGACGTTGAGGGGCTTGTCGAAGTATCAGGGGAATACCAAATTCCCCTCATGTTCGACTCGGTCGAATCGGTCTACGAGGAGTGCACGGCCGGTCGCGTGGGCGGCTTCGGCGGCGCGGAATGTTTCTCGCTGCATGCCAGCAAGCTGCTGAATGGCTTCGAGGGCGGGTATGTCACGACTAACGACACAGCGCTCGCGACGAAACTCGCGACGCTGCGCGATGGTCGTTCGACGAGTTCCGGATCCCTCGACGCAAGGCTAGCGGACGTTCATGCAGCCATGGCGCTCGCGAACCTCGACGAATTGGACGCGCAGGTCGAGCGTAATCGCGAACGTTATGAACTGTATCGCCGATTGCTAGACGCCATACCCGGCGTACGCCTTGTCGAGTTCGACCAATCGCGCCGCACGAGCTTCAAGAACATAGTCATCGAGTTTCTCGACGACTGGCCGCTGCCCCGGTCACTAACGATCGAAATCTTGAATGCCGAAAATGTGCTGGCCCGCGCTTATTACTCGCCCCCGCTGCATGCAAAGCCGATGGCCTACCCGCACATTCCGGCGGACCTGCCGCAGACCGATCGACTTGCAGAGCGTTTCGCGCTCCTACCCTGTGGGGAGTTCGTTACGCTAGGCGACATCGAAGAAGTGATCAAGCTGCTCTCGCTGATCCGTTCTTTCGCTCCGGAAATCCGCGCTCGCAAGGAAATCGACAAGGTCACCCCATGAACAACATGACACCTACCGCCGATTCATCCACCCAGCGCATGACCAGGTGCCCCGCCTTTCAGCGGTGGGTCCCCGTCGGCCAGCATAACGCTCCCTCATGGGAACGCGTCGAATCGGCGATGCGCGGCATTTTCGAACGACGCTACTATACGAACCAAGGCCCCCTCACCCGCGAGTTCGAATCGCGCTTGCAACAGTTTCTTGGCGCGAAACATGTCATCTGCGTCACTAACGCGACGATCGGTCTAATGATGGCAAGTGAAGCCCTTGCCATTGAGGGGCGAGTGTTGATACCGGGAGTGTGCAATCTTGCCGTGGAACATGCGCTCGCCTGGTGCGGCGTCGAAGCCATAGCGTGCGACGTAGACCCCAACGGGCAAATCTCCTTCGCCAGTGTGTTGGCGGCGATAACCGAGGCCCCGGATCGCGTCAATGCAATCGTCGGCGCCAATCTCTGGGGAGGCGCATGTGATGCCGATGCGCTTTCCCGTCTTGCGCTACAGCGCGGTCTATCGATTCTGTTCGATTCGACTCACGCGTTCGGCTGCAGGATAGCCGGTGGTAGAGCCGGCCGTCCGGGTGCTTTGGAGGTTTTTTCCTTCGGTGAGGCCGATATACTCAACGCGGCCGGCGGTGCTTGCATTGCCACCGATGACGATGAACTGGCGGGCCGACTCAGAAACATTCGCAGCAGTTACGGTGCGGGTCGACAAGTCGCCGTCGTGAAGACGTCAAACGGACGCATGTCTGAGGCGCAGGCAGCGATCGGTCTCTTGAGCCTCGACGACTATGCTGCCAACCAGTTGCGAAATGCTTCCCAGGTCGCACTGTATAAGGCGCAACTTTCGCCCGTTCGGGGGCTGCGCGTCGTCGAACCCAGCGGCGCCGAGACATCGAATTACCAAACGCTCGTCGTCGAACTAGAGCATGGCCACTTCGCTTCATCGCGGAATGCATTAAT
>Ga0310811_10013382_pt1 | contig 10686 bp, 7 predicted proteins | sample YCmetagenome_FD_207642 | JGI IMG/M metagenome (GOLD analysis project Ga0310811, IMG submission 207642) | Soil microbial communities from experimental microcosm in Duke University, North Carolina, United States - YC | ecosystem: Engineered > Artificial ecosystem > Soil microcosm > Unclassified ...
GGAGAAGCGCATTCGCAAGCCATTCGACAAACATCTCTTCATAACGAGGAAGCTCATTCTCTTCAGATAACACATAGGTCTCGAAGATCCAGCGTTGAAAGCCAATCAGGATCTCGACGAGAATCGTCGGATCATAGCGACGAATGTATCCCCGTTCCATGCGTTGCGCCAGCGCCTGCTGGATTTCATAAAAAAAAGGGCCACGGGTCTGCTCACCACGCCTGACACCTACGCTGCGCAGGCCCACATCCAGCAGAAAACACCTGACCAGATCGCTATTACGCTCCGCAAGTGAAAGCACGATCCGCACAAAACGCCGTATATCATCTTTATCTTCGAGCTCCTTGAGGACTGGCAAAATCGCCCTGGCCACTTCAATGTAAATGCCACGCGCCATCTCCTGCACCATCTCTTCTTTAGAAGCAAAGTAGAGATACAGTGTGCTCACTACCACCCCGGCGCGCTTTGCGATATCGGAGAGACGGGCCTCGCTATAGCCCGACGCTAAAAAGACTTCTCTGGCTGCGCGTAATATGTCTTCTCGCCGATTTGGATCAGCCAACCGTGCCATCCTATTTTCCCTCTTTGACCTTCCCTCTAAACATGATTAATAAAAAAAGTTTTTTCATTAATTCAAACTATACGTAAAACGAAGGATCTTGTCAAGGGTTTTGAGTTTTACAAAGCAGAGATTTATCATTCTGGTACGCTAAAAAGAGGAGCCGTGCTTATGTAGCAGAAAGTAGATCTATGCAGCTATCGGTGATCACACCTACGTATAATCGAGGTGAGGCCCCGTTTCTACGCGAAGTCTGCGAATCTATCGCGCAGGCTAAAGATTACCATCATCTGACGCTAGAGCATCTCATCGTGAATGATGGCTCAAACGATCGGACAGAGCAGGAAATTCGTGCGCTTCAACGGCGCTTTCCCCATATTCGCTATCTGAAAAATCCTACCAATCGAGGCATTGCGTTCTCCAAGAATCATGCCCTGGCCGAGGCGCGAGGCGACCTGATTATAGAAATTGATGATGATGATCTGGTCCCGTTCTATGCGCTGGGTCTCCGCGTACAACTCCTCTTACAAAGTGACCACGCCTGGCTCTGTGGCAATGCTCTGACCATCAACGAAACTCGCCAGCTCCAATTTCATGATAATTTGCTGGGACGCTACATCCCTGATCAATGGGAGTGCTTTCGCGCTTTTTATGAAGGGCGGCACTTTGCTTTCTCCGGTACGCGCATCTATTATAAAGAAGCTCTTGAGCACATTCACGGCTGGAACGAGCAGATTCATTCGCTCTGCGAAGATTTCGACCTCTGGCTACGCATGACTTATTATTGCGGAGTGCCAGCGTTCAGCGAGATTCCCCTGATCTATTGGCGACAAAAAGAGAACAGCCTGGGCATTGACGCGGTACGCTCGGGAACGTATCTCTCCAAGCTGCACGAGATCAAAGAGTGGTACAAAGATTGGTATGAAGAGGCATTGCAACATCAGGAGATAGTAGCAGTTAAGGCGTAAGAGAAATAATCCTCTGCCCCCTGGAGACGTATCACATACAACCTCACAGGGCAACCGGAGTGGTTGCCGCTGAGGCTGCGTCTTCACGAAGATCTTTGCCAATCCTGATTATATAGATTATGAATAACCTGATCATTAGAGAGAATAGGCGTATGCGTGCTCTAGATCAGGGATGCCTGCATCGACGCGCTCAAGATCGGCATTGAGCAGACTTGCGACCGATGGGCTCTCCAATGGGACGATTTCTGGCTCGATGACAAGAAATTGTTCGATTGAGCCTTCTTGTAATCGCTGAGCCAAAAAAGGCTCCTGATGAATCGTGCGAAAAGCCTCTCGTAATCCCTGCTTGATCCGGGCATCCAGGCGTACAGAAACCACAACATCTGCCTCCCTTGAGACATTATAGGTGCCCAGTTCGCGCAATCCCTCTGTCAGGATGCTGCTGTTTCGCAACACAAGATCGAGGACACTCGCCTCAATGATCGCAGCATCGGCCTCGCCATGCAACACCATACGCAAGGCCTGCATATATGAGCAGGTCTCTACCGTTTTAAACAAATTTGTGAGAGGACAGACATTGCATGCTTGTAAGATTCGCTCAATTGATTGGTGGATAGTCTGTTCATCTTCCGCATGCCCTCTGGAGCAATAGGAAAAAATACATTCCTGAAGATCAGCAATCTCATGGCAGGGACTCTCTTTCCGTACCATGATCTTCAATTTGCTTTTTTTACTGATCGCTCGTTCGCAATCTGGTACAGCATTGCTCAAAACAGGTATGGCAATACGCTCTACAGGACTGGGTGCCTGATTGGCCAGATAGGCATAGTCAGAAGCCGCAATAAAACCGGCGTCTATAAATCCCAGTGAAAAATCATCTAAAGCCTCTCCATTGAGGAGAATAGATGGAATACCAGTGAATTTTTCTATATATTCTGTCACATGCTGGTACATTTTATAATCAGCTGATGCGAGATATGTCGCAAAAAGCAGTGTAGTATCATTCACAATGGCCCCCTTAGGCTTTGCTACCCTTTCCCTCATAAGAAAATACTTTTCTCACAGGAAAAACACGCTATCACACATCCACGAAGTCAGATATCTTGACAAAATACCCCTGATGAGTCTTTTATCAAGCACTACAATGAAGAAACGAAGCAGAACAGTTTAAGTTACACCTGGATTTGTTTAGATAGGGCAAATGGTATAAAAACTGTCTTTAACAACAACAGAGGAGCATAAGAAGGGGGCGACAGAGTCCGAACAGAGCAGATATGGATAAGGTAGCATAGGAGGAGGAAATAGAAGCAATCACCAACTGACCCTCGCTTACACGTGAGGAGAGATCTTGCGAAGAAGCGCTATCAGCACTTCGTTTGTACCAGAACCACGACATGGAACACCTCATCTCAAAGTCTGTAGCAGGTAATTTTGCAGGCACGTAATAGTATACAAACTTGATCAATTAAGTCAATTAATCAGCTAAAATAAGTATAAAAAATAGCACATGGTTTGTCAAGAGAGTGATCAATAATCACGCATCTTCAAGGGAGATGCTCTTTATCCTGATACGTGCCATAATTGCACCGTACCATCTGTGCTGGCTGCGGCTATATGCTGGCTATCCACGGACCATGAGAGCTGATCGATCCGCGTAAATCCATTGGGTATCGACATGACAGATTGATTGGTGGTCGCATTCCAGATCTGCAAGTCGCTATCAGTTGACATAATGAAGCGTGTATTATCGGGTGCCCAGGCCAGGGTCAGGGTAAAATTGTTAGACTGTGGCAGGCTTGCATAATTGGTATTGGTCGAGCTGGCCTCCTGCGTCATGCGGTTCCACTTATAGATTACGTTATTCTGATTATAGAAAAGCAGATTTTCGCCATCGCCAGACCACGCCATCGTGGCAACTTTTGCGCTCGGATAAATATCTTGCGCAACGATTTTTCTCGTCATCACATTCCAGATCTGAATAAGTCCGTCATTCCCTCCGTTATCAAACGTCGCCGCCGCGATCTCGGTGCTGTCTGGTGACCAGGCCAGGGCACTGATCTGGCCATAAGGGGCGGTATACTGCGCAAGCGCAAGCTTTTCTTGAATACTCCAGATAGCGAGCAGATTATTGCCCCAGTTCACCGCCAGATGCTGACCATCATCCGACCACGCGACTAACGGCACGACGTTTGCTTGCATCGCGGCTGGAATAGTGAGTAACTGCTCGCTCGCAACGTTCTCACGTTCCTGGACAATCTGGATATTCCCGTCCTTATTCAAGAAGGCTATACGCAGACCATCGACAATCCATTTCATGGCGAGAATAGTGCGCGCGTTCCCTTCTTTGTAGGTGGTAATGTAGTGGCAGGAATCCGCATCGTAGACCACGACGCTCCCTCCAGCGCCTGCTACCGCGAAGAGTCCACTGACATCGGTCGATTTTCCTGGCGACCAGGCCATGACATTCCCATCTTCATTCTTGCCCGGATGGAATACGCAGGAGAGGCTCCCTTGCGCGGCAATTGAGCTCTGGTGAAAACGCTGATCCAGGCTATACCAGAGCAGACCAAAGCCGAGAATAAAAATAGCCAGTAATACTTTCTCTAGAAGGTAGCCTCTGCGCTTACGCTCTGGCACCTTCACACGCTCGCCGCGATGGGTCCTCTGCCGTCCCTTCTGCTCGCGCTTCCGAGCGGACCTCTGTCCCCATTGGCTCTGCTGTTCACTCTTCGCAACTTCAGCCAGATACGCCAGGGGGCCGGTCTCTGGTAATCGTTTGTTTGCTTGCTCGCGTGGCAAACTGTCTGGCAACGTAAATACTTTGCCTGGTAGCTTATACGCTTCCTGCGGAGGCTCCGTTTCTGCACGTTCCGCAGCCAGCAACGCTTCCAGTTCCGTATGCTCTCCCAATGTCGTATCGTTGATGGTCTGCTCGATACGTTGCGCCATAATCTGCCTGACAGCTTCTCGCACCAGACGAGAGGGATCATGAAGCGCATCCAGCAAGGCCTCAGGGGCATACTCTTTTAACCTACCCAGCGCCCAGACCGCCTCCGCACGCACCGATTCATCTTCGTCGTGCATAGCTTCGACCAATGGCACTACCGGCGCACGCTCAATCTGGCACCCTAATTCATGCGCGGCACAGGCCCGCACATACCAGGCTGGATCGTGCAAACGTTCAAGCAGAAAATCGACTGGTGCCTCCTCTTTACATGTACCAATCACGCCAACTGCTGCCGCTCGTACCGCCTCATCTTCGTGATGGAGCGCTACCTGTAAGAGTGGTAAGGATTGTGTGGCGCGCAGTTGACGCAGTGCTCGTACGGCGGCAACACGTCTGGCGCGCTCAGGGGCTTGCAGCGCTTCTGCTAGCTCTTCCTGACTCTGCTCAGCCGATACAGGCAAAGGAATAACCAGGCCAAGAGCTGCCAGAATATTCTTCACCGGCTCAGCAGCGACTGGCATCTTCTCGATGTCTTGTGACCCCTGTTCGTGCTCATGCGGAGTTGGGATCACATTTCCCTGGTTCTCTTTATAATCCATGACCTCACCTTACCCTGTTTGCCTGTACAGCTAGCTGCTTTTGTAACATTTTCAGGCCACGATACACATTGACTTTCACCGTTCCCACCCGCACTTCCAGCATATCAGCGATCTCTTGTTGGCTGAATCCTTCAAAATAATAGAGACTGACGACATCTCGGTAGCGTGGGGGCAAAGTGGCTATCTGTGATTCTAGCTCTTCGCGCCTCTCTTTTTGTTCTAGCAACAGCTCTGGCTGCTCACTCTGCAACCCTTCCAGATCGACGATCAATCCCTCTTCGCACTCTATTGAAACCATGACAGGCTGCTTATTGCGTGATAAACGATTCGCGCAAGCATTCCAGGCAATCGTATAGAGCCAGGCACGCAATTTGAGCGTCCGAATCTTCAGCCCGGAAGATCGCTGCAAATCTAAAAATGCGCGCAAAAATATTTCCTGGACCATATCCTCGGCATCCTGCACCGGGATCATGCGGCGGATCACAAATCCTTTGAGGGGACCCCAGTAAAGCATCACCAGTTGTTCATAATTCCCGGCTAAATCGGTCGCAAGCGCATCAAGAAGATCCTTATATTCTGGTTCCATAGCACTCCCTGCAATCCTCAGGCTATCTCACCTCTTCTACTTTACAGAAACACAGATTTTCTTCTCCTGGTTACAACACTGGCAGATGAGCTCACCTTCTGATATGATGAAGGCGAAAATACCTTTTCACTCAAAACTGCCTTTCAGCTCACATTGTATGCTCTTAGCGATGAGAAGCTCGAAAGTTCTTACCGTGCTTCGATGTAGAAACACGCTCAGGAGGCCCAATGAAACGGCTCATTCCTCTCTTCTTCATCTTTGGACTTCTTATGGTGGGCTGTCGTACGCTTCCCAGTACCTCCTCTTCAGCGCATCCGGCCGGTACTCAGCCTGCGCAATCTCAGAGAGAGACTATTTCGGGCTGCCCTGTTCTACCAAAAGATACTCCAGCCCAACTAGCTACTGGCGGCCCGGCGACCCTCACAGTGATGGGCTGGTCCTCTACAGCAGCTGAAGACAATCTCGTTCGCAGCCAGCTTGCAGATTTCCAACGGCTCTATCCCTCGATCAAGGTGCACTGGATCTCAGTAACAGGCAATTATGTCGATAAGATGAGCATTCTGGCCGCAAAAAACCAGCTCCCCGATGTCTTTTTTATGCGTCCGGATATGGCCTCCATCTATATTTCTAAACAGAAGCTCCTCGATCTTTCCCCCTATATGCAGCGTGACCATGTGCAGACGAACGCCTATTATCCGGCTCTGTTCACGCCTTTTATGTGCAATTCCACCGTCTACGGTATTCCTAAGGACTGGAATACGCTCGGCCTTGTTTATAACAAAACGCTCTTCCAGAAGGCCGGTCTTCCCTTCCCCAATAGCACCTGGACCTGGAACGATCTCCGTACAGCCGCTCGCAAGCTGACATACCGCTCTTCTGATGGCATTGCACACTATGGTATTTCGCTGCCTGATAGCTCAAGCCGCTGGCTGGCTTTTCTTTTTGCCAATAATGGCTCCGTGCTCGATGCCAGCCAGAAAAAATCTGCCTTTGACACGCCTTTAGCTATTGATGCGATGACCTTCTATAGTAGCATGCAATTACAGGATCATTCTTCCGTCCTTCCCGGCTCATTGAACGCCTCCTGGGCAGGACAGGTCTTCGGCGAGCAACGTGCCGCAATGGTCATCGAGGGCGGCTGGCTGATACCCTATTTGAAAGAGAGCTACCCACAGGTAACGTATGGCTTCGCGCCCCTGCCCCTGAGTCCGCAAAATAAGCGCGCCAATCTCCTGTTTACCAATGCCTGGGCCGCCAGCGCGACCACAAAATATGCAGAAGCAAGCTGGGACTTGATTCGCTATATGACCAGCTCAGCCGCCCAGAAAAACACGCTCCGCTCCGGCCTCGCTCTCCCCTCGCTTGCCAGCCTGACACAAAATCCTTCGCTGCAACAATTATCCACCATGAAAACGCTATTTGATGCATTACCGTACAGCACCCTCGATTATTACGGCCCACAAGATACGTTTATTCACAATCGCCTCGATCTCGCAGTCCAGAACGTCCTGCTGGGAAAGATGAGTGTGGGAGATGCGCTGGCCAATGCCGCCACCCAGATAAACGCCGCTCTCTCCCCGTGATGTCGCTGCTGGGCACGAGTTGTAACCTTCTTTTCGCTTTCAGTGTTATCCTCTAAGAGAAAGATATTTTCATCTCTTTCTTTCTATGGCAGAGGTTGCTGAAGGATGACTTCACTGCGCAACCAATCCTTTTGCTCATACCACCGGTTGTACTGTTGAGCTATCGGTATCTCAAAACAGCGGACTGGATGGTGTTTCTCTCTGCGGCATTTTCTATTCAGACACGGAGGTTTGTCCATGAAAAGGCTCGTAACTTTTCTCGTTTTGCTTTGTACAGTGCTCCTCTCGGCCTGTGGTAGCCAGACCACAACGATGAATAATGGAGGCGGCTCTTCAGGCGGCAGCCCGCAACAGGGTCTGACCGGTGGCAATAACTATATTGCCTGCCCCGGCAATACATCGACGACCGTTGCCGCGCCCGAAAAAGGGAAGGTCACGCTGACAGTCAGCGGCTGGTCCTCTTCTCCGGCAGAGGATGCCCTGGTCCAGGCCAATTTAAATAAGTTTCAGCAGAGTCACCCGAATATTCAGATAAAATGGTCCCCCATTACCGGCGATTACCCGACAAAGATGCGTGCGAATATTGCCAGTAACAATGCTCCAGATGTTTTTTATCTTTCGACAGATATCGCTCCCGAATATATTACCTCTGGCAAATTGTTGAACCTCTCCCCGTACATGGCTCGCGATCATGTGAACACAAGCGATTATTATTCTTCGTTAATCACGCCTTTCAGTTGCAAATCAGGCGAGGTGTATGGCCTTCCCAAGGACTGGGGGACATTGGGAGTCTTCTATAATAAGAAGATGTTCCAGGCCGCGAACGTCGCGCTCCCGACCGCGAACTGGACCTGGGCCGATATGAGCGCAGCCGCGAAGAAGCTGACGAAGCACGGCAATGCGGCAACTTCTGTCTATGGTGTCACGCTTGATGCGCAATCGCAGCGCTGGCTGGCCTTTATGCTCGCTAATGGTGGCACCGTGCTCAATGCAGACGGTTCGCAGGCATCTTTCACCAATCAGGCGAGCATTGATTCGTTGAACTTCTATGCCAGCTTCCAGAAGGATGGCTCTTCAGTACGACCGGCGGATGTGGCTGCTGGCTGGGCGGGGGACGCTTTTGGCAAGCAACGTGCGGCGATGGCGGTTGAAGGTCCGTGGCTGATCCCCTATATGCAGCAAAATTTCTCCAGCGTTGATTATGGTATTGCCCCTCTGCCTGTTGCGCCTACGGGCAAACGTGCCGATCTGATCTTTACCAATGCCTGGTCAGCCTCTGCCGCAACCAAACATCCAGAGGCGGCCTGGGAATTGACGAAATATATGACCGGGCAAGAGGTGCAGGGCAGCCAGTTGCATGCAGGTTTCGCGCTCCCTTCGTTAAAGAGTCTGGCCAATGATTCGTACTTCACGACCAATCCAGGCTTTAAGGTGCTTTTCGACGCCGCAACCTATGGATATGCAGATAACTTCGGTCCCCATACAGCGATTATTCACACAAAATTGGATGATGCCGTCGAGAAGGTTTTGCTGGGTAAGGCTTCGGCTGCGGATGCATTACAATCTGCCGCGAACCAGGTGAATACGGAATTAGAATCCTGATCATAGATCGAGCGATTTTCTCGGGCGGGGAACAGATCCAGTGGAGATCAGCCTCGCCCTCAGACATAAAATGAATATCAATCATCCCCGTAGAGGCGCGGCTTGTCTGGCGTCGGCTAAACATGATCCTACAAGCGTACCTGAATCGTGCGAGTTTCCCGATACAGACAAGCACGCCTCTACGGTCATTTGCTTATCTTGAAAGGAGGATAGATATGGCATCTCCCACAAAGAGTCAAATGCGTGAGACCCTTGCGGCCTATCTCTTTTTGACGCCTTACCTGATTGTGTTGCTGGTCTTCACCGTTCTGGTTGGTCTCTACGGTATTGGGCTCAGTCTCTTCAAAGTCGATATCGGCTTTACCACGCCTGAGTTTATTGGCCTGCGCAACTATCAGAATCTCTTTCAACAGCTCTCGTTCTTCAACGATAGCGATTTCTGGATCTCGATAGTAAATATTCTGAAGTTCGTCGTGTTTGTGGTCATTGGTCAGACCATCCTGGCGCTGTTCCTGGCATTGGTGCTGCAAGGCATTGCGCAGCGTATGAGAGGCATTTTTCGCACGATTTTCTACCTGCCAGCGGTCACCTCATCGGTGGCAATCGCATTGATGTTCCTCTGGTTCTATAATCCGCAGGGCGTCATTAACTACCTGCTCTCCCTCGTAGGCATCCCTGGTCCACACTGGCTGCAAGATCCAACGTTCGCACTCCCCGCTCTGATGCTACTCAATATCTGGACTACATCCGCGACGTTTATGCTCTACTTTCTGGCGGGCATTCAGGATCTGCCCCAGGAATTATACGAGGCGGCCAGAGTTGATGGAGCGAATAGCTGGCACCTCTTCGCGTCTATTACCGTGCCACTCTTGCGTCCGGTAATCTTTCTCGTGGTTGCACTGGGCACTATCGCCGGTTTCCAGATGTTCGATCAGGCAAAATTTATGACAGCGGGCGGCCCTTTACGCTCAACATTGACGCCGTTGCTCGAAATCTACAATGCAGCATTTCGTGATAATCACTTTGGCCTCGCAGCGGCAATGTCAGTCCTGCTGTTCATTCTCATTTTTGCGGTCACCATCGCTCAACGTCGCTTGATCGATGTCAGTAACTGATCAGTTACTGCAAGCATTTTTCTGCAAAGGAGCATTGCTATGGTACAGGTTCCGTTGAGCACGCCACCCACACGGGAAGAAACGCTGACACTGAAACAGGATCGCCGCCACATCTGGCGCTGGCAACAGATTGTGCTCTATGCGTTTCTCGCGCTGCTGACTATTACCTCGCTCGGCCCGTTCATCTTCGCTTTTTTCTCGTCGTTCAAGACATTTTCACATATTCTGGATTTTCCACCGACACTTTTTCCTCAACCGTGGACATTTGCTAATTTTGCCAGTCTACTTGCTTATCCAGGTTTCCTGCACTGGATACTCAATTCGTTTATTGTCAGCCTCAGCGTTGCAGTATTGAATGTGCTTTTTTCAGCGATGGCGGGCTATGCGCTCTCGCGCCTGAGATTCCCCGGTCGCAGTCTCATTTTTACGCTGACGCTGGCTGTCATGATGATTCCTATGCCCGTGACGATTATCCCCAAATTTCTGGTCATGAATAGCCTTGGTCTGGTCAACACCTTTTTTGCGATTATCCTGCCAGCAATGGCGCAACCTTTCTCAGTCTTCCTGATGGTCCAATTTATGAAAGGACTGCCCCGCGAACTGGAAGAGTCGGCAATGCTGGATGGAGCTTCCCGTCTGATGATTTTCAGACGCGTTATCCTGCCGCTGGTCAAGCCAGCGCTGACAGCAGTAGCGATTCTCAGCTTCCAGGGTGCCTGGAACGATT
>Ga0310811_10013383_pt1 | contig 10686 bp, 9 predicted proteins | sample YCmetagenome_FD_207642 | JGI IMG/M metagenome (GOLD analysis project Ga0310811, IMG submission 207642) | Soil microbial communities from experimental microcosm in Duke University, North Carolina, United States - YC | ecosystem: Engineered > Artificial ecosystem > Soil microcosm > Unclassified ...
CCCAGCCGCTGCAGGACCGCGCGCGGCACCCAGCCGTCGCGCTCCCACGCATCGGCATGCGGCTCGACCTCGCGCGCGACGAATCGCGCGACCTGCTCGCGCAGAAGCGTGCGCTCCGGCGTGTCGTACACGCTCGCCACGGCGAGCGTTGGCCACGAGTCATCGCGTGCCATCGCGCGCGTCACATGCGGAACACGCCGAACGTCGTGCGCTCGATCGGCCGGTTGAGCGAGGCCGAGATCGCGAGCGCGAGCGTGCGGCGCGTGTCGACCGGATCGATGATGCCGTCGTCCCACAGCCGCGCGCTCGCGAAGTACGGATGCCCCTCGCGCTCGTACTGCTCGCGGATCGGCGCCTTGAACGCCTCCTCCTCGTCGGCGCTCCACGCGCCGCCCTTCGCCTCGATGCCGTCGCGCCGCACCGTGGCGAGCACCGTGGCCGCCTGCTCGCCTCCCATCACCGAGATGCGCGCGTTCGGCCACATCCAGAGAAAACGCGGATTGAAAGCGCGGCCGCACATGCCGTAATTGCCGGCGCCGTAGCTGCCGCCGATGATGATCGTGAACTTCGGCACCTGCGCGCACGACACGGCGGTCACCATCTTGGCGCCGTCCTTGGCGATGCCGCCCGCCTCGTACTTGCGCCCGACCATGAAGCCGGTGATGTTCTGCAGGAACAGAAGCGGGATGCCGCGCTGCGAGCAGAGCTCGATGAAGTGCGCGCCCTTCATCGCGGACTCCGAGAACAGCACGCCGTTGTTCGCGACGATGCCGATCGGATAGCCCCACAGCCGCGCGAACCCGGTGACGAGCGTCGTGCCGTAGCGCGCCTTGAACTCGTCGAGCGCCGAGTCGTCGACGATGCGCGCGATCACCTCGCGCACGTCGTACGGCTTGCGGATGTCCGCGTTGATGACGCCGTAGAGTTCCTCGGCGGGGTAACGCGGCTCGAGCGGCGGCGCGACGTCGAGCGTCGCCGGCTTGCGGCCGTTGAGGTTGCCCACGATGCGCCGCGCGATGGCGAGCGCGTGGCGATCGTTCTGCGCGAAGTGATCGGCCACGCCCGAGACGCGGGTGTGCACGTCGGCGCCGCCGAGCTCCTCGGCGGTGACGATCTCGCCGATCGCCGCCTTCACGAGCGGCGGCCCGCCGAGGAAGATCGTGCCCTGCTCGCGCACGATGATCGACTCGTCGGACATCGCGGGCACGTACGCGCCGCCCGCCGTGCACGAGCCCATCACGACGGCGATCTGCGCGATGCATTCGGCGGACAGCGTCGCCTGGTTGTAGAAGATGCGCCCGAAGTGCTCCTTGTCCGGGAAGACGTCGGTGTGGTTCGGCAGGTTGGCGCCGCCGGAGTCGACGAGGTAAATGCACGGCAGGCCGTTCTGGCGCGCGATCTCCTGCGCGCGCAGGTGCTTCTTCACCGTCATGGGGAAATACGTGCCCCCCTTGACCGTCGCGTCGTTGCAGACGATGACGCACTCGCGTCCCGCGACGCGGCCGATGCCGGTGATGATGCCGGCGGAGGCGATCGTGTCGTCGTACATGCCGTACGCAGCGAACTGCGACAGCTCGAGGAACGGGCTGCCCGGGTCGAGCAGCGTGCGCACGCGCTCGCGCGGCAGCAGCTTGCCGCGCCCGACGTGCCGCGCACGCGCAGCTTCCCCGCCGCCCTGCTCGATCGTCGTGATGCGCTCGCGCAGGTCGGCGACCAGCGCCGCCATTGCGTCGCGATTGCGCGCGAACGTGGGATCGCGCGGCGACAGCTTCGATTCGATCGCTGGCATGGTGTCGCTCCGCTCCTCGCTCGCGCGTCGCGTCAGTCGCGCGACAGCGCGGCCACGAACAGCGGCAGGTCGTGGATGCCGATCATCGACGGCGGAACGGCGCGCTCGACATGGGCATCGTTTCGTCGCGGACGCGGTTCACGCCTCGGGCCGCGGATGGCCCGGCATCAGCGCGTACGGATGCACCCAGCGCGGCTCGCCGCGAATGCGCTCGAGCCAGTCGCGAACGTTCGGATACGCGTCCCAGTCGACGCCGATCTCCTCGGGCCAGAACAGGTAGCCGCACAGCGACAGGTCCGCGATCGTCAGCCGGTCGGCGGCGACGTAGCGACGTCCCTCCAGATGCGCGTTCAGAACGTCCCAGGCGGACTCCGCACGCCGCCGGAATTCCGCCATGACAGCGCGGTCCGGATCCCTGACGTACTGGCGCATGAAGCGGTACGTCGCCGTGTAGCTGGTGAGCTTGTGATTGTCGTAGAGGAGCCAGCGCAGGATCTCGCGCCGCTCGTTGTCGTCCCGCGGGCCGAACTGTCCGAGCTTGTCTGCGAGATAGTCGAGGATCACGCCCGACTGCGCCAGGCGCAGCGTGTCGTGCTCGAGCACCGGCGCCTCGCCCATCGCGTTGATCGCGCGATACGCCGGCGTGCGCGTTTCGCCGCCGAAGTAGTCGACGTAGCGCGGCGCCCAGTCGGCGCCGGCCAGCTCGAGCATCAGCGCAGGCTTGTAGCAATTGCCCGATTGCGCGAAGCAGTGGAGCGTGTATTCGGCGGTCGCTGCGCGCGAAGTCATTGGAGCAGCGCGCGACCGATCACCAGCCGCTGGATGTCGCTCGTCCCTTCGTAGATCTGGCACACGCGGACGTCGCGATAGATGCGCTCGACGGGAAAATCGGACACGTAGCCGTAGCCGCCGTGAATCTGCAGCGCATCGGAGCAAACGCGCTCCGCCATTTCCGAGGCGAAGAGCTTCGCCATCGACGCCTCCTTGAGACACGGCTCGCCGGCGTCACGCAGCGCCGCCGCGTGCCACACCATCTGGCGCGCGACGTCGACCTGCGTTGCCATGTCGGCGAGGCGAAAGCTCACCGCCTGGTGCTCGACGATCGGCTTGCCGAACGCCTGCCGCTCGCGCGCGTACGCGAGCGCCGCGTCGAGCGCCGAGCGCGCCATGCCGACCGCCTGCGCGGCAATGCCGATGCGACCGCCTTCGAGGTTCGCGAGCGCGATCCGGTAGCCGTCGCCCTCGCGGCCGAGGCGGTTCGCGGCCGGCACTTCGCAGTTCTCGAACGCGATCTGTGCGGTGTCCGACGCGCGCTGGCCGAGCTTGTCCTCGACGCGCGCGACGACGTAGCCCGGGGTCGTCGTGTCGACGATGAACGCCGAGATCCCTTTCTTGCCGGCCGCGCGATCGGTGACGGCGAACACGACGGCGAGATCGGCGTTCGCACCGGTCGTGATGAACTGCTTGACGCCGTTCAGCACGTAGCGGTTGCCGCGTATCTCGGCGCGCGTGGTAATCGCGCTCGCATCCGATCCGGTGTGCGGCTCGGTGAGGCAGAAGCAGCCGAGCTTCTCGCCACGCGCCAGCCCGGGCAGGTAGCGGTCCTTCTGCGTCTCGCTGCCGAACGCGTTGATCGGGCCGCATACGACCGAGTTCTGCACGCTGACGATCGTCGACGTCGCGCCATCGCCGGCCGCGATCTCCTCCAGCGCCACGGCGAGCGACACGTAGTCGAGGCCCGCGCCGCCCCACCGCTCGGGCACGACGACGCCGAGTGCGCCGAGCGCGCCGAGCGCGCGCAGCGCGTCGCGCGGGAAGCGATGCTCGCGATCCCAAAGCGCCGCGTGCGGCGCGAGCTCCTCGCGGGCGAACGTGCGCAGCGTGTCGCGGATCTGGCGCTGTTCGTCGGTGAGGAGCATGGCGAATACGTCGGGGTCAGAGCAAGAAGTGCACTTTTTGCTCCGACCCCGCAGTCAGTTGCGCGACTGCACGGCGATGCGCGCCGCAAGCGCAGCGAATACGCCGGCGAGCGCGCGCTTCGACCAACGGCCGAATGCCGGGCGCTCCGCGAACCAGCGCCGCGCGCCAGCGGCCGCGGCAACGCACGCCGAGTCGCCGGCGACGACGATGACGAGCTGCGTGACGGCGAGCACGATGCCCTGCAGCAGCAGATTCCCGCGCGCCGGATCGATGAATTGCGGAAAGAACGCGAGCTGGAACACGGCGAGCTTCGGATTCAGCACCGACGTCAGCAGGCCCTGCCGATACATCTGCCGGGGCGCGGCACGCACGACCGGTGCCGCGGCGTCGCGCTCGCCGCTCGACCGCCACGTCACGATCGCGAGCCACGCCAAGTACACCGCACCCGCCCAGCGCACGATCTCGTAGGCGAGCGGCACGGCAGCAAGCAGCGCCGACAGGCCGAGCGCCGCGGCGACCGCATGCAACGCGAAGCCGGTCGACGTTCCCGCGAGCGATACGAACCCCGCGGCGCGACCCTGCGTGAGCGTGCGCGACACGAGGTAGAGCATGTTCGGCCCCGGCGTCGCGGCGAGCGCCGCGCATGCGAGGCAGAAGAGCAGCCAGGATTCGAGCGGGATCATGCGTGCGTCAAACGCGCTCGATCGCGAGCGCCGTCGCTTCGCCGCCGCCGATGCAAAGCGCCGCCACGCCGCGCTTGCGATCGTATTTGCGCATCGCGCCGAGCAGCGAGACGACGATGCGCGCACCCGACGCGCCGATCGGATGGCCGAGCGCGCACGCGCCGCCATGCACGTTCACGCGGTCGCGCGCGATGCCGTGCTCCTTCATCGCGGCCATCGTCACGACGGCGAAGGCCTCGTTGATCTCGAAGAGGTCGACGTCGCGCGTCGTCCAGCCGGTCTTCTCGTACAGCTTGCGAATCGCCCCCACGGGTGCGGTCGTGAAGAGCCCCGGCTCCTGCGAATGCGTCGCGTGCCCGACGATGATCGCGAGCGGCTTCAATCCGCGCGCCTCCGCCGTCGACCGACGCATCATCACGACGGCGGCTGCACCATCGGAGATCGAGCTCGAATTCGCCGCCGTCACCGTGCCGTCCTTGCGAAACGCAGGCTTCAGCGTCGGCACCTTCTCGGGCGACGCCTTGAACGGCTGCTCGTCGCGCTCGACGACGACGTCGCCCTTCCTGCCGCTGACCGTGACCGGCGCGATCTCCCATGCGAAAGTGCCGTCCTCGTTCGCCCTCGCCGCACGCGACAGCGACGACAGTGCGAACTCGTCCTGCGCTTCGCGCGTGAACCCGAAGCTTCCCGCGCAGTCCTCGGCGTACGTGCCCATCAGCCGGCCCTTCTCGTACGCGTCCTCGAGGCCATCGAGGAACATGTGGTCGTAGACGGTCTGGTGCCCCATGCGAAAGCCGGCGCGCGCCTTGGGCACGAGATACGGCGCGTTGCTCATGCTCTCCATGCCGCCGGCGACCATCACGTCGGCCGACTGCGCGACGAGCGCGTCGTGCGCGAGGATCATCGCCTCCATCGCCGAGCCGCACATCTTGTTGACCGTCGTGCAGCCGGCCGCGACCGGCAGCCCGGCCTTGAGTGACGCCTGGCGCGCGGGCGCCTGTCCCTGCCCGGCGGGCAGCACACAGCCGAAGATCACCTTGTCGACCTCGGCCGGCTGGATGCCGGCGCGCTCGACCGCCGCCTTGATCGCGACGGCACCGAGGTCGCTCGCGGCGAGCGACGCGAAGTCGCCCTGGAATCCACCCATCGGCGTGCGTGCGGCACCGACGATTACGATCGGATCATTGTTCATGGCATGTCAGTCGGGAAGTGCCGCCCCGACCGACCACCCCCTGGGGGGCAGCGAGCGAGGCGAGCGTGGGGGGATGTCACCCGTCACTTCGATTCGTTGAAGAGCTCGCGGCCGATCAGCATGCGCCGGATCTCGGACGTCCCTGCGCCGATCTCGTACAGCTTGGCGTCGCGCCACAGCCGGCCGGTCGGAAACTCGTTGATGTAACCGTTGCCGCCCAGGCACTGGATCGCCTCGCCGGCCATCCACGTCGCCTTCTCGGCCGCATACAGGATGGCGCCCGCCGCGTCCTTGCGCGTCGTCTGCCCGCGATCGCAGGCGCGCGCGACCGCATACACATACGCGCGGCACGCGTTCATCGTCGTGTACATGTCGGCGAGCTTGCCCTGCATCAGCTGGAACTCGCCGATCGACTGGCCAAACTGGCGGCGTTCGTGCACGTACGGGAGCACGGCGTCGAGGCACGCCGCCATGATGCCGAGCGAGCCGCCGGCGAGCACGACGCGCTCGTAGTCGAGGCCGCTCATCAGCACGTTGACGCCGTGGCCCTCCTCGCCGAGAACGTTCGCCGCCGGCACGCTGCAATCCTCGAAGACGAGCTCGCACGTGTTCGAGCCGCGCATGCCGAGCTTGTCGAGCTTCTGCGCCGTCGTGAAGCCCGGCATGCCGCGCTCGACGATGAACGCCGTGATGCCGCGCGCACCGGCCTGCGGGTCCGTCTTCGCGTAGACGACGAGCGTGTTCGCGTCGGGACCGTTGGTGATCCACATCTTCGTGCCGTTCAGCACGAACGCATCGTCGCGCCGCCGCGCACGCAGGCGCATCGACACGACGTCGGAGCCCGACCCCGCCTCGCTCATCGCGAGTGCACCGACGTGCTCGCCCGAAACGAGCTTGGGCAGGTAGCGGCGCTTCTGCGCGTCGCTGCCGTTGCGCCGGATCTGGTTCACGCACAGGTTCGAATGCGCGCCGTAGGAAAGCCCGACCGAGGCCGACGCGCGCGAGATCTCCTCCATCGCGACGACGTGCGCAAGGTAGCCAAGGCCCGCGCCGCCGTAATCCTCCTCGACGGTGATGCCGAGCAACCCCATGTCGCCGAGCTTGCGCCACAGCTGCGGTGGAAACGCATTGTCGCGGTCGATGTCGGCCGCGCGCGGCGCGATCTCGGCGGCGGCGAATTCGCGCACCGAGCCGCGCAGCATGTCGATCGTCTCGCCGAAGTCGAAGTCGAGTGCTGGCAGGTCGATCATCCGGCCTCCGGGGTCGTGTCGCCGCGCACTTCGCCTGCTCGGTCCGGCTTGCCGCGCATCACCATGAGCGTCTGCTGCATGATCGCGACGAGCACGCGCTCGCCCGCGCGCTCCGCGTGCACTTCGCCGCGCGTGATCGTCAGCGTGCGGCCCGGCTTGACGACGAAGCCTTCCGCGACGATGCGCTCGCCCTGCGCGGGTGCCAGCAGGTTCAATTTGAACTCCACGGTGAGCACCGAGCTGTCCTCGGGAAACAGCGAGTAGCCCGCGTAGCCGCCCGCGGAATCGACGAGTGTCGCCAGAATACCCGCATGCACGAAGCCGTGCTGCTGCGAGATCTCGGGTCGCGGCGCAACGGCGAGCGCGCAGTAGCCAGGGGCGATGTCGACGAGCTGCGCGCCGATCAGCGTCATCGCACCCTGGCGGGCGAAGCTCTCGCGCACGCGCGCCGCGAATCCGGCGAAGGCGGGCTCGAACCCGCGAGGCTCGTGACTTTCCACCGATCTTCCCTCGATCCCCGATTCCCTGTCCCCGATCCCGGATTTTCCCATTCCGTTTACGTAAACGTCAATCCGTGCCGCCCTCGGGGACGGCCTTCGCCGCCGTCGCGGGCCGGCCGTCGAGCTTCAGCCGCCGCCGGCACTCGCGCTCGATTCCGTCGATTTCCGCGAGCACCACCTCGATGTCCTCGCGCTGCTGCAAAAGCCGCGTCCGCCGCTCCGCGAGCAGCTCGAGAAACGCCGTCAGCTGCGCGCGCTCGTTGCGCCGCACCTCGTAGAGGTCGAGCAGCTCTCCGATCTCGGAGAGTGCAAGCCCGAGCCGCTTGCCGCGAAGGATCAGCTTGAGCCGCACGCGCTCGCGCTCGCCGTATACGCGCGTGCGCCTGTCGCGTCTCGGCGCGAGCAGCCCGCAGTCCTCGTAGAAGCGGATCGCGCGCGTCGTCAGCGCGAATTCGCGCGCGAGATCGGAGATCGAATAGGTAGCGCGCGCGGCGGGCGCGGCTGCGGCACTGCGGTTCGTCGTGGGCATGCGCGTGGACGACGCGACGCGACTCGCGGCGTCGCGCGCGGTCGGGACGATACTATACGAATCCTGGTCTTCGAATCCCGGCCGCTGAATCCGGCCCCCTCAATGCTGATAGCGGCCATGGATGCATCGGTCACGGCAGATACCCCGTTCGTCGAGATCGCCGACGCACCGCCCGCACCGGGCGAGGCGCGCGAAATCGTGCCTGGCGTGCGGTGGCTGCGCATGCCGCTGCCGTTCGCGCTGAATCACGTCAACCTGTGGCTCATCGAGGAGCGCGATGGCTTCGTGCTCGTCGATTGCGGATACGGTGACGCGACGACGCGCGCGATCTGGCAGCGGCACTTCGCCACGACGCTCGCACGCGCGCCCATCCGGCGCATAGTCGCGACGCATTGCCACCCCGATCACCTCGGCAACGCCGCGTGGCTCGCCGCGCACTTCGGTTGCACCGTCGCAATGTCGCAGGCCGAGTTCTTCGCCGCGCACGCGATGATCGGACAGCACGCGAGCTTCGCTCAGGCCGACGTCGGCGCGCTCTTCGCACGTCACGGCATGAACGCCGAGCACCTCGCGGCGCTCGAGGCGCGCGGCAACGCCTACCATCGCGGCGTGCCCGAAGCGCCGCACGCGTTCGCGCGCCTGATCGGCGGCGACGAAGTCGCGCTCGGGTCGTGGCGCTGGCGCGTGATCGCCGGCTACGGACACTCGCCCGAGCACGCGTCGCTCGCGGCCGCCGACGCGAAGCTGCTGATCTCGGGCGACATGCTGCTGCCGCGCATCAGCACGAACGTCGCCGTATGGCCTGGCGAGCCGGACGCCGACCCGGTCGCGCGCTTTCTAGCCTCGCTTCGCGCTTTCGCCGCGTTGCCAGCCGACACGCTGGTGCTGCCTTCGCACGGCCCGCCGTTTCGCGGCATCGCGGCGCGCGTCGCGAAGCTTGTCGAGCATCACGCGCAGCGGCTCGACGAATTGCATCAGTCGCTCGCCGATGCGCGCAGCCCGCGCTCGGCGCAGGACGTCATACCCGTCCTGTTCCGCCGCGAGCTCGACCTGCAGCAGCGCTTCTTCGCGATGGGCGAGGCGATCGCGCATCTCAACCACCTGTGGCGTGCGGGACGCGCGACACGCCACGTCGCGAACGACGGCGCAATCCGCTACGCGGCGTGAGCGCCGCCGGGCCGCGTGACGGGCAACTACTCACGGGCCGCCTTCGGGCGGCCGTGCGGCGGCCCGTGGACAGCGCTCGCCCCCTCCCCGGGAGGGGGAGGCTGACCGCGAAGCGCAGCTTCGGGGGTGGGTTACCCAATGAGCGCTCGCGGCACCGCGTAATATGGCGTCTTCACCGTCGCCAGCCCGAACCGGGGTGAAACCGATGTCCACGCCAACTTCCAGCCTGCCCGCAGCCGCGCCGGCGCCGGGTGCGGGCTTCGATCCCGTCCAGCTCGCCGATTCGCTCGCTTCGGCCGCCGAGAAAAGCGCCAAGCTGATGGGCGACTTCGCGTCGCGCAACGCCGGCAAGCAGGCGGCGGTCGCGAGCGACGAGCTCGGCCTCGGCAAGGCGTTCATGGAGCTCGCGGCGAAGATGCTCACCAATCCCGCGCGCATCGCCGAAGGCCAGATGAACCTCTGGCGCGACTACATGAACCTGTGGCAGTCGTCGATGCTGCGTATGCTCGGCGCACAGGCGTTGCCGGTGGCCGAGCCAGCGACGGGCGACAAGCGGTTCAAGGACGCCGGCTGGCACGAGCACTTCCTGTTCGACTACGTCAAGCAGTCGTACCTGATCACCGCACGCTGGCTGCACGACCAGGTCGGCAGCGTCGAAGGCCTGTCGGATTCGGCGAAGAAGAAGGTCGACTTCTTCACGCGCCAGTACATCGACGCGCTCGCACCGTCGAACTTCGCGCTGACCAATCCCGAGGTGTTCCGCGAGACGATCGCGAGCGGTGGACAGAATCTCGTCCGCGGGCTGCACAACCTGCTCGACGACATCGAGCGCGGCAACGGGCAGCTGCGCATCTCGATGACGGACACGAAGGCGTTCGAGCTCGGCGTCAACATCGCGACGACGCCCGGCAAGGTCGTGTTCCAGAACGACCTGATGCAACTGATCCAGTACGAGCCGACGACGAAGAAGGCGTGGAAGCGGCCGCTGCTGATCATCCCGCCGTGGATCAACAAGTACTACATCCTCGACCTGCGCGAGAAGAACTCGTTCATCCGCTGGGCGGTGGGCGAGGGGATGACGGTGTTCGTGATCTCGTGGGTGAACCCCGACGAGCGGCTCGCCGACAAGGATTTCGAGCACTACCTGACCGACGGGCCGCTCGCCGCGCTCGATGCGATCGAGGAGGCGACCGGCGAGAACGACGCGAACGTCGTCGGCTACTGCCTCGGCGGAACGCTGCTCGCCGCGACGCTCGGCTGGCTCGCCGCGAAGAAGCAGAGGCGCATCGCGAGCGCGACGTTCATGACGGCGCTGATCGACTTCACCGCTGCCGGCGAGCTCGAGGTGTTCATCGACGAGGACCAGATCGCGTCGCTCGAGAAGAAAATGGCGAAACGCGGCTATCTCGAGGGCAGCGAGATGGCGAACACGTTCAACCTGCTGCGCGCGAACGACCTGATCTGGTCGTTCGTCATCAACAACTACCTGCTCGGCCGCGACCCGTTCCCGTTCGACCTGCTGCACTGGAACTGCGACTCGACGCGCATGCCGGCACGCATGCACAGCTTCTACCTGCGCAACATGTACCTCAACAACCGGTTGCGCGAGCCGGGCGCGCTGACGCTCGCGGGCGTCCCGATCGACCTGTCGAAGGT
>Ga0310811_10013385_pt1 | contig 10686 bp, 9 predicted proteins | sample YCmetagenome_FD_207642 | JGI IMG/M metagenome (GOLD analysis project Ga0310811, IMG submission 207642) | Soil microbial communities from experimental microcosm in Duke University, North Carolina, United States - YC | ecosystem: Engineered > Artificial ecosystem > Soil microcosm > Unclassified ...
TGCAGGAGCTCGGTCCGGCCGCGGTCGGCATGGTGACGATGCACCACTACAACGCCGATCTCGACAACGAATACAACAAGGCCTTCGTCGCCGAATACAAGAAGGCCTATGGCGAGAAGGAAGTGCCCGACTTCGTCGTGGTCGGCGGCTACGACGGCATGGCCGCGATCGCGCACGTGGTGCAGGCGCTCAAGGGCAAGATCGATCCCGACAAGGCGCTCGATGCGTTGAAAGGCTGGAAGTGGGACAAGAGCCCGCGCGGGCCGATCATGATCGATCCCGTCACCCGCGACGTGATCATGAACGAGTACCTGTCCGAGGTCGTGATGAAGGACGGGCGGCTCTACATGAAGAACATCGGCATGATCCCGAACGTGAAGGACGCGTGCAAAGACCTGAAGGTCGGCCGCTGCGGGCAGTGAACCGCGCGGCGCGCGCTCCGCGCGAATGCGGGGCGCGGGTAAATCGAGCGCCTGAGCTTTCACGAAGTTCCTGAAAAGAATCGCGCCCGGGAAACCGGGCGCGCTTTTTTTGCGCGCCAGAACCGGGAATCCAGCCCCCGCCCCTATTTCTTCCGCAGCGCCTCGAGCACCTCCGCCACCGCCTTGCGGATCGGTTTCAGATCGACGGCGGGTGTCGCGCCGTCGCGGTCGAGGGTCTTGGCCAATTCGTCCAGGCCGAAAAGCGCGCGCAGCAGGCGTGGATAGAGCAACTGGGCGATCAGCTTCTGCGCCGCCTCGGCGCATGTCCGGGCCGGGAGGCCGAGCGCGGACTTGAGATAGGCGGCGATGCGCGCCTGGGCCTCGGTGAACATCACGTCGAAGTGCTGGGCCGCGCCTTCGGGGAACCGCGCGGTCTCCGCCATGCTCACCCGGCACATCTGGATCTGGGCTTCGTAGAGCAGCGTGTCGAGATAGCGGCCGCAGAACAGCGTCAGCGCTTCGCCCGGCTGCTCCGCATAGTCGCCGGGCATCTTCAAACGGGCGAGGAAGAGACCGCGCACCAGATCGATGACCGCGACGTAGAGCGTCTCCTTGCTCGCGAAGTGCGCGTAGAGCGACCGCTTCGAGGTTTTCGCGCGCGCAGCGACTTCGTCCATCGAAGCCCGCTCGAAACCCATTTCGAGGAACACGTCCTTGGCCGCCCAGAGTATGTGCTCGCGCAGTTCGTCGCCGCGTCTTGCCATGCCGGTCGTCGCCTCTCCCGCCGTGCTTGACAAAGAAGTAAACGGTACGGTATAGTTTACTTCATTCGTCCGCGCATCAAGTGCCATGATCGTCATTACCACGCCCACGGGCGCCATCGGCCATCAAGTCCTCGAGCACGTCCTCGCCGCCGGCGCGCCCGTCCGCGTGATCGCGCGCGACCCGTCTCGCCTTCCCCCGCGCACGCGCGAGCGCGTCGACGTCGTCCAGGGCTCGCACGGCGACGGCGAGGCCGTCAACACGGCGTTCAAAGGCGCCGACGCCGTGTTCTGGCTGCCGCCGCCGAACCTGCGTGCCGCCAGCCTCGAGGCCGTTTATGCCGGCTTCGCCCAACCGGCGTGCGCGGCGATCCGGCGCCACGGCGTGAAGCACGTGGTCGGCGTGTCGGCGCTCGGCCGCGGGCTGGCGGTGGCGCGGAACGCCGGGCTGGTCACCGCTTCGCTGGCGATGGACGACCAGTTCGCGAGCACGGGCGTGAACTACCGGGCGCTGGCGATGCCGTCGTTCATGGACAACTTTCTCCGCCAGGTGGAACCGATCCGGAGCCAGGGCGTGTTCTTTTCGCCGATCTCCGGCGACCGCAAGGCGCCCACCTGCGCCACGAGCGACATCGCCGCCGTCGCCGCGAAACTGCTGCTCGATCGCTCGTGGAGCGGACAGGGCAGCGTCGCGGTGCTCGGCCCCGAGGACCTGTCATTCAGCGACATGGCGCGGATCATCTCCGAGGTGTTCGGGAGGCCCGTGCGCTTTCAGCAGATCGCCGGCGAGGCCTACAAGGCCCGACTTATCGAAGCCGGGGTGTCGGAGGCCATGGCGCAGGGCATGCTCGACATGATGACGGCCAAGAATGCGGGCCTCGATAATGGCGAGCCGCGAACTCCGGCCTCCACCACCCCCACCAGCTTCCGCCAATGGTGCGAGGCGGTGTTGAGGCCGGCCGTCCTCGGCCAAACGAGCGCCGTCTGAAGCGGCAGGGCCGCCGCCGGATCGGCGCCGTGCGCCCGCAGACGCGCGAATAGGCGTTCCTACGCAATTCACGGGCGCACCTCGGTTTCCGCGCGGTGCCCAAAACCCCGCGCCTCGGGCCCTTCGCGCACGCCTTCTCCGTGCTTTGCTTGCGCCTCTCTCCCCTGCCCAATACTATGCGCGACGGAAGATCAGCCGCCACAAAATAGCGGCGCGCACACTGGGAGGTTATTTCATGCTGAAGCACATCCTCGCGGCGTCGGCCGCGATCGGCCTCGCTCTGGGCACCGCCCAGGCGCAGGAAGTCAAGGTCGGCGTGCCGCTGCCGTTCACCGGGATCGGCGCCGAGTTCGGCCAGCAGACCGAGCGCGGCATGGAGCTTTACCTGAAGCTCAACGCAGATCAGGTGAAGCCCTACAAGATCACGCTCATCAAGCGCGACGTGAAGGATCCGGGCGGCGCCACGGCCAAAGTCGTGGTGCAGGAGCTGATCACCCAGGACAAGGTCGACATCCTCGCCGGCTGGATTTACTCGCCGAACGCGATCGCCTCGGCGCCGATCGTGACTGCGGGCAACAAGCTGGCGCTCATCACCAATGCCGGCACCGCGCACATCACCAATCTCTCGCCGAACTACGTGCGCTTCTCGTTCAGCATGTGGCACGCCGGCTATGGCATGGGCGAAGCCGCGGCCAAGATCCTGAAGGCCAAGACCGCGGTCATCGGCTTCACCGACTTCCCGCCGGGCCGCGACATGCGCGACTCGTTCAAGAAGGCGTTCGAGGCCAGCGGCGGCAAGGTCGTCGACGAGATTCCGATGGGCGGCGCGGCGCAAGTGCCGGACTTCACGCCGTTCTTCCAGCGCGCCAAGGATAAGAAGCCGGACGTGTTCTTCGTCTTCGTGCCGGCCGGCGATCACGCCTCGGCGGTGGTGAAGACATACGGCGCGCTCGCGATGCGCCAGGCCGGCATCAAACTGATCGGACCGGGCGACATCACGCAGGACAACAAGCTGCAGGCGATGGGCCCGGCCGCGGTCGGCCTCATCACGATGCACCACTACCACGCCGATCTCGACAACGCCGAGAACAAGCGCTTCGTCGCGGCCTGGAAGCAGGCCTACGGCAAGGACAGCGTGCCCGACTTCATGGCCGTGGGCGGCTACGACGCGATGGCCGCCGTCGTCCACGTCGTGCGCACGCTCAAGGGCAAGATCGAGACCGACAAGGCGCTCGCGGCGCTCAAGGGCTGGAAGTACAACAGCCCGCGCGGGCCGATCATGATCGATCCCGCCACGCGCGACATCATCATGAACGAGTACCTCTCCGAAGTGATCATGAAGGACGGCCGCCTGTTCCAGAAGACGATCGGCAAGATCGACGCGGTCAAGGATGCGTGCAAGGAGCTGAAGATCGGACCTTGCGCGCCGAAGTGACGTGCGCCTCGCCGCATAGCCTCCGCTAAGGCCGAGGCCGCCGCTCCGCCACCGCGGGCGGCGGCCTTGACGTACTGCCCCCGACTTCGAGCGCCCTCGTGATCTTCGGAATCGACGTCGCCAGCATCCTCCTCGGCGGAATGGCCGCCGGCATGGTGCTGTTCATCGTCTCGGTCGGCCTCTCCGTGACGATGGGCCTGATGGGCTTCGTCAACCTCGCCCACGGCGCTTTCGCCATGATCGGCGGTTACGTCATCGTCCTCTCGATGAACCGGTGGGGCGTGGGTTTCGTGCCCGCGCTCGCCTTGGGCTTCGTGCTCACCGCGGCGTTCAGCGTCGTGCTCGAGCGCCTCCTCTACGCGCGCCTCTACCGCGCCGCCGAGCTCGATCAGGTCCTGTTCACGATCGGCCTCATCTTCATCATGATCGCCGCGGTGACGCTGCTCGTCGGCCCCGAGAACCAGCAGATCCAGCTTCCCGAGATGCTGAAGGGGCAGATGGATCTCGGCTTCACCGTCTACCGCACCTACAGCGTCGTCCTCATCGGCATCGGAGTCGTGGTCGTGATCGCGCTGTGGCTCGGTTTCGAGCGCACGCGCATGGGCGCCCAGATCCGCGCCGCGGTCGACAACCGGCGCATGGCCGAATCGCTCGGCATCAACGTGAACCGCCTCTTCACGCTCACCTTCGCGTTCGGCAGCGGCATGGCGGCGCTGGGCGGCGGATTGGGCGCCGAGTTCCTGGGCCTCGATCCGCAATACGCGCTCAAATACCTCGTCCTCTTCCTCATCGTGGTCGCCGTCGGCGGCTTGGGGCGCGTCACGGGCGTGTTCTACGCGGCGCTCATCATCGGCGTGCTCGATTTCGTGCTGAAGCAATACGTTCCGCGCGGCGGCACGCTCTACATCTACGCGCTCACGATCTTGCTGCTGCTGTGGCGGCCGCAGGGCCTGTTCGGAAGATCGACATGAGCGCGCCCGCGGACCGCCTGCTGCAGCATCCGGCCGCGCTCGCGCTCCAGCGCCGGCACTACGTGCGCCTGTGGGAGCCGCTGCCGTGGATCCTGGCGCTCGCCGCCTATTTCCTGTTTCCGAATTATCTCGGCTTCGGCACCGAAGTGCTGGTGATGGTGCTGTTCGCGCTCTCGCTCGATCTGGCGCTGGGCTATGCCGGCATCATCACCCTGGGCCACGCCGCTTTCTTTGGCATCGGCGCTTATGCGGCCGGCCTCATCAGCCTCTATGGCGGCTGGAACGAGCCGATTTCGCTGCTGGGGGCGGCGGCGATCGCCGGCGGCATCTGCGGCTTCCTCTCGGGCTGGGTGCTGCTGCGCACGCACGGCCTTACGCTTCTGATGCTGACGCTCTCCTTCGCCGCATTGCTGGAAGAGCTCTGCAACCAATTCATCGAATTCACGGGCGGCTTCGACGGGAAGAACCTGACCTTCACGCCCGTACTGGGAAAATTCGAATTCAATCCGCTCTATTCGAACACGCAATATCTCTACACGCTGGCCATTCTCTTCCTCGTGTTCGTCGCGATGCGCTGCATCGTGTATTCGCCGTTCGGCCAGAGTCTCACCGGCATCCGCGAGAATATCCTGCGCATGCCGGCGGTGGGGACGCCCGTGCGCTGGCGCCTCGTCATCGCCTACAGCTTCTCCGCCGCCATCGCGGGGATCGCGGGCGCGCTCCAGGCGCAGACGCAGCTTTTCGTCAACCAGACCTTCTTCAGCCTCGACCGCTCGGCCAAGGTCATCATCATCCTCATTCTCGCCGGCTATGGGCGCCTTTACGGCGCGTTCATCGGCGCCATCGCGTACCTGGCGCTCGAGCACTTCCTTTCGAAGATCTACCCGACCCAGTGGCAATTGGGTCTGGGGCTCCTCCTCGTCGTCATCGCCCTCTTCGCGCGCAACGGCATGCTCGGCATCGGCGAGCGGCTCTGGCAGCGCGTGGGCTGGCGCTTCCGCCGCGGCGGGAAGCGCGCGGCATGAGCGGTATGCTGCTCGAGACGCGCGGCTTGAGCCGCAATTTCGGGGCACTCGCGGCCACGCGCGAGGTGAGCTTCAAGCTCGAGGCCGGCGCGCGCCGCGCGCTCATCGGCCCCAACGGCGCCGGCAAGACGACGTTCGTCAATCTCCTGACCGGCGTGCTCAGGCCCTCGCGCGGCACGGTCCTCTTGAAGGGCCGCGACATCACCTCCGCCTCGCAGGCCGAGCGCGTGAAGCTCGGCATCGCGCGCACGTTCCAGATCAACCGCCTGTTCCGCGGCCTCTCGGTGCTGGAGAACGTCTACATCGCCGTCGCCGAACGCGTCGGCGCGGCGCGCGAGATCTTCCGGCCCGCGGGCCGGCGCAAGGACGTGATCGAGGAGGCGATGCATCTCCTCGAGACGCTGAAGCTTCAGGACAATGCGCGCAACCGCGTCTCCGAATTGCCGTACGGCCGCCAGCGCCTGATCGAGATCGCGATCGCGCTCGGCTTGAAGCCCGAAGTGCTGCTGCTCGACGAGCCGGCCGCGGGCGTGCCCAGCGCCGAGAGCCACATCATCCTCGATGCCGTGGCCGGCCTGCCGGCCGAGATCGGCGTGCTCATCATCGAGCACGACATGGATCTCGTCTTCCGCTTCGCGCAGCGCATCACGGTGCTGGTCCAGGGCGCTATCTTCGCCGAAGGCACGCCCAAGGAGATCGCCGCCAACGCCGAGGTGCGCGCCGTCTATCTCGGGCAGGCCAACACCCATGGCTAACGCGCTCGAGCTCAGCCACGTCTCGGCCGGCTACGGCGAAACCGTGGTGCTCGAGGACGTCAACCTCGCGCTGGCGCCGGGCGAGAGCATCAGCGTGATCGGCCGCAACGGAGTCGGCAAGACGACGCTGCTCGCCACGGTCATGGGCCACACGAATCTGCACAAGGGCGACGTGGCGCTTGCCGGCACGAGCATCGCGCGCGTGCCGGTCTATCGCCGCGCGCTTCTGGGCTTGGGCTTCGTGCCGCAGGAGCGCGAGATTTTCCCGTCGCTGAGCGTGCGCGAAAACCTCGAAGTCGCCGCCCGGCCCGGCGCCTGGACACAGGAGCGCGTCTTCGAGCTCTTTCCCAACTTGAAGGCGCGCCTCGTCAACAAAGGCAATCAACTCTCGGGCGGCGAGCAGCAGATGCTCTCGATCGCGCGCGCGCTGCTGACCAATCCCTCGGTGCTGCTCATGGACGAGCCGACCGAGGGCCTGGCGCCCGTCATCGTCGAAGCGCTCTCGGCGGTGCTCGCTCGGCTCCGCGCCGCGGGCGGGCTATCGATCATCCTGGTCGAGCAAAACAGCCGCGTGGCGCTCGAATTCTCGCCGCGCACGGTCGTGATGGACAAGGGCCGCATCGTCTACGACGGCGACTCGGCCCCACTGCGGGCCGACCCGGATCGGCTCGCGAAGTTCATCGGCGTGGCCGAATAGCCGCCCGCCGCGGTAAACGGACCGTTCACGCGCCTGACGCGTTTTCACACACCCCAAGCCCCTTTTAGCAATTCGTTTACGCTGCGCGCCTAGACCGTCCCCCGGAGAGGGCAGACACCGCCTGGGGAGACCGTCTTGTCGCCGTCATTCGTGGCACCGCCGGCGCGAATTGCCAGCCCGCTGCTGCTGTTCGGTTCCGCGACCTTCTTGAGCGCGTGGCTGCTGTTCCAGATCCAGCCGATGTTCGCCCGGATGGCGCTCCCGCTGCTGGGCGGCGCGCCGGCGGTGTGGAACACGGCGCTCGTCTTCTTCCAAGCCGTGCTGCTGCTGGGCTACGTCTACGCCCATTTCCTCGGCACACGGCTGCCGCTGAAGCTGCAGATCGTCGTGCATATCGGCGTGCTCGCGGTGGCCTTTGTCTTCCTGCCGGTGGCGGTCGGCGCCGCTTGGCGCGAGCCGCCGGAAACCATGCCCATGCTGTGGCTGATGGGGCTGCTCGCGGTTTCCGTCGGCTTGCCGTTCTTCGCCCTCTCGGCGACCTCACCGCTGCTGCAGCGCTGGTTCGGCGAATCCGGGCACGAAGCCGCGCGCGACCCCTATTTCCTCTACGGCGCCAGCAATCTCGGAAGCCTCTTGGCGCTCGTGGCCTATCCGCTGCTGCTCGAGCCCAGCCTGGCCTTGGCCGAGCAAAGCAGGCTCTGGACCCTCGCCTACGTGGTGCTGGCGATCGCGATCGGCGGCGCCGGATGCTTGACCCTCTATCGCCGCCGCACGCACGGAGTGGCGGCGCGCCGCATCGAGCGCCCGACGCACCCCGTGCTCGGCGCGCCGGATTGGCGCCTCCGCCTCCATTGGGTGCTGCTCGCGTTCGTGCCCTCGGGACTCCTGGTGGCGGTCACGACGCTGATCACCACCGATCTGGTGGCGATCCCGCTGTTCTGGATCGGCCCGCTCACGCTTTACCTTCTGAGCTTCGTGCTCGTGTTCGCGCGGCGGCCGTTGTACCCCGAGAAGTGGCTGCTGATCGCGCAAACGCCGATGCTCATCGTGACGGCGCTGATCGCCACGTGGGGCACCACACGTTACCATTATCTCGTCATCGCGCTGGCGCTCGCGACGCTGTTCGTCACGGCGATGCTGTGCCATGGGCGGCTGGTCCAGCGCCGCCCGCCCACGCGCCATCTCACCGAGTTCTACATCTGGATGTCCGCCGGCGGGATTCTCGGCAGCGCGTTCGCGGCGCTGTTGGCGCCGCTGTTGTTCGACCGCGTCATCGAGCTATCGATTCTCTGCGCTGCTGCGGCGTTCCTGCGTCCGCGCACCGATTTCACGGAAGAGAAGAAGGAACCGCAGGGCCTGACGCTCGCGGCTTCTGCGATGCTGCGCGAGGTCTCGTTCCCCATCGCCGGAATGGCGCTGGCGGTGATGCTGACGCCGCACATCGAAAACGAGAACGGCGCCACGGCGCTCCTGCTGCTGTCGCTCGTTGCCATCTTCGTGCTCGTTTTCACCGTCCTCTCGGCCGGGCGCCCGCTTCGCTTCGGCCTTTGCATCGTCGCCTTTGCGCTGTTCGGCATGCAGTTCGTCAACATCGCCTCGGCCAGCATCGTGCTCCGCGAGCGCACCTTCTTCGGCAGCCATGTGATCAAAGGCAATACCGAGACGGGCTATTTGATTTTCGTGCACGGCAGCACGACGCACGGCGCGCAGAACCTCGCCCCGAGCCGGCGGCGCGAACACCACACCTACTATCACGCCGGCAGCGGGTTCGGCCGCCTCTATGCCGCATTGACGACGGCGGCCCAGTTGCCGAAGCGCGTCGGCGTCGTCGGCCTGGGCGCCGGCGAGCTCGCCTGCTATCGCAGCGAGGGCCAGGATTGGAGGTTTTTCGAGATCGATCCGGCCGTCGTGCGGATCGCTACGAGCGGCAAGTGGTTCACTTACCTGCCTGACTGCGCGCCCGGAGCACGCGTCGTGGTCGGCGACGGCCGTCTAACCCTGGCGCGCGAACCCCAGGCTACATTCGATCTCTTGGTCCTCGACGCCTTCGCCTCCGCTTCGATCCCAACCCACCTCGTCACGCGCGAAGCGTTCAAGCTCTATCTCGACAAGCTCGCGCCCGGCGGCCTCATCCTCATCAACATTTCGAATCGCTATCTGGATCTTGAGCCGGTCGTTGCCGGCCTCGCCGCCGATGCGAAGCTGGCCGCGCGCTTGTTCGACACCGACGCCGCCACGATGGAGAAGGACAATCCCTTTCGGTTCCGATCGACCTGGGTGGCGCTGACGCGCGGCGAGACGAAGCTGAAGGCGTTGACCGAAGGGTTCGACAAGAGCGCGCCCAGTGCCTGGGGCCATTGGCGCGCGTTGAAAGCTCAGCCGGGCCTCCGTCTCTGGACCGACGACTATTCCAACATCATCAGCCTGATGCGCTGACGCCGGCGCGCGCCGGCGCCCGCCGCGCCGCGTGCGCGAACCAGACGGCGGCCGTCACCAGGATCATCGCCCCGGCCTGGTGCAGCGTGCCGAGGGCCACCGCCTCGGCCATCGGCGGCGGCGCTTGGCCGAAGCGCAACAGCGTCACGATGCCGAGCGCCACCTGCAGGACCGCGGCGCCGAGCAAGAGATGCGCCGCGCCGCGCGCAGGGACGCTCCCGCTCGTCCGCACGCGCCACCAGAGATACGCGATCGCGAGGAACGTTGCCGTCGCCAATGCGCGGTGGTGGAGCTGCACCGCCGCACGATTCTCGAAGACGTTGAGCCAGCCGAGCTCCGGCAGCCAGTAGTCCGACGGTACCAGGCTCCCGCCCATGAGCGGGAACGTGTTGTAGATGAGCCCGGCGCGCAGCCCGGCGACGAGCGCGCCGGCCAGAATCGTGATCGCGATGAGGACGTAGGCCAAGCGTGCCCAGGCGCGATGCCGCCGCTCGAGCGCGGCGCCGCCGCGCGGCTGCATGAGTCCGAACGCCGTCCACAGCATCGCGACGTAGATGATGATGGCGAGCGCAAGATGGGTCGCGAGCCGGTAATGGCTGACCGACGGCCGGTCGACGAGGCCGCTCGCCACCATCAGCCAGCCGACCGCGCCTTGGAGCGCGCCGAGCGCGAAAAGGCCGAGCAGCGCCGGCCAATAGCCTTGCGGAATGCGGCCGCGAATCCAGAACCACAGGAACGGCAGCAGGAACGCGACGCCGATCAGCCGGCCCCAGAGCCGGTGGATGTATTCGAGCCAGAAGATGCCCTTGAAGCCGGCGAGCGTGAGCGCCGGGAACATCTTCTGGAATTGCGGCGACTGCTGATACTTGGCGAACAGCGCCTGCCAATCCGCCTCCGACAACGGCGGCAACGTTCCCATGATCGGCTGCCATTCGGTGATCGAAAGGCCGGATTCGGTGAGGCGCGTGAGCCCGCCGATCACGACCATGACGAACACCATGGCCGCGACCGCGATCAGCCACCAGGCGATGGCGCGCGCGTCGGCGTCGCCGCGGCCGTACGGGCGGGAAATTCCGATGGCGGTGCTCGAGGCGGTCATGCGGCCGCCATTACTTTGCGATCTCGGCGATTTTGCCAAGCCCGGCGGCGTATGCGGGTCAAAACGACACAGCATGGGACTGCGCGACTGGAGGCGC
>Ga0310811_10013386_pt1 | contig 10686 bp, 8 predicted proteins | sample YCmetagenome_FD_207642 | JGI IMG/M metagenome (GOLD analysis project Ga0310811, IMG submission 207642) | Soil microbial communities from experimental microcosm in Duke University, North Carolina, United States - YC | ecosystem: Engineered > Artificial ecosystem > Soil microcosm > Unclassified ...
GCGGAAAAGTCAAGGCCACCTCAGGGGCGGCTGCTGCCCCTGAGGTGGCCTTGACGGCTGAACCGGGTCCTGACGAACGGTCAGTGGGCGTGGCCGTGACCGTGCCCGTGACCGGCCTCGGCCTTCTCTTCCTCCGGCTTGTCGACCACGGAGCTCTCCGTGGTCAGCACGAGCCGCGCGATGGAAGCGGCGTTGGCCACCGCCGAGCGCGTGACCTTGACCGGGTCGATGATGCCGGCCGCGATCAGGTCGGTGAGCTCGCCCGTGGCGGCGTTGAAGCCCTGGCCCCAGCTCTGCTCCTGCACCTTGGACACGATGACCGCGCCCTCGTAGCCGGCGTTGCTCGCGATCCAGTACAGCGGCGCGGTCAGCGCGTCGCGGACGATCTTCACGCCGGTGGCCTCGTCACCGGTCAGACCGAGGTCGTCCAGTTCCTTGACCGCGTGCAGCAGCGCCGAGCCACCGCCGGGCACGATGCCCTCCTCGACGGCCGCCTTGGTGGCCGCCACCGCGTCCTCGATGCGGTGCTTGCGCTCGGTCATCTCGGTCTCGGTGGCCGCACCGACCTTGATCACGGCGACACCGCCGCCGAGCTTGGCCAGCCGCTCCTGGAGCTTCTCGCGGTCCCAGTCGGAGTCGGTGGTCTCGATCTCCTTGCGGATCTGCGCGATGCGGGCGTCGAGCTCGTCCCTGGTGCCGGCACCGTCGACGATCGTCGTGGTGTCCTTGGTGACCTCGATCCGCCGCGCGGTGCCCAGGATGTCGAGACCGACCTCGGACAGCTTCAGGCCGACCTCGCTGGAGACGACGTCCGCGCCGGTGACCACGGCGAGGTCGTCCAGGAACGCCTTGCGCCGGTCACCGAAGAACGGCGCCTTGACGGCGACCGCGGTGATCGTCTTGCGCAGCGCGTTGACCACCAGGGTGGACAGCGCCTCGCCCTCGACATCCTCCGCGATGATCAGCAGCGGCTTCTTGCTCTCCGCGACCTTCTCCAGGATCGGCAGCAGGTCGGGCAGCGAGGAGATCTTCTCCCGGTGCAGCAGCACGTAGGCGTTCTCCAGGATCGCCCGCTGCTCCTCCGGGTTGGTGGCGAAGTGCGCCGACAGGAAGCCCTTGTCGAACTGGACGCCTTCGGTGATCTCCAGCTCGGTGGCCAGCGTGGAGGACTCCTCCACGGTGATCACGCCGTCCTCGCCGACCTTCTCCACGGCCTCGCCGAGCAGGGCGCCGATGGTGGCGTCCCGCGAGGTCACGGTCCCGACCTGGGCGATGTTGTCGCGCCCCTTGACCGGGGTGGACCTGTCCTTGAGCACCTCGATGACCTTCTCGGCGGCGGCTTCGATGCCGCGGCCCAGCGAGGTCGGGTTGGCGCCCGCGACCACGTTCCGCAGGCCGAACTTCACCAGCGACTGGGCCAGCACGGTGGCCGTCGTGGTGCCGTCACCGGCCACGTCGTTGGTCTTGGTCGCCACGTTCTTGGCGAGCTGCGCGCCCAGGTTCTCGAACGGGTCGTCCAGGTCGATCTCGCGCGCCACGGTCACCCCGTCGAGCGTGATCGTCGGACCGCCGAACTTCTTGTCCAGCACGACATGGCGGCCACGCGGGCCGAGGGTGACCTTGACCGCGTCGGCGAGCTGGTTCACGCCACGCTCGAGAGCTCGACGAGCGTCCTCGTCGAAATTGATCTGCTTAGGCATTGAAGAAACCTCTCTGGCAGTGCGATGCGGAACGCGTAAGGGCGGCGCGCGGAGCCAGGCGCCTGGGCGCCGCGGCCGTTTCCCGGACGGGAGACGGCCGGCCTCGCCCCCGGCGTCCACCGCCCTTCGGGGCGCACGCCTGGTATTTCCGCGCGTTCGACTTCGCGGTCCGGCTGACCGCTTGGTAGCAAGAACGCCCCGGTCCCCGGTGTTACGCGGGGCCCGGGGCGTTCAACGCAAACGCCGACGTCAGTTGACGACGGCCAGCACGTCGCGCGCGGACAGAATCAGGTAGTCCTCGCCGTTGTACTTGACCTCGGTGCCACCGTACTTCGAGTAGATGACGACGTCGCCGACGTTGACATCCACGGGAATGCGGTTGCCCTTGTCGTCGACACGGCCCGGGCCCACGGCCAGAACCTTGCCCTCCTGGGGCTTCTCCTTGGCGGTGTCGGGGATGACGAGACCGGAGGCCGTCGTCTCCTCGGCCTCGCTCGTCTGGACAACGATCTTGTCCTCGAGCGGTTTGATGTTCACGCTCACCGGGTTGACCTCCACGGGTCTTCGAAAGCGTTGGCAGGTACTTACTTGGGTTTCGGCTCCTACCACCCCCGCCGTCGCGGGTGCCGGGGCGTGTACGGTGCCGTGCGATTAGCACTCTAGCCATGCGAGTGCTAGCCGCGCAACCAGGGTCGGCATGCGCTCGAAAAACCTCGTCGGAGCCGCCCTGACCCGCCGCTTTGTTCCGCCGGCGGTTCACCCCGGCCCGGCCTGGTGGTGTCCGACACGACCAGTGTTTCAGCCACGGGCCGGGGTGCGAAGCGGTCGCGGCCGCCCCCGGCGAGGAACCCTCCTGGCGGGTGACCTCCGGGGGCACGTCCGGCGTGCCCCCGGGCACGGCGCGGGGATCCGGGCACGGCGATGACTGCATGCTGTCGCGCGGTCTTGCGTAACCACCGATTTGGGCGAGATGGGCTGATCGGGCGGTAACGCTGCCCACCGGCGGTACCGCCACCTCACTCGATGGGCGGTGTCCGGCTCCGCCGAACGGTCCTACCTTGGAAAACGGCCCGGGGAATATCTGAAGGGTTGGTGCTGACCATGGGTGGTTGCAACTGCTGCAGCTCGTGCAGCGGCCACGGATGCGGCTGCTGCGGTAGCTGCCGAATCTGATCGCGGAGAACCGTTCTCGATGAGCCGCCTCGTGCCGGGTACGGCGTTTCCCCGGCACGAGGCGGCCGGAGAACGAGACAGCACACCGGCTCGCGACCTCGTGGAACCCGACCAGAACCAGACAAAAGGAGCTATCGCGCCTTCCGCGTACTGGGTAGCTTCCTCACGTGTCGCCGTTCACACGTCGTAATGCTCTGCGTGTCTTCGCCGCGGGCACCGCGAGCCTCACCGTCGCCGGGCCCGCCACCACCGATGCGACCGCCAGCCCGACCGCCAGCCCGACCGCCAGCCCGACCGCCACTGCCGGGACGCGCCAGCGTGCCTTCGCCGACGCGGCCGCGGAGTCGGGTGTTCCCGAAGCCGTCCTGCTGGGCGTCTCGTACCTGAAATCTCGCTGGGACCACCACGACGGCGCGCCCAGTACCGGCGCCGGGTTCGGGCCGATGCACCTCACCGACGCGCGCACGGCCGCGGGCTGGAGTGGTCACCACGACCAGGGCACGGAGGATCCGCGCGGCGACACGGCCCGCACGCCGCTCGAGCTCCGCCGGCCGGGTGTCGCCGCACCGGTTCCGGCGTTGCAGACGGTCGATCTCGCGGCCGCGCTCACCGGCATCGCGCCCGCGACCCTGCGCGCCGATCCCACCGCGAACATCCGCGGCGGCGCGGCTGTTCTCGCGCGGTACCAGCGAGAACTCGGAGCCGGCACCGGCGATCCCGGCGAGTGGTACGGCGCCGTGGCCCGCTACGGCGGCGCGACCGATTCGACGGGGGCGGCCTTCTTCGCGGACGAGGTGTTCGCCCTCATCGCCACCGGTGCCGCCCGGACCACCGACGACGGTCAGCGGGTCACGTTGGCGGCCCGATCCGGGATCACGCCCGCACGCCGGCAGGTCGGATTGCTCGGCCTTCCCGCCGGCTCCTCCGCGGCGGTCGAAGCGCCGCCGGGCCTGTCGTGCGAGTGGGTTCCGGCCCCCTACCAGGATCTCGGCAACGGGAACTACGGCAACTACGACAAGGCGGACCGGCCGGTCAGCCAGCAGGTCACGCACATCGTCATCCACGACACCGAATGCACCTACGACGTCGCGCTCGGTCTCGTCCAGGATCCGACCTACGTCAGCTGGCACTACACGGTGCGCTCGGCCGACGGGCACGTCGCGCAGCACGTGCGCACCAAGGACGTCGCCTGGCATGCGGGGAACTGGTATGTCAACGCCAAGTCGATCGGGATCGAGCACGAGGGCTTCGGCGCGCAGGCCGGCTGGTACACCGAGGCGATGTACCGCACGTCGGCGAAGCTGGTGCGCTTTCTCGCCGCGAAGCACGCGATCCCGCTGGACCGCGAGCACATCATCGGCCACGACAACGTCCCGGGCACCACACCGGCCTCGATACCGACGATGCACTGGGACCCGGCACCCTACTGGGACTGGGCACACTACTTCGATCTGCTCGGGGCTCCGCTGCGAGCACGGGCGTCCGGGCGCGACACCGGGTTGGTCGTCATCGACCCCGCCTACGCCACCAACCGCCCCGGCTACACCGGATGCGACACGACGAACACCGCCGCCGCCTGCCCGCTGCACGGTTCCTCCGCGGTCCACCTGCACGCCGAGCCGCGGCCGGACGCACCGCTGCTGCCCGATCCCGGCCTGCACCCCGGCGGTTCTCCGTCCACAATGGATATCGCGGATGTGGGCAGCAGGATGTCGGCCGGGCAACGGTTCGCCGTCGCGGACCTTCGGGGTGACTGGACGGCGGTCTGGTTCCTCGGCCGCAAGGGCTGGTTCCACAACCCGATGGCCTCGCCGGTGGCCCACTCCGCGCTCGGCGAAGTCGCGGTGCCGAAGCCGGGCACCGATTCCGTGCCGGTCTACGGCCGGGCCTACCCCGAAGCCGAGGCTTACCCGGCAGGGGTACCCGCCCAGAGCCTCGTGCCGCTGCCGTACACCTTTTCCGCCGGCCAGGCCTACTCGGCCGGTCCGGTGATCGACTCCGAGTTCTATGCGGCGACCACCTTCGACCCGGCGGATCACGTTGTCGTACGGGGGAAAACGCGATACGTGCAGATCCAGTTCGGACACCGCGTGGCGTTCGTGAGGCTCGACGATGTCCGGCTCCTGCCCTCGGCCGAAGCCGGGTCCACGCCGGCAAGCTGACGCTTCCCACGCACGATCTACGCACGTGTCCACCCGTTGGGGTAGAGGCGGTCCTCATTGGTGTGATCATCGGTCATGTTGCGTGTGCGGTCTTTCGATCTCGCCGTTAGATCGTTGAGGCACTACTCCAAGCCGGTGGACGGATCACCGTCGCCGCCGGGCGGGAAAGTGCCACGCGAAAGACCAGAGCGGCGCGACCCATCCGGATTTCCCTTCGCGCGCGTGTGAAAGTCCCAGGGAGACACCGTGGACGTGATGTTGCTGGTGGGGACCAGGGTTGAGGCGGTGAAGGCCGCCCCGGTGGCCCTCGCGCTGAGCGGCCACGGCGTCCTGCGCCCGGTGATCGTGCACACCGGGCGGCACGACGGCGCCGTCGAGCAGGCGCTCGCACCGTTCGGCCTGCTCGTCGACGTCTGGCTGGACGCACCGCCGCACCCCGCCGATCGGCAGGCCGAGCTGGTCGCGGGCCTGCTGCCGGCGCTGGACGAGACGTTTCAGCGGCACCGGCCGGCCGCGCTCGTCGTGCAGGGCGAGGGCTCCACCTTGCTGGCCGGCGCGCTGGCCGCGTTCTGGGCGCAGGTTCCGGTGGTCCACCTCGAAGCTGGCACCCGCACGCCCCAACCGCTCTCGCCGTACTTCGAGGAGAACAGCCGCCAGCTGGTGACCCGGATCGCGGCGCTGCACCTGGCGCCCACCAGCCGCGCGGCCGCGGCCCTGCGCGCCGAGGGCGTGCCCCGGCAGCGGATCACGATCATCGGCAACAGCGTCGTCGATGCCGTCGGCTACCTCGCCGAACGCGACGCACCCGCGCGGTGTGGCGAACTGGCGCTGCTCGAAATGGAAGTGAACGAGGCCGGGCAACGGGTGCTCCTGATGACGGCGAACCGGAGCGAATCCTGGGGCGAACCGCTCGGCCGCACGCTCGCCGCGCTCCGGCGGATCGTCGAAGAGCAGGACAATCTGCAGGTGCTGTTCCCGGTGCACCCGGACCCGGCCGTGCGGGACCAGGTCATCGGCACCGTCGGCGACCTGGCCAGGGTGACGATCACCGAGCCGCTGGAATACCCGGACCTGGTCCGCGCCCTGCGCCTGGCCTCGTTGGTGCTCACCGACTCGGGCACCATCCAGGAGGAGGCCACCACCTTCGGCACACCGGTCCTGGTGCTGGGCGAGGACACCGAACGCCGGGAAGCGGTCGACGCCGGATACGCCTGGCTCGTCGGCACCGACCCCGCCACGATCCACGCCGCGGCGACCGAGATCCTGCTCGGGCGGCGGCGCGTCTCCCGGGCCGAAAATCCCTACGGTGACGGCAAAGCGGCCGCGCGCGCCGTCATCGCCCTCGAAGACCTGCTCGGCATCGCCGAGGGGCATTTTCCCACCCGGGTGCCCGCCTCCGAGACCTAGCGATCAGACCGACACGACGTCGACCGGGAGCGCGGGATTCGCGGAGATGTCCAAAGAGGACGCTCCGATGCCGGCCGCGACCACGTGGGCGCCGAGCGCGGCGATCATGGCGCCGTTGTCCGTGCACAGGCGTGGCCGCGGCACGCGCAGGTCGATCCCCGCTTCCGCGCAGCGTTGTGCGGCCAGCGCCGACAACCGTGAGTTGGCGGCGACCCCACCGGAGATCACCAGGGTGCCGATACCGAGCTCCTTCGCCGCGCGCACCGCCTTCGCGGTCAGCACATCGGCCACCGCCTCCTGGAAGGAAGCCGCGACGTCGTCCACCGGGATCTCCTCACCCCGGCGCTCGGCACCCTCGACCCAGCGGGCCACCGCCGTCTTGAGGCCGGAGAAGGAGAAGTCGAACTTCGCGTCCCGCGGGCCGGTCATGCCGCGCGGGAACGCGATGGCACCCGGGTTCCCCCGCCGGGCGGCCTTGTCGATCGGCGGGCCACCGGGGTAGGGCAGCCCGAGCACCCTGGCCACCTTGTCGTAGGCCTCGCCGGCCGCGTCGTCCACAGTGGACCCCAGCTCGGTGATGGCGGAGGCGATGTCGTCGACGCGGAGGAGCTGGGTGTGCCCGCCGGAGACGAGCAGGGCCAGGCAGGGCGAGGGCAGCGGGCCGTGCTGGAGGGTGTCGACCGCGATGTGGCCGGCGAGGTGGTTGACCCCGTAGAGCGGGACGCCCAGCGCGGCGGCGTAGGCCTTGGCGGCCGAGACCCCGACGAGCAGCGCCCCGGCCAGGCCCGGCCCGGCGGTGACCGCGATGGCGTCCACATCGGACAGTTTGAGGTCGGCCGCCGCGAAGGCGCGCTCGGCGGTGGGCACCAGCGCCTCCAGGTGGGCCCGGCTGGCGACCTCGGGCACGACGCCGCCGAACCGGGCGTGCTGCTCGACGCTGGAGGCGACCTCGTCGGCGAGCAGCTCGACCGTTCCGTCGTCGTGCAGCCGGACCAGGCCGATCCCGGTCTCGTCGCAGGAGCTCTCGACGCCCATGATGATCCGCGACATTCAGCCGACCTCCTCGCCCGCCCGGGCCGCCCGCTTCATCGTGAACGCGTCGGCACCCGAAGGTTGGTAGTAACGCTTGCGAAGACCGATCCGGGTGAAACCGTGCCGCTCGTAAAGCGCGACGGCCCGGTCGTTGTCGGTGCGGACCTCCAGGAAGACCGGCGCGCGCAGCTCGTCGGCGCGGGAGAGCAGCCGGCGCAGCAGGGCCGTGCCGATGCCCTGACTCTGGTAGTCGGTGTCGACGGCAATGGTGTGCACGCTGGTTTCGAAGTCACCCGGACGCCCGACGATCGCGAGCCCGGCATACCCGACGAGGCTCGCCGGCCGGCCGCCGTCGGGCCGCAGGTAGGCACCGAGGTAGTAGCCGCCGGCCTCGAGCTCCGAGTGGAAGGCTCGCACGCTCCACGGATCATCACCGGCGAAGAGCTTCCGCTCGATCTCCACGCAGCGGGTGATGTCCCGGGGCCGGAGCACGTCCAGCTCGATCACGCGGTCACCCGCTTCCGTGCGGCGGGCTCGACCGCGTCGGGACGGCGAAGGTACAGCGGTGTCAGCGGAGCCGGCGCCGCCTTGGCGAGCAGTTCGGTGGCCGCGACGGTGACCAGGCCGGCCGTCGCCGGGTAATACGGCTCGATCACGCGAACCCCGAGCCGGTCGGCGTACAAGCGCGCCCCGTCTCCCGCGGCGACGGGGACGCCGAACTCGGCCGGCGCCTGCACGTGGGGGCCGTCGACCCGGCGCTTCGCGGGGTCGTAGGCGGCCCAGTAGACCTCCCGGCGGCGCGCGTCGGTCACCACGAGGAAGGGTTCGTCCGAAACGGCGCCGGCGGCGATGGCGTCCAGGCCGCAGACCGGGTACACCGCCACACCGAGACCGTGGCCGAGTGCCGCGGCGGTGGCCATCCCCGCGCGCAGACCGGTGAAGGGCCCGGGCCCGACCCCGCACACGATGGCGTCCAGTTCCCCCAGCGCCACCCCGGCTTCACGCAGTGCGTCCAGCGCGTGCGGCATGATCAGCTCGCCGTGGGCACGCGCGTTCAGCGTGACCCGCTCGGCGAGCACGGCGACTCCCTCACCCGACACCGTGGACACTCCGGCGGTCACGGCGGGCGTCGAGGTATCGATCGCTAGCACCAGCACGATTTACCAGCCTACCGACTTCACGGCGGAGTCACGGCGGGACGGGCCGAGTCCGCGCCGGACGGGCTCGCACGACGCATGCGACCGACCGGTTTCAACCCCGAGGACCGGCGACGCTGCGTGACCGGGATGAGCCCACCCGTCGACCGCGACCACCGCGTCGAGTACCCGGAAAACATGGTCTGGGACACGTTTTCGTCGGCACTCACCCCGCCACGGCAGCATGATGAGTCTGTGGTAGCGACGAACGGAGATTACGTGGCAACACCGTTGTTCCCGGCTCTGACGGCACCCCCGGCCAAGATCGCCGTCCGCTTCGGCGAACTGGCCCTCGACTACACCGAACTCGCCAACGTGGCCGGCACGCTGGCCCGCGAACTCCGGGTGAGCGCACCGGTCCGGGTCGCGGTCTGGGCCACTCCCAGCCTGCACACCGCCGTCGCGGTCGTCGGCGCGCTACTGGCCGGGGTGCCCGCGGTACCGGTCAATCCGAAGATCGGCGAGCGCGAACTTGACCACATCGTGTCCGACAGCGCACCCGAACTCGTGCTCGCCGAGCCCGGCGCGGTCCTGCCCGCCGGCCTGGCCGCCCTGCCCCGGCTGGACATCGGACTCACCGGAACACCGGGCGCGCTGCCGGAAGAACCCGACCCCGAGGCGCCCGCGCTGATCGTCTACACCTCCGGCACCACCGGGCCGCCCAAGGGCGTGGTGCTGCCGCGCCGCGCGATCGCGAGCACGCTCGACGCGTTGGAAGGCGCCTGGCAGTGGACCGCCGACGACATCCTGGTGCACGCGCTGCCGCTGTTCCACGTGCACGGCCTGATCCTGGGCATCCTGGGGCCGCTGCGGCGCGGCGGCAGCGTGCGGCACCTCGGCCGGTTCTCCACCGAAGCGATCGCGAAGGAACTGGGCGCCGACGCGACGATGATGTTCGGTGTTCCGACGATGTATCACCGGATCGCGGGCGAGGTCGACGAAAACCCCGAACTCGCCAAGGCGCTCGGGCGGGCACGGCTGCTCGTCTCGGGATCGGCCGCGCTGCCGGTGCACGACCACCAGCGCATCACCGCGGCCACCGGGCAGCAGGTCGTGGAGCGCTACGGGATGAGCGAGACCCTGATGAACACCAGCGTCCGCGCCGACGGCGAGCGCAAGCCCGGGACCGTGGGCGTCCCGCTGGCCGATGTCGAGCTGCGCCTCGTCGACGAGGCGGGCGAGGTCGTCGACGCGACCGAGACGGTCGGCGAGATCCAGGTCCGCGGCGCCAACATGTTCACCGAGTACCTGAACCGGCCGGACGCCACCGCCGAGGCGTTCACCGACGGCTGGTTCCGTACCGGAGACATGGCGACCCGTGACGCCGACGGGTACGTGCGGATCGTCGGGCGCAAGGCCACCGACCTGATCAAGAGCGGCGGGTACAAGATCGGCGCGGGAGAGATCGAAAACGCGTTGCTGGAACATCCCGGGGTCGCCGAGGTGGCGGTCACCGGCGAGCCGGACGCGGACCTCGGCGAGCGGATCGTGGCCTGGATCGTGCCGGCGGACGGCGCGGCTCCCGGGGAACAGGAACTGGTCGATCATGTGGCGCGGCTGCTGACCCCGCACAAGCGCCCCCGGGTGGTCCACTTCCTGGACTCGTTGCCCCGCAACGACATGGGCAAGGTGCTCAAGCGCGCGCTCGTCCAACCGCGTGGCTGACGCCAGGGAAGGTGCCAGGGACCTCGTCGAGGCGGTCACCACCGGTTTCACCGAGTTTCCCGCGCCCGCGCCGGACCCGGGCGGCGACGGGCCCATCGACTGGGCCGGCTACGGCGAAGCCCGCCGGCGGGCGGTCGAGCGCACCGGCGAGCAGGAGTCCGTGGTCTGCGGGGTGGGCACGGTCGGCGGCGTCCGGGCGACACTGATCGCGTTCGAGTTCGGGTTTCTCGGCGGCTCGCTGGGCCGCCGCACCGGTGACCGGATCGAGGCGGCCTTCGCGCGGGCGCGGGAACTCGGCACGCCGGTCGTCACGCTGATCGCGACCGGGGGCAGCCGGATGCAGGAGGGCAT
>Ga0310811_10013387_pt1 | contig 10686 bp, 8 predicted proteins | sample YCmetagenome_FD_207642 | JGI IMG/M metagenome (GOLD analysis project Ga0310811, IMG submission 207642) | Soil microbial communities from experimental microcosm in Duke University, North Carolina, United States - YC | ecosystem: Engineered > Artificial ecosystem > Soil microcosm > Unclassified ...
GTGCTCGTTCTGCTTTTTGCGCTGCTCGCCACCTCCGTCACCGTTGCACAAGGGCAGGAGAAGCGGATCGCGCTCGAACACCCGTTCGTGCTCACCGACGCCGACGGCAAGACGGTCAGCTCGGATAATTTTCCGGGGAAATTTCTGCTGATCTATTTCGGCTACACCCATTGCGCCGACCAATGCCCGACGGCGTTGAGCGCGATGGCCGAAGCGCTCGCCGAGATCGGTCCGGCCGCCGATTACATCCAGCCCTTATTCGTCACCGTCGATCCCGAGCGCGATCACGGCGCCGCATTCAATGAGTTCACCGCCGCTTTCGACAAGCGCCTCGTGGGGCTCACCGGCTCGCAGGAGCAGATCGCCGCCGCCGCCGAGACGCTCGGCATCGAGTACCGGAAGGTGCTCGCGGGCAACGAGGATTATGTGATCGACCACAGTTCGGTGCTGTCACTGATCGGCCTCGACCGACGCAACGCGGTGAGCTTCGCTTTTGCCGAGCCGTATATGATGGCGGCGAAACTGATCGACGAATTGGGCCGCAACGGGGTTGCGCTCCGCGATGTGAATAATCTACGCGCCTATCGCTGAGCGCGAGCCGGTCAGCGCGCTAGCCCCGCCACGCGAAGATCCGGTTGGCGAAGACGGCTCCCAGCCGAGGCCGGAACCATACGCCGGACGCGACTGCCGTCGACATCATGACTCCATAAGTCACCAGCGCGGCTGCCAATGCGGCGAAGATCGCATCGACCGTGCCGACCAGCCAGAAGGCGAGCCAGCCACCACCGACCGCGATGATGAGCCGCACAAATCCGGCCGAGAGGGGCCACAACAACCGTCCGGCTCCCTGCGAGGCAAAATAAAGTGACAAGCCGAGCCCGAAAAACCCGAATGCCGGTCCGACATGCCGAAGATAAGCGGCGCCGGCTTCCAGCATACGCGGGTGATCGTCAAAGAGGCCGAGCCACGCGGTCGGCCATATCGCGGCGGCAAGCCCGATCGTCTCCGACAGCACGAACGCGATGACGCCGCCGGTCAGAGCAATGCGCAACGCGCGCTCCTTCTGCCCGGCTCCGATATTCGTGCCGACCAGCGCGACCAGCGGTGCGCCGAGGCCGAACACCAATGGCACGAGCAAAAATTCGAGACGGTTGCCGGTGCCGTAACCGGCAATCGCCTCGGGCCCCGCCGCGACGCCGACCAATCCTGTCGTCAACAGCACCGCGAGACTCGTTTGAAACGTGCTGATCGAGGCGACGGCGCCGACCCGCAGGATGTCGGCAAAAGAGGCCCAACGTAGCGGCGCCCAGCGGAAACGCGCGACGCTGCGCCCCGTGGCGATGTACCAGCCGAGCGCCAGCGTCGTCAGGGCCGTGGTCGCGACGACCGCAGAGCCAGCGCCCGCAATGCCGAGCGCCGGGACCGGCCCGAGTCCGAAAATCAGGAGCGGCGATAACGGCACCAGCAGGACGACGCCGACGCAGATCCAGACCGATGGCAGCCACATGTTGCCACCGCCGCGGATGACACTCGCCAGTGCGTTCATCAGCCACACCAGCACCGTGCCGGCGAACACGATATTGGAGTAATCGAGCGCCGCCTTGAGCGAGGCGCCCTCGCCGCCCATTGTGCGGTACAGCGCCGGACCAAACGCCAGCACCAGAGCCGAGCACAAGATCCCGATCGCGAGGTTGATAACGATCGCATGCAATACAAGCGCGTCCGCATCAGCGTGACGGCCCCCACCGAGAGCCCGGGCAATCGCCGAGGAGATGCCGCCGCCCATCGCCCCAGCCGACAGCATTTGCATCATCATGTAGAGCGGAAAGACGAGCGCGATCCCGGCGAGGGCATCGGTGCCGAGCCGCGACACCCACCAGGTCTCGATGAGGCCAGTCGATGCCATGACCAGCATCACCGCGATGTTGGGCCAGGCCAGGCGGAGCAGCGTCGGCAGGATCGGCGCCTCGAGCAGGATGCGGGTACGCGGGTCGAGTGAGCGGGGCGCACCCGCGGCTGCGACGGGCTGGGGCGGGGGATCGATCCGCGGCATCCGGTCGGCTTCCGTTTCGAGTTGTTTCGCCATACGCAGCCGCGCCTCCGAAATGCTCGGGTTTCCGGCCCGTTCGGCAAAGACACGGTACCAAAGGGCGAGCTCGCGGAGCCTTTCCGCCTCGCGCGCGTTGCCCGGTATCGTGCTGACCTCGGTGGGCTCGGAGGCGGTGCGAGGATCGGACGGGGAGGGCGTCTCGTCGAGCAACATGCTATGCTCCGGCCGCGCGAGGGTTTAAATTATGCGCAGATGCGCCTATATGTAGGCGTATATGCACCTTTGTCCAGCCCCGAGTTTTTGATGAGCCTCGTCGACGATCAGAATGCGCCGCTGTGCAATTGCCTGGCGATCCGCCAGGCCTCGCGGCATGTCACGCAATTCTACGACCAGCTCCTGGCACCGAGCGGGCTACGCACGACGCAATTCGCGATCCTCGGCCGCCTACAGCGCAGCGGGCCGATGCCGATCAATGCGTTGGCGGCCGCTCTCGTCATGGACCGCACGACCCTTGGCCGCAATATCCTGCCGCTGGAGCGCGACGGTCTCATCGAGATCGGCGCGTCGCCCAAGGACCGGCGGCGGCGCGAGGTGCGGCTGACCTCGGCCGGCGCCGCGCGGATGCGCGCCGCGCGCCAGGGCTGGAAGCTGGCGCAAGAGCGGTTTGACGAAGTGTTCGGCGCCGAGCGCGCCGCCGCATTGCGCGATCTGCTGCGCGAGGTGACAGCGAGCGAATTTACGGCATCGCCTGGGTCTTGAAGTGCGAAACCCGGCGACGCGGTACCCCGTTGTCGTATTCGCTACCGTGCTTCTCCTGGGCTGTGTGCCACAACAAGTCGCGTTCTCGCCGGCGGGTGGGACTGCGGTCTGCGCGGTGAAAGCCGGCGAGCGGCAGAGCTATTGGACTGATGCAGCCGCCCGGCGCGACGGCGCGGTCGTCCTGCTCGCCGGCGAGTGTCCGGCCCGACCGAATTCAGAGGGCGGAGGAGGCGGCAGCGGCGGCATGTAGACTGCCGCCCTTCGCAGTGCGCCTATTTGGGAAAGTTCGCCGCTTCGCGGGCCGGTCCCGTCAATTCCAGAATGTGCATGCCGTTATTGGCGCGATCGACGATGTAGATGTAGCCGCGGTCATCGACTTCGACATTGTTGGTTTGGATAACCTTGGCGCAGTGCTGTGTGCCATCGTCGCGTTTCGCACAGCGTTGATCGCTATTCGCCGTTACCGCTGGGATGTAATAGGCGATCTCTTTCGGGTGGTACGGGTCGCGAATGTCGACGGCCCGCAAGCCGGCGTTGAAATGCGCAAAGAACATGACGCGCTTGTAGTAGATCGGCGTCATGTTCTCATTTGAGGAATGCGTGCCGAAGCGGCCGCCCCGGCTGCAGAAATTGCCCGAGGCTTCCGGCACCATCCAGGTCGCGACCGACACGGGCCGGTTCTCGACCGTTACATCGACAAGCCAGACAAACTGGCGCGGCTCCAGGCATTCGTTCTGGATCTGCTCGTCGGTGATGATGACGAAATTGCGCACCTTGCCGATCTTGTCCTTGGCGAATTCGGCGATCGGCATGTCCAGCACCGGAAATGTCGTGTGCGCCCCGTTGAACGGCGACATCAGGAAGCGGCCGACTTCCGGAGAGCGCAGGTTCTCGTCAGTCGGCTCCTTCGGCCCGTTGATCAGCTTCTCGCGATCAACGATCTGCAGGATGCCGCCCTCATTCGTGCCGTAGCCGAAATAGACTCGGTTGCTCTTCGGCAACGAGATCATGCCATGGAGCATCGTCGGCGTTGCGCCGGCGGCGCCGGGCTGCTGGCCGGGCAGCCCGAAATCACGAATTTTTACCGGATGCGCCGGGTCGGACAAATCGTAGACCTGCGTCATCCGCGGAACGCGCCAGCCGGGCTCGCCGGAGACCAGATAGGCGATGCCGGTGTCGCATTCCCACCAGCTCTTATGCGTCCCCTTCAGCCCTTCGACGATGCGCGTGACGAGCTTCGGGTGCCCCGGATCGGCGGTATCCCAGATCTCGTGCGCCTGGTTGCCGAAGGGGCGCAGCAGATAAACCGCGTTCGGGTCGCCCTTGGCGAGGCTCTTGCCGTCGCAGACCCGCACCATCTGGGCGCCGCCGGCCTCGTAATTGCCTTGTTCGCCCGGGATATGGGCAAGATATTTGGGGTGCGCGGGATCGGTGACATCGATAATCGAGGTGCCGTTGAACTCGGCCTGCCCGGTCAGCGGATTTATCGGCTTTTCGTTCTCCGGGACGCCGCCATGATGACCGATATAGGCGATCCAGCGATCGCCCTGGTGATGGATCCAGGGCTGGTAGGCGCTGCGCCCCTGCAGATCGTTGTAGCCGACGAGGTGCATATTGCTGGCGTCGGGCTTGTCCTGAGCGAACGAAGCATTGCTGATGACGGCGAGCACGAGCGCGCCGAACAAGGAAATAACGTGGATCACGGCACCCTCCCGAATCCGCGGATCATTGATGAGGGCCGCAACCTGCGGAAGACCCCGCCACGAAGCGCGGATTTTGCCCCAGCAAAACGGCCAATTTTGAGCTTGGCAGAGGGGGCTGATCAAGGTTGCCGTGCCGGCCTCGGCTCCTGATATAGTGCGGTGGGAGGTCGGCGGCGGACAGGCCCCTCGCCAACCCGGTCAGGTCCGGAAGGAAGCAGCCGTAACGAGTTCCGGCCTGGGTCGTTTGTTCGGTCTCCCACCCCATTTTCGCGCCGCAATGGCCGCAATGACTGATCCCGCGACAGGCTATCGCGTCCTCGCCCGCAAATACCGGCCGCAAACCTTCGCCGAGGTGATCGGCCAGGAGGCGATGGTCCGTACCCTCTCGAACGCAATCGCCGAAGGCCGGATCGCGCAGGCCTTTATCCTGACCGGCGTGCGCGGGGTCGGCAAAACCACGACGGCGCGCATCATCGCCCGCGCGCTCAATTGTATCGGTGCCGACGGCGTGGGTGGGCCGACGATATCGCCCTGCGGCGAATGCCTTCATTGCCGGTCCATCGCCGAGGACCGCCACGTCGATGTCATCGAGATGGACGCCGCCTCGCGCACCGGCATTGATGACATCCGCGACCTGACCGAAGGCGTGCGCTATCGGCCGGTCTCGGCGCGTTACAAGGTCTACATCATCGACGAAGTGCATATGCTGTCGAAGCCGGCCTTCAACGCGCTGTTGAAGACGCTCGAGGAGCCGCCGCCCGACGTCAAATTCGTCTTCGCGACGACCGAGGTGCACAAAGTCCCGGTGACGGTGTTGTCGCGTTGCCAGCGCTTCTCGTTGCGCCGTGTGCCGATAGAGCAGCTGGTCGCGCATTACCGCCAGATCGCCGCGGCCGAGGCGGTCGAGATCACGCCGGCGGCGCTTGCTTTGATCGCGCGTGCGGCCGACGGATCGGTTCGTGATGGCCTGTCGCTGCTCGACCAGGCGATCGCGTTGGCGGCCGGCCGGATCGAGGAAGCGGCGGTGCGCGAGATGCTCGGCGTCGCCGACCGCGGCCTCGTCATCGACCTGTTCGAGACCGTGCTGAAGGGCGATACCAAGTCGGCACTCGCGCAGATGCAAAGCCTCTATGGAGGGGGCGCCGATCCACTGATGGTCCTGCAGGATTTGCTGGATCTGACGCATTTCGTGACGCGGCTGAAGCTGGCGCCGGAAGCCGGTAGCGGCGACCCGCTCGAAGAAGGCGATCGCGAGCGTGCCCTGCCGCTCGCCGCCGCCTTGTCGATGCCGGTTCTTACCCGCGCCTGGCAGATGCTGCTGAAGGGCATCGAGGAAGTGCAAGCGGCGCCGCTGCCGGGGCAGGCGGCCGAGATGCTGCTGATCCGCCTTGCCTATGTCGCCGACCTGCCCGTTCCGGTCGAGTTGGTCCGCGCCCTCACCGATGGAGCTGGCGCGCCCACAAACGCGGTACCTGCTCCCTCTCACCCATCGGAGGAGAGGGCAGCGGTGAGGGGCGCATCAGCGGAGGCAATGCCCTCACCCGCCTTCGGTCTTGCGCCCTCAGGGACCCTCTCCCGCAGCGCGGGCGAGGGCTTTGCGCCGGTCTCTAGCAGGGCAGCAGCAATGCCCTCAGTTGCGCCGCTGCCTCCCGAACCGCAAGCATCGCGCGCGCCGGCGCTCGACTACGATCCAGTACCCCAGAGTTTCGCCGAGGTGATTGCGCTGTTCGACGAACGGCGCGAGGCGCTGATCCGCTCTCATCTGTGGTCGCATGTGCATCTCGTGACCTTCGAGCCGGGCCGCATCGAATTCCGGCCCGAGGAGACCGCGCCGCGCGACCTTGCCAACCGGCTCGGGCAGCTGCTTACCGAGTGGACTGGAACGCGCTGGGTCGTCGCCGTCTCGCACGCTGACGGCGCACCGACGCTGGCCGAGCAGGCGGCCCAGCACGACAGCGCGGTCCGGAACGAGGTGGTGGCCCACCCGTTGGTCCGGGCGGTGCTGGACACCTTTCCCGGGGCGACAATCGCCGCGGTTCGCGAGCAGCCCGGAGCGATTGATGCTGCGGGAACTGCTCCCGAGGCGAACGATGACGCAGCGGTCGAGGCGCCCGATGCGGCCGACGAGGCGAACGCAGGAGAGGATGAAGCATGAAAAATATCGGCCAGCTGATGAAGCAAGCGCAGCAGATGCAGCAAAAGATGGCCGAGATGCAGGCCGAGCTCGAAGCCGTCGAGATGACCGGCATTGCCGGCGGCGGCATGGTGCAGCTGACGTTGAACGGCAAGGGCGACATGAAGCGCCTGAAAATCGACAAAAGCGTCGTCGATCCCGCCGAGGCCGAGGTGCTAGAGGATCTGGTCGTCGCGGCCTTCAACGATGCGCGCGCCAAGGTCAACGCTCATGCGGAAGCCGAAATGCAAAAGCTGACCGGCGGCTTGGCGCTTCCTGGGGGCATGAAACTGCCGTTTTGACCCGCTCAGCGGGAAGTGGTCCGTCCGCTTGCGGTCGAGACGGCCGCGGCCCTAGAACAGATCCATGTCCGAACTCGACACGCTGATTCAGCTTCTGGCGAAACTGCCGGGGCTCGGACCGCGCTCGGCGCGCCGCGCCGCGCTGTTCCTGATCAAGCGGCGCGAGCACGTTATGGAGCCGCTGGCGGCCGCAATGAGCGCGGCAGCAATCGCGGTCCGGCCCTGCTCGCAATGCGGCAATCTCGATACCGCGGAGCTCTGCGCGATTTGCCGCGATCCTGAACGCGATGCGGGCGCGATCTGTGTCGTCGAGGACCTCGCCGATCTCTGGGCCTTGGAACGCACAGGCGCGTTTCGCGGCCGATACCACGTGCTCGGCGGCACCTTGTCGGCGCTGGATGGCGTAGGGCCGGACGAACTCAACATCGCGCGACTGATCTCGCGCTTGGCGCCCGACACCGAGCTGATCCTGGCGCTCAACGCGACCGTGGACGGCCAGACGACGGCGCATTACATCGCCGACCGTGCCGCCGCGACCGGCGCCAAAATCTCGCGATTGGCGCAAGGCGTGCCAATCGGCGGCGAGCTCGATTATCTCGATGAGGGCACTCTGACCGCCGCCCTGAGAGCCCGCCGGACGTTCTGAGCAGGGCTAAGCGGCGCGGCGGCTCTTGACGCGGGTGCTGGCGCCCTTTTCTTCCTCGAACAATTCGGCGAGTCGCTCCAGCATGACGCCGCCCAATTGCTCCGCGTCGACAATCGTCACGGCGCGTCGGTAATAGCGGGTTACGTCGTGGCCAATGCCGATCGCCGTCAGCTCGACGGTCCCTTGGCGCTCGATCTCGCGGATGACCTCGCGCAAATGCTTTTCGAGATAGTTGCCGGGATTGACCGACAGCGTCGAATCATCAACCGGCGCGCCATCCGAGATGACCATCAGGATCTTGCGTTCCTCGGGCCGACCCAATAGCCGGTTATGTGCCCAGGCGAGGGCCTCGCCGTCGATATTCTCCTTCAGGATCCCTTCGCGCAGCATCAGCCCGAGATTACGTCGGGCGCGGCGCCAAGGCGCATCCGCCGGCTTGTAAACGATGTGCCGCAGATCATTGAGGCGGCCCGGGTTGGGCGGCTTGCCGGCGGCGATCCAGCGCTCGCGCGCCTGCCCGCCCTTCCAGGCGCGGGTCGTAAAGCCGAGGATCTCGACCTTGACGCCGCAACGCTCCAACGTGCGGGCGAGAATGTCGGCGCTCATCGCGGCGACCGTGATCGGGCGGCCGCGCATCGACCCCGAATTGTCGATCAACAGCGAGACCACGGTGTCGCGAAACTCCATTTCGAGTTCGCGCTTGTAGGACAACGGCAGGACCGGGTTGGTCACGACCCGCGAGAGCCGGGCCGCGTCGAGAATGCCCTCTTCCAGATCGAACTCCCAGGCGCGGGTCTGTTTCGCCAGCAGGCGCCGCTGCAGCCGGTTCGCGAGACGAGCAATGACGCTCTGCAGGTGAGAGAGCTGCTGGTCGAGCAGATGCCGCAGCCGTCCGAGTTCATCGGAATCGCATAATTTGTCGGCGTCGATGACCTCGTCCGCCGCGACGCTGAACGCGCGATAAACCGCGTTTTCGTCCGGGCGGCCGCGCGGCTGGGTGCCGGGCCGGCCGGGCCGGCCGGGATCATCGTCGCTGGCGCCGGGCATCATCTCGCCATCGGCTTCGGCCTCGCCGTCCTCCTCGGCGTCGGCATCGGCGCTGTCGGCGGGCGAGCCGTCCATCGAGGGCTGGGCCCCGGCCGAGGCGCTCTCGCCGTTATCGGCCTGGTTCTCGCTTTCGGATTCCTCGCCCTGACCATGGTTGTCGTCGGAGGACGACTCCTCGAGTTCGCCAAGATCGAGATCGAGATCCTGGATCAGCCGTCGGGTCGCGCGGGCATAGCCATCCTGGTCGGAGACCATGCGCTCGAGTTCGGTAATATCCTTGCCGATCTTGCCTTCGAGCCAAGGGCGCCACAAATCGACGACGCGCCGGGCGGAAGGCGGCGGCGGCTCGCGGGTCAACGCTTCGCGCGTCAACAGGCGGACCGCTTCGGCCATCGTACTTTCGGTGCGGTCGGTGATCCGCTCGAAGCCCTGGCGGCGATACTGCTCGTCGAGCATCGCGCCCAGATTGGCGGCGACCCCGACCATCCGGCGCGAGCCCAGAGCCTCGACGCGCGCCTGTTCCAAGCCTTCGAAGACAGCGCGCGCCAGCGCGTTGCCGGGCACTCGCTTGCTGTGCAGCGCATCGTCGTGATAGCGCAGCCGCAAGGCCAAGCTGTCCGCAGCGCCGCGCAATTGCGCCGCCTCGTCGGCCGGCAGGTCGCGCGCCGGGTTTGGCAGCTTAACGCGAGTGCCGGCGACCCCGGCCGGTTCCTGGCCGAAGCCGACCGTCACATCGTCGCGCTCGGCGATCGCCCGCAAGGTCGACGCCGTTGCTCGTTTGAAGATCTCGGTCGGAGAGAAGGCTTGCGTCATGGTTTGCCTCTGGGGCCTGACCTCCCGGACTACATCAACGTGGCGTTGACGCCTGTCTCCGGCAGTTCGGTGCCGAAGCAGCGCTGGTAGTACTCCGCCACTGTCGGTCGCTCCATCTCGTCGCATTTGTTGAGGAAGGTCAGCCGGAAAGCAAAGGCGAGATCGCCAAAGATCCGCGCGTTTTCCGCCCAGGTGATGACAGTGCGCGGCGACATGACGGTCGAGATATCGCCGTTGATGAAGCCGTTGCGGGTCAGATCGGCGAGCGCCACCATCGCGCTGATCCGCCGCTGCCCCTCTTCGTTGTTGTAGCTCGGCACCTTGGCCAGCACGATCTCCTGCTCGGCGTCGTGCGGAAGGTAGTTCAGCGTCGCAACAATGTTCCAGCGATCCATCTGACCCTGATTGATCTGCTGGGTACCATGATAGAGGCCGGTCGTGTCGCCGAGCCCGACCGTGTTCGCGGTCGAGAACAGCCGGAAAGCCGGGTGCGGCCGGATGACGCGGTTTTGGTCGAGCAGCGTGAGCTTGCCCTCGACCTCCAGAACCCGCTGGATCACGAACATGACGTCCGGCCGGCCGGCGTCATATTCGTCAAAGCACAGCGCCACAGGATGCTGGAGCGCCCACGGCAACAGGCCCTCGCGGAACTCGGTGACCTGCTTGTTGTCGCGCAACACGATCGCGTCCTTGCCGACCAGATCGATGCGGCTGATATGGCTATCGAGATTGACCCGAATGCAGGGCCAGTTCAGGCGGGAGGCGACCTGCTCGACATGGGTCGATTTTCCGGTGCCGTGATAGCCGCAAATCATGACGCGCCGGTTGAACGCGAACCCGGCGAGGATGGCGAGGGTTGTGTCCCGGTCGAAGCGATAGGCGTCGTCGATATCCGGAACGTGTTCGCTCGGCTTACTGAACGCCGGAACCTCGAGATCGCTGTCGATCCCGAAGGTCTGGCGGACAGAAATTTTGATATCCGGCTCTCCTGTCGGAGTCGCGGTCGTCGCGGCTTGTTGAGCGGTGGCCATAGCTGACGTGCTTCCTGGTTTAGGTGGGGAGGTTTGGTCGGCGGACCCTCTGGCTCAGCTGAAGTAACCGGCCTTCAGGGTCGCATAAGCCTGGTTGATGATTTTCAGTCTCTCCTCGGCGTCTTTGTCGCCGCCGTGAGCATCGGGGTGGTGCAGCTTGAC
>Ga0310811_10013389_pt1 | contig 10685 bp, 9 predicted proteins | sample YCmetagenome_FD_207642 | JGI IMG/M metagenome (GOLD analysis project Ga0310811, IMG submission 207642) | Soil microbial communities from experimental microcosm in Duke University, North Carolina, United States - YC | ecosystem: Engineered > Artificial ecosystem > Soil microcosm > Unclassified ...
CAACCCGTCGACGCCGATCGGCCCACGCGACGTCAAACCGACGCCGACCGGGCGCGTGATTGTCGAGGCGGCGCTTGGCAAGCTGCCGGCGTTCGTCGATACGGGCCTGAACCTCGTGCATGTCGATGACGTTGCCGCAGGGCACTTTCTTGCGCTCGAGCGCGGCAAGATCGGCGAGCGCTACATTCTGGGCGGAGAAAATCTGCCGCTGCAGCAGATGCTCGCCGATATCGCCGCGATGACCAACCGCAAGCCGCCGACCCTCGCGCTGCCGCGCTGGCCGCTTTATCCGCTTGCGCTCGGCGCGGAGGCGGTGGCGCGCGTGACGAAGCGCGAACCGTTCGTCACGGTCGACGCGCTGCGTATGTCGAAAAACAAGATGTATTTCACGTCGGCGAAAGCGGAGCGTGAACTCGGTTATCGCGCGCGGCCTTATCGCGAAGGGCTCAAGGATGCGCTCGACTGGTTCCGCGAAGCGGGATATGTGAAGTGACAGCGTGACGCGTGTGATGACGGGTAGTGGCGCGCAGGTTTGTGCCGCGGCTTAAGCACCGCGCTGCATTTTGTTACAACGTCGACAGGTTCGGCCGGGTCAAAGCAGTGCATCAGCAGGTAAAATCGCGCGTCTTATCAGAGAATTGCGCATGAACCTCCAGGAACAGATCGGCACGCTCGAGGCGAGCGTCGATGATCTCATTCGCGCCGCAGCGGCCGCAGTTGCCGTGCCGGCCACATCGGTCACGCCGGCCGATAGCGAAACCGCGGTTGCCGCGCCGCCCGATACCCGCCAGAAAGCCGAGCCCGCCGAAGCGACGGCGGATGATGCCGCGAAGAATGACGCCGGCGGTACCGGCGCGCGTGATTCGGTCGATGCCGCGCATGGCAACGGCGAGGCGCTGGCAGAAACGACGAATGCGACACGGGGCGTGGCAAATGCGCCGGCTACACCCGATGCCAAGCCCACGCTGCACATCGAACGCCCGGGCCGCGACGAAATCGCGCTATCGATCAACGGCCAGACGGTATCGCTTCATCCGCTGCAGGTCGGTCAGTTGATCGAGGAACTGGCGAACGCGCGTGCGTCGATGCAGCCCGAAGTACCCGCCAATTTGCCGCCGGGCTGGCGCTTCGTATCGACGAAGAACCCGATGATGGCCGTGCAGAAGCAGTCGAATGGCGACCGTTTGCTTGTGATGCGGCATACCGGTCACGGCTGGGTGCCGTTCACGTTCTCGCCCGACATGATCGTGCAGATGTACATGATGCTGACGCAGGGGTAGCCGGTTGCGGCAGGCCGCTTCGCGCCAGAGGCGAGTTCGCTGTCGTGAGGTTCGGATATCGGCAGCCTTCAAGGCGCCGCGCTCAATGCGCAATCGGCATCATCACATTTGGCAACGCCACCGCCTGCGGCGCGGCCTGCGCGCTTTCCAGCGCATCCGAAGCCACGCCCGGCGCGGTCACCGGCCCGATACACACCGTTGTCCAGCGCCTGTCGCAGGCGGCCAACTGCAGCGTGGATGGCGCCGTCGCGACCGCGTCGCCCGGCACGTCGACCACCGAAGCGAACGACTTCACCCGCACGCCGACCATCTCCGCATAAGCTTTCGAGCCGCCATAGCTCTTCAGCGCGGCATTCAGATCGCCGCCTGCGGACTTCATGTAGCCGTACAGGATGGCCGAGCCGACCTCGATGTTGGTGTCCGGCTCGGTCAGATCCTTGACGTTCTTCAATAGCGGCCGGTGCGCACTCGGCACGACCTGCATCAGGCCAGTCGCGCCATTCTTGCCCTTCGCCTTTTCCTTGAAGCGCGACTCGATCGAGATGATCGCCAGCAGCAACGCGGGCGGCAGCGCGTACTTCTCCGACGCCGTGCGCACCGCACCCGAAATCTGTACCGCCTTTTCTTTGGCGAGACCGAATTTCTTTGTCAGGTAGTCGGACAGGCGGTCGATGCGCGGCGCCTCGCCAGTCTGCGACTCTGCACTGCCCGATGCCGGCTGCGGGCCGCTGCCCGGTTCATCGGCCAGCGCGCCGTGCGCCGCAGCAAGCAGTATGACGAGAGCGGAGAGCAGGCGGCGCAGGGTCATCGGGTGGGTCGTCCTATCGTTCCTGTACCGGCGCCTGCACGCGGGCCTTCCACTGCCCGCCCTTGCCACGCCAGTAACGTACCGCCGAGCCGAACGTCGCGCTGACATAGAACAGCGCCACCAGCGGCAGAAACGGCGCCCACAGCAGCGAGCGCCCGTAGTAGCCGAGCATCGGCGCATAGGCGACGCACATCGCCGCCCACGCGAGCCACGCGGGCCAGCCGAGCGGCCCTAGCACCAGCGCCACCACCGGCGGCGCCAGATAGATGATCGTCATGCCGAGCAGCGTACCCGCGAGCAGCCACGGCGAATAGCGCAATTGCGTAAACGCGGTGCGCGCGATCATGTTCCAGATCTCGCGCCAGTCGTTATAGGGCCGCAACGAGATACTACGCGCCGCCACGTCGAGCCGGATCGGATGGCGCCCTTCGCCACGGTGTTTGATGCGCGCAGCGAGGCTGCAATCGTCGATCAGCTCCGCGCGGATCGATTCGATGCCGCCCGCTTCCTTGAGCGCGGTGCGGCGCACCAGCATGCAACCGCCGGCCGCGGCCGCGGTGCGATTGCGCGAATTGTTGACCCACGAAAACGGGTACAGCTTTGCGAAGAAGAACACAAACGCCGGAATCAGCGCCTTTTCCCAGAACGAATCGCAGCGCAGCCGCACCATCAGCGATACGAGGTCGCGTTGTTCGGCTTCGGCGCGCGCCACCAGCTGCGTGACGGCTTCGGCCGGATGGCCGATGTCGGCATCCGTAAGCAGCAGGTAATCGCAGGGCGCGCGCCGCGAACGGACTGCCGCAATGCCCTGCGACTGCGCCCACACCTTGCCCGACCAGCCCGCCGGCAGCGGCTTTGCGCTGATGACGGTCAGACGCTCGGGGCATTGCAGCTTCAGCGCGGCGGCGCGGGCCGCCTCGGCGGTGCCGTCGGTACTGTGATCGTCGACCACCACCACGTGGAAGGCGCCCGGGTAGTTTTGCTGCAACAGCGTCGTGACGGCCTGCGCGATCACGTCGGCTTCATTGCGAGCCGGCACGACCGCCGCGACCGCGGGCCAAGTGTCGCGCGCCTGCACCGCCATCAGCGGCGCCGGGCGGGCGCGCCAGAAGCCGCCGCGCCCGAATAGCAGCACCAGCCAGATCAACAGCGACAGACACCCTAGAACGAACAGAATCACGGCGCTCATGCGGCGCCCTCTGACAGCGCCGCAGCCGTAAGACGCGCTGCGCGCGGGTGCGGCGCGTTTGCAACAGCGCAATGTTCGCAATAGTCGTAATGGTGGACTTCCATCCGGCGAGCCTCTAGATTCCACATTCAGAATGCGGCAGTAACACTTGCCGCGCGGTGGGCTATTTTAAATGTTTCCCGGCTAGCCGCGCATTGAGTCATTTTTGCCAGAGTAGATCGACCAACGAGCAGGCGCCTAAAGCAAACCCGTCGGGTTAGCGTTAGAATGCGCGTTTGGTCTTCAACCTGTGGCTTTTTGTCGGTTTTAAGACGTCAACTAATATATCGACGCGGCGATCGAGTCGTTTTTACCGATTTTATCGCCAACCCGCGTCAGTCGGAGTTCGCCAGCTTATGCGAGTCATCCTTGCTCAACCCCGCGGCTTTTGTGCGGGCGTTGTACGCGCGATCGAAATTGTCGACCGTGCGTTGCAGCAACACGGCGCACCCGTGTACGTGCGCCACGAAATCGTCCACAACCGGCACGTGGTCGATAACCTGCGCAGAAAGGGCGCTCGCTTTGTCGAAGAACTCGATGAGGTGCCCGAAGGCGCAGTGGCCATTTTCAGCGCGCACGGTGTCGCGCAAAGCGTCGAGCGGGCTGCCGAGCAGCGCGGTCTCGACGTGCTGGACGCCACCTGCCCGCTGGTCACGAAGGTTCACGTCCAGGGTCGCCAGTATGTGGCCGCCGGCCGCACGCTGATTCTGATCGGCCACGCAGGCCATCCGGAAGTGGAAGGGACGATCGGCCAGATTCCGGGTAAGGTGCTGCTGGTGCAGAGCGAAGCCGAAGTCGCGAAACTGCAACTGCCGCTCGACGCACCGCTGGCCTACGTTACGCAAACCACGCTGTCGGTCGACGACACCCGTGGCATCATCGACGCGCTGATGAACCGGTTCAGCGACATCGTCGGCCCGGACACCCGCGATATCTGTTACGCGACGCAAAACCGCCAGGCGGCCGTGCGCGAGCTGAGCGTGCAGGTCGACGTGCTGCTGGTGGTCGGTGCGACCAACAGCTCGAACTCGAACCGGCTGCGTGAAATCGGCAGCGAAAGCGGTGTGCCGAGCTACCTCGTGGCCGACGGCTCCGAGGTCAAGGCCGAGTGGTTCGCGAACGCGGCTACCGTCGGTATCACTGCCGGCGCATCGGCACCGGAAGAAATGGTGGAAAACGTTATCGATGCGCTGCGCGCATTGGGGCCCGTCGACGTTACGACGATGTCGGGCCGTGAAGAGAAAGTTGAATTCAAGTTGCCGTCCAAGTTGACGCAACCACTCGCTGCACGCGAAGTTTAAGGAGAACCGTCTTGTCTATTCCGCTGCTACAGAAAGTTCGGGTCGGCGCCTACATCATGCGCAAGCACCTGTCGGGGAATAAGCGTTATCCGCTCGCACTGATGCTCGAACCGCTGTTTCGCTGCAATCTCGCCTGCAATGGCTGCGGCAAGATCGATTACCCGGATCCGATTCTGAACCAACGGTTGTCTCTGGCTGAATGTCTCGAAGCAGTCGACGAATGCGGCGCGCCAGTGGTGTCGATCGCAGGCGGCGAACCGCTGCTGCACAAGGAAATGCCGCAGATCGTCAAGGGCATCATGGCGCGCAAGAAATTCGTGTACCTGTGCACGAACGCGCTGCTGATGGAAAAGAAGATGGACGATTACGAGCCGAATCCGTACTTCGTCTGGTCGGTGCACCTCGACGGCGACAAGGAAGCGCACGACCATTCCGTGTCGCAGGAAGGCGTGTACGAGAAGGCCGTGGCCGCGATCCGCGAAGCGAAGCGCCGTGGCTTCCGCGTCAACATCAACTGCACGCTGTTCAACGATGCGCAACCGGACCGCGTTGCTGCGTTCTTCGATACGCTGGGCCCGCTGGGCGTGGATGGCATCACGGTGTCGCCGGGCTATGCGTATGAGCGCGCGCCGGATCAGCAGCACTTCCTGAACCGCGAAAAAACCAAGCACCTGTTCCGCGAAATCTTCAAGCGCGGCAACAACGGCAAGAACTGGTCGTTCAGCCAGTCGGCCATGTTCCTCGACTTCCTCGCGGGCAATCAGTCATACCAGTGCACGCCGTGGGGCAACCCGGCGCGTACCGTGTTCGGCTGGCAACGTCCGTGCTATCTGGTCGGCGAAGGCTATGTGAAGACCTTCAAGGAACTGATGGATACCACCGACTGGGACAAGTACGGTACCGGCAATTACGAAAAGTGCGCGGATTGCATGGTGCACTGCGGGTTCGAAGCGACGGCCGTGATGGATACGGTTACGCATCCGCTGAAGGCATTCAAGGTGAGCCGCAACGGTCCGCGTACCACCGGCGCGTTCGCGAAGGACATCCCGCTCGACAAGCAACGTCCGGCTGAATACGTGTTCTCGCGCCACGTCGAGATCAAGCTGGACGAGATCCAGCGTACAGGCAAGGGTAAGAAGGTTGAAACGGCTGCTGCGGTGAATTAAGCGCGGTTATCGCTTCTTGCTGGGCGCCAAAATGAAAGAGCGCAACGGTGTAAGCCGTTGCGCTCTTTGTTTTGTTCACGCGGTTTCTGCGCGGGGGCGGCGGCCCGGTTCGGGTCAGGCTGTCAGCAGCACTTGCCGGCGCCCGCGCCGTATCGTGCGTTCTGCCGCTCGCGGAAGAACGCTTCATAAGACATCACCGGCTGCCCGGGATGGGTCGCGCGCATGTGCGCGACATAGGTTTCGTAATCGGGTACGCCCACCATCAGACGCAACGCCTGGCCGAGATAACGGCCAGCGCTGCGTACGTCGTCGCGAAGATCCGAGAACATCGCGCGCTCCTGTTCAATGGGCGCCGCTCGCGCCAGTTGCAACCGGCGCCGCTTCGAACGGCGTTTCACGCGCGGTGGGCAGATCGGCGCGCCGGGCCCGCAGAACGGCCAGCACACCGTACACCACTACGCTAACCACCACGAAGATGAACAGGCCTGCGAGCGCCGCGTCGACATAGTCGTTGAACATGACGCGCTGCATCTGTTCAAGCGACTTCGCCGGCGCAACGATCTTGCCCGCGTCGGCTGCCTCGCCGAGTTTTGCGGCATGCGCGAGAAAACCAACCTTCGGGTTTGCGTCGAAGATCTTTTGCCAGCCTGCCGTCAGCGTGCAGATCAGCAGCCAGACGGTTGGCACCAGCGTGACCCAGGCATAGCGCTCGCGCTTCATCTTGAACAGCACGACGGTGCCCAACACCAGCGCGATGCCGGCCAGCATCTGGTTCGAGATGCCGAACAGCGGCCACAGCGTATTGATGCCGCCAAGCGGATCCACCACGCCTTGATACAGAAAGTATCCCCATGCGGCCACGCACAGCGCGGTGGCAACCAGATTGGCCGGCAGCGACTCCGTCCGCTTGAGTGCCGGGTGGAAGGTACCCAGCAGGTCCTGCAGCATGAAGCGGCCCGCACGCGTGCCCGCGTCGACTGCCGTCAGAATGAACAGCGCCTCGAACAGAATGGCGAAGTGATACCAGAAGGCCATCATCGCCTGACCGCCCAGCGCCTGGTGCAGAATGTGCGCCATACCGACCGCGAGCGTCGGCGCGCCACCGGCGCGCGCGATGATGGTCGTTTCGCCGACTGCCTTCGCGGTTTCGGTAAGCATATCCGGTGTCAGCATGAAGCCCCATTGCGACACCGTTTGTGCGACCGCCTCCGGCGTCGTGCCGAGCACCGCGGCCGGCGCATTCATCGCGAAGTAGATGCCCGGCTCGATGACCGACGCAGCCACCAGCGCCATGATTGCCACGAACGATTCCATCAGCATTGCGCCATAGCCGATAAAGCGCGCGTTGCGTTCGTTGTCGATCAGCTTCGGCGTGGTGCCGGACGCGATCAGCGAGTGGAAGCCGGACACCGCGCCGCACGCGATCGTGATGAACAGGAACGGGAACAGATTGCCGGACCACACCGGGCCGGTGCCGTCGACGAACTTCGTCAGCGCGGGCATCTTCAGCTCCGGCGCGACGAACAGAATGCCGATCGCAAGGCCAAGGATAGTGCCGATTTTCAGGAAGGTTGACAGGTAATCGCGCGGCGCGAGCAGCAGCCACACGGGCAGCACCGATGCGATGAAACCGTAGCCGATCAGAATCCACGTGAGCTGCGTGCCGCTAAACGTGAACCATGCGGCGAGTGCCGGCGAATCGTGCACCTGCTGGCCGAACACGATCGACGCCATCAGCAGCACGAAGCCGATTATCGAGACCTCACCGATGCGCCCCGGCCGGATGAAGCGCGTGTAGACGCCCATGAAGATCGCGATCGGGATAGTTGCGGCCACCGTGAAGGTGCCCCACGGCGAATTGGTCAGCGCCTTCACGACGATCAGCGCAAGCACCGCGAGGATGATCACCATGATCAGGAACGTGCCGAACAGCGCGATCACGCCCGGTACCGTGCCCAGTTCCATCTTCACCAGATCGCCGAGCGAACGGCCGTCGCGCCGCGTGGAGATAAACAGCACGATGAAATCCTGCACCGCACCCGCGAACACCACGCCGGCGAGAATCCACAGCATGCCGGGCAGGTAGCCCATCTGCGCGGCCAGCACCGGGCCGACCAGCGGCCCCGCCCCGGCGATCGCCGCAAAGTGATGGCCGAACAGCACGAAGCGGTTGGTGGGAACGTAGTCGAGGCCGTCGTTGTGCTTGACGGCCGGTGTTACGCGATTGCCGTCGAGCTGCAGCACCTTGTTCGCGATAAAGCGGCTGTAGAAGCGGTATGCGATCAGATAAACGCAGACCGCGGCGATCACGATCCACAGCGCGCTGATCCGCTCGCCCTGAGCGAGCGCGATGGTACCGAACGCGAAGGCGCCGCATAGCGCAACCGCGATCCAGATGACAAACCCGGAAGCCCGATTCATGGGAGTCTCCAATTTAGTTATACGAATATCGTCCGCTAAAGCAGCGTTCGAAGGCGGTGTACGGCCAACACGCAGACGCGCTGAAAAGACCAGCGCTGGCGACTGGCCGATGCGCCGCACGGCGCTATGCATGATCGATATGTGCCATGCTCTGGGCGTGTAGTATTCGCTTTCGCCATCAGCGTCACAAGCGCATAACTACGTAAGCGCGCTACGTACAATTACGTAGGCCATCCGGCGGACTTTCCACCGATGAATCTCAAAGCGAAAATATCTCTGCTCGCGATCGTTCCATTCATCGTCGCCATCGCAGGCATCGAACTCGGCGTGCGCCAGCAGGCCACCGCACTCGCGCGCACGCAGCACGCCACAACCCAGACGGCTTATATGGCAAGCAAGGAGATCGAATTACGTCACTACGTCGATCTCGCCACCAGCGCGATCGCGCCGATGTACGCTGCCGCCGGTGAGAACGGGCGAGACGAGGCAACGCTGAAAAGCCGCGCGCTGGCGATGCTGGAGAAAATGGACTTTGGTCAGGATGGCTACTTTTTTGTCTACGACATGCACGGCCGCTCGTTGATGCATCCGCGCGAGCCCGATCTCGTAGGCCGCGACCTGTGGACACTGCGCGATCCGGCCGGCGCGCTGACCATCCAGCAGCTGATCGCCGCCGCCGCGAGAGGCGGCGGTTACGTGCGCTACATGTGGCACCGGCCATCCACCGGCAAGCTTGCGCCGAAGCTCGGTTACGTCGTGCCGCTCGAGCGCTGGGGGTGGATGCTCGGCACCGGCGTCTATCTGGACGACGTCGATACGACGCTCGCGCGCATCGACGAGCGCGCCTCCGCGAACATCGAACGCACGATGACGTGGATCGGCGCGATTGCGCTCGCCGGCTTGTGCGTGATTACGTTGTGCGCGCTGGTGCTCAACGTCAGCGAGTACCGCAGTGCCGACGCGAAGCTGCGGCGTCTCGCGCAACAGGTCGTGGCGTCGCAGGAAAACGAACGCGCGCGGCTGTCGCGCGAATTGCATGACGGCATCAGCCAGATGATGGTGTCTATCAAGCTGTTGCTCGAATCCGCGCTGGCGCGCTTCGAGCGCAGCGAGACGCGCCTGCCCGCGGCGGAGGCCGCGCTGTCCACCAGCCTCGCGCGGCTGGGCGACACGCTGCGCGAAGTGCGGCGCATCTCGCACGCGCTGCGCCCGACGATGCTCGACGACCTCGGGCTCGCGGCTGCGCTCGAGCAGCTCGCAAGCGAGCTTGGAGGCGAGTCCGGCATCGCGATCCGCTTCGCGCAAAACAACGCAGCGCGCGGCGCCGCGTTGCCGGAGGCAACGAACACGGTGCTGTTCCGCATCGCGCAGGAAGCGCTGACGAATATCGTCAAGCACGCGCAGGCGTCGCGCGTGGCGCTCGCGCTCGATGTGTCCGCACACGTGGTCACGCTGACGATCGAAGACAACGGGTGCGGCTTCGACGTCGAGCGCATGCAGGCTGACCCGCAAGCGGGAGTCGGTCTGCGCAACATGCGCGAGCGGCTCGCCGCGCTCGACGGCACTTTGGCGCTCGCGTCACAGCCGGGACGCACTGTCGTGCAGGCTCAGGTGCCGGTCCGCCTGCCCAGCGACCAGACACCACTCGCCACCGAGGACCGTGCATGAACGACACCACGCCAAGCGCAGCGCGCCTGATTCTCGTCGACGACCACCCGCTAGTGCGCGACGGCCTGCGCGCCCGTCTCGAAGCCACGCCGGGCTTCGAGGTGGTTGGCGAAGCCGGCAATGCCGACGAGGCGATCGCCCTTGCCGCGGCGCACCAGCCAGATCTGGCGTTGATGGACGTCGGCATGAGCGGCATGAACGGCATCGCGCTGGCTGGTGTGTTTCACGAGCATTTCCCCGAGATCCGGGTGCTGATGCTGTCGATGTACGACAACGTCGAATACGTGACGCAGGCCGTGCAGGCCGGCGCGAGCGGCTACGTGCTAAAGGACTCGCCCGCCACCGAGATCGTTCGCGCGATCGGCGCGGTACTTGGCGGCCAGACCTTCTTCAGCGCGGGCTTAGGGGTGCGGATGATTCAGGCCACGGCCGCACAAACGCCGCTTGCACGCCTGACACCCCGCGAGCGGGACATTCTGGATGCGCTGGCCGAGGGTTTGTCCAGCAAGCAGATTGCGCAGCGCAACAGCCTGTCGGTGCGGACCGTCGAAACGCATCGACTGAACCTGAAGCGCAAGCTCGAGATCGACGGCCAGGCGGAACTGATCAAATTCGCGGTGGAGCATCGCCGCAACCGCTAGGCGGGCTCGCCATGTCAGCAAGGCATTCGCCCGGCATGGTGTCAGCCGGGCGTGCAGTGCAGAAGAGAGAGGGGAACGGCGCGACCTACGCAAACTCACTGCGCATGCGCACCCAACGCATCAAGCAAGCTCAACCAGCGTTGCGCGCGTTGTGAGCGGTGATGAACTTGAT
>Ga0310811_10013390_pt1 | contig 10685 bp, 9 predicted proteins | sample YCmetagenome_FD_207642 | JGI IMG/M metagenome (GOLD analysis project Ga0310811, IMG submission 207642) | Soil microbial communities from experimental microcosm in Duke University, North Carolina, United States - YC | ecosystem: Engineered > Artificial ecosystem > Soil microcosm > Unclassified ...
GGCGGAGCCCCCCGAGGGGGGTTCTACTTCCTGGAGATGAACACCCGCCTGCAGGTCGAGCACCCGGTCACCGAGATGGTCACCGGCCTCGACCTGGTCCGGCTGCAGCTGCTGGTCGCGGCGGGCGAGCGGCTGCCCGACGAGCTCGCCGACCTCCGGATCGACGGCCACGCGATCGAGGTGCGTCTCTACGCGGAGGACGTCGAGGCCGGGTTCCTCCCGGCGACCGGGCGGCTGACCCGGTTCACCGTGCCCGAGCAGCCCGGTCTGCGGGTGGACACCGGCGTGGGGTCCGGCTCCGAGGTCACGATCCACTACGACCCGATGCTGGCCAAGGTCATCTGCCACCGCGCGTCCCGGGCCGAGGCCGCCGGCGCCCTGGCCGGCGCGCTGCAGCACTCCTGCGTCGACGGCGTGACCTCCAACCGCGACCTGCTGGTGGGCGTCCTACGCCACCCCGACTACCGGGCCGGACGGACCACCACGGAGTTCCTCGCCGAGCACGACCCCGAGGAGCTGGTCGAGCAGGGACGCCGCCACCTCAGCCACGCCCGTCCCGCCTACCTGGCCGCCGCCGCCATCGCCGTCCTGGAACGCGGCCGGGCGACGGCTCCGGTGCTGAGCAGCATCCCGGCCGGGTTCCGCTCCACCCCGTCCAAGCCCCACGAGCTGGTGCTCGAGTGCGGCGGCACCGCCGTGGTGGTGCAGCTCAGGCCGTTGCGGCGCGGCTACCGGGTCAGCCTGGACGGCGAGGCGCTCGACCTCACCGCGCACCGGAGCTCGCCGGAGCTGGTCGAGCTCACGCTGGGGGGCGTGCACCGCTCGCTGGCCGTGGAGTACCTGAGCGACCGGACGGACGACCGGCTCTACGTCACCGGCCCGGAGGGTGTGCTCCCGCTGTCGCTGCGCAGCAGGTTCGCCGAACCCGAGACGCACGTCGAGGCGGGTTCGCTGGTCGCCCCGATGCCCGGAACCGCGATACGGGTGAGCGCGGAGGTCGGCGCGGTGGTGGCCTCCGGTGACCCGCTGGTGGTGCTCGAGGCGATGAAGATGGAGCACACGATCACCGCGCCCGGCCCGGCCGTCGTGACGGCGGTGCACATCAGCGCCGGCGACCAGGTCGATACCGGTCAGGTGCTGGTGGTCCTGGACGAGCCGGACGCTCCAGGTGCCGAGGACGGAGCGGAGCGGTCATGACCCGAGGTGCCGCGCTGGGCGTGGGTCCCGACGACCTGCTCGAGATGACGCTGGGTCAGGTGCTGGAGGCCCACGTCCGCGACCACCCCGAGCTGGTCGGCCTGACCGTCGGCGGCCGGGACTACACCTACGGCGAGCTGTGGGAACTCAGCGGGAGCGTCGCCACCGCGCTGGCCCGCCGGGGTCTACGCCGGGGCGACCGCGTCACCACCTGGTTGCCGAACGGCATCGAATGGCTGGTCAGCGCGTTTGCGCTGGCGCGCCTGGGGGTGGTGAACGTGCTCACCAACTCACGCTTCCGCGCGCACGAGGTCGGGGCGCTGGTCAGCCGATCCGGGTCCTGCGGCCTGATCACGGCGAACGTGCCGGGTCCGGAGTTCGGGTCGTCGCTCACCGGCGGCGCGCTGAGCTGGACCGTCGTGGTCGAGCAGCGGCCGGGCCCCGGGACCGACCTCACCGAGACAGAACTCCCCTGGACAGAACTCACCTGGACAGAACTCACCTGGACAGAACTCACCGCCACCGAGCCGTCCGAGGCCGAGGTGGCACAGGCGGGGGCCGGGGTCGCGGCGCGGGACCCGCTCTACGTCATGTTCACCTCCGGCACCACCGGCCTGTCGAAGGGCAGCATGACCCGCCACGGGGCGGCGATGAAGAACGCCTTCAACAGCGGCGAGCGGATGGGGTTCACCGACGAGGACCGTCTGCTCTGCTTCCTGCCGATGTCGCACACGTTCGGCGCCGTGAACGCCTTCCTCAACTCCGTGACCCACGGATCCCGGTTGGACGTGGAGCCGGACTTCGAACCGGGTTCGGTGCTGGACGCGGTCTCCGACCGGGGCCTCACCGCGCTCTACGGGGTCCCGACGCACTACACCCTGCTGCTCGCGGCCTACCGCGCCGGCGGGCGGACCCACGACCTGAGCTCGTGGGTCAAGGGCTGCATCGCGGGCGGCATCATCACCGACGAGCTGACCGACGCGCTCGAGAACGACCTGAAGATCCCCTACCTCACCCACGCGTACGGGATGACCGAGTCGAGCGCGCTGATCAGCCAGTCGAGCTGGGACGACCCGATCGACGTGCGGATCGGCACCACCGGCCGGGCCATGCCCGACGTGGAGCTGCGACTGGTGCACGGCGAGACCGGTGAGGACGTCGGGCCGGACGCGGCGGGGATCATCCTCATCAAGGGCTTCAACGTGCACGCCGGCTACCTGGGGATGGCCGATCCGTCGCTCCGCGAGGACGGGTGGTGGGAGACCGGTGACATCGGCTCGGTGGACGCCGGCGGCAACCTGACCATCCTGGGTCGCTCCAAGGACATGTACAAGACCAGCGGCTTCAACGTCTACCCGGCGGAGGTGGAGGCCTACCTGTGCACCCACCCGGAGATCGCCGAGGCCGCCGTGGTCGGCATCCCGCACGAGCTCAAGTCGGAGACGGGTGTGGCGTTCCTGATCCCCGTACCCGGCTCCGACCCCGACGAGGCCGGGATCCGGGAGTTCGTCCGCACCGGGATGGCCGGGTACAAGGTCCCCGACCACGTCTTCGTCGTCGACGACTTCCCCCGCAGCTCGGCCACGCTCAAGATCCAGAAGCATGAGCTGCGGGCCCGGGCACAGGAGCTGCTGGCGTGAACGACGAGCTGTTGGTCGAGCGGGACGGCCGGATCCTCTGGCTGACCCTGAACCGGCCCGAGGTGCACAACGCGATCTCCATCGACCTCGCCGAGCGGCTGGCGTCGGAGATCGAGTCGGCCTCGGAAGACCACTCGTCGGACGGCTCGACGGGCGAGGACGACGACATCAGGGTGGTGGTCATCCGGGGCGCCGGCCGGTCTTTCTGCGCCGGTTACGACGTGGGCGGCGGCCAGTACGGCTCCCGGGGGCTCGGACCGGACGCCCGCCACCTGCGACGGCTCTCCCTGCGCTGGGACCGGGTCTTCCGGGCCCCGCTACCGGTGATCGCGCAGGTCCACGGCCACTGTCTGGCCGGCGGCACCGACCTCGCCCAGCACTGCGACCTCGTCGTGGTGGCCGACGACGCCACCATCGGCTTCCCCGCCGTCCGGTCGATGGGGGTGTCACTGACCCAGATGTGGCTCTACAACGTCGGGCCGCAGTGGGCGAAGCGGCTGCTGCTCACCGGGGACTCGATCACCGGGCGGCTCGCCGCGCAGATCGGGTTCGCGCTCACCTCCGTCCCCGCCGACGAACTCGCCGGCGAGGTGGAGCGGCTGGCCCGGCGGATCGCCCTGGTCGGCCGCGAGATGCTGATCGGCAACAAGTACGTGATCAATCACGGTCTGGACCTGATGGGCCGTACGGCACTGCAGGAGATGGCCGCGGTGCAGGACGCGATGGCCCACCGCAGCCCACCCGCCGCGGAGTTCGCCGCGCGGGCCCGCACCGACGGGCTGCGCGCGGCCCTGCGCGCCCGCGACGAGCCGTTCGGCGACGACGGACCCCTGGAGGTCACCCCATGACATCGACGACCCAGGCATCGACGACCCAGGCATCGACGACCCAGGCATCCACGACGCCGACGGTGGTGACCACTCCCCACCCCTTCCACCGGTTCCCCTACCTGGCGGCGATGGACCCGGAGGACGAGGAGTTCCGGCGGGAGCTGCGGGAGTTCCTCGCCGACCACCCGGCACCTGCCTTCGACCGCCAGCAGAACCTGGCCGACTCGTTGCGCGCGGGCCTGGCCTGGCACGGCGAACTCGCCGCACACGGTTTCCCGATCCCCGCCTGCCCGGCCGAGTACGGCGGCGCGGACCGCTCGGTGGCCCTGCAGCTCATTCAGGCCGAGGAGATGGCCGCCGCCGGCGCGAACTTCTCCGTCAACATCGTCGGCATCTCCATGCTCACCCCGTTGCTGCTCGCCCTGGGCACTCCGGAGCAGCGGCGTCGCTGGATCCCGCCGGTCGTCCAGGGCCGCGAGCTGTGGTGCCAGCTGTTCAGCGAGCCGGGGGCCGGCTCCGACCTCTTCGGGCTGCGCACCACCGCGACCCGGGACGGCGACGTGCTCAAGCTCAACGGGCAGAAGATCTGGAGCAGCACCGCCGCCGAGGCCGACCGGGGCCTGATGCTGGCCCGCACCGAACCGGGCAGCCGGGGCAAGCAGGGCATCAGCTGCCTGATCGTCGACATGGGCGCTCCGGGCATCACCGTCCGCCCGATCCGGCAGATGAACGGCGGAGCCGAGTTCGCCGAGGTCTTCTTCGACGACGCCCCGGTCCCGGTGAGCGACGTGGTGGGCCGGATGCACGACGGTGCGGTGGCCGCGCTGCGGGTGCTGGCCGCGGAACGCAGCGGGCTGAGCATGGGCTACTACGCGCTGCTCGCCGCCCAGTTCGAGCAGTTGCTCGCCGCCGTTCCTCCCGCCACCGTCGCGCGCCATCTCGACACCGTCACCGACCTGTGGGCCGCGCTGGCCGCCCAGCGGCTCGGCGCGATCAGGCAGGCCAGCAACGCCGGCCGCGGCGCGAACGGCCGCGCCCCCGATCTCAAGGACACCGCCTCCGACCTCGCGGTCGCCGCCGCCGGCAAGATCGGCGTGGGCACCCTGGCCTCCCGGATCGCGCACCTGCGCCTCGAGCTGCTCGGGCCGCGGCTGGTGGCCCACGGACCCGAGGACGACTTCGCGGCGCAGATGGCCGACCGCTTCACCGGCGCGCTCGCGTTGAGCCTCGGCGGCGGCACCCACCAGATCCAGCGCAACGCCATCGCCGACGGGCTGCTCCGTATGCCCCGATGACGCCCGGTCTCAGCGAGGCGGCGCGAGAGCGGCGTCGAGAGCCGGGTCCTGGTTGGTCGTCAGCTCGGCGGGAGTGAACACCGGGGTCTCGAGCGTCGCCGGGATGCCGCTGCCCTCGAAGCTCCTCCCGTCGGGGCCGAGGTACTGCTCGTTGCCCAGGTTGAACGTCCAGCCGTTGGGGAGCTTCCGGTCGAGGGTGTCGGAGAAGACGCCCTGGGTTGTGGTCCCGATCCGGGTCGGCGCAGGGTTGCGGCTCATCATCGCCAGCACGAACGTCTCCCCCGCGCTCACCGTCATGTCGCTGGTGAGCAGCTGTACCGGACCGGTGAACCGGGGCCCCCCGGCCGGCACGACGTTGACCTGCTGGGGCCGTCCGTACTTGTTCGGGTCGCTCGGATCGTCGCGCGGCGCCTTGGTGTACGCGAGGTAGGGCCGGTCGGTGAGCCGCCCGGCGAGGTCGAGTGTCAGCGGGTCGTCCCCGCCGGAGTTGTTGCGCAGGTCGATGACCAGCGTGCGCATCGCGGCGACCCTGGCCGGGGTGAAGATCGTGTTCAGTGCCCGGGTCATCTCGGCCTGGCTGGCCTGGAAGGAGCCGTCGGACTTCACGTAGTCCTCGAAGGAGGTGAACCGCAGGTAGCCACGCCCCTCGGGGAGGTCGGTGTAGGTGATGGCGCCCTGGGCGAAGCTCAGCGTCTGGGTGGCACCGCGGGCCCGCAGGTGGTTGTCGACGGCTGCACTGGTGTCCTCGGTGTCGAGGTTGCGGGTGCCCGGGCGCAGGCCCTCGAACGACTTGCCCCCGCCCTTGAGACCGACGTGGGTGTCGCCGAGCGGGATCACCATCGCGCGGAGGATGTCGAACAGCTGCCGGGAGCTGATGTCCGGGGTGACCCTCGGGCGGTACTGGTCGCGCAGAGCGGCCCAGTTGACGTTCTTGCGGGCGGTGGAGTTGTAGTTCTCCGCGAACGTCGACCAGAACACGTCGAACGTACCCACCGGGTCGACGGCGGCCTCCTCGTCATCGTCGTCGGAGGACTTGGCCGCCTTCCTCCCGGTGGCGCAGTTGGACGGCACGCCCGCGATCGGGAGCAGATCGATGTCGGCCGCGGCACCGATCACGTGCACCGTGGCCCCGCCACCGCTGCCACCCCGGCGGAGGGTCTGCTCGGCGATACCGTCCTCGCCGAACTGCAGCAACCCGTCGGCGCCGGGCGCACCGACCGGGCTCAGGGTGGCACCGGGCAGGCAGCTGACCGAATTGGTCTCGAAGATCTGCAGCTTGCCGCCGGTCAGTGCGTAGACCAGTCCGTACCCGTCGGTCCGCCACACCTGGTCCGAGGCGGGTGCACCCGAGCCCCCGAGGAACCCGGGCACCGAACAGGCGGCCGTGATCATGGCCGTAGCCATGGCCATGCCCGCACCGAGCGCGGCGCGGCGCAGGCCTCGCGGCCGGGACGGGGCGAATCGGGCGAACAGGTTCCGGGCCCGGATGCGTGCCGCGCTGATCATGCGGTAATCCTTGCCCGGACCGACCCCGATCAGGCTGTGACGTCTCTGTGAATCACCCGTACGCCCGCGAGCCGGTCACGCGGCCCGGGGTAGGTACATGATCACCGCGACGCCGACCAGGCAGATCACCGCGCCGACGACGTCGTAACGGTCCGGCCGGAAGCCGTCGAACACCATCCCCCACGCGAGCGAGCCGACGATGAAGACCCCGCCGTACGCGGCGAGGACGCGGCCGAAGTGGGTGTCGGGCTGCAGGGTCGCCACGAAGCCGTAGAGGCCGAGCGCAATGACACCGCCGCCGATCCAGGCCAGCCCCCGATGCTCCCGCACCCCCTGCCAGACCAGCCACGCCCCACCGATCTCGGCGACGGCGGCCAGCACGAACAGCACGACCGAGCGCAAGGCGGACACCCGAGGACCCTAACCGGGCCCCTCCGCCGGACAGGCCTCAGAGCTTGATCATCGGCATCGGCCGGAGGGGGGACTCACGCAGCCCGCTGACGAATGCCCGGGCCAGCATCGGCCGGAACCCCTTGCACGGGTACTCACCCACCAGGTCGCGGTACGCCCGGCGGGGCACCCCCGGTGAGCCGACGAGCCCGTTGCTCACGTCGGTCAGGTCGGCACGGCGGAACGCCTCCACCATCGGGTTCTCGTGTCTGGCCGGGCGCAGCCGGTGGTGCTCGTCGATCAGCGCGGCGACCAGCGGTGCGTGCGGCGAGTCGGCGCCCAGCTCCTCGGTGGCCCGACGCGTCGAGGGCGGTAGGTAGTCCCAGGTCCCGTCGAACCAGATCCCGGCGTCGTGGAAGAACGCGGCCAGCCCGAGCGCGGTCGCGACGTCGTCGGGCACCTCGGTCTGCAGCCCGACCAGCCCGATTACCCGGTGCACGTGCCCGGCGTAGGTGCTGACGTCGTCGCCGAAGACCTCTTCGTACCGGACGAACAACTCGTCGGCGGTGTCGTGGGCGCGCTTGACGGTGGTGGCCATGGGAGAACTCCGGGGGAACGAGTGGACGTCGGTCGGGAACCCGATCATGGCGGTAGCGGAGAGGCCACACCAGCGGCGTCCACGTCTATCCTCGATCACTATGCGCCAGAAGGTCGTTGTGGTGGTGCCCGAGGGCGGCAGCCTGTTCGAGATCGCCACTCCGTTGAGGGTCTGGGGGCCCGACCCGATGGAAGCCGACTGGCCCCGGGTCGACGTCGTCGCCTGCGACAGCGGCGGGGTGAGCGGTGGCGTTGCGAGCGGTGGCGTTGCGAGCGGTGGCGTTGCGAGCGGTGGCGTTGCGAGCGGTGGCGGTGTGAGCAGCGTGGATCTGGCCGTGCCACCGCTGTCGCTCGCCGGGCTGCGGCCTCTCGCCGAGCACATCGGCACCGCGGACATGGTGATCGTGCCGACCTGGCCGATCGACGGTCGCCCGGTTCCTCCGGCGCTGGTCACCCACCTACGAGCCGCCGCCGCGCGCAGGACACGGATCGTGGGACTCTGCCTGGGCGCCTACGTGCTCGCCGAGGCCGGTCTGCTCGACGGCCGCACCGCCGTCACGCACTGGCGATGGGCCGAGGACTTCGCCGCCCGCTTCCCGGCGGTCACGCTGGACCGGGCTCCGCTGTACATCGACCACGGAGACGTGGTGACCTCCGCGGGCAGTGCGGCCGCCCTCGACTGCTGTCTGCACCTGGTGCGCCGCGACCACGGTGCGGACGCCGCCGCCACGGTGGCCCGCTCGCTGGTCACCGCGCCGCACCGCTCCGGCGGCCAGGCCCAGTTCGCCCGCACCCGCCCGCTGCACCGCATCGACGGCCAGCTCGGGGAGCTGCTGGACGGCGCGGTCGCCGACATCCGCCGGGTCCGCGGGGTCGCCGATCTGGTCGCGCACACCCGGATCAGCCGGCGGTCGCTGGAACGTCACTTCCGCGACCGGCTCGGCACCACACCCCGGGCGTGGCTCACCGACCAGCGCGTCCAGGCCGCACGCGAGCTGTTGGAGGAGACCCGGCTGAGCATGGAGCAGATCGCCGAGCAGGTCGGCTTCGGCTCGAGCCAGGCCCTGCGCCGGGAGTTCCAGCTGGCCCTGCGCACCGCACCGACCGCCTACCGGCAGGCCTTCCAGCCGAACGGGCCCACCCCGGCCGGTTCGTTCGCGCACCGTCGACCGGGCGGGCAGGCTCCCGATCCGGCTAGGCTCGGCCTCGATGAACGGTCGCATCTTTCTCCTGCGCCACGGTGAGACGGAATGGTCGGCCAACGGCCGCCACACGGGGCGCACCGACATCCCGCTCACCGACGCCGGACGCGATCTCGCGGAGGCCGCGGGCAGGCTGCTGACCGCGGTGCGGGGGTCCGACGCTCCGGCCGCGGTGGCCTGCAGCTCCCGGCTCCGCGCCCTGGACACCGCCGCGCTGGCCGGGCTCCGTCCGACCGTCGACGAGCGGCTGCACGAGTGGGACTACGGCGACTACGAGGGGCTCACGACCCCGCAGATCCGCGAGACGGTGCCGGAATGGACCGTATGGACCCATCCCTGCCCGGGCGGTGAGGACGCCGAGGACGTCGGCGAGCGCGCGGACGAGGTCCTCGACACCTACAGGGCACACCTCGGTGGCGGTGACGTGGTGCTCGTCGGCCACGGGCACTTCAGCCGGGTACTGACCGCCCGCTGGCTGGGCCTGCCCGCGAGCGGTGGCGTCGGCTTCCGATTGGACGCGGGCGGGCTCACCGTCCTGGGAGACGAGCGCGGTGAGCCCCGCCTCGACCACGTCAACCTGGTGAGGCCGTGAACGACCGGGACCTGCCCGGCCCTGCCGGTGAGCTCCGTGACCGGCTCAGCCCCGGCGCCACGACTCGTCGGCCGCCTGCGACCAGCGGCGCGCGGGCCCGCTGAGCAGCAGCATCAACGTGGCGATGACCAGGGCGGCGACCAGCGCCCCGATCAGCACCTGCCGCGACGGCCCGAGCATCGTGTAGGCCGACAGCAGCAGGACGGCCTGGATGACGATGCCGGGCGTGCGGGACCAGGACCGCCCGCGCAGCAGACCCACCCCGACCGCGACGACGATCGCGCCCATGATGACGAACGTGCCCGCTTCCCCCATCACCGCGCGCAGGCTCAGTGAGGCCTCCGCGCCCCGGGCCAGCACGTAGACACCGAACCCCACTCCGAACAGGCCCTGCAGGACTATCGAGGCGCCGGCCAGCCGGACAGGACCAGGGGTGCCCGGCGGCGCGGCCGGCCCGTCCGATGCTGCGCTCAATGCCCCGTCCCCTTCGTCTCGTCCGGCGCCTCCATCGTCGCACCCGGGCCCGCGATGGGGTCCGGGGGCATCGGCGCGGTCCGCCCGCCGCGGCCGGGCGGTTAGGCTGCAAGTCGTGCGCGCCCTGCTCGTGGTCAACCCACAGGCGACCTCGACCACTCCGGCTGGTCGGGACGTGCTGACGCACGCGCTGGCCAGCGAGCTCAAGCTGGACGTACTGCAGACCCGCTACCGGGGTCACGCGGCCGAGGCGGTGGCGGCCGCCGCGCGCGAGGGCGTGGAGCTGGTCATCGCCCACGGCGGCGACGGCACGGTGAACGAGGTGGTCAACGGGATCCTGGAGGCCTTCCCGGACGGCCCGGGTCCCGAGGTTCCCGCGCTGGCCGTCCTGCCCGGCGGGTCGGCCAACGTGTTCGCCAGGGCGATCGGGGTTCCACGCGACCCGATGGAGGCGACGGCCAGCGTTCTGGCCGCCCTCGAGGCGGGCCGCAGCCGGATGGTCGGGCTCGGGCGGGCCGACGACCGGTGGTTCACCTTCAACGCCGGCATGGGCTGGGACGCCGATGTGGTGGCCGACGTGGAGCGGGCCCGCGCCAAGGGACTCGAGGCCAGCCCGGGGCGGTACGCCCGCACCGCGCTCCGTCACTACCTCCGCCAGTACCGCAGGCCGACCACGCTGACCGTCGAGCTTCCAGGCCGCGAACCGGTGGACGGGGTCCGGCTGATGCTGGTCTGCAACACCGATCCGTGGACCTATCTCGGCTCACGCCCCGTACGGACGAACCCCGGGTGCGGCCGGACGGATGGCCTTGCGCTGTTCGCGTTGCTCCATCTGGGTCCGACCACGATCGTGCCGGTATTGCGGGAGATGTTGCGCAAGGAAGGCAACCCAGATGGACCGAAAACCCTTCGGGATGACGAGTTGCCACTCATTCGTGTGAGCAGTTCCACTCCGGTTGCAC
>Ga0310811_10013391_pt1 | contig 10685 bp, 7 predicted proteins | sample YCmetagenome_FD_207642 | JGI IMG/M metagenome (GOLD analysis project Ga0310811, IMG submission 207642) | Soil microbial communities from experimental microcosm in Duke University, North Carolina, United States - YC | ecosystem: Engineered > Artificial ecosystem > Soil microcosm > Unclassified ...
ATATCTGTTCTCCTTTGACGGGAGATCGGCAACGAACGTCAGTACCTGGAGAGAGCTATTAGAAATGAACTAATCAGACAAGCAGCGGGATCCGCTTCCTGCAACGATCGAACAACATCAAAATGGGGGAAAAAGATAAGACTACATTGCCCGCGGAAGGCAGGATGGAATTGGGTCGTGACATAAGAAAAGGTTTAATTTTATTAAAGTATCACGTAAATCAACAAACGTCATACTCTATGCAAAGATACGAAGAAATAGTCCTGAAATCACGTCAACATATGATTAACGATTCCTTAACCGCCGAATCTTCATAAATGATTGTAAAATCTCGCTCAACACGATGACGCCCAGTGCCCCCACCACGTTGAACCATAAAAAGCTGAGGGGCACGATACCTTTCCGGCTTAACACGGTCAGTATAACCACTGCGATCTCCACTATGACAGCGCTGATAAATACGGCATGTCCGCCTATACGTTTACGATAGAAGGCCACCAAAAATATACCAAGTATAACACCATAAAAAAGAGAGCCTAAAACATTCACCGCCTCGATGAGACTGTTGCCGATATTATAAGCCAGCTGCGCCACCGCTACACAGAAGACACCCCAGAATAACGTATAAAGACGGGAAAGGCGATATTCTTTTTCTACCGAGAGCGTCCGGGGAGAGAACCGTTTGTGAAAATCGATGATCGTACAGGAAGAAAGAGAGTTCAGCGTAGCGGCAATAGAGCCCCACGCTGCAAGGAAGATTACAGCGATCAATAGCCCAACCAGGCCTTTTGGCAGGTAATCGGTGACAAAACGCAAAAAGATATAGTTCGTGTCATTGCTGTCTTCACCCACATCATTCAACCATCGTCGGATGGTCGACTTATACCCTTCCTTCTCTTTTTGCATCGCTACAACCCGCTGCGCCCTGATTGCAGCATCCCCGCCCGGCGCCCCCAGTCTTTCTTTTTCCACGGCCTCATACTGACTTGTCACCAGCGCGAGCGAATCCTTATATTTCGAATGTTCCAGCACCTTCAGCTCCGCCTGGTTGAAAAAAATAGGTTCCCTGTTGTATTGATAAAAGGTAAATACCATTACCCCCAGCAGCAGGATGAGGAATTGCATGGGCACTTTGACGAGCCCATTCAGCAGTAAGCCGATCCTGCTCTCGGTAAGCGACCGGGCCGTCAGGTAACGCCCCACCTGTGACTGGTCAGTTCCGAAATAGGACAGCGCCAGAAAAAAACCACCGATCACCCCGCTGACAAGATTGTATTTATCATTCCAGTCAAAACTTTTCCCGCGAAAACCGGTAGTGATAATGTTTAGCTTGCCGGCTTTCCCGCCCGTATGCAAAATATCCGCCCAGCCGACTCCTGCCGGCAGCCGGTGGATCACAAGATATCCCGCGATGGTCATCCCACCGAAGATGATTATCATCTGCAGCTGCTGTGTATAGGCCACCGCTTTGGCGCCACCCATCACCGTATAGATGATCAGCAGTCCGCCCATAAAGATATTCGTCCATAAAATATTCCAGCCCAGCAGTGAAGAAAGGATAATAGAAGGAGCGGCAATGCTGATGCCGGTGGAAAGCCCACGCTGTACCAAAAAAAGAAAGGACGTAAAAGCCCTTGTCTTCAGATCAAAACGCTGTTCCAGGTACTCATATGCCGTAAATACTTTCAGCCGGTGAAAGACAGGTACAAAACTTATACAAAGCACCACCATCGCCAGCGGCAGACCGAAATAATATTGCACGAACCGCATCCCGTCCGTATAAGCCTGACCAGGAGCAGAAAGAAAGGTGACCGCGCTGGCCTGCGTACCCATAATACCCAGCAGCACCATGTACCAGGGTACAGACCTGTTGGAAAGAAAATAACCTTCCAGGTCCTTACTGGCCCGGCCTTTATACAATCCATAGGCGATCATCCCCAATAAAGTCAGCGCCAGTACGATCCAGTCAGGACGGCTCATGAAAAATGTTTGGTCAGCAAATAAAAGAGCACAATGCACACGATGAGAAACCCGATCACCAGCGCATACCAGTAACTCCACTTATTAAATAAAGGTGCACGCTCTTCGTCCATACGATTATTGTTTATTTCTCTTTGACATCAACGCTGCTACGACCAATCCCACCAGGATCCCAACCACTAATCCGAATATGGCCCGCTTGACGATCCGTTCGACGATCAATGCCACGATCAGCGCAATCACAATTGTAATATTCCTTCTGCTCAGCATACAAATTAATTAATTTTCCTTTTAGGGGAGGCCCCTTCGGTGCATCCCCTTCGGTCGCGACGCATAGACACTGATGCGCGCATGCGGCACTTTTCCCAATAAAGCATGCGCGCATCAAAATCCTTTCTTTTGATTTAAGGCAATGATATTGGCCATTAACCGATAGGCGCCCGGTACACCGGCCGGCAATTCCCGGAAAAAAACAAGCCCTGTATAAACAAAGGTCCCCTTTCCATAGTGCGCGATCACAAGACTGCCTTTCTGCTCCTGTTCCCCCGGATCATTCATCGACAGCACCGACTGGTAAGCCGGATCGGTCTGACCCGCGAAATAAATACCGCGCTCCTGGACCCAGCCTTCGAAGTCCTTGTCCGAGATCTTATTCGGATAGTTCAGTACGGGGTGACCCGGCTCCAAGAAATTAACCCGGGCATGTTCATCGGTTACCCGGATATTGGATACGGCAAAAGCATAAGGCCCGATATCACCGGAAACCCGGCCTAAATTATCCCGGTTATATTGTACGATGAGGTTTCCCCCCTCTTTTATATAATCCATCAGGATGTCATGCCTGTCCTTTAACCAGTCGTGAACATCATAGGCCCGGACACCGGTAAGAACAGCATCGAATTGTTTGAGGTTAGCTGCGGTAATATCTCTTTCCTTCAGCAACACCACCTCATAGCCCATCTGTTGCAAGGCCTGCGGCACCTTATCCCCCGCCCCTTCGATATAACCGATGCGATGACCGGCGATCTTAACGTCCGCCACCACAAATTTCTCGATGGCCGGACGAAAATAGTCGATACGCGGAATATGATCGTAAGAAATTGTCTTGAGCTCGAGGGCCGTATCCTTTCTTCCCTCGTTGGCGAACAATAGATGAGCCGTCACCATCTTCGCCGTCGTACCCGCGGACTGCGCCGATGTACTCGCAGACTGCGCCATGGTCGCTGCAGGCTGCGCCGACCAGGCAAAACCCGCAGCGGCAGAGCCACCCCTTTGCTGAACAGTAAGTCCGGAAGTCGGCGTCAACTGCATCCCCGGCAGTTTTGCGTGAACGGAATGCTCCTTTGCTTCGATCCAAAAACTTTTCTCCTCCTTGCCGGTAAATAAAAGCAGCCCCGGATCGAATTGCGCCGTAGCAGATGGCAGAACGGTCAATGGCTGGTAAAGCTCACCCTTCACCGCGTCCGTAAATTTATATTGTACCGGACGCACAAAGACCATTTCTTCCCCGGCTATGACCACTCTGAATTTTACTTCGTAGGCCGGCCCGCTTTGCGGGTCTCCTATAAGCCGCTGGTCCTTTACGTTGAAAGAGCCAGGCGACATCTCCTCGGCTAACCAGTAAGGTTGTGTCACCGCTTTTTTGGGCGATACATAAATGGTATGGGAAAAAGAGTAGTTCCTGTCGCCTTCCAGCTGCTGCCGGTAAGTTGTATCGTAGTCGTCAAGGCTGATCCCCCGTACTGTCATCGGACCGCCATTCAGTCGATTGTTCAGCACGAAGGTCACCGCCAGCGAATCGCCCTGTACGGCATAAGGAGTGCGTACTACAGCCTCCAGCCATAACCCGCTGCAGGCTTCGATAAGCTGCTGTACTTCCTTCAGCTTCTGGGTTTTCCAATAGCCATCCTTCAATTGACCGATGGCCTTGTATAAAGACACCAGGCCCGGGACCGACTTCTCCGGGTGCAACAGGGAAAAGTCCTGCAGCAGCTGATCGATCATCCCACTGATCTTTTCTCCGCCTTCCACCCGGCTCCAGGTGGTGACGATGTTTTCCATCGGATCGCTATGAGCCGGATCACCTGCCACCAGGTTGAAATACTCCATCGATTGACCACGGGCAGGTGTCAACGCAGCCCCCTGGCTTTTATGATTGGTTCGGCTTTCCGCCGCTATCTCTCCGTAACTCTTACCAAGAACAGGATTGAAGACACCCACGTCTATCTTTACCTGGTCTTCATTGGCAGCGATTACCCCTCCATTGAAATTGAAGCCATTCCAAAGTATCCGTCTGGCCTGCCAGGGTTTCACCCCATATTGGAGCTGTCCGGGAAAACGGGAGGGGTCTGCCGCCGCTGCAAAAGCTTCCTGTGCAAGTACCGCAGAAGCAGAGTGATGACCATGCCCCGCGCGGCTGTCCGGGGGGAACCGGGTTATGATGATGTCCGGCTGAAACTTACGGATCACCCAAACAACATCGCTCAATATTTTTTCCTTATCCCAGGTCTTCAACGCCTCCTCTGTCGACTTGGTAAACCCAAAGTCAAATGCACGGGCAAAGAACTGGTCAGCGCCATCGATCCGTCGCGCGGCCAGCATTTCCTGTGTACGGATCAGCCCCAGCTCCACCCCCTGTTCGTCCCCGATAAGGTTCTGACCGCCATCTCCCCTTGTCATCGACAAATAACCGGTACGATACAGCCGATCCTTGGCCATATAGGCGATGAGCCGGGAATTCTCGTCATCCGGATGGGCAGCAACATATAATACGGTCCCAAGGACATTCAGCTTTTTCAGCCGGAGGTACATATCAGCAGATGTGATAGTAGCGGGAGCCTGCGCCGACACGCCGCCAATACCGCCCAGGCAAGCCCCAAAAAAACAGGCAGCCAGAAGACGGCGATACATGATTAACTTCATTTACTATTCTTTTTGTCTGTTTATCTTTTACTGACCGACAAGAAATACCGCATTGCAAAACAACAATTTCCCATTCTCCCAGAAACTGCGGAACAAAGGGTCGTCCGCAAGGTAAACGACTTTTCCCCTGCCCAGATCCTGAACTCCGAAGAGCAGGCCATCCTTCAATTTCTCCTTTGCCCTGTTCCCGGTGAAACCACTGACATAATTGTCTTTCCGGATAACACCCACATTCCAGCCGCCATCTTTCAGGAACTCGTACACATTGTCGTCCTGCTTCAGCGTATAATAATGGTCCGGATAACCAAAGGCCAGCGGATGTGAATTGTCCAGCTCCACTCTATAGATCGACCCCGGGACACTATTGGCTATCTCATCCCGCTGCCGGCTGCCATAGCGGTGCAGATCCGCATAGATATTGTCCTTTCTTTCTTTTTCTTCTTCTTTTTTGTCCGCACCCTCTCCTTTCAGCCGGATACCCAGTTCCATCTTTGACAGCTGTGCCACCGCATTTTGCATGGCGATAAGCCTGCCGCCCTCCCGAACCCAGTTCCGGATCTGGTCTGCGTTGTTCTTTTCTTCCAGCGTCCTGTAATTTCCATTGGGCAGGATCACCACGTCAAAGTTCTTCCATTGGACCCGGTTGATCTCATCAGCATCGATCAGCGTAACGGGATAACCGATCTCTTGTTCAAAAAGATGCCAGACCTCTCCGGCATCCAAAGAGCTGACCTCTTCTCCCGTAAGCATGGCTATCCGGGGCTTGTGTACCAGGTGTACCAGATCGCTGCCAAGGTCCGCGCCCTTCTCTACAAAACCAGAGGCGATAGGCTCGGGTACGACCCCGGCTTTTTCGGCGGCTTTTGTGATCGTCGCCCACAGCTCGGATGCCCGCCCGTTGCCGGTGGTCGTGATCAGCAAGGTCCCGCTGCCAAAAGAGACTCCCCCCGTTTGAAAAGGCCGCTCCGCATACCGGACCTTTATTCCCTTCTGCAATATCGCTGTCAGGAATCGCACGCTCCGGATCCCCGTCCAGCGAACAGCATAACCGTATGCCGTATCCGGGATCGCCTTGGTCCCCGATCCGCCGCTGCCTGATCGACCCGCTGCACCGCTGCCGCTGCTGCCACCACCCGCCAAACCGGCATTCCCTTCCGCCCGATTGCCGGTTGCGCCGGGCACGTATGCAGCTAATCCATAAGCCTGCACTCCATAGACAAAAGGAACCGACCAGGCCGTAATATCATAAGTAACCGAATCGCTGATATGAGATTGCCGCTCGAACAGCACTCTTAGTAAATTGGACTTCGGCTGATTGGCATTGATGACGATATCCCCCGCTGCCGCACGGAAGCTGGCCGCCTTGCCGGTCTCATAGTCTGTACCGGTAAAGCTGCCCGATGATACCGGTACCCATTCGATCATATTCCTGTCTAAAAAAGCTTTCAGCCTTTCGAGACGATCGCCGAAAGAATCGTTCCGGAGAAAATACGCTTTATAGTCGCCGCCCGGGCGCGCCACCGCATCGACAAAGTAGTTGTGGAACTCTTTTATCAGCCGACCCGCATTTTGAGAAGCGGCCTCTATCGTCGATATACCTGTTGTAAAATGATGCTCTAACCTGTCTGCAAGGGTCAGCGTATCCCCGTCAGCTGTCGTTACCGCAAGCCCGGCGCTGATGCCGCCCTGTTCGAATGTCATCCCGATAGCTCCATTATAGATAGGATAGGTATCTCCGTAGCTGGGGTAGAAAAGATCGAATTCCTGCTTCGTAAAATAAAGCCATCCGTTCCGGTCGAAATAGCGGGCATTGTTTTTCCCGATCGTTACCTGGAATTCACGCTGCCACGGGGTGATGACATCATGATAAGGCTCCGCCGCAGGAGCAAAATAGTAAGGACTGTTATATCCCTGTTCATGATAATCGACATGCACCTGGGGCAGCCAGGAATTATATTTCTTTAGCCGCTGACGGGTCTCTGTCTGCGTCTGCCAGGCCCAGTCCCGGTTGAGGTCAAAATTATAGTGATTGGTCCTGCCCCTTGGCCAGGGCTCCTGGTGCTCCCGTGCCTGCCGGTCAGGATTCGGTTCACTGCCGACGACATCATTGAACCAGTTGACATACCGGTCCCGACCATCCGGGTTGATACAGGGATCAATAATGACCACCGTATTTTTCAACCATGCTGCCGACCGGCTTTCCGATGGATCGACCAGCGTATACAGGGTCTTCATGGCAGCTTCCGAAGAAGAAGGCTCATTACCATGCACATTATAGCTCAACCATACGATCACCGGGCCGCTCTCATCCCCCGCCGTCTTGTCGCGGGACCCGGCAGCCGCCTTGTCGCCGGTCCCTGCGGCCGATCTGTCGCTGACTCCCGCCAACCTCAGATTATTAAGGCGGATCTCCTCCAGCCGTTGGATATTCTCCGGCGAAGCGACATAGGCCAGCAATAAAGGCCGCCCTTCATAGGTAGTGCCATATTGCTCCAGCTTCACCTGGCCCGGCGCCGTACGCGCTACTTCCTTGAAGTAGGCGACGATCTTATCATGCGGAGTAAAATGCTTTCCTAAAGGATAACCCAGAAAGGCTTCCGGTGAAGGAGCCTGGGAAAAGGCAGCAGAAAAAGATAGTAACAACCCAAGGCACAGCAGGTATCTTTTGATCATGTATTGCTTATATTAACGGTCGAATGTAAGTAAACAACCAAAATAAAAAAAATGGTAACTTACATTAAATCATTCTTATTCATGTTCAGACCGTTCATCACATTATCCGTTACCTTGTTGTTAACCGGCGGCCTCTCAGCCCAGGAGTCTCAAAACCCATATTCCTATAGCAGTAAAAAGACAGCTACTGTAACCCATGGCGCAGTGGTTTCCGCGCATCCCCTGGCCAGCAGCATCGGCGTAGCTATCCTGCGCCAGGGCGGCAATGCTTTCGATGCAGCCATCGCCACTCAGCTGGCGCTGGCCGTCGTATACCCCGCCGCCGGGAATATAGGCGGCGGCGGATTCATGGTCGCATATCGGGCAAACAGCAGCGCCAAAACCGGCGCCGGCACAAAAGCTGGCATTACGGGCGGCGCTGCCGGCAGCAATATCGCCATCGACTTCCGCGAAAAAGCCCCCGCCGCAGCAACGCGGGATATGTACCTCGATTCCGCCGGCAACGCCCGAACCGATCTCAGCCAGAACGGCCATCTCGCATCCGGCGTCCCCGGCACCATTGCGGGCATCTTCGCCGAGCACAAATACGCCAGACTTCCCTTTGCCCGGCTGATCCAGCCGGCTATCGACCTGGCGGAAAAAGGATTTGTCATTACTGCCGATGAGGCCCGCAGCCTCAATTCCACCCAGGCTGCCTTTTCCAGGTACAACACCATCCCACCCGTATTTATAAAAGCCGGAGGCTGGAAAACAGGAGATACCCTGATCCAGAAGGACCTCGCCAAAACCCTCTCCCGCATCCGCGACCAGGGCGCCAATGGTTTTTATGAAGGAGAGACCGCCCGTCTTATCCTCGAAGAAATGAAAAGAGGGAAAGGCATCATCACCGCAGCCGACCTGAAGGGATACACCGCAAAAGAAAGAGAGCCTTCGGTCTTCCCCTATAAACAATACACCATCGTCACCATGCCCCTGCCCAGCAGCGGCGGCGTAGTCCTGCAGCAGATGCTGAAAATGGTGGAGACCCAGCCCCTCGCTGACTATGGCTTCGGGTCGGTAAAGGCTGTCCACCTCATGACCGAAGTGGAAAGACTGGCCTATGCCGACCGGGCTCAGTACCTCGGGGACAAAGATTATTATTCCGTGCCCGTATCCACCCTGACAAGCCCCGCCTATCTCCACCGCAGAATGGCCGATATACCGTCGGATAAAGCCGGCAACAGCAAGGACATCCAGGCCGGGGTCCTGAATCCCGCCAGCGAAGAGACCACCCACCTCGATGTCATGGATAAAGAGGGGAACGCCGTCTCCATAACCACTACGCTCAACGGCGGTTATGGCAGCAGGGTCGTAGTCGGCGGCGCCGGCTTTTTCCTCAATAACGAAATGGACGATTTCAGCGTCAAGCCCGGTGTACCCAATATGTATGGAGCCGTAGGCACTGAGGCCAATGCCATCGCTCCCGGCAAACGTATGCTCAGCTCCATGACGCCCTCCCTGGTCCTGGACAAAGGAAAAGTGTACCTGGTAGTGGGGACCCCCGGCGGAACAACTATTACCACCTCTGTTTTCCAAACCATCGTAGACATCCTGGACTTCGGGCTCAGCGCCGAAGACGCCGTCAATAAGCCTAAATTCCATCACCAATGGTTACCCGATGTTCTCTATGTCGAACCAGCCTTTCCCAACGCGGCCCGGGATACCCTGAAAGCCATGGGTTACACCGTCACCCAGCGCGGAAGCATCGGCCGGACAGAAGTGATCCGGGTAAAACCAGGGCAGCAACGTCAGCTCGAAGCGGTTGGCGACGTCCGCGGCGACGACACCGCCGATGGTTATTAAGACAACACTCATTACTATTACTATCTTATCTAAACTTAGCTAATATGAGCGCTACCCTTGGCCAGGCCTACCTGGAATCAGTGATCAAAAGACAGATGACCTATAAGGTTTTAGGTGATATGACCTTCTCGCAGCTGGAGGAAAAGGACTTCCATTTTGTTCCCGTGATACAGTCCGCATCTTCTATTATGCCGTCGCCTTCAACGGTGCCTGCGGCACCTGCCGGGGCCAATGTTGGGCCTTCGGCCAATGCGCCCGTGGCGCATTTTTCCAACAGCATCGCAGTCATCATCAATCATTTGTCCGGCAATATGCTCAGCCGATGGACCAACTTCCTTACCGAAGACGGCGAGAAACCAGGCCGAAACCGGGATGAGGAATTCAGCGAACCCGGCGCCGGAAAAGACCAGCTGCTCGCCAAATGGGATAATGGCTGGTCCTGCCTGCTGGACACCTTACGCAGTCTTACCGAAGAAGACCTGCTCAAAACCATTACGATACGCCACGAGCCGCTGCTGGCCGTCGATGCCATCAACCGCCAGCTTGCCCACTATCCACATCATGTAGGCCAGATCGTCTACATCGGAAAAATGATCCGCGGCGCAGCCTGGCAGAGCCTTTCCATCTCAAAAGGTGCGTCGGAGGCCTTTAACCAGTTCATGCAGGATAAACACGCCCGGCGCTGAGTCACCGGATCTTTGCCTAAGATCAGCGCCGGCGTTAATCTTTCCCTTTTTTCTCCCGTCTATCAATAAACAGGCTTTTATTGGTATTGAATTTGCACAACGCCCTGTAAAGCTTAATTTTGCCACCTGAAATGGATAGCCCCTGAGAAAGATCTGGAAAATACTCCGTAATACATTATTAATTCTATTACTGTTACTTATTTCAGGATGGGTACTTATCCAACTGCCACCCGTCCAGACATGGCTGGTTCGCCAGGTGACCAATCGCCTTTCGCACGACCTTCATACGACCATCCGGATCAAACACGTCGACTTTTCTCTCTTCAACAAAATGCTGCTGCAAGGCACATTGGTCGAAGACAGCAGGAAAGATACCCTTCTCTATGCCGGCACGGTAAAAGTAAACATCACCGACTGGTGGTTCTTCAAGGATAAGGCCCAGCTGCAATACATCGGACTGGATGACGCAACAATCAAGCTGCAACGTACCGACTCGGTCTGGAATTACCAGTTCCTCGTCGACTACTTTTCTTCTCCGCCTGAGAAAAACCCGGCCATTAAAGACACGACTCCCGGCCTACA
>Ga0310811_10013392_pt1 | contig 10684 bp, 5 predicted proteins | sample YCmetagenome_FD_207642 | JGI IMG/M metagenome (GOLD analysis project Ga0310811, IMG submission 207642) | Soil microbial communities from experimental microcosm in Duke University, North Carolina, United States - YC | ecosystem: Engineered > Artificial ecosystem > Soil microcosm > Unclassified ...
AGCCGTCGCCCTTGATTGTCTTCCCCTCGACCACTGCCGGGGCTGGAACCGTGAGCTTCCCGCGATCCATGTCCACGAGAACCGACGAGGCATCCAGCGTGCCCCAGTCCGCCGACGTCCGGTACGTCGAATAGACGATGCCTTCGCCGGGAATGTTCGTGATCCCGGCTGACGCGAAGGAAGCGCCACGCCCGCGGGGCAGGATCAGAACCGGCGCCTCGACAAAACGCCGGCGCAGTTCCGTAAGACGGGCCTTGTGCTCCACATCGCGCCTGGTTTCCCGCTCGCGGATCTCCGGCCCGCCGTAGGACACCGCGGCGGCTTCCAGGTCCTTCGTGGTCCGGGTGGCCGCGAAGGGCTCCATTAGCTTTCCAAGATCGTCGCCGGACTGGATCCGGTGTGTCCAACCCGGAGCGTATTCGTCCAGCAGGATTCCATAAGCAACGCCTGTCGGATAGGCGAACTGGCGAACAAACGTGACTTCGTCGGGAGCCTTTCCAAGCTGTTCGATGGCGCTACGCACCGCCTCGGAGCGGGAACCGGCGGCCACCACAGTCGCCGTGTATTGCGCAAGACCTTCATTGATTTCGAATCCCCGCTCGCTCTCCGCCGCACCGGGAAACCGGCTCCTGCGCGCGGCACGGAACGCCAAAGCGTCGCCCACCGCCGTCGAGCGTGGCTGGCCCGCCGAGCCGATCGCCCGGCTCAGCGCTTTCCACTCCAGTTGCATCCAATAGCGGCCTTCCGGCGAATCCAGATGGTCGCTGGGTAAGTCCTGGACTCCCAGACCCAGCTGCGGCTGAATCCGGTGGAATAGTTCGTGGATCAGGAGCAGGCCTTGCAGGTCATGCAAGGCCACCAGAGACGGCCAGGAAATCGTGGTCCAGCGAGTGCCGCCCCAGTCCATCGCGGAGTTAGCGAATCCCAGCGCGGCCGGCCGCGGGGCATCGGGAGCCGGCTGGTTGGTCGCGATGGTTTTGGTGGCCGGATCGGCGATTACGATCGGACCGCAGAGGGAGATCTTCCACAATTTGCCACCCTCTCGCTCGCACAGGGTCTTCGCCTGGTTGAAAGCCTCTGCCGCACGCTGCTGGTCGATCTGGGCGAGGCCCGCCAGGGGCAGCAAAAACAGCAAGAGACTTCCTCGATTCATGGGTGACCCGCCTTAAAGCTCGGAGTATACGATAAGCAAATGTTATCGCATACTGCGATACGCACGATGCCCCAACTTCCGGTTTACATCCTCGGCCGAAGCAGTCCCTTGAGTGTCCTTTGGGCAGGTGTGCGTAGGCCACTCTCTCACCCGATCAGATCGACGATTTCCTATAGGATAAGAATTTTCGATTACGTTTCTTGAGGTGCCAAATGAACCAGGACCGCCGCGAGTTTCTTGGAGCCGGCCTCGCCCTCTCCACTCAACTGGTTGTCAGCGCGCAGCCGGGGTCTGACCTGACCAGGCTCAGTCTCTGGGAAGCCTCCGAAAGCGTTCGAAAAAGGGTTGTATCACCGGTCGAATTGACACAGGCCTGCCTGCGCAGGATTGAACAACTCAATCCAAAGCTCAATGCGTATATCACGGTCGCTGCCGAGAAAGCACTGGCGCGGGCGCGCCGGGCCGAGGCCGAACCATGGAGCAGTCGGCTGCATGGAATTCCAATCGGGATCAAAGACATTTTCGATAGCGCGGATATGCGAACGACCGCTGCCAGCAAGCTGTTTGAAAATCGTGTACCGACCACGGATGCCGAGGTTGTACGCAAGCTCAAGGCAACCGGCGCCATAATCATCGGGAAGCAAAACCTGTCCGAATTTGCGTGTACCGGCTCTGGTTTGATCAGCTACTTTGGGGCCGTGCACAACCCATGGAATCTTGAGTATCAGACCGGCGGGTCGTCGAGCGGATCGGCTGCAGCCACGTCTGCCGGGCTGGATTTCGGGTCGGTGGGAAACGACTCCGGCGGCTCAATCCGAATTCCAGCATCGTGGTGTGGTGTCGTTGGCCTTAAGCCGACGCATGGCCGGGTTAGTTTAAGGGGAGGCTTGTCCTCTGAATGGTCCACGGCTTGCGTCGGGCCGATTTGCCGTACGGTGGCAGATGCGGCACTTGTTCTGCAGGCCATTGCCGGCTACGACCCCGCGGACCCAATCAGCTGCGACGAACCGGTTCCCGATTACCTGCAAGCTCTCAAGGCGAACACGAAACGGTTTCGCATCGGTGTCCCGCGTGCACTCTTTGCCGAGACACTCGACCAGGAACATGCTGCTGCATTCAGTGAGAGCCTCCGCGTGCTGGGCCAGCTCGCCACGGACGTGCAGGATATCGAACTGCCACCGGTCCGCCGTTCGATAGGCTTTGACACGATGGCGGAGTTTTACCTCGATCATGAGCCGTATATCACCAAGACTCCTGAGATTTATCAGCCGGAGACGCGACAGCAGCTCGAAACTGCGGGCAAGGTGACGGCTGCAGCATATTCACGCAGCCAATACGAGATGGCAAGCGCGCGCCGAATGATTATGAGTGTCTTCTCCCGGATCGATCTTTTAGTCCTTCCGACATTGCTCCAGCCGCCCCTAAGCATCCCGGAAGTGGGGAAGACAAAGCGACAATCCCATCTGGCTTTGGTGATGCCGTTCAATCTCTACAATCTCCCGGCGCTGACGTTGCCATGTGGCTTTACCCGTTCCGGATTTCCAATCGGGCTTCAGATCGTTGGGCCGCGGTTCGGCGAGTCGAAAGTGCTGGCGCTGGCGCACACCTACGAGCAGTCGACCGGGTGGCATAAGCGACGGCCTGCTCTATGAGGGCGTTGGACGCCCGGCTGATCGGCCGAAAAATCGCGGAGGTACGCCTGAGTCGCCTAACGAACCTGCATGGTGACTATCCCGACTCGCCGGCACATACTTGCGCATCGCCCAATCGTCTTATCGGCCATTCCATCTTGCGCTCCCGCGCAAGATCGACCCGTTGTGCTCGAACGGTCCCCGTGTGATCCAGGTACTTTCAGTCCTTGATTCCGATGAGATCGGGAATCGGTTGTGGCGAAAGAAAACTCGTCCCTTGACGTGCGAGCATTCCGTTGCGCAGCACATCCTCTGGGCAGTAGATCTGCTCGCGGTCTTTTGACTCGTGAATCTCTCTCCTGTCCTAGAAGACCAGACGTAATGCCATCTGGATGCGGCGAGGCGTGTTGGCCTGCGATAGAATCTTGCCGAATGTGGACGAAGTGGGTCCCAGGTCGGGCGGATTGAAGATGGCGCGGTTGGTGCTGTTGAAGAATTCGCAGCGATAGGTCATCCTGGTCCGCTCGGTGATGCGGAAACCCTTGATGATCGAAAAATCCACCTGTTGCACGCTGTCCGCTCGAAGATTCGCGAAACGTGTGGGAAAGGTACGCACGTTCGATCCCAGTTGTTGCGCGCTGACGCGGTTGAACTGCGAAGTATCGAATGAGTTGTCGACGTTGTGCGGGTCCAGATTGAGGGGGCCGCCAAGATAAATCACGTTGCCCCAGCCGAGCGCCGTGCCGGTGGTAAACGTGGTAATCAGGTTCACGTTCCAGCCGCCGACCGCGTAGTCGAGCACGCGGTTGGCGCTCTTCATCAGCGCCTTGCCTTTGCCAAGCGGCAGGTCGTACGTGCCGCTCCACACCAGCCGGTATGGACGGTCCTCGGCCGCGATTCGTTTTTCCAACTGCGGGTCCGGGTCGTTCAGGCGGCTGCGTTTCTCCATCAGCTTCGACCACTGGAAATTGATCAGCATGAGGAAGCCGTGCGAGAAGCGCTTTTCGATGCGCGAGTCCAGGGCGTGGAACCACGAGGACCCGTCGGTGAACGACTGTCCCACCACGCCCGCCGCGCCGGAGAATTGGGGAAAGGGGCTCAACAGCTGGCTGCGGGCGATGACGCTGCCGTTAAGGCCGGTGCCCGGCAGCAGGCCGGCAAAGGGGTTCGGAACGTTGGCAGACAGACGGTCGATCGCCGCCTGGTCGCGAGTGGCGGAAGTGGAGAGATACTGCAGCGGTGTGCCGTTGAAATTGTGATTCACGGGCATTTTGACCGCCTTGTTCCCGATATAGCCGATCTCCAGAAGCACGTTGGGGAACAGCTCCCGCTGTACCGACACCTGCCAGCGGGTGGAATACGCATAGCCGGGGTCTGGATCGTAGTACGTGATGCTCTGGCCCAGGAAGGTTGCCAGCCCCAGGCTTGAACCCGAGGGTCTCTGGATTCCGTTGGGAAACGGATTCGCCAGCGAGGCGGCGGCCGTGAGATAGCCGTCGTTGGTCGCGACCAGCGGCGTGGTCTGGCTGAAGCCGGGCGCATTGTTTCCGGCAATGCCGTACGGGAAATAGTAAATACCGGCGCCGCCTCGGATTACGGTTCTGGAGATGCCGCCTGGCGTCCACGCAAAACCGATGCGCGGTGAGAAATTCGCCTTGGGGGTGGAATAGATACCTGTGTTTCCAGGGCCGGCAAAAAGCGGGCCGCCATTCACTTTGAATTGGGCTGCCGGAATTTCGACGATCGGGTTCGCAGCGTACGCCGCAATGGCCCTGGCGGCAATCGGGCTGGCGGCCGCGGTATCGAACCCGTTGATGGTGCGATTGTAGCGTTCCGTGGTTGGAGTCTCGCCTTCCAACCGTAGACCCAGATTCAGCGTAAGGTTCGGGAGCACGCGGAAATCGTCCTGCAGGTAGGCGGCGTAGTAGTTGTTCTTGTTCTGCCGGAAGGCATTCAGGTCGTACTGCCCGGACGTGGGCATCCCCAGCAGGAAGGCCGCCAGGTCCTGCCCGATGGGAGCGCTGGGAGAGTTGTCGAGCGGGCCGTTGGTCCAGTTGGTGCCGAATACAAACGTGCCATTCGAATACCCAGCGTTGAGCTGCGATTCGCGGTATTGCCGCACATCGACGCCGAACTTGAGGCTGTGCTTGCCCTGGATTTTAGTGAAGCTTTCAAAAATCTGGAAGATATCCAACGGCCGCTCGATGCCGCCATCGCTGCCGAGCGCGGTGAAGGTGGTGAAGGAAACCCGGGGCAGAATCTTGCGCGGGGCATTGGAGGAGAGATACGACGGCAGACCAAGGGACGTCGAATCGTAGCCCAGCGAGAAATTAGTCTGGGGTTCGACAAAGCGAGTCCAGTTCAGCCGGGTGTTTACCAGGAAAGTGGGGCTGATGGTGTAGACGTCATCGAAGGTAAGGCCCCAATTGAGCCGCTGCAAATAGTTTCCCGCTGTGGGATTGTCGTAGACAGACTTACCGAATCCATTGCCGCCGCTGCCGACACGCAGGTTGTTCCTGGCGCCGAAAAAGAACTTGTGACGGTCCGAAAGGTTGACGTCGAGACGGCCAATCGTATTGTAGAAGCGGTTGCGCTCGCCATCCGTGTTGGAGAGATAGTTGGCCTGTCCGTTGGCTTGGCCGGGCTGGTTCGGCAGCACATAATACTTCAAGTAATTCTTCGCAATTGGAGAGATCAGGTTGGCGGGTATGATGTTGTTGGCGAATGGCTGCCGGGCGATGCGGCCGCCCTGAACCACGCCGGAAAGCGGGTCGTAAATCTGGTAGACGGCACCCACCTTGAGGAGCGCCGAGAGGTCGCCGCCGCGTTCCGCTTCGGTGGGCATCGTGTTCGTGGTGGGCGCGGGCAATGCGTCGCGCACACCTTCATAGGCGAACATGAAAAAGATCTTATTGCGGCCGTCGATGAGTTTGGGAATGCGGACCGGTCCGGAGAACGATCCGCCGTACTGGTTGTAGCGGCTTACGGGCTTCCTGGCGCCCGCCTTATTAGTGAAGAACGGGGTGGCGTTAAACGCCGAGTTCTGGTTGAACTCATAGAGCGTGCCGTGGAAGTCGTTGGTGCCGCTCCGGGTGATGATGTTCACGGTGCCACCGCCGGAATGGCCATAGGCTGCGTCGGCCTGGAAGCTTTCGGCCTTCACCTCCGTGACGGCATCCATCGGTGGGTTGTAGGCCACGCGGAGGTCGCCGGTGTTGTCCGCCGCGCCGTCGATCAGGAGCTCGTTGACCTGTGCCGGTGCGCCGCCCATGGAGAATCCCGATGGACCGGCGTTGTCGAAGGGGCGGGTAAATCGCGGATCGGTATTGGGCACAACGCCGAAGGCCAGCTGCGCCAGCGCCAGCGGGGTGCGGCCGGAGACCGGCATGTTCTCGATTTGGGCGGAGGAGATCAATTGTCCGGTGCTGGCGGTGGTCGTCTGCAGCACCGCGGCTTCCGCCATTACGCTGATGGTTTCGCTGACCGCGCCGACCTCCATCTGGATATCGACGCCGAGGCGTTCATTGGCGCCCGCGGCCAGGCTGTCGCGCACATACCGCTTGAAGCCGCTCGCCTCCGCCGTCAGGCGGTAAGTGGCCGGCTTCAGGAAGGGGATGGTGTACAATCCCTCGTGGTCCGAAACTGTTTCGAACCTGGCTTCCGTCCCGATCTGAACGACAGAGATTCTGACCGACGGAACCACTGATTCCTGGGCATCCGTGACTCGTCCGCTGATGGTGGCGCGAAACTCCTGGGCGGTGCAGACGGCCGTCAGCAGAAGCAGCGTGCCGAAAATGTGACGCATGTAATCCTCCCCCGGATCACTGTGAGATTTACAAAGATTGGATGGAGTATACACCCGCGAGGGCTGCCGCGCTCACTTTATTAATGGTAAATTTTAGCGCTACATTTCCTTGCGCTCGACCTGCTCCAAGTGAATATCGGGCGTTAGCGTCGAGCCATGCACCGAAAAATCGTTCACGTTGAGCAGCACCAGCGCCGGGACTCCGGCGGTCTTCTGCGCCTGGACATGCTGAAACGCAACTGCCTTCACGGAATCCAGCACGAAGGCCGGCCGGCGGTCCTCCTGCATGAACCCCACCTCCACATTGTTCAGCTCGATTCCTCTGGCGTGCCGGATGAAGAAGCCGTATGCGGGAAGCATGCCGAACATGGATGGCTCGGGATATTCCTTTTCCCGTTCCGGTGTGGCGTACGGTTCGCGCGGCGGGACGCCTCCGGCCGCCCGGAAAAAGAAAGTGTTGACCAGCTCGGCGGGCTGCCGGGCCACCTGATCCAGCGTCAAGCCGCCGCGATAGAGAATACGGATGTTGCTCAGCTTCACGTCTTCGATGTCGTGCCCGGGAATGCCGCTGAGAATGGAACCGTACCTCGGATCGGCGTCATATACCACGAGGTTGCTGATGCTCACGCGGCGAATCGAACCGATCGCGGTTCCCTCGGGCGAGCGCAGCCGGCTGCCCAGCCGCAGAAAGATGGGCGCGTTGGAAACATCCCGCATCGTGATGTTCGATATCGCGACGTCTTCGATGTGTGAGCCATCCACGGACTCCAGCGCGAGACCGCGCGAGCGGTCGAAGATCACGTTGGAGATCACGATGTTCCGGAAATCGCCTTCCGATTCCGTACCGATTTTGATTCGGCCGGTGGGGCCATCGCGGTCGGGAGCCTGTTTGACGGTCCGCTTGTAGGTGCCGTCCAAGAGCGAACCGATGTCATAGCCGCTGACCAGGCTGTTGGCGATGGTGATATTCTCGCTCGCTCGCGCAACACCCAGGGCGTGGGTGCCTTTCAAGACGATCGCGTCGTCGTTAGGGGCATTCACGCTGGTATTGGAGATGCGCACATTTCGGCTGGAGTCCAGGTCGATGCCGTCCCGGTTGGTGTCGATCGTCAGGTTGTCGATCGTGAGATTATCCACGCCGGTGGCCAGGATCCCAAAATGTCCACCAGTGAGAATCGAAAAATCACGCAGCGTTACTTTTCGGCAGAGCTTCAGGGCGATGGCTTTGTCGCCGCCCCCACCGCGTTCCCCGCGCGTCAGGGCCTTGCCGGAGATGACGCCGGCGCCAACGATCGAGACGTTCTCCAGCCCCTCGCCCCAGATCAGACTGTTGTGGAAATGGCTGTGTCCGAAATCCTGAAACTTGTCCCACTGGTTGGGCTCGGGCGCATCGTAGGCAGACGGGTCGGCGTCTGCTTCCAGCCGGGAACCGGGTTCGAATTGCAGGGCGAGATTGCTGCGCAGGCGAATCGAACCGGTAAGATAGGTTCCCGCCGGGAAATCCACGGTTCCACCGCCCGCAGCCGCGGCGGCATCGATCGCCTTACGGATAGCGTCGCGGTCGGCCGTCTTGCCGTCGCCCTTTGCTCCGAACGTCTTCACGTCGAATATGCCGGCCCTAAGTTGTCCCGCAAGCAGCCAGGGTGTGAGCGCGAGAGCAACCCGGCATAACATCCAATGTGCGATCATTCCAGATCCTTACTCGAACACATGATATCGAACCGCCCGGCACCGCCAAGTTATAATGTGAGGTCCATGCGCACAAGTCCCCCGAGATCGGTCCCCCTGAATGACTTGTTGCGACAAGCCACCGCACTGCAAAGCGAACTGTCCGCCAGTGTGAATCGCGTTCTCGCAAGCGGCTGGTACATTCTCGGCCGCGAATGCGCCGCCTTCGAAGCGGAGTTTGCCGCGTACTGTGGCGTGTCGCATTGCGTTTCGGTAGCGAATGGCACGGACGCGCTCGAAATTGCGTTGCGTAGCTTGGGGATCGGTCCCGGCGATAGCGTGGCGACCGTGGCCAACGCCGGCGGATACTCCACCACCGCCATCCGCTCGGTGGGAGCCGAACCGGTCTATATCGATATCGACCCATATTCCATGAACATGTCGGCCGCCAGTTTGTCCGCCCGCCTGACACCGGCCGTGCGGGCGGTCATCGCGACGCATCTCTACGGATACATGGCGGACCTGCCCGCGCTGCTTACGGTTACCGGCCGTGCCGCGATACCGCTGGTGGAAGATTGCGCCCAGGCGCACGGCGCGGCAATCGGCGGGAGGAAGGCTGGCAGTTGGGGAGCAGTGGCGTGCTTCAGTTTCTACCCCACCAAAAACCTCGGAGCGCTGGGCGACGGCGGTGCCATCACCACCAACGATGAAGGCCTCGCGCAGCGGGCGAAATCGCTCCGCCAGTACGGGTGGAGCGGCAAATATCAGTGCTCCGAATACGGCCGGAACAGCCGCCTGGACGAAATGCAGGCCGCCGTCCTGCGCGCGAAACTGCCGTACCTGGACGGTTGGAACGCGCGCCGGAGGGAAATCGCTGCCATCTATTCGGCGGCGCTCGCAGGCCAGGCGTTGGAATACCCGCTGGATTTTGGGCAAGCCTACGTGGCTCATCTCTACGTGATCCGAAGCCACGCGCGCGATCAGATTCGAGGCGCGCTCGGGCGGTGCGGTATCGCCACGGATATACACTATCCCGTACCGGATCATCTACAGACGGCGGCACGAGGAACGCGCGCCGCGGTTACCGCGAAACTACCCGTCACCGAGCAGGCAGCTCGCGAGGTCCTCACGCTGCCCTGCTATGCCGAACTGGAGGATGCCGAAATATCCGCCGTCGCGGGCGCCTTACAAGCGCTCGCAGAGGAGGTTCGCGTTGGCTGACGGGAGCTATTTCAAACACGAAACGGCCATCGTCGAGAGTTCCTCGGTGGGCGCGGGAACCCGTGTCTGGGCATACGCTCACATTCTGCCCGGCGCCTCAATCGGCGCTGCCTGCAATATCTGCGACCAGACCTTCATCGAAAACGACGTACGTATCGGAGACCGCGTCACCATCAAGTGCGGTGTCCAGGTGTGGGATGGAATTACGTTGGAGGACGACGTGTTCGTCGGCCCCAACGCAACTTTTTCGAACGATCATTTTCCGCGCAGCGGGCAGCATCCCGAGCGTTACGCCCGCACTCTGGTCAAGCGCGGCGCATCCATCGGAGCCAATGCCACAGTGCTGCCGGGACTCACCATCGGGGAAAAGGCGATGGTGGGCGCGGGCGCGGTGGTCACGCGCGACGTGCCTCCCATGGCGATCGTAACCGGAAATCCGGCTCGCATCGTCGGTTACGATGGCGCGGGTTCGCTGTCGGCTGGAGTGATGTCCACCACGGCCGCCGAAGTTGGCGTCACCGCAACCCGCGTGGCGGGCGTGACGCTGCATCGCCTGCCCCACGTGCCCGATATGCGCGGCAACCTGAGCTTCGGAGAAATCGGCGACCAGATCCCTTTCGATATCAAACGCTACTTCCTGGTGTACGGCGTAGCCAGTAAAGAGATCCGCGGCGAACATGCGCATCGCTCGCTCCACCAGTTCCTGGTCTGCGTTCATGGGCGATGCCACGTGGTGGCCGATGACGGAATCAACCGGCAGGAGTTCGTGCTCGACAACCCCACTCTTGGCATTCACTTACCGCCGATGGTCTGGGGAATTCAGTATAAGTACAGCGAGGATGCCGCCCTGTTGGTGCTCGCGTCGGATCGATATGACCCTGCCAGCTACATTCGGGATTACAACGAGTTTCTGGAACTGGTGAAGGCGGCCCGGTGACAGGGGCGCGTTACGTATGAACTCCCTGGTGATCCCGGTTTACAAGAACGAAGCGAACCTGGACCGGTTGCTGGCCGAACTGGTGAAGCTCGCCGGCCGCGTCCCCGGCGAATTCGAAGTGGTCTTCGTGGTCGACGGCAGTCCCGACCGCTGCCTGCAGATTCTACGCGAAACGCTGCCCTCGCTTCCCTTGCGGACCCAATTACTGTCGTTGAGCCGGAACTTCGGATCCTTCGCGGCGATCGCGGCCGGCCTGGAACGGGCGCGCG
>Ga0310811_10013394_pt1 | contig 10684 bp, 8 predicted proteins | sample YCmetagenome_FD_207642 | JGI IMG/M metagenome (GOLD analysis project Ga0310811, IMG submission 207642) | Soil microbial communities from experimental microcosm in Duke University, North Carolina, United States - YC | ecosystem: Engineered > Artificial ecosystem > Soil microcosm > Unclassified ...
CGCCGTTGCCGTAGCCGCGTGTGCGCGAAAAATTCAACGTTTCCTGGTTCACGCCTTGCCCTGCCACGGCAGCGTCGCCATGCAGAATGACCGGCAGCACACCAGCACCGTTCTTGTCGCCGCGACGGCGCTGGCGCGCATACACGGAACCTTCGACGACCGGATTGACGATTTCAAGGTGCGACGGATTGAAGGCCAGCGAAAGATGTATCGGACCGCCTGCGGTCGAAATATTCGACGAGAAGCCGTTGTGGTATTTCACGTCGCCGGACGTCAGCTCTTCGGCATGCTGGCCCTCGAATTCAGAGAACAAATCCTTGGGTGATTTGCCAAGCGTGTTCACCAGCACGTTGAGACGACCGCGATGCGCCATGCCGACAACGATTTCCTGCACACCAAGACGGCCGGCCGTCTGAATCAACTCATCGAGCGCAACGATGGTGGATTCGCCGCCCTCGAGCGAGAAACGCTTTTGTCCAACGTATTTGGTATTGAGATAACGCTCCAGCGTTTCCGATGCCGTCAAACGCTCAAGGAAATGACGCTTGCGCTCGGGTGTATACACTGGCGTGGAGCGGATCGGCTCGAACTTCGCTTGCAGCCAGCGCTTTTGCGCGACCTCCGAGATGTACATGTATTCAAGGCCGATGCTGCCGCAATATGTCTGTCGCAATGCATCGATAATCTCGCGCAGCGGCGCATTCTCGCCAACACCGGAAAAAGCGCCTGCACTGAAGTTGTGGCTGAGATCTGCCTCGGTAAAGCCGTAGAACGACGGCTCCAATTCGGCAATGTTCGGACGTTCGGCCCTTTTTAGCGGGTCAAGTTGCGCCCAGCGATTACCAAGGAAGCGATACGCGGAAACAAGGCGGAACACGCCCTGCTGCTTGCCATCGTCGGCCATGGCCGGACGTTGCTGCACACGCAGCTCGCCCTCCTTGGCACGTTGCGCAAATGAAGCAATGATCGGCGCATGTGGCACATCAGGACCGGTGTAGCTGCCGGCGCCAGGCAAGCTGGCTAATTTGTCGAAGTAATCACGCCACTCCGGATCAACCGAGGCCGGATTGACCAGGTAAGCCTCGTAGAGCTCTTCGATAAACGGCGCGTTGGCACCGAAGAGGTAGGAATTGGACAACATCTGCAACATGGCACTGCTCCTTTCCTGACTACTGCGACTTGCAACTGCTTCAAGGACGGGCCATCAGCCCGCCCGGTTTTACTGTCTCATCAACGCCGCCCCACCGGCGGAACATCCCGACGTGCAGCACCGATGTAGAGTTGGCGCGGACGACCGATCTTGTATTCAGGATCGATCAACATTTCCTCCCACTGCGCCATCCAGCCGACGGTGCGGGCCAGCGAGAAGATGCAGGTGAACATCGACGTCGGGATGCCGAGCGCGCGCTGGACAATGCCCGAGTAGAAGTCGACGTTTGGATACAGCTTGCGTTCAACGAAGTAATCATCCTCAAGCGCAATGCGTTCAAGCTCCATTGCCAGCTTGAAAATACGGTCGTTGCCGACGCCCAGCTCATTGAGCACATCGGAGCACACCTTGGCCATCAGCTTGGCGCGTGGGTCGAAGTTCTTGTAGACGCGATGACCGAAACCCATGAGGCGGAAAGGATCGTCCTTGTCCTTGGCACGCTTGATGTATTCGCCAACGCGGGACACATCGCCGATCTCCTCCAACATGTTGAGGCAGGCTTCGTTTGCGCCACCATGCGCCGGGCCCCACAAACAGGCGATGCCGGCGGAAATACACGCAAACGGATTCGCACCGGAAGAACCGGCAAGGCGCACCGTCGACGTCGAGGCGTTCTGCTCATGGTCGGCATGCAGTGTGAATATAGTGTCGAGCGCATGCACCAGCACGGGATTCGGCTTGTACGTTTCGGCCGGTGTGCCGAACATCATGTGCATGAAGTTGGCGGTATAGCCAAGGTCGTTACGCGGGTACATGAACGGCTGGCCGATCGTGTACTTGTAGGCCATGGCGACGATGGTCGGCATCTTGGCCACGATGCGATTGAAGCTGATGCTTCGATGTTCGGGATCGGAGACGTCGGAGGCATCGTGGTAGAACGCCGACAACGCACCAACCACACCAACGAGTACGGCCATCGGGTGCGCATCGCGGCGGAAGCCCTGATAGAACTTGACCAGTTGCTCGTGTACGAGCGTGTGGTTCTTGATGGTGCTCTCGAAATCGGCCTTCTGCGTGGCGTTCGGCAGTTCACCCGTCTTCAGCAGATAGGCGGTTTCGAGGAAGGAACATTGCTCCGCCAGTTGCTCGATCGGATAGCCGCGATACAGCAGCTCGCCCTTGTCGCCATCGATATAGGTGATCTTCGATTGGCAACTCGCGGTGGAGAGGAAACCGGAATCATAGGTATACACACCGGCCTTGCTGCCCAGTGTACGAATATCGATCACGTCGCTGCCATGAGTCCCCTTCATGACCGGAAACTCAAACTCGTTCCCGTCCAGCGCCAGCTTCGTCGTGCGATTCGTTGTCATCGTGCTTCCTTTCTCATTGCAAAATTCATCGGCAGGCAATTCATCCACAAGCCTTGGATTCTAAAGCCTGCGCAAGCGCTCCAACATGACCATGTCGTCAGCATGAACGCTCATCGTATCGTCGCTGACCAGCTTCCATAGCGGATGGTCTTCAAGTTCAAGCAGACGTTCCAGGCTTTTGGCCTCGTCGTCACCGAGCGGCGCATCGCCCTGCATCGTCCAGAAGCGCTGGAACACCAGATCGAGCTCCAAGAGCGCACGGCGGCAATGCCAGCGCAGCTTGTCGTCGCGGATGCGCAGTGCGTCTTCCATATCAGACGGCACGCCGCATCATCATGTCCTTGATCTTGCCAATCGCCTTGGTCGGATTCAAACCCTTTGGGCACACATCCACACAATTCATGATGGTGTGGCAACGGAACAGGCGATACGGATCTTCGAGGTTGTCGAGGCGCTCATTGGTGGCCTGGTCACGGGTATCGGCAATGAATCGATACGCGGCCAGCAAGCCGGCCGGACCGACGAACTTGTCCGGATTCCACCAGAAGCTCGGGCATGCAGTCGAACAGCAGGCGCAGAGAATGCACTCGTAGAGACCGTCAAGCTCGTCGCGGTCCTCCGGCGACTGCAAACGCTCGCGCTCGGGCATTGGATCGTAATTGATCAGGTACGGCTTGATCGAGTGGTATTGATCGAAGAACTGCGTCATGTCGACGATCAGATCGCGAATCACCGGCAATCCGGGTAATGGACGCAGCACAATGGGCTGCTTGAGCGAATCGACATCGGTCAAGCAGGCAAGTCCGTTCTTGCCGTTGATGTTCATGGCGTCGGACCCGCATACGCCTTCGCGGCACGAACGGCGGAAAGCCAGGCTATCGTCCTTCGCCTTCAGCTTGACGATGGCGTCGAGCAGTTTGATTTCCGTTACGGCCAGATCGACGGAAATGTCCTGCATCCAGGGTTTGGCATCCTTGTCCGGATCGTAGCGATAGATGCGGAATTGAACGGTGCGGGTCGTCATGTTCTTTTCTCCGATCAATGCGTCTCAGTACGAACGTTTCTTCGGTGGAATCGATTCCACCGTCAGTGGATCCAGATGAACCGGCTTGTAGGAAAGGCGATTGCCCTCGCTGAACCAGAGCGTGTGCTTCAACCAATTCACATCATCGCGACCGTCCGGATGCTCGGGCGTGTCCGGCGCGTCATCGCGCACGTGCGCGCCACGCGACTCGGTCCGCGCGTTGGCTGACACCATCGTGGCCTTGGCAACTTCGATCAGGTTGTCCATTTCCAGCGCCTCGATACGCGCCGTGTTGAAGACCTTTGACTTGTCGCCAATCTGGGTACGCGCAGCCTGTTCAGCTACCTTCATGATTTCCTCAACGCCTTCGGCAAGCATGTCCTTGAAACGAAACACACCGGCATGTTTTTGCATCACGCGCTGCATCGCCAGACGGGTTTCATGCACATCGGCACCATCCTTCTGCGTTTCGAGGCGATTCAGGCGTGCCAGCGTCTTGTCGATGGAAGCCTTCGGCAGCGGTTTGTGTTCACGACGCCCGCTGCGTAGATCGTCAATCGCGGTTTCACCGGCAGCCTTGCCGATGACCAGCAGTTCGAGCAGCGAGTTGGTACCGAGACGATTGGCGCCATGCACGGAAGAGCACGAACATTCACCGGCCGCATAGAAGCCCGGCACAACACTTTCGGGCGAACCATGCGCCGGTGCCACAACCTGGCCACGGTAATTGATCGGAATCCCGCCCATCTGGAAGTGGCACGTCGGCACCACCGGAATCGGTCCCTTGATCGGATCAACACCAGCGAAACGAATCGAGATTTCGCGAATGCCCGGCAGACGTTTCATGATCGTTTCAGGCTTCAAGTGCGTGATGTCCAGCATCACGTGGTCCTTGTGCGGACCACAACCGCGCCCGGCGTTGATTTCGGTGACCATCGCACGCGAGACCACGTCGCGCGAAGCGAGGTCTTTGGCATTCGGCGCATAGCGCTCCATGAAGCGCTCGCCTTGAGCATTGCGCAGAATGCCGCCCTCGCCGCGCACGCCTTCGGTAATCAGCACACCGGCACCGGCAACACCGGTCGGGTGAAACTGCCAGAACTCCATGTCTTCCAGCGGAATACCAGCACGTGCGGCCATGCCAAGACCATCGCCGGTGTTGATGAAGGCATTGGTGGACGAGTGATAAATACGCCCTGCACCGCCCGTCGCGAAGATCGTGGCACGTGCGTGGAAGGCAACAATCTCACCGGTTTCCATTTCCAGCGCCGTCACGCCGAGCACATCGCCTTCATCGTCGCGAATCAGGTCGAGCGCCATCCATTCGGTGAAGAAGTGCGTATTCAGCTTGACGTTGCGCTGGTAGAGCGCATGCAACATGGCGTGACCGGTGCGGTCGGCTGCAGCACAGGAACGTGCAACGGGTTTCTCGCCGAAATTCGACATGTGCCCGCCAAACGGACGCTGGTAGATGCGGCCGTTATCGAGGCGATCGAACGGCATGCCAAAATGCTCCAGCTCGATCACAGCCTCGTTGGCCTTGCGGCACAGATATTCAATCGCATCCTGGTCGCCGAGCCAGTCCGAACCCTTGACGGTGTCGTACATGTGCCAGACCCAGTTGTCTTCCTCGGAATTACCGAGCGCCGCAGCCACACCACCTTGCGCAGCAACGGTATGAGAGCGAGTAGGAAACACCTTGGAGAGCACCGCCGTACGCAGACCGGCTTCAGACAATTGGATTGCCGCACGCAGGCCGGCCCCACCTGCACCGACGATTACCGCATCGAACTTGCGAACCTGAACGGCCATCAGAGTCTCCAAAGAATGTCAGCGCACCACGCGGCGTAACCCATCAGGGCCAGTAGCGTCAGTGCATGCAGCGTCAGTCGGACAGCCACCGGCTTGACGTAGTCCATCCAGATGTCGCGAATACCGATCCATGCGTGGTAGCAGAGACACACTGCAAAGAGAAACGACAAAAACTTGATCGGGCCGCAGGCAAAAAACCCGCGCCAGCTTTCGAAAGAGGATGCAGCGCCACAGAACACAGCCACCGCGATAACGACCGTATAAACAGCCATGACCACAGCCGTGATGCGCTGGAACAGCCAGTCGCGCAGACCGTAATGAGCGCCTGTCGGATTCCGCATCAGAACGCTCCCAGAAGTTTGAGGGCCAGGATCAGCGTGAGCGTCAAGCTCACCGCCAACACGGCAATGGCCGACTTTCGCGCACCCTCTTTGTTGAGGCCGATGTGCAAGTCAAGCAGCAGGAAACGGATACCGGCGCAGAAATGATGGAGATATGCCCACGCCAACCCGAACAAGGGAATCGCGATCATCGGCTTCTTCAACAGCGCCACCGCGTGCGCATGGCTTTCCGGTGAATTCACCGTCAAGCCGAACATGGCAATCAGCGCCGGCAACGCCAAAAACAAGCCTGCGCCACTGACGCGATGCAAGATGGAAACAAAACCGGCCAGCGGCAAACGAATCGCTGTCAGATCAAGAAACTTGGGGCGTGCCTTGCGGGCAGGCGAATTAGTCGCGGCCATGCTGTCTTCCCCCGAATTGAGCACATTGACTGTCTGTTGTACGTTTGGTGCGATTCGTCAGCGTCTCGTTGCAGCGCACCATGACGCGGTCATTATATGTTGGCATTTTCATAAGCCCCACGCAGTCAGTTCAACTCGTTCATATAGCAATGATCGGCCGTCAGATACAAACCACGACGCCACTCCATGGGGCGGTCACCGTAGGTGTAACTGATGCGTTCTACCGACAGCAACGGGCTGCCCTCCTTGACACCCAGTAGCTGAGCCCCTTCGCCATCAGCCAGCACGGCCCGCACGCGCTCTTGTGCACGCGTCATGTGAATGCCGAAACGCACCTCGAAGAGGCTATAGAGCGAGCCTTCGTAGGCATTGAGCATTGCCATGTCGAGGCCGCGGAACTGCGCTTCGGGCAAGTAGATTTCGTCGCCGACCACATTACGGCCATCAAACTGCAATACGCGACGGACAACAATCAGCGGCGTGCCGTGCGGCACATCGAGCATGCGTGCGGGTTCAGGCCCCGCCTTGGCGGTCCAGCATTCAAGCGGAACGCTCTTGGCAGGGGTCGCCACGCCGTTGATCGGCTCGAGGCGAAGAAAGCGATAGTGCTCACGTGGGTCGTTGTGCGTCGCAACGAAAGTACCTTTGCCTTGGCGGCGAATCAGCATCTTCTCTGCAGCCAGCTCATCAATGGCCTTGCGTACCGTGCCCTGGCTTACGCTAAAGCGCTCGGCCAGCACGGCTTCACTGGGAATCGCCATGCCCGAACGCCATTCGCCTGCATCCAGGGCAGCAACGATCAACGCCTTGATCTGGCGATACAGCGGACTAAAGGTGGGCGAACCGGTCATGGCGAGAAGCACAACGAATCGGGATGAGCGCAGTAAAGCATAGTTTCACATTTGCGTCCACGAAAGCATGTCTTATATAAGACATAAGATATATATTGACAGATAAGATACTTGGGGACAGAATTCATCGGAGCACAGTCAGGAAGCAAAACCCATCAAATAGAGGCAACGCCATGCAACATATCGCCATCCAGCGGACATGTGACATCAAGCACTGTCGATCGACAGAACAAGACGCCACAACCCGCCTTCTGGGATAATCCAAGCCTGTCTGTCTTTTATATGTGACAGGCAATCATTCAAGCAATATGGAATTCGACATGTCCGCCCCCCACCCCAACGACGTGCTCTATAGCGAAGGCAGCAAGCGCTTTCCGACGCTACCTGCTTGCGAGCACTACGCCGGCAGCGAAAAACTCATCACCAAGGCGCTCGCCCTGCAATCCGAACTGAGTACACATGCGGGACCGATGTTTGATCTGACGTGCGATTGCGAAGACGGTGCCGCGACGGGCAAGGAACGCGAGCACGCCGACATGGTGGCCAACTTCATCAACTCGGACGCCAACAAATTCAACCGCGTGGGCGTGCGTATCCACGACCTCACGCATCCGCATTGGAAAGACGATCTCGACATTGTCATCGGCAAGGCCGGCGAACGCCTCGCCTATGTCGTGCTGCCCAAGGCCGAGCGCGCCGGCGATGTCGCACAACAACTTGCTGAAGTCGCAGCCGCTCGCAAACGCCACGGCATCAAGCGCGAAATCCCCGCACACGTGCTGATCGAGACTCACGGCGCCGTGCGCGATGCGTGGGAAATCTCTGCCCTGCCCGGCGTTGAAAGCATTGACTTCGGCATCATGGATTTTGTCAGTGCCCATCATGGCGCCGTCCCCGGTTCGGCTATGACCTCGCCCGGCCAGTTCACGCACCCGCTAGTAACGCGCGCCAAGCTTGAAATCTCCGCCGCCGCGCTCGCCAACAACGTCGTCCCGGCGCACAACGTCACCACCGAAATCCGTGACACGCAGGTCGTCGGCGACGATGCCGGCCGCGCGCGCCGCGAGTTCGGGTATCTGCGCATGTGGAGTATTCATCCAAACCAGATTCGCCCCATCGTCGAAGCAATGCGGCCGGACTATTCTGAAGTGGAGATGGCGAGCGAAATCATCTGCGCCGCGCAGGACAATCATTGGGGCCCGATCCAGCACGTCGGCAAGCTGCACGACCGCGCGTCTTTCCGTTACTACTGGGAACTGCTGCAGCGCGCCCATGCCACCGGCATGGAATTACCCGCTGCATCCCGTCAGCGCTTTTTCAGCGCACACTAATTCCAAGAATTCACAAGGAGTCGATCATGCTTGAAGCCTATCGCCAACACGTCGCCGAACGCGCCACTCTCGGCATTCCACCGCTGCCGCTGACCAAGCAGCAAACCGCCGCACTGATCGAACTGCTCAAGAACCCTGCCGGCAACGACGGCAAGGAGCTCATCGAGCTCATCACGCATCGCGTACCGGCTGGTGTCGATGACGCTGCCGAACTCAAGGCCAAATTTCTTGCCGCTATCGCCAAAGGCGAAGAAAAGAACAGCCTGATTTCGCGCAAGCTGGCGACCGAATTGCTCGGCACCATGCTTGGCGGCTACAACGTGAAGCCGCTGATCGATGTGCTCGGCGATGCCGAAATCGGCACTACGGCTGCCGAAGCACTGAAGCACACCCTGCTGATGTTCGATTTCTTCCATGATGTCGCTGAACTCGCCAAGGCTGGTAACGTCAATGCCAAGGCCGTCATGCAATCCTGGGCCGACGCCGAGTGGTTCACTTCACGCCCGAACGTGCCCGAGAAAATCACCGTCACCGTATTCAAGGTCACCGGCGAAACCAATACCGACGACCTCTCGCCCGCGCCCGACGCCTGGAGCCGCCCGGATATTCCGCTGCACGCGCTGGCCATGCTCAAGAATCCACGCGACGGCATCACGCCGGACAAGCCGGGTGAACTCGGCCCGATCAAGTTCATCCAGGAACTCAAGCAAAAGGGCCATCCGATTGCCTATGTTGGCGACGTGGTCGGTACCGGCTCCTCGCGCAAGTCGGCCACCAACTCTGTGTTGTGGTGGACGGGCGACGACATTCCCTTCGTGCCGAACAAGCGCTTCGGTGGCTACTGCCTTGGCGGCAAGATTGCGCCGATCTTCTTCAACACGCAAGAAGATGCTGGCGCACTGCCGATCGAATGCGATGTCGCCGGCCTCAACATGGGCGACGTGATCGACATCTACCCGATGGCGGGCAAGGTCGAGAAGGACGGCAAGGTCGTCTCCACGTTCAGCTACAAGTCCGAAGTGCTGCTCGACGAAGTGCGCGCCGGCGGCCGCATCAACCTGATCATCGGCCGCGGCCTCACCGCCAAGGCGCGCGAGTTCCTGAAGCTGCCCACCTCGACGCAATTCCGCCTGCCTAAGCCACCGGTCGATAGCGGCCGCGGCTTCACGCTGGCGCAGAAGATGGTCGGCCGCGCCTGCGGTCTGCCCGAAGTGAAGGGGCAACAACAAGGGATTCGCCCCGGCACGTATTGCGAACCGCGCATGGCTTCGGTCGGCTCGCAGGACACCACCGGCCCGATGACGCGCGATGAGCTGAAAGACCTGGCCTGCCTCGGTTTCTCCGCCGATCTGGTGATGCAGTCCTTCTGCCACACCGCCGCCTATCCAAAGCTCGTGGACATCAAGACGCACCGCACGCTGCCCTCCTTCATGACGGCACGCGGCGGCATCGCCCTGCGTCCGGGCGACGGCATCATCCACTCGTGGCTCAACCGCTTCCTGCTGCCGGACACCGTCGGCACCGGTGGCGATTCGCACACGCGTTTCCCGATCGGCATCTCTTTCCCCGCCGGTTCGGGCCTCGTTGCGTTTGCCGCAGCGACAGGCGTCATGCCGCTGGACATGCCGGAATCCGTGCTGGTCCGTTTCAAGGGCGAAATGCAGCCGGGCGTGACCTTGCGTGACTTGGTCAACGCCATTCCTTATTACGCCATCAAGCAAGGCCTGCTGACGGTCGAGAAGAAAGGCAAGAAGAACATCTTCTCCGGCCGCATCCTCGAAATCGAAGGTCTGCCCAAGCTCAAGATCGAACAGGCGTTTGAATTCTCCGATGCCTCGGCCGAGCGCTCCTGCGCCGGTTGTACGGTCAAGCTCGACAAAGAGCCGATCATCGAATACCTGAACTCGAACATCACACTGATGAAGTGGATGATCGCCGAAGGCTACGAAGACAAGCGCACACTCACTCGTCGTATCCAGGCCATGCAGGCCTGGATCAACAAGCCCGACCTGCTGCAGGCCGACGCGGATGCCGAGTACGCCGCCGTGATCGAAATCGATCTGGCCGAAGTCCACGAGCCGCTACTGGCCTGCCCGAACGATCCGGACGACATCAAGCCGCTATCCGCAGTCACCGGCGACAAGATCGACGAAGTCTTTATCGGTTCATGCATGACCAACATCGGCCACTTCCGCGCGGCCAGCAAAATTCTCGACGGCAAGAGCGACATCCCGACACGCCTGTGGGTCGCACCGCCGACCAAGATGGACGCGATGATTCTCAACGAGGAAGGCTATTACTCCATCCTCGGCAAGTCCGGCGCGCGTATGGAAATGCCGGGCTGCTCGCTGTGCATGGGCAATCAGGCGCAGATCAAGAAGGGCAGTACGGCGGTATC
>Ga0310811_10013395_pt1 | contig 10684 bp, 8 predicted proteins | sample YCmetagenome_FD_207642 | JGI IMG/M metagenome (GOLD analysis project Ga0310811, IMG submission 207642) | Soil microbial communities from experimental microcosm in Duke University, North Carolina, United States - YC | ecosystem: Engineered > Artificial ecosystem > Soil microcosm > Unclassified ...
GGATCCGCGCCCGGCATCTGGCTCGAGGACGAGCGCGGCCGGTGGGTAGCCATGCTGCCCGGTGTGCCGCGCGAGATGCGCGGAATGCTCGCCGACACATTGCTTCCGCGAATCAAGGAGCGCGTCATCAGCGATACCGTCGTGCAGTCGGTGACGATTCGCACGACTGGCGTCGCCGAGTCATTGCTCGCTGAGCGCATCGAGACGATGGAGCGCGAGACGGGTCCGTTGGGCGTTACCCTGGCGTACCTGCCGTCGATCGCCGGCGTCGATCTTCGGCTCACCGTACGAGACGTGCCGCAAGACGTCGCGAACGACCAGCTCTCTCGAGCCGCCGCGCGTCTTCGTGAGGTTGCGGGCGAGTGGATCTACGGTACGGGCGACGACGACCTTGCGGCGATCGTCCTCGATCTCTGTCGCGCGCGGCACCTGACGATCGGAGTCGCCGAGAGCTGCACCGGCGGATTGCTCGGCGCGCGATTGACGGCGGTCAGTGGCTCGAGCGACGTGGTCCGCGGGGGCGTGATCGCGTACGACAACGCGGTGAAGCGCGAGCGACTCGGCGTCGACGAGAGCGCGCTTCGCCAGCATGGTGCGGTGAGCGAAGAGGTCGTGCGACAAATGGCGCGCGGGGCGCGTGAGGTCACCGGCGCCCGCGTTGGACTGTCCATCACCGGCATTGCGGGACCGACCGGCGGCACACCGGAAAAACCCGTGGGCACCGTCTGGATGGGGACGGACGTGGAGGGAGTCGTCGAGGCGCGGCTGCTTCGTTTGTGGGGCGACCGCTACGAAGTTCGCGAGCGCGCCGCACAATGGACCCTCGAGTTCCTACGCCGCCGACTGCTTGAAGCCAAGCCGCTGCCGGAACGGCAGCCGTAAGGGGCATGGCCGTTGCACCCCACCTGCGGCGTCACCAACATTCAGCGATGAAGAAGCGTCACGACAAGAACGAGTTCGACCCCGCTGCCGGAGACGGCGGCCCCGATTCGGCCGACGCCTTTGCGCGCGGCGCTCGCGATGAATATGACGACGGTCTCGGGACGGCCGAGCCACCCGCGCCCGAAGCTGACGCGACCGGCGTCGACGGAAACGACGCGACCGGTGTCGTCGACAATCCGCCCAGCGGCGGGTTGCAGCAGCGTCTCGCCGACCAGCAGGATCGCTATCTGCGCTTGGCGGCCGAGTACGACAACTACCGCAAGCGGACGACGCGTGAGCGCGGCGAGCAGACCGCGCGCGCGCAGGCCGACCTCGTCAAGCAATTGATCGACGGCCTCGACGACCTCGCGCGTTTCGCGCACGTCGATCCCGCGTCGACCGATGCGGTCACGCTCGTGAAGGGCGTCGAGATGGTGGAAAAGAAGCTCCTCAAGTCGCTCACCGGCGCCGGTCTCGAGGTGATCGATCCGATCAACCAGTCGTTCGATCCGACGGTCCACGAGGCGGTCGCCACGGAGCCGGCGCTGTCGCCGGAAGACGACCACGTCGTCTCGCGCGTCTATCAGGCCGGCTACCGATTCAACGGGCAGCTTCTGCGCCCGGCCCGCGTCGTCGTGAAGCAGTGGAACGGCTGAGCACGTACTGACGATATGGCCCAGACGAAGGACTATTACTCGGTCCTTGGAGTTCCGGCGTCCGCGAAGCAGGACGAGATCAAAAAGCAGTATCGCAAGCTCGCCGCGAAACACCATCCCGACAAAAACCCCAATGACCCGAAAGCCGCCGAGCGCTTCAAGGAGATCTCGGAGGCCTATCAGGTCTTGGGCGACGCCGACAAACGCAAGCAATACGACCAGATGCGACAGCTCGGTGCGTTCGGCGGCTTTGGCGGCTCGGGACAACGCCGCGGCCCGCAGCCGGGCGGTGGGTCGCCATTCGGTGGACCCGGAGGGCCAGGGGCACAATCGTTCCGCTTCGAGGACCTCGGCGACGTCGGCCTCGGCGGGCTCGGCGACCTATTCAGCTCGATGTTTGGCGGCGGAGCCGGCGGCGCTCGGAACGCTCGATCACGCGGACCGGAACGCGGGCAAGACGTCGAGTCGCAGCTCTCGATCCCGTTCCGCACCGCTGCCCTCGGCGGCAAAGTGCCGATCGAGCTCGAGGTCAACGAGGAGTGCTCCACCTGCCACGGCTCCGGCGCGGCACCGGGGGCGAAGGTCTCCACCTGTCCCGAGTGTCAAGGACGCGGAACGATCTCCTTCGGCCAAGGCGGTTTCGCTGTTCAGCGCCCGTGCCCGATGTGCCTGGGGAAGGGGACGGTTCCAAGCGAACGTTGCCCAACGTGCGGCGGGTCGGGCGAGGTTCGCTCGAAGAAGAAAGTGGCGATCACCGTTCCCGAAGGCGTCGACAGCGGAACGAAGATTCGTCTCAAGGGCCAGGGAGCGCGCGGCAATCGCAACGGACCGCCGGGCGACTTGCTGATCACCTTCCAGGTCGAGCCCGACCGGTTCTTCCGTCGCGAAGGTCTCGACGTCGTGGCCCCCGTTCCGATCAACATCGCGCAGGCGACGCTCGGATCGAAGATCAACGTCAAAACGCTCGACGGAAAGAAGGTGACGATCAAGATCCCGCCGGGCACCGCGAACGGAAAGCGCTTTCGCGTGCGAGGGCAGGGCATCAAGCGGGACGATCAGCGTGGCGATTTGATCGTGGAAGTCCAGGTCCGGGTGCCGGAGAAGCTCACGGAAGAGCAGGAAAAGGCGATGAAAGAATTCGCCGAAGCGAGCGGAATGAAATACTGACTGCGCGTTTGTTACGGCGCGGCTGCCGAACTTCGCGGCTGCCGAACGGCGCGGCTGCCGAACGGCGCATGATCTTGGGGCTGGGAAAGGCGGTGATGCGAACTGCGCGTGTTCGGTGGCGTTCGTTTGTCGGAGTCGCTGTACTCTCGGGCATGGCAAACCATCGGAACCTTGCAGTGCTCGACGCCGCCGATGTAGTCGCGGATGAAATCAATCGACTGATCGATGCGAGTCCCCGGCGATTGATTCATGTTCAGCAGATCCGAAAGTCCGCCCAGTCGATCGCGGCAAATATCGCGGAAGGATTTGGGCGTGGACCCGGGCGAGAACGGGATCATTCGCTCCGCATTGCGCGTGGAGAAGCCGAAGAGACAATTCGGCATTTGAGAGCGAATTACGAAACCAGTCGAATCACGAAGGCCGACTATTGGCGCCTACGCAATCGTCTCGCGACGATTGTCCGGATGCTCTCATCGCTCCTGCGGGAGCCCAGCTCCAACAACCCTGATCCCGCCGCGGACAATCATCCAGACGCCACGTCGGCGAACGATCGAGACGCCACCGGTAGCTGATTCTGCGTTGTACTCGCAGTCAGCCAATGCGCCGTTCGGCAGCCACGCCGTTCGGCAGCCGCGAAGTTCGGCAGCCGCGTGTCCAGCATTTGCGCAGTCCGCGGTAGTCCTATGCCGCGCGAACTGGTAATTGCCTCTTCCCCCCCTCTATCACCCCTCCCCCGAGCACTGTCTCTCCTTCGTACAGCACCACTGACTGTCCGGGCGTAATCGCCGCCACCGGCTCATCGAGCGCCAGCTCGATCTCTTCGCCGTCCAAGCGAACGATCGTCGCGCTGACTGTCGGCGCACGATGGCGAACTTGAACGCCCACTACGGCGCCTACGTGTGGCGCATCCACGAGCCAGTTCAGGTGACGCGCCGTGAGTCCGCGCCCGAGTAATTCGGCGCGCGGTCCAATCACCACTGCGCGATCTGCCGGCCGAATTCCCACGACGAACATCGGCTCGCGGAATCCGCCTGGCAGCCCACGACGCTGGCCGATCGTGAATCGGGCGTGTCCGTCGTGCGTCCCGACTGCCGTTCCATCCGAGAGGAGAAAAGGTCCAGCGGCGAGCGATGAAGCATCGGCGCCGAGGCGCTGGCGAATCACTTTCGTGTGATCGCCGTCCGGAACAAAGCAGATGTCCTGACTCTCACGCTTTTCCGCCACGACCTCGAGGCCGAGGCGGTGAGCGACCGCGCGGGTCTGCGCCTTCGTCTGCGATCCGACTGGTAGAATCATGCGGCCGAGGACCGCGCGGTCGATCCCCCAGAGGAAATACGACTGATCCTTGTTGTGATCGAGCCCGCGATGCAAGACGCCGTCGACGACGCGCGCGTAGTGGCCGGTCGCGATCCATCGTGCGTCGATCGCGTTCGCCTTGGCAACCAGGTCGCGGAATTTCGTGAAGGTGTTACAGCGGACGCACGGAATGGGCGTGCGGCCTTCGGCGTACTCGCGGACGAAGTCGTCGACCACGTCGCGCCCGAACGCACTCTCCAAATTCAGCACGTAATGCGGAACGCCGAGCGCGTGACAGACGCGTCGCGCGTCATTCACCGAGTCGAGCGAGCAGCAGGGGCGGTCGGGAAGGTCGCCGTCGTGACAGAACAGCTTCATCGTCGCGCCGACGACGTCGTATCCCTGCTCGACGAGCAATGCGGCGGCAACGGACGAATCCACTCCGCCCGACATTGCGACAAGGACGCGCTCGCCGGCAGCCATCGTTCGTCAGTCCGCGGCGGCCGCCGCGCTCGCGCCGCGTACCTTGGCAATGAGCGCCGGGTAAATCTCTACGACCCGATCGATCGCGGCCTCGGTGGTGAGCGCCCCGACGCTCATGCGAATCGCGGCAGACGCGAGCTCGTTCGACACGCCCATCGCGCTGAGCACGTGCGACGGCGACACACTTCCGCTCTGACAGGCGGAACCCGCGGAACAGCCCACGCCGCGCAGGTCGAGCGCGATCAGCATCGATTCGCTGTCGGTCCCGGGGACCGAAATGTTGACGATGTGTGGCGCGCGCGGAGCCCCGCGGCCGTGAACGACGGCGTCGGGGACGCGCGCGACAATCCCAGCCTCGAGGCGGTCGCGGAGCTGTTCGAGTTGCCGCCAATGCGCCTCACGCTCGGCGACCGCGAGCTCCGCGGCGCGGGCGAATCCGACAGCGGCGGCCACGTTTTCGGTTCCCGGGCGGCGGCCGCGATCCTGCGTGCCCCCGTGAAAGAGCGGCTCGATCACCGTGCCGCGTCGAATGAACACGGCGCCGATTCCCTTTGGCGCGCCGATCTTGTGCCCCGAGATCGTGAGCACGTCGAACGGGACAGCCGACGCGTCGATCGCGACATTCCCGAATGCCTGTACCGCGTCGGTGTGAAAGAGCACGCCGACGCTTCGGGCGTGCCGGGCGAGATCGTCGATCGGCTGGATCGTCCCGATCTCATTGTTGACCCACATGACCGACGCGATCGCGGTATCGTCCCGAACCAGCTCGCGGAACGACGCCACGTCGACCACGCCGTCTCCGCGCACAGTCGTAAAGCGCTCCTCAGCGCCTTCCTTGCCCGCCTGGTGGACCGCTCCAAGCACTGCCTTGTGCTCGATGGGCGTGCTGGTGACGGCGTGCCTTCCGCTGCCCTTCAGTGCCCGCCAAGCGCCCAAAATGGCGATGTTGTCGGCCTCGGTCCCGCCCGAGGTGAAGCAGATCTCGTCCGGGCGCGCATGTAGACACTGGGCCACTCGCTCACGGGCCTCGTCGAGTGCCGTGCGGGCATCCCGACCCCACCGGTGCGTGCTCGAGGGGTTACCGAACCGTGGCCCGTAAAACGGGATCATCGCCTCGAGGACCTCCTCGCGGACGGGTGTCGTGGCAGCGTGGTCGAGGTAGATAGGTTCAGGCATGACAACAATATAGGGCGTTTCAGCGCACCACGCTAAGGCTCGGCGGCCGGCTTTTTGGCGCCGAAAAACTGAGCGCGGACCTCCCACAATTTCGGGAAGAAACGCTGGTCGATCGTGCGCATCAGGTACCGCGAACCGAGCGTACCCCCGGTACCCTCCGTCCGCGGGCCGATGATCCGCTCCACGAGCTGAACGTGCTTGAATCGCCACTGGGCGAACTGCTGCTCGTACTCGAGCAGGGCTTCGGCCAGGAAGAACAGCATCCCAGGACCGGGGCCGAGGTAGAGGTCCTCGAGCTTGGCGCCGGCGCCGTCGAGCAGCCGCAGGAAAAGATCCTGAAGCGTCGGACGCTCGAGAACGCGTTGAACGAGCGGAGGAATCGGCCCATGCTCCTCGAGCGCTCGCATGAAATGCTCGTCGCGCAGCCCGGACGCGGCCTCGATCGCGCGAAACTGAATGCTCTGTGCCCCGCTCGACGTTCCGAGAAAGGTGCGGAACTGCGCGAAATGCTGCGGCGGAAGCGCGCTGAGCGACGATAGTTGCTCCGATACGATCCGCATCAGCGTGTTCACTCGCTGCACGCGCCAGAGTGCCTGACCGACCTCTCGTGCTTCGAGCGCGGTGACCAATCCGTCGAGGTCGTGCAAGATTGCCTTGAACCACAGCTCGCTCGCCTGATGCACGACGATGAAGAGCAACTCGTCGGGGTGCTCGGGCCGGGACAGCGGTCGCTGCAGTGACAGCAGCTCGTCGAGCGAGAGATAGGTCCCGTAGGTCACGTCGTCGCTCAAAACGTCGACACCTCGAGCGACAGCACGTCGTCGACGGCCATCACTTCCGTCGTGTAGTACGGCTCACCGTACCGCTTGCGAATGAGCGTTCCATAATAGGCGGCGTAATGTCGCACGACGTCCTCGAGCGGTTCGCCGTTCGGGTAGACCTCCCCCGCCTGCTGGATCCCCTCGAACTGCGAGCGATAGCATCGGATCGCCTCCAACTTGAGCTCGAAGACGTCCGAGATATCGACGACGAACGTCGGGCGCACCGGGTCGTGCCGATAGGTGAGACAGTGCAGGATCTTGAACGGCCGATGTTTTGGCAAATCCGGTGCGAGCTTGGCCAGTCCGGACACGAATGACGCATCGCGAACCAGCTGCGCGGTGACGCGATGGTCGGGATGGCGGCCCTCGAGCGCCGGCGCGATGACTACACGCGGCTGTAGTCGCCGGAGGACGCGGGCCAGTTTCTCACGCGTTTCCGGATCGTTGACGATCCCCGCGTCCGGAAGCCCGAGATTCTCACGCAGCGTGACACCGAGTGTCTTCGCCGCCTGTTCCGCCTCAGCGGCGCGAACCTCAGCCGTTCCTCGGGTACCGAGCTCGCCGGCGGTGAGGTCGAGGATTCCGGTCCGATGCCCGGACCGGGCGGCCCTGGCCAGAGTACCGCCGCACAACAGCTCGACGTCGTCGCGGTGCGCGGCGATCGCGAGAAGGTCGACTTGTGACATGCGGTGGAAAGTAGTCGGACCGGGAACGGCGTAAACTCGGCGACTCGGCGACTCGGCGAACTACTCGTAGCGCAACGCGGCGACCGGATCCAATCGTGACGCCCGGATTGCCGGTAGCATCCCGAAGACCACTCCCGTGATGGCGCTCGCGGCGAGCGCCGATATGACCGACGAGAGCGGCGTCGACGCCGGAATCGACGGCCAGGCGGTGCGAACGAGCACCGTCGTGCCGAAGCCGAGCATGAGCCCCACGGCCGCGCCGAACGCTGTCAGTGTCACCGCCTCGACGAGGAACTGCCAGAGGATCGTCCATCGCGTGGCGCCAAGCGCCTTACGCACGCCGATCTCGCGTGTGCGTTCGGTGACCGAGATCATCATGATCGCGATCACGCCGATGCCGCCGACGAGCAGGCCGACGGACGACAGCGCGATCCCGACGACGAAGAATGTGCCGAAGAGCTTGTTGTACGTCTCGAGCAGCTTGTCCTGCGTGACCACGGCGAAGTTCGTCCGATCGCGAGGCCGCAGGCCGCGGTGCGCGCGGAGGTACGCCGTGACTTCGTCCGTCGCGTCCACCACGTTCACCCCTTCACGCGGACGTACGATCAGGTTGTTGCCTCTGACCCACAGGTTCATGTGCCGCCGGCCCGTCTCCAGCGGGATAATCGCCTTCGGCGAGTCGCCGCCGCCGGCCGACGTCGGCGTGCCCATCGGACTCGCCGTGTAGTGATAGAGGCCGATCACCTGAAACGGGCGTCCGTCGATCGTCACGGTCTTGTCGATCGGATCGGAGTCGCCGAACAGCGATTGCGCCAGCTTGTCGTTCACGACAACGACTTGCGCGGCGTTGTTGTACTCCGCCTGGGTGAAGCTTCGACCGGGGAAAATGTCGCCGCCATCGACGTCGGTCCAATTCGCGGAATAGTACTCCACGCCGGCGTTGAGCGATCGATCCTTGTACTTGAACGTGTGGCCGTTGGCGACGTGTTGCGTCACGGCATAGATCGACGAAAGCGACGCGATGCCGAGCGCCTCGTCGTTCGTGATCGCCGGATTCCGCCGGTCCGGGCAGGAGTTCGGATCGCTCGGATCACAACTCTGGAATCCGGAGATCGGGCGGCGATAGACGAAGAACGAATTCGGACCGGCGGCCGCGACATCCCGGGCGAATGATTCGTTGACGCCGCGCACGACGGACGACAGCGCGACCACGACGAACACGCCGACGGCGACGCCGAGGATTGTCAGCGCCGCGCGTCCCTTGTTGGCGCGGATCGACTCGAGCGCGATCGATACGCCCTCGACGGCGTGCAGCAGAATCGCGAAGAATCTCATGTCTCGTGACGCAGCGCTTCGATGGGATCGAGGCGCGACGCTCGCCGAGCCGGATAGACGCCGGACAGGATCCCGACGACCGTGCCGAGCAGCGTCGCGGCGACCAGCGACCAGGGCGCGACGGCCGCCGGCAGCGGCGTCTTCCAGGCGACGAGCTTCGCCGCGGTGATCCCGAGCGCGATGCCGATCATCGCCCCGATCGTGCTCAGCGTTGCCGCCTCGACCAGGAACTGACTCAGGATGTCACGCCGTCGCGCGCCGAGCGATTTGCGGATTCCGATCTCGTGCGTGCGCTCGGCGACCGAGACGAGCATGATGTTCATGATCACCATCCCGCCGACGATCAGGCTGATGCCGGGCAGCGCCGCGCCGACGATTGTCATCGTCTGCTTCACGCGGTCGAAGAAGGCGAGGGCGGAGGCCGACGTCTCCATCACGAAGTTGTCCGGTTGCCCGGGTCGAAGGTGGCGATGCGCGCGGAGCGCCTCGCGAACGTCCTCCATCAGATCGTTCATCATCATGGAGTTCGTCGACTGCACGAGGAGTCCGCTGATGTCGCCGCGCGGGTTGGTCAGGCGATGGAGCGGCGAGTTGAATGGCGCGACGGCGAGACGGTCGAGCGATTGGCCGAACAGCGTCCCCTGATGCTCGATGACGCCGATCACCTGGTACGGAATCCCGCCGATGCGCAGCTCGCGTCCGACGGGATTCAAGTTCGGGAAGAAGTACTTCGCGACTTCGTCGCCGATGACGACGACCGGCGTCCCGAGCTCGTATTCCTGCGGCGCGATCGTCCGGCCCGAGGCGAGGTCGTACTTCTTGATCGTGAAGTAGTCGCCGTCGACGGCGTGGGCTTCGACGGTGCGCGGCCGTGAGTACGTCGACGACGCCATCGGCCCGCCCTGACTCTCGATCGCCCAGCGCGCCGCCCCGGGTATCACGCCGCGCACGAACGCAACGTCGGCGGCATAGAAGCGCGGGCGCCGCTGCCACTCCAGCCACTCCTCGCGCGTCGTGTTGTTGCCGAACCAGGGATAGCGTCGGAGCGTGAACGTGTTGGCGCCGAGAATGCGACCGGCGAAGTCGTCCTCCATGTACTTGCCCATCCCTTCGACGATCGACACGACGGCGATCAGGAAGGTCACGCCGACCATGACGCCGAGCAGCGTGAAGAAGCTCTTGAGCTTCTGCACGCGGATCTGGGCGAACGCGAGCCGAACGGCTTCTAGAATCGGCATTCTGCTGTCATCCCGAGCGAAGCGAAGGATCTACTTTCACGAGTTCGTGGCGAGATAGGGACAATAGATCCTTCGTCGCTTCGCTCCTCAGGATGACAGCCGCTATTCATACCTGAGCGCCTCGACCGGATCCAATCGCGACGCGCGCATCGCCGGCAGCATGCCGAACAGGACGCCCGTCACCGCGCTCGCGCCGAGCGCCGCGACGATTGCGAGAGGCGGAACCGAGGCCTTGATCGGGGTCGCGTGTTTGATGATCTCCGCGACGGCGCCGCCAAACACGAGCCCGATCACCGCGCCGATCGCCGTCAGCGTCACGGCTTCGACCAGGAACTGCCAGAGAATCGTGACGCGCGTCGCGCCGAGCGCCTTCCGGACGCCGATCTCGCGCGTTCGCTCCGTGACCGAGATCATCATGATCGCGATGACCCCGACGCCGCCGACGAGCAGCCCGATCGCCGAGAGCACGATCATCACGAGGAAGAACATTCCGAAGATCTTGTTGTACGTCTCGAACAGCTTGTCCTGCGTGATGATCGCGAAGTTGTTGTCGGCGCCGGGACGCAACCCGCGGCGCGCCCGTAGCGCGGCGATGACGTCGTCCTGCGCTTCGTCACGGGTCACGTTCTCGCGCGGAACAATCGCGACGCCCACGCCGCCCAGCCCCGCGTTCAGTGAGCGATACGCCGTCTCGAACGGAATGATCGCTCGCGGCCGGTTGCCGCCCGTGAGGAAGCTCGCCTCATAGTGGTAAACACCGATGACGGTGAACGGAACGCCGCTGATCGAAATGATCTTGTCCATCGGGTCCGAATCGCCGAACAGTCGCTTCGCCATCTCGTCGTTCACGATCACGACGCGTTCACCGTTGAGCTCTTCGCTTTCCGTGAAGCTTCGGCCGGGAT
>Ga0310811_10013397_pt1 | contig 10684 bp, 9 predicted proteins | sample YCmetagenome_FD_207642 | JGI IMG/M metagenome (GOLD analysis project Ga0310811, IMG submission 207642) | Soil microbial communities from experimental microcosm in Duke University, North Carolina, United States - YC | ecosystem: Engineered > Artificial ecosystem > Soil microcosm > Unclassified ...
ATTCAATAGCTTGCAGAGTCAATGCATGTTCCTACAGAAGATTGGAGCTCAGGCATATTTCCATGCATGGCTTGTAGTGTCCATTTTCGTGTGCGTTATTGGGCGACTCCACTTGTTTGATCATCTTTTCAATATCATTGATCACAGCTCGCTCAGAGATTTTCTCTGCATTGGCTCAGAAAGACATCTGTGCTTTCGCCTCCTCGGACTCAGTACTATCTGAAACAAAGCACAGAAAATAACCCTCTTTAAGATTTTGAAATTTGGAGTGGAGAGGGTGAGAAGGATCTTTGAGTCCCACTGGCGTGTGAGGGTTTGTTGTGCCTGTTGCACATTCAGACAATGAGCTGCATTCCATCCCAGGTTGCAGGATATCTGTGAAGAACAAAGCTTTGAGTTCATCTGAAATAAATGTTGCATGTCTGAGTCGATCCAGATGACAACTAAGGAGTGCCAGAGAATCCTCAGTTGTATTGTTTGTGGACTACAAATCCAATCATTGTTGAGTCGCATACATAAGTGAACATTACAAACCTCCACAATGTGCACGGTCAACCCAAGACCGGCACCTTTGGCTCTTGATAGGTGCCGAGTGAATGATTGCATATCGCCACTGTGTGGATCCCCACATACATCAATGCCTACAACTCAGACTCATCACTGTCGCTGTCCTTGGTGGTGCAGGGCGGCATGGCAATTCAGGGCAAGAAGCTACTGGATGAACCGGCACCCTTTCCGACCGTATAGGTACCGTCGACGGCCGTATGGAAGACGGTTTGTATGGTGTACGGTTTGGCCGTACACTGTACCTGTCTGCCTCCCTTTGCAGGCCTGCTAGTATGGCAACCATATCCATCGACAGTTGCCATACAAACCATCTATTACGGAGATGGTGTGCAGCCCTATGACATACCATATGAGCCAGATTGTGACAATCATGGTCACTCTATGTAGTCTGTGGCCATTCTACCTAGCTCACAGTCACTTTATGAATCTAGTGCTGTTGAAGTTCAGTTCTGTCCGGTTTTTTTGAAATAACTGAGGACTGAGAACCAAACCTCAGTCAAGTTCACAACGGTAGAATGGAATCTGGGCTACACTGTTATTGCTATGTGTGCTGATGTGATGAGCCAACAGTGGAGTTAGACAACTGGAATGTCAACCAATGTATATAGGTCACATTGTCCTATCTTCTCCCCTCAGTCTGTTCCATCACGACTGAGGGTGAGCTCATATTTATTCAGACTGTACTTAGACACTAACAGACTCTTGTAGACTAATGCTGTGTCTAGGCACTATACAATTCAGTCTGTTCCATCACAACTGAGGACTAACACTGTGTCTAGCATCTATAGGTTATGAGCCCTGCTCACTCATAAACGAGGAGTGGAATTACCTTCTAGACACTAATGAACCACCCCACCAGGTTATAGAACCTCTGGGGTTACCATATTTAGGACCACATCAACTTCTATCAATGTCATACAGAATGACACTGACTGATATAGGCATCATCAAAACACTCACCTATCTCCTTTATGGGGTGAGAAGCATCATCCCACATGTATATATACCCACAACTTATGGATTGTCAAACCCCCACCATCTCTCATCATGCCATCTGCAGCACACACCCATTCTAAAAGCTCTGGTACTAAAGATACTACACTTAGTCCACCCATTGCTGGTCCCTCCATCCCAACCGTGACTACCATGACCTCCATCCAGGCCACTGTCACTGTTACAGTACACTTGCCTCCTATTCATTTTCTTTGTCTTTACCCATTGTATTACGTCACGACCGTTTGTTACCGCCATCGCTAGATGACTGATGACCACCTTTTGTTTCCTTTCTTGGATCGCTTATCTTTTCCTGCGCATACATACTTAATTAGACGGTTGTCTTTTGCTTTCATACCTGCCCTAAATCTCTCCTAGGATTCCCTATAAATACGTGCCTTTGTACTATGTAGTACTTCACTTTAATCTTACTGGGTTTTACCTGATATCTGAATTCCTTCGCCTAAGCCCTCCAAGCTTAGTCGTCTGAACCGATCTCTGACTTAGAGCACTCCTCTTCATCAGTCTGAACCTTTGAACCTAACCCTGAGATTACCTCTTGTTGTTAGCTATTAACTTTGCAAGTGGACTTCACTGTCGTTGCATTGTTAGACCAGACTCAACCTTGAAGGCTCTCTTTTGGGTCTTGGTTGATAGAACCCATCCCAGTTCGTAACAAAAGATTAAAGTCCTCATTCAACCATCACCATCTGTGATGTCCCTTATTGATACTAGCTCAAGACGACCTCTTGGCAGAGAAAGTTCTGGTGGGAAAGAGATCCTACCGAACCCGATCCAGAACCAGATAACCTAGAAGAAGAATTTCACATGGCCCCTGAGTCAGCTTTCACTGAACCCCGCCTGATCCCCACCGATATCGAAGATAGTTTGAGTTCTACCTCAACTTCCTCTTCAGACGAATTCCCAGATGAAAGACCGCCCAGACAGCTATCAGCCCACCCCAGCCTTAGAATGTCTCATACCACTAAAGAAGTCGAACTCCACGCCGGAGCCCCAGTTGCCTTTGATGGTAACATCAGAAAAGCTTCGCATTGGCTGCATTCCATTAAAGCGTACTTCGCTGTTAATGCTGCAGTTTATTCCACTGATGAAAAGAAGGTAGTCACTGCCCTCACCTATATGACGGAAGGGACAGTGGCATCATGGTCCGATACTTTTTACCAAGTATGCGAAGGAAGATTGGCTAAGTACGGAACTTGGGCTGATTTTGAGAAAGAATTTCGGGAGATGTTTACCCCTGCCGATGCGAGCATAGTTGCGCTCAACAAAATCCAGAAGCTTAAGCAGCTTCAGAAGAGTCTCATGTCCTACATCGCCGAGTTCCGCTCACTTGTAGCGGTAGCCAACGTCAAGGAATCCCACATCCTCATTCATATGTTCAACTTAGGCCTAAATGACGACCTCTTATGCACTATTCACCTCATGGGAGAAATCCCTACCGATTTTGACAAGTATATTATCGCTGTCACCAAGATTGATAGCAATATTAACCGCAGTAAAACTACTATTACCCTCACCAACACCAACCAATACCATCACTACCACCCCCAGCCTAAGTTGCAGAAGAAGGATGTTGATGCGATGGACATAGACTGTCTCGACGAAGAAGAACATGCCAATTGCATGGCCAAAGGCCTGTGCTTCATGTGCAAGAAGAGAGGCCATCGTACCAACCGTTGCCCTGAGAAGAAGAAGAAGGTCACTGTTAGGCAGGAAAAGATTGAAGAAGAAAATGACAAGACAGAGAACCGCTGCCTTGTGGAGGATTTTTGATGTGGAAGACTGGTACAATGTCAGTATCTTCCAGTGTAATAGTGAGACTTGTACAGGCTATTGGAGAACAAAAGGAACTGCATGTTCCGATGACTCTTATTTCCAAAACTTGTCTGAAACTGTCGAAACCACCGCTGTTGTTGACTTGGGAGCAGCAGGAACCTTTATCTCCGAGGACTTCATTAAACTCCATAAGATCCGAACCCACCGACTCTCTAAACCCTTCAAAGTAACCACCACCAATGGAAGTCTTACCAAAGGCAGCCCAATTACACATTATTGCATACTAACTGTGAAAATAGATGACTGTGCCATGATTGGCAAGTTTAATGTCACATGCCTCGGAAAGCGTGATCAGATTTTGCTAGGAATCCCATGGTTATGAGCTATGGATCCTATGATTTGATGGAAGGCAGGGACACTCTCCTTGCCTAGGACTCTGAAGTCCAATCTTATTGAAGAAGACGTTGATAAAGAACGAAAAAAGAATGGGTTACCTCCCCTCTTCTCAAAGAAACCGAATTACGAGCATTCTCAGCTTAAGAAGTCAGTGAAACCTGAATGCGTTGACTCCACAGTTCCGACAAAAGTTGAATCAGTGACACCTGAACGTATTGACTCCACGACTTACCCCTCCACGTCCATTGAAGAGATCCCCGATGAATAAATGACAATTCCTGAGGAAATGGCTCCCATCTTTGATACTAAAGAGGATATTTGGGGAAACTATGAACCCATGGTAACCAACATCACCACTTACCAGATACAGGACGAGGACATTCTCATTGAATATTTGGCAGATGGAACGGAAATGCATCTTATCAAAAATGTATCTTTTGACTCCCCCCTTACCAAGGGTGGTACTTCCAAGAATGAGATGAAATTCAGCAACAAGGCTCAACAGTTCACCATCGCCGGAGCACGTAGTGAGGTAGAGCAGAACAAGAAATCGTTCAAAGAATTGGTACCCAGCTATCTCCATGATTTCTGTGATATTTTCACAAAGGATGGCCTTAACCGACTCCCACCTGAGCAACCTGGAATTGATCATCATATCAAAACAAAGCCCGGCTTCATCCCGAAGACGTCGAAGATTTACCCCTTATCTGAAAAAGAGCAGTCAGCGGTCAAGGCATTCATTGATGAGAATAAAAAGAAAGGCTTTATTTCCGAATCGAAATCTCCTCAAGCGAGTGGGTTCTTCTTTGTTGGCATGAAAAGTGGAGAACTTTGCCCCTGTCAGGATTACCGGTACATCAACGATTGGATGATAAAGAACTCTTATCTGCTTCCCCTTCCCCTCACGCTGATCACTCGCTTACACGACGCCAAGTACTTCACCAAGATGGATGTCCGATCTGGTGTGATGCACAAACTTGGCTAGGTAGTAGGATCACTCCCTAACCAATATGTGGCCAATACCCTGCCTAGCTGCTATGTCCTAGAAGACAGTGTTTGACCCTAAAGGGTTTCTGATCTAGGCTCAAGCTCAGAGGTAGTGAAATATCATCAAACTTCAGACTGGTACTGGTAAAAGGGAAACATGCTTATATAAGCCACAATGTAAAGAATGTAAAGTAAGTAAGTAAAGCTAATATCAGCTCAAAGAAAACTTAATTGTCACACCGGGTATAACAATATCCGGATCCACCCCGAAGATCGATGGAAAGCGGCTTTCACAATGGAATTTGGACTATTCGAACCTAACGTCATGTTCTTCGGCCTCTGCAACTCACTGGCTATGTTCCAGGCGTACATGAATTGGACCTTTCAGCAGGAGATTAACAAGGGGTGGTTAGTGATTTATATGGACGACATTCTTATCTTTTCCAAGACACTTGATGAACATCAAAAGCGGACCAGGAGAATATTAGAGATAATCCGTCGGGAACAGCTATTTTTGAAACCAGAGAAGTGCACGTTCAATGCTGAAGAGGTGGAATACCTTGGCATGATCATCAAACCAGGTCACATCACTATGGGCCCTGCTAAACTTGACAGAATCAAAGACTGGCCTGTTCCCACTATGGTGAAAGAAACTCAGTCTTTCTTAGGCTTTTGCAACTTCTACTGGAACTTTATCTTGCACTACTCAGACCTTGCACGCCCATTAATAGATCTCACAAAGAAAGATGTCCAGTTCTTGTGGACTGATGCATGTAATGATTTGTTCTTGGCCCTGAAGGATTGCTTCCTTCATCAACCAGTCCTCCGGAACCCCGACCCTACTCACCAATTTGCAGTTGCAACCGATGCTTCTCTTGTTGCTACTGGAGCAGTGCTCCTCCAGACTGATGACAATGGACAGTATCATCCGTGCAGTTATCTATCACAGTCCTTAAACCCGGTGGAACAAAACTACCAGATCTTCGATAGGGAGTTGCTCACTGTTATCCGCATGCTCACTGAATGGCGTCATTACCTTGAAGGGAACCCGCACCCAGTCATTGTCTTCACCGATCATAAGAATCTGCTTTATTTCCGCACCGCGCAAAAGTTGACTAGTCATCAAGCACATTGGCAGTTGATTCTTTCTATGTTCGATATTGAACTTCACCACATCCCCGGAACCAAGTTGGCTGCCCCCGATGCTTTATCCCACCGACCTGACCATCATCCCGTGGACTCTGATAACGCGGATGTCACACTCCTCCCTGATACCATGTTTGTCCATCTTCTCGACAAATCGCTCCATGACGCCCTTTCTATGGATGACCCCTCCTCAGACCCCATATTCTCTACTGCTTCAGATGCCTTGAACAGCCTTTGCCTCCCTCCTATGAAGTCGGCGCTATCTGACTGGAAGATTGTCGACGGAATCCTGTATTACAAGGATCGCACCTATGTCTCCCCTGCCGCCCACCTTGGCCTTCTCCGCTGCCTGCACGACCATCCCACAGCGGGCCACCCCGGTCATTTCAAGATGGAAGAACTTGTTGAACGTGATTATTGGTGGCCTGGACTTGGCGCTTATGTTCGTAAATATGTCAAAGGCTGTTCTCTTTGTCAGCAGATGAAAGCCGATACCCACCCAGTCACCCCTCCCCTTGTCCCCATTTCATCTGATGTGACTGTACCCTTCACCTCCTTGTCAGTCGATCTCATTACTGATCTCCCTCCCTCCGGTGGATTTGACTCTATTATGGTTGTGGTCAACCACGGCCTTATGAAGGGGGTAATTATTACTCCTTGCCTGAAAACCATTACCTTGGAAGGTGTAGCGAAACTTTTCTTCAAACATGTTTACCGCAGATTTGGACTTTATGACAAGATCATTTCCGATCGAGGCCCACAGTTCATCTCTAAATTCTCGAAAGCCCTTGCTAAGCTTCTTGACTACACCATCGCACCCTCTACTGCCTATCACCTGCAGACTGATGGACAAACCAAACATCTTAATCAAGAATTGGAAACATATTTGCGGATCTATTGCTGAACCAACCCTGAAACATGGGTCGAACACCTTCCACTCGCAGAATTCGTTCACAATCATAGAAAGCACGATTCTCGTAATGCCTTGCCATTCTATCTCATGATGGGATACAACCCAAGATCACTACCCCATACCCTAGCATTGTCATCAGTTCCAGCCGCCGAAGAACGCGTAAGACTTCTGCAGAAAGCTTGAGAAGAAGCCATCGCCTGTCACAACATTGCTATGCAGCAAATGGCAGAATGATCTCATGGAGTAAAGTATACACCTTGGAAAGTCAGCGATAAGGTTTGGCTATCGGCTAAGAACCTGAATGTACCAATACCAAAGAAGAAGCTTGGACCAAAAAGATATGGACCCTTCCCGATTAAAGCCATACTAAGCCTGATCACTTTCACACTCCAGCTCCCAGAACAATGGTGAATCCATCCCATGTTCCACGCTTCGGAATTATCATCCTATCGCGAGACTGACATACATGGTCTGAACTTCCAAGAACCACCACCTGACATCATCAATGAAGAAGAAGAATATGAAGTTGAGGCTATCCTTGCCCATAGAGGAACGGGTAAATGAAGACGCTATCTCATATCTTGGGTTGGCTACTCATCGGCCAGTAACAAATGGATCCCTGAAGAGAACCTTGGTAATGCCTCCGAGATAATGAAAACGTATAAGAAGAAGCATAAGCTCACCTGATCCCCCTCCAATGTACTCTGGTGACATTGTTTGGCAACTCCCTGACTACCTTCGCCTTATCAAGTTTATCACTCTCAAGTTCCTCGCCCTCGCCAACAACTTCATTATGAGCTCTTCCCTTGACATCACCTCTGACCTTGCATCCACCTTCGTCTCGCTCGATTCCTACCTTGACACCGTCACCAAGACCCTTGACTCCACCAACCTCATTAACCAAGAAGCACGTGCTACACAGAATGCTTCACCCCTATCCACCACCTCCTCCGACTACTTCGCTATCTTAGAAGAAGTAGAAAACCAGACTCTTATTGAGGCAGCTTGCCTTGACATCCAGTATTCTAAAGACATTGATGAACACCTTGCCCAGCATGATGCCACAGCCGTCAGGCTCCTCATCAACATTGTCCGAGCCACTGAGCTCATTGAATGAACCACCAGAATCCTCCCTAATCCCTGCCACACCAGTATCCTCCTTCATTTACAGAGGCGTATTAGGAACCTCGCGATATGTCTCATGCCTGATGATGCTAAGACTCTTATTCGTGAAGTTGTCCACAAAGTATGTGAATGAATTATCAAGAACCCGGTCTTGCGTCCCCACTCCCCTGATACACCTCTTCCTGTACCTCTGCCAGTTGAAAGTGTTACTTCTGCCTCACCTGAGGATATTACTCCTGGCTTACGCACTATGTCTCTTTTGACGATGGCTGCACTGCAAGTGTTGCAGGAGATGGCTCCTCCACTTAATGAACCGGCACACCCTCTCCGAAGAACACATCATAGACGCTCTTCTGGAAACACCCACAGAGCATGAGTCGCACGTGCCTCTGCTCCTTCCCCTCCCAACCTTACCAACCGTAATCGTGAACGCTCTGCGTCCCTGATGCCCTCCACAGCATCCCATGTCACCATCCTAACTACCAACCCCGACAACAACTTTGTCTGTCGCCACTGTTGTACCCCCGGGCACCGCCACAAGCACTGCCCAAAGTATCACTGTTGTGTCTGTCGTGCCTATGCACTAGGCCACTTCTCCATCTTCTGTAAACAGCTTAAGGGCGAAGCTGTTCTCCCTATCGACTGGAAGGACCCGGAATTCTATAGCACCCTTGCTCGTTGGGAAGCCAACTGAGATGCCACGGAGCTCTGCATCACTGAGGAGCAAGACACTCTTCTTCACCGCAACTATGACTGTGACCATACCCTTTACAATAATACTGATTGATGAAGTCGGTGACTTCATGATAAAAATGGGGTAATGTTACAGTATGCTTGCCTCCTATTCATTTTCTTTGTCTTTACCCATTGTATTACATCACGACCGCTTGTTACTGCCATCGCTAGATGACTGATGACCACCTTTTGTTTCCTTTCTTGGATCACTTATCTTTTCCTGCACATACATACTTAATTAGGTGGTTGTCTTTTGCTTTCATACCTGCCCTAAATCTCTCCTAGGATTCCCTATAAATACGCGCCTTTGTACTATGTAGTACTTCACTTTAATCTTACTGGGTTTTACCTGATATCTGAATTCCTTCGCCTAAGCCCTCCAAGCTTAGTCGTCTGAACCTTTGAACCTAACCCCAAGATTACCTCTCGTTGTTAGCTATTAACTTTGCAAGTGGACTTCACTGTCATTGCATCATTAGACCAGACTCAACCTTGAAGGCTCTCTTTTGGGTCTTGGTTGATAGAACCCATCCCAGTTCATAACAGTCACAGCGATTACTCTTAGCCAGACCAATGAAGGGTGAGGCTTGGCTACAGAGATGAAAAGGTGGTAATGAGTATGGGAGAAAACTCTGCAGTAAGACCTGGGCACAAGGTATATACTTGACCCATAGGACAGCTACTGAGAGGGAGAACCTTGGAATATGAGCAAGGGAGTCTCTTTGCAATGAGGGAGGGTGCTCTAAGGCACACACATTAAAGGTGTGGGGAATGCAAAAGGTGTGGTGTGTGATATGGCTTGGGCATGTGGGTCGTCGTGAGTGCAGATATGCGATAAAACCAGTAGTATATTCAGTACTCTTTGAATCAAACTATAGCTAAGGAGTGGGGAGTGTGTGAAGTGTGTGAACTAAAGGTCCAGTAAGGTCTCTATATACTGTATCTATAAGCATGAAGGTGTGCGGTACTGAACCAAATAGTGTGTGCTCCCGAATATTTAGCAATTAATATGTATGTAACTATATGTAAGGTGCATGTGTGGATCTGAAGTAAGTACTTTTGTAGTAATTGAGATGACTCACCAGTAAATCAGCAAGGACAAAGGATGGACAGGTGTGTGGGGATGGGTGCAAGGCACACAAGTGCACTAAAGCGCACACTCTGAGTGTGGTGAGATGAGCATTGGAGTTTGAGCCTGTAGGACCTCAAAATCAATGGGTAGACGTGATGTTCCTTACACTGACTTAGAAAAGATTGAAGTTCTCGATCATAGTCAGAATAATTGGAATGTTTGGTCTGACCACATGCAGAACTATCTCCTACTGAAGCACAGAGGTGGATATATCCTAGGTCTTGTCACATGTCCTGACCTGTTAGTGAACCCCATTAGTGCAGGCCATTGGGACTTTAATAACTTATGCATTATTGCTGCCCTATGTACCTGTTCAACTGCTGAAGAAAATGAGTTCCTTTGTGGACATACTAATGCATATCTTGCCTTGTCAGCACTCAAGTCCTGCCATGAACAAGTTGGGCCTATCACTCAGATTCTACTGATTCAACAAGCTCTGGCTGTCCATTACCATCACTCTGAACATCTCTCCACCACCAGCACTCAGCTTGGGGACCTCATTTGATGCATATATGCTATTAGCATCCCCAAAGAAGAAGATTTCCTTACTATCATTTTACTTAACACTATGTCGGAGGATCTCCCTCACATTTGTAATCACATCATAGATGCTCTCACTACCAGCACTACCACCACTTCATATGGCCCTTCCAATATTTGTTCACACCTCAACATTGAGCAGCAGCTCATTGATACAGAGAAATCCAAGGGTGGAGATATCATCTTGACCACCACTGGGAAGGGGAACAACACTCACTGTGAATGTATTTTTTGTGGCACCTGTGGTAACATGAGTCACCCCACCAAAGACTGCTTTTCCAAAGGAGGGGCTATGGAAGGCAAATGTGATGAAGTCCTGGCATGTAAACACACCAATTGTGAAGCAAAGACCC
>Ga0310811_10013398_pt1 | contig 10684 bp, 9 predicted proteins | sample YCmetagenome_FD_207642 | JGI IMG/M metagenome (GOLD analysis project Ga0310811, IMG submission 207642) | Soil microbial communities from experimental microcosm in Duke University, North Carolina, United States - YC | ecosystem: Engineered > Artificial ecosystem > Soil microcosm > Unclassified ...
CCCGTGGCCCGGGTTCCACAGATGAGTGGCAGGTCTAGTCCTCGAAAATGGGCGTTGAACTGGGGAAACGTTGCTTGGCCCGGTGACAGGGCGTGTCACTAGGCGTTCGTGTTTGTGCTGGTCAGGCGCGTGTGGCTAGGTCGAGGATCTTCTTGGGTGCCTCGATGGCGAGGGCGGCGAGGATGTCGCGCTGGGTCTTGGTCAGGGTGGTGGTCTGTCGGAAGGTGCCGGCCGGGCCGGTGTAGGTGACCGCTTGCAGGCGTTGCAGCTCGTCGCGGACGGTGGGCCAGGTTCGGCCGGTGGTGGTCTCGGTGATGCGGATGAGCAGCAGGGCGAGCCAGCACAGGATCACGTGGGCGCGGATGCGGTCTTCTTTGCGGTGGTAGACCGGGCGCAGGTCGATGACCTGTTTCATGGTGCGCCAGCCACGTTCGACCTCGAGCAGTTGCTTGTAGCCCAGGGCGATGTCCTCAGTGGACAGTGTGGGGTCGGAAGTGCGGAGCAGGTACTTGCCGTCGAGGTTGGTCTCGCGGGCGATCGCGGCCTGGTCGACCCGCAGCAGGCCGCCAGGGGTGCGACGCAGGTAGCGCTTCAGGTGGGGCTTGGTGGAGATCACCCCGGCGAGTTCGTCGCGTTTGCTGCGCGGCAGCGTGTCGGTGCCGTCGATCAGGTCGGTCAGGGCGGCGATGTGCCGGGCGCGGGTGGCGGCGTCGCGTTCGGCCTCGGCGGGGTTGTAGCACACGACGAACCGGTCGTCGGCCAGGTCGGGACCGAGGCGGACTTCCTTGACCTGCAGGTTGTCGCGGACGGTCTGGTAGCGGCCCTGCCGGGACAGGGCGGCGTCGGCGGCGGGGGTGCCGCCGCGCAGTTTCTCGCCGAGGATGTAGTGCCCGCCACCTTGTTGCAGGAAGCGGCGGTTGGCGGCGGAGGCGAAGCCGCGGTCGGCGACCCAGACCACCCGGGCCAGGCTCCACGCGCGCATGTCGGTCTTGACCTGGCGGATCAGGGCCGAGTCGGCGGTGTTGCCCGGCCAGCACCAACAGCGCACGGGGATCCCGTCGCGGGTCACGGCCATGCCCACGATGACCTGGGGCAGGTCGTCGCGGTGGTCCTTGGACTTGCCGAAACTGCGAAACCCCGCCTCGGTGACCGGGTCGGCGTCGTCGCCGACGCGGCGGCCATGCTCGTCGCGGCCGAGGGGCTCGTCGGCCTCGCCGGTTTCGAAGTAGGTGGAGGTGGTGTCGAAGAACAGCAGGTCGACTTCGAGGTTGAGCAGGTGCGCGGTGGTGTGGAAGACCTCCTCGGCCAGGGCGGGTTCGACCTCGAGCAGCCAGTCCATCGCCCGATAGCAGGCTTCGTCGACGACTGTGTCGAGGCCGTCGATGTGCACGTCGTGGGCGATCCAGGAGGTGGCGGCCAGCTTGCTGGACGGGGCCAGGGCACGGTTGGCGACCAGCGCGAACAGGATCCGTTCGGCCCGTTCGCCCAGCCGGCGGCCGATGAGCCGGGTGCGCATCGCGGTGTCGATGCCCAGCCGGCGCCAGAGTGTGTCGAGCACGTGGACGCCGCCGATGGGCCGGGCCTCGGTGAACTCCAGCCCGCCGGGCGTGGTCGCCTGTGCGGCTGCGGCCGGGTCCAGCAGCCGCGACAGCGCCGCGACCAGGCGCTGGATGCCGGCGCGGTCGAGGTCGTCTTCCCGGCCGAAGGAGTACAACACCTTGGTGCGTGAGCGCTGCACCGCGGGATCCCACTCGTTGTGGGCCAACTGCAGGTAACGCACGCTGCGACCGTCGCTGGTCTTGCGGGTCGAGGTCCGCACATACACGGCTGTGGAGCTTACACGTGGCTATGAGATCGGCCAAAGCGCCAGCTAGACCGTATGAAGTCACTGATGGCGTGTCACTAGGCGTTTAAACCATTCCGGCACCCAGCCAAGCCGGTGACCTGCAGCTTTACCGTCGCCCGTGCCTAGACCTGCCGCTCAACTGTGGAACGTGGGCGATGCGGGCACTGCCCGCACCGACCCGAAAGCTACTGCTACTGGCCGCGCTGGAAGCCGACGTCAGCCTGGCCACCATCCGAACCGCCTTACAAGGCCGCATGGACGTCGACGACCTCGCGCCGGCCCATCAGGCGGGCCTGCTCCGCGTGGACATGGACGCCGGCGTCGTATCGTTTCGCTATCCGCTGATCCGCTCGGCGATTGTGCAACTGTCGTCGCAGCGTGAGCGCCGAGCGGCGCACCGGGCCCTAGCCGCGGCCTTGGCCGACGACCCGTCTCGTCGGGCGTGGCATCTGGCAGCGGCTGCGACCGGACCGGACGAGGTCGTGGCCCGCGCGCTGGACGAGGCTGCCCTGGCCACTTGGCAGAGCGGCGCCCTGTCCAGCGCGGCGACTCGATCGTCGGACGATGCGACCGTTTCCGACCGGAGGCACGGTGCGTCCGCCGCGGTGGCCGCGCTGGTACGCGCCGGTGAACTCAGCCCGCATCCGGCCGATCGGTGCCGCCGGCTGGTCGAGGCCGCTTTCCTCGCCAACATGACCGGTCAGTTCGACCAGGTGCCCCGGTTGTTGGCAGACGCCGGGCAGGCACCGGACACGCCGACCGGGCTGGTCTTCGCCGTCACGGCCTACCTGCTTACGGCTGTTGAGGGCGATGTTGATGCTGCTCACCGGCTGCTGGCCCGGGCGCTCGATGACGTCGGCGACGCCCCCAGAGCCAACGACTGGGACTCGTACGGGATCCTGTTCACGCTGCTGCTCGTCGGCATCTACGGCGCCCGGCCCGAACCGTGGGAACTGCTCAACTCCGCGCTGGCACGGTTCGCCTCTCAGCCCGTAACCCCGTTTCGGCTGTGCTACGACGCGTTCGTGGACCCCGCCCGGACCGCCGACACGGTCCGGGAGGGCCTCGCGCGGGCCTTCGCGGCTCTGCCCGCCGACGCGGCGCCCTGGCAGGTCATGCCTCTGGCCTACGCGGCCGTCGCGGTGGATGCCCTGTCCGACTACCGGTACCTGGTCCGGCGCATGGTCGAACAGGAACGCGACGGCGGTGCGATTACCATGGTCGTTGCCGGGTTGCTGCTGCTCTGCATCGACTCGTATCACCACGGGCAGTGGGACGAGGCCGAGGACCTGGCGCGGGAGGGGCTGGACCTGGCAGCGGCTCATGGCTACCACCTTCTTGAGGGTCAGCATCGAGTTCATTTGGCATACATCGCAGCCGGCCGCGGGAACGTGGGACTCGCCCAGACCCTCGACGAGATCACGACTTGGGCGGCGCCGCGCCGCGTTGGGATGACGCAAGAGTCCGCCGGGCACACCCGCACCCTCATGGCGTTGGGCCAGGGTGACTACGAAGGGGCTCACGCGCATGCGTCGCGGGTCAACCCGGCCGGCGGGCCCAACTCCGGCGTCCCCGGCCGCTGGACGCTGCTGGATCTGGTTGAGGCGGCCGTCCGCACCGGGCGGATGGACGAGGCCCGGGCGCACGTTGCCGCCTCCCAACAGGCCGGCATTGACCGCATCTCCACCCGCACAGCGTTGATCACCGCCGGGGCCGCGGCCCTGGCCGCCGACGACGACCAGGCCGGCCCGCTGTTCGAGGCCGCACTGTCCCTGCCCGAGGCCGACCGGTGGCCCTTCGAACAGGCCCGCATCCAACTCGCCTACGGACAACGGCTGCGCCGCACCCGGGACACCACCCGCGCCCGCCTGCACCTACGCGCCGCCCTGGGCACCCTCGACCGACTGGGCGCCCGGCCCTGGGCGACGCGGGCCAACAACGAACTGCGCGCCACCGGGATCGCCACCATCACCGGACCGAACACCAGCGCCGCACTCACCGCGCAGGAACGACAGATCGCCACGTTGGCCGCCACCGGCCTGACCAACAAACAAATCGGCCAACAGCTGCACCTGTCCCACCGCACCGTCGGCGCTCACCTGCACCGGATTTTCCCGAAGCTCGGCATCACCTCACGCGCCGCCCTACGCGACGCGCTGGAGACGATCACTGCAGGCTCGACGTCCTGAACGCCTGCCATACCTGCTCGCAAAGGCTGCCCGGCCGCGTCACCGGCCCGATCACGGTGACCCGAGAGGACGAGGCACTCGACCGGGTCCGTCACGGGCGGCCCGGCTCCACGCGGTGCTCGACTGCGGATCTCGGCCCGTTTCACGGCGACGACCGGCCGGCCCGACGACCGTCGGACGCCAGCCGGTTCGCCGTAGCTACTCGATGTCCGAGAACAGCCCCGTGATCGTCACCTGCGTCGCCGTGAGCCCGCCGAAGACGGCACCGGCAACGGGCGTCGCGACTGCGGCGGAGGCGTCCTCGTAGCTGTCGAAGTACAGGTCGAGCGTCCGGTATGCGGGGGTAGCGGTGCCGTCCTCCTTCGGCCACACCTTGGCCGATTCGACCCGCCGCAGCTTCGGGAACGTATCCGCGGCCTGCCGCACGTCCGCGTAGACCTTCTCGAACTCATCCGGGTTCTCGGGATTGCCGATGATCAACGTGATCTTGGTGGGCATGGCTCTCCTTACATGATTTTCAGGGTGATGACGCAAGCGGGGAACCCGCGCTGCGCCCGGTGCGAAGGAAACGGACACTCTTGTCAACTTCTCGCCGTCAGCGGCCGTATGCCTCCAGCAGGCGCAGCCAAACCTCGCTGACGGTCGGGAACGCAGGAACGGCGTGCCACAAGCGATCCAGCGGGACCTCGCCGACGACCGCGATCGTCGCGGCGTGCAGCAGTTCTGCGACGTCCGGGCCGACCAGCGTGAAGCCGACGATCACCTTGCGGTCCTCGTCGACGACCATCCGGGCGTGCCCCTGGTATCCGTCGGCGTGCAGAGCGGATCCCGCGACGGCGCCCAGGTCGTAGTCGACGACCCGGATCCGCAGCCCGGTGGCCTCGGCGGCGGCCGCGGTCAGCCCCACCGACACGACCTCCGGGTCGGTGAAGACGACCTGCGGCACGGCACGCTCGTCGGCCGCGGCGACGTGCCGGCCCCACCGGCCGTCCTCGACCGCTTCGCCCTTGGCACGCGCCACGATGACGTCGCCCACCGCGCGAGCCTGGTACTTGCCCTGGTGGGTCAGCAGCGCGCGACGGTTGACGTCACCGGCGGCGTACAGCCACCCGTCGCCGACCAGCGCCCCGTCCTCGCCGACGACACGCAACGTGTCGTCGACCGTGAGCCAGGCACCGGGCTTCAGGCCGATCCTGTCGAGGCCGATGTCCTGTGTGTTCGGCGTACGGCCGATCGCGACCAGGAGTTCGTCGGCTTCGATCTGCTCCCCGTCGGTGAGCGTGACGCGCACCGTGCCGTCGTCGTCCCGGTTCACCGACGCGGCCTCGGCACCGAGGCGGACCGACACGCCGGCTTCCTGCAACGACTTCGTGACCCGCTCGCCGGCGAACGGCTCCGCCAGCGGGAGCATTCCGTCGCGCGCGAGCACCGTCACCACGGATCCGAGGCTTGCGAACGCGGTCGACATCTCCGAGGCCACCACGCCACCACCGATGACGGCGAGCCGCCCGGGAACCTTGCTCGCAGCAGCCGCCTCCCGGCTGGTCCACGGTGCCGCCTCGCGCAGACCGGTGACGTCCGGGACCAGGGCGCTGCTTCCGGTCGCGACGACGACCGCATGCCGGGCGGTGAGCGAGGTCGTGGCGCCGTCCTCGCCGGTCACCTCGACGACCCGGTCGGAGCTGATTCGTCCCTGGCCCCGGTACAGCGCGATCCCGGCCGAGTCGAGCCAGGACGCCTGCCCGTCGTCCGCCCAGTTCGAGGCGAAGGCGTCGCGACGGCGCAGTACGGCTGCCACATCCAGGGCGCCCGTCACCGCCTCACGAGCGCCGGGCAGCTGCCGAGCCGCCCGGAGCGCGTTCGCGCTGCGCAGCAACGCCTTGGTCGGCATGCAGGCCCAGTAGGAGCACTCACCACCGACCAGTTCCCGCTCGACGACGGCGGCGGTCAGGCCGCCCTGCACGACCCGATCGGCGATGTTCTCCCCGACCGGACCCGCGCCGATGACGATCACGTCGTACGTGGTGTCCTGCATGTCAGCGTCCCTTCGCCGCGCGGCCGAGACGGATGGCCGCGATGAGGAAGAAGATGGCGCCGGGGATGGCGTAGCCGACCGCGTTGGTCAGCGCCGGGTTGTCCGCGGACGCGGCCGCGATGAACGACCCCCCGGCGAGTACGGAGATGCCGCCGCTGATGATCATCGGCCACTGGCCGCCCATTTTGCGGCGGGTGACACCCACGATCAGCTGGATCAGCCCGGCCACGATCGCCCAGGCACCCCACACACGCAGGACCTCCGGGATGCCGGACGCGCCGGCGAAGGCCAGGCCGACCGCGGCGAGCAGGCTGATCGCGACGTTCACGTAGAGCAGGGTGGGCGATCCGGTGGCGCGCGACGCGCGGGCGTCGATGATGGCGGCGGCCACGTCGAACAGCGGGTAGAGCACGAGCAGCGTGGCGGTGAGCGGATTGAGGTGCTTGGCGAGCGGAATCATCACGAGGGCCCAGACGATCGCGAACGCGAAACGGACGAAGTACAACCGCCGCAGGGCGGACGCCGTCGTTGATAAGCCGGGTGCAGCAACGGTGGTCATGGTGATCCTTTCGGTGCCTATTGACGGAACCTGCGGCCCGCGCGTGCCGCCACAAGCAGAACGAACGTTCTGTCTCGACCGACCATGCCAGCCCAGGTTCGGGCTGTCAAGACGGAACGTTCTATCTCACGCGATGCCCGCCAGAACGGCCCTGCAGTTCGTCATGTTGCGCAAAGGCGCGATGGCCGCAGGCCGCCTGTTCGACCCGGCGCTGGTCTGCGACACCAAACAGCTTGCTCAGGGTGGTCGCGCCGCCTCGGTCACCCGTCTCTTTTCGGGATCGCCATCGTCACGTCGGGCAGCCCGCCATCAGTCCGGGCGTGGCCGCCGGCTCGACCGTTGCCGGTCGAGACAGCAGTGGCGGTGTACAGATCGTCGGCCATGCCGGCTCCTCGAGCCGCTCGAAGACACGGGCGGTGACCTGGTCAGCCGTGCCCGTACCGTCAACGCTGACCAGGATGCCCCGCTCGGCGTAGCCCTCCACGACAGGCCAGGTCACCTCGTGGTAGAGCTTCAGGCGCCGGCGGATCACCGACTCCGTGTCGTCGGGGCGGTGCTCGGCGGCGGCCCGGGCGAGCATCCGGCGTACCGCTTCCTCGTCATCGACACGCAGGTGCAGCGCGACCTGCGCGGTCATGCCGATCCCGGCCGCGGTGCGGTGCACGGCGCGCGCCTGCGCCCGCGTGCGCGGGTAACCGTCCAGCACGTACCCGACGCCTGCGGCCTTCGCGTGGGCCATCGCCTCGCCCACCATGTCCCGCACGATCCGGTCCGGCACCAGCGCCCCCGCGTCCATGCTGGCGCGCACGGCCCGCCCGAGCGGCGTGCCCTGCCGGACGTGGCCGCGCAGCAGGTCGCCGATGGCGATGTGCGGTACGCCGAAATGCGCGGCGATCCGGGCGGCCTGGGTGCCCTTCCCGGCCCCAGGCGGAGCGATCAACACCAGCCGCATGGTCGGTCCCCTTCCTCAGTGACGCGCACCGGACGCGGTGCCTTTTGAAGCCTGCTGCGGCCCGCGCCACCCCACATGGGTCAGATGACTGCTTCGACGCGGATCACACCCCGCGGCGCCCGGCACCCCGCGACGCCGGCCGGTAAATCGCCGCCACCTGCGGCGGACGCTCCGCCCGGTCATCCTGAGGGCCGCAACCGGAGACAAGACCGAACGTTCTGTCGCTACCATGGGTCCATGGCGCGCAGCGAAACCGACACCCGGCCGTCTGAGGCACGACTCCGGCTGCTTACCACGGCGACCAGGATCTTCTACGCGGAGGGAATCCACTCGGTCCCCGTCGATCGGATCATCGCCGACGCGAAAGTCACCCGGGCCACGTTCTATCGGCACTTCCCCGGCAAGGAAGATCTCATCCTCGCCTATCTGCAGGGGGTCGACCAAGCAATCCGCGGCCAAGTGGACACGGCCATCGCCGCCCTACCGGCGAGTGACGCCGTCCGGGCGGTTGCAGCGTCGATCGCTCAGGGCATCCGGTCCCAGGGCTTTCGCGGATGCGCCTTCCTGAACGCTGCAGCCGAATATCCCGATCCCGACCACCCCGTGCACCAAGCCGTCCTCGCCCACCGGCAATGGTTCCTCGATACGATCAACACCCTGATGGCGCAGATCGAGGAAACCAAGGCCGAGCCGGCCGCGCGTCACTTCGTCATGCTTCGCGACGGCGCCATGGCGGCCGGCTGCCTCTTCGACCCGGCACTGATCTGCGAGACCTTCCTCCGCGGTGTCGACGGACTCGTCGAGATTCATGCCACACGCCAGCCATCCCGCATCGATGATTGAACGGCTGGAAGCACGAAGCCGTGCGCATCACGGCGATCCTCTTCGACGGCCTACCTGTCCGTGCTGGGCAACTTGGTCAGTAAGTCGTCGGTGGAGAGCACCCTCTCGGCGTACAGGGGGCCGGTGAGTTCGGTTGCGGCGTGTTGCAGCTCCATGGTGAAGGCGGCCGTAGCGTCCTTGACGAGTGTTACCGAGTAGCCGAGTTCCAAGGCGTACCGGCCGGTGCCTTCGACGCAGCCGGGAGCGGTCATGCCGGCCAGGATGACGTTGTCGATGCCGTGCTGGCGCAACTGCTGGTCGAGATCGGTGTGGGCGAAACCGTTCATACCCCAGTGTTCGCTGCTCACCACGTCGCCGTCGCGGGGGCCGAACTCGGGATGCCAGTCGCCGCCGATGGCGCCGATCTCGAACAGGCGGGCGTCGCGGAGGGTGGCGTGGGCGCGCCGAATCCTGGTCCAGCCGTCGACGTCGCCGGGACGCCACCGTCGGTGCGGGGCGACGAAGATTTGGATGCCCGCGGCCCGTACACCGGCCAGCAGGGTCCGCAGATGGTGGTGCAGTCCGATCGTCTCGGCTACATCTTTGATCCGGGGCCAGATCTTGCCGTCCTCGCCGAGGAAGTCGTTGTACGGGTCGACCAGCACCAGTCCGGTGCTGTCCGCTGGATACTCCGTCATGTCCATGCACTTCACTCTGTCCAGGACAGACGCCATCCGACAGTGGCACAGATGCCTACGACCGAAGGTTCCGTGCCATCATGAGGCCGTGGCTTTCCATCGTGTCGCGGCATACATCCCGGTCGGCGCGGCCGCGCTTGGTCTCGGCATGGCCAGCGCCGTCTTCCGGCCACGGCCGGGCGGTCCCCGGTTCGACTTCGCCGTCTGCGCCGATCGCCGCGGGCCGGTGACCACCGATCTGGGCGTGCCGGTCGTGGCCGATCACGACATCGCGCTGCTGACGCGAGCCGATCTCGTGCTGGTGTTGCCAGGAGCGCAAGACACCGACGAGCCGGCACCCGGTGTGCTGGCCGCCCTGCGCCGCGCCCGGGCAAGGGGCGCCACCGTGGCAGCGCACTGCCTCGGCGTGTTCACGGTGGCGGCGACCGGCTTGCTCGACGGCTACGCAGCCACCACACACTGGCAGCATGCCGACGAGCTCGCCGCTCGGCATCCAAGGATCGCCGTTCACGCCGAGCACCTTTACATCGACCAAGATAAAATTGTCACCGGCGCCGGCGCAGCGGCCGGGATGGACATGTACCTGCACCTGATACGCCGCGACCACGGCGCCGCGCACGCCAACGCGATCGCCCGGCTCCTGGTGGTACCGCCACACCGCGACGGCGGCCAGCAGCAGTACGTCGACGCGCCGGTGGCCACCGGGGAGGATGCCGAACGGCTCGCCGCCGTCCTCACGTGGGCACGCGCACACCTCCACGAGAGCCCGGCCATCGACACGCTGGCCACACATGCATTGATGAGCCGCCGCTCGTTCATCCGCCACTTCAAGGCCGCCACCGGCGCCACCCCGCACGCCTGGCTCCGCGCGCAACGACTCAACCTGGCCGAAGAACTGCTGGAGACCACCAACCTGACCACGCAACAGATCGCCCAGCGGACCGGATACAGCAGCGCAGCAGCTCTGCGCCAACAGTTCACCCAACGCCGCGGTGTTGCGCCTCGCGACTATCGCCGCGCCTTCACCCACGCCTGAACCGCCCGCCCAAGCGTGGAGCCGCCGACATGGCTTCCGGAACCTGACCAAGGTTCGCGACAAGTAGCCGAATTGAGTGCGGTCAGTGTGTTTGGGTAGCCCAGACCGACTGCTGGGGCTCGTCGTTGTGCACGATGATGTCGACATGATCGGGCGGGCGGACCGTAGCCTGATCAATGGCGGACCTGCTCGAAGTGGAACTCGCGGATGAAGCAGTCCCGTGGCTGCCCGACCGCGAACAGTACGCAGTCGACGACCGACCGGGCGGTGAGGTCGCTGTTCGCCTGCCGCGGTCCATCTTGAACGAAGTCCGGCGGGAACAGGGAAATCACCCGGATGCCTTCCGGCCTGAGCCGATGCGAGAGGATCTCGGCCAGCCCGGCGTGGGCATGCTTGGCAGCGTAGAACGCGGGATGCGCGCCAGAACGGCGGTGCCCGACCTCGCCGCAGGCGGAGATGATGTTGACGATGTCGGGCCGCGGCGAGGTTCGCAGCAGCGGCAGCAGATGTTTGGTCAACAGTATGGTGCCGGTCCCGCCCGCAGCCA
>Ga0310811_10013399_pt1 | contig 10684 bp, 10 predicted proteins | sample YCmetagenome_FD_207642 | JGI IMG/M metagenome (GOLD analysis project Ga0310811, IMG submission 207642) | Soil microbial communities from experimental microcosm in Duke University, North Carolina, United States - YC | ecosystem: Engineered > Artificial ecosystem > Soil microcosm > Unclassified ...
GCCATGATGGCGGGCTGGGCATTCTCGGTCAGTGTCAGCTCGGAGTCCGGCCCTTCCCACATCAGCTTGGACAGTTTCTGCGAAAGCGCGTCATCCACTTCCTGGAAGACATGGCGCGCCGCGCTGAACGCGTCAGCGAGCTCCTTGGCCATGCCCACCTTCTGGCTGCCCTGGCCGGGAAATAGAAATGCGCGAGTCATTGCGGGGCGAGACAAATCAAGAGGGCGTAGCCGAGTCAAGGCGCGGGAAAAATATCCTGCCGATCACCAGGACCGAAAAAGCCGCCAGGGTCAGCATGACCGCCAGCACCAACATGCCCAAAGTGAAATTGCAGCCCAGCCGCCGCCGCGGTTCCCCGCAGCATGGAGGCCGGCAAGGTCCAGAACACCGCCAGCGCCGCATAGATGCCGCAGCACGCCAGGCAAAGGGCGGCAATCACCGCGGCATGGCTTGCCAGCAGCACGGCGCCCGCCATTCCGAGGGCGCCGGCCAATGCGCCAAAGGCGACATGGCCAGCGCGCTCGCCGCTGCGATCGCTGGAAGCGCCCAAAGCCACCATCGCGCCCATCGCCAGCAAATAGGGCAAGGCGACAATGAATCCGGTTTCGATATTGGAATAGCCCATCGCCTTGACCATCTGCGGCTGCCACAGATTGAGACCGTACAAGGCGATGACGATGGAAAAATCCGGAATGATCAAAATCCAGATGCGCTTGTCGAGCAGCATTTGCCTGAAGCCATGCAAATCGCCGGCCGGCTCGGCGGCCAGGCGGGCGGCGACGATGCGCTTGTCCTCCGCGCTCAGCCATTTCGCCTTGTCCGGTCCATCCGGCAGCATCCACAAAGTCGCGATGCCACAGATCAAGGACGGGATGCCTTCCAAGATCAGCATCCATTGCCAGCCATGCAATCCGTGACCGTCCAGATTCAGCAGCCAGCCGGAAATCGGCGCCCCGATCACATTGGCCAGCGGCACGCCGGCCAGGAACAAGGCGATGAACCGTGCCCGGGTGGAGGACGGAAACCAGAAAGTCATGTAGAGCACCATGCCGGGATAGAGCCCGGCTTCCGCCGCGCCCAGCAGAAAGCGCAGAACCGAAAAACTGATCGGGTCCTTCACAAAGGCGGTCAGCATCGACAACAGGCCCCAAGTGACGCAGATGCGGCACATCCACAGCCGCGCCCCCACCTTCTGCAGCATCAGGTTGGACGGCACCTCGAACAGGAAATAACCCCAAAAGAAAATGCCGGCGCCGAAGCCATAGGCCTGGGGCGAAAATCCCAGGTCGCGATTCATGGTGAGGGCGGCGAAAGAAATATTCACGCGGTCCAGAAAGCTCACCACATACATCAGCGACATGAACGGGATCAGCCGCCAGGCCGCGCGGTTCAAGATGCGGTCGGAGCGGCGCCGGAGATCGTCGGAAACCATGTCGCGATCATCCGCCCTTGCGCTGGACGCTGCCGGCCAGAAGCTGCATCGAAAGGGCCGCAACCACTGGCACGCCCATGCACATCCACAGACCGGCGCGATAGCTGCCGGTGTTTTGCAGCAGCCAGCCCATCATCCCCGGCCCCACAAATCCCGACAGATTGGCCATGGAATTGATCAAGGCAAAAGCGCCCGCCGCCGCGGTGCCGCCCAAAAAGAGCGGCGGCACCGACCAGAAAGTGGCGAGGCCGGAATAGACGCCGCCCGAGGCCAGGCAAAAGCCCAGGATCACCACCCAGTCACGCCCGCCCATCGCGGCGATGGCGAAACCGGCCGCCGCCACCAGGGCGGAGAGGACGAAATGCAACGACCGCTTGCCGGTGCGGTCGCTGGAGACGCCGATGCCCCACAGGATCGCCAGCGAGGCGATATAGGGGATCATGACGATCAGCCCGGTCTGGTGAATGCTGTATCCCATGGCCTTGACCATTTGCGGCATCCAGAAGCCCAGCGCGTAGATGCCGAAGACGATGGCGAAATCCGGAACGATCAGCGCCCAGACCCGCCAATCCTTCATCATCTCGCCGAAGCCGTGCAGTTGCGGTTTTTCTTCCGCCGCCAGCCGCGCCATCACCGCTTCTTTTTCCTGCAAGGACAGGAAGGACGCCTTGCGGGGATTGTCCGGCAGGCCTCGCAGCACATACAGGCCCAGCGCCAGGGTGGGTATGCCCTCCAGCAGATACATCCATTGCCAGCCCTTCAAGCCATAGCCTTCGATGCCCAGCAGCCAGCCCGACAAAGGCGCGCCCAGGATGTTGGAGACCGGGATTCCCATGCAGAAGATGGCGAGGATGCGCGCGCGCGTGGCGGCGGGAAACCAGTAGGTGAAATAAAGCAGGATGCCGGGATAGAAGCCGGCCTCCGCAACGCCCAGCAAAAAGCGCAGGGCGAAAAACATCACCGGGCCCTGCACAAAGGCGAAGGCCATGGAGACGATCGCCCAGGTGACCATGATGCGCGACAGCCAAAGCCGGGCGCCGACTTTTTCCATGATCAGGTTGGAGGGCACCTCGAACAGCAGATAGCCGAGGAAGAAAATGCCGGTGCCCCAGCCATAGACCTCAGGGGTAAATCCCAGGTCCTGGTTCATGGTGAGCGCCGCAAAGCTCACATTCACCCGGTTGAGAAAGGCGGCGATGTACATCGCCATGACCAGCGGCACCAGCCGCCAGGCGGCGCGGCGCAGGACGGCGTCCGCCGCGACAAAGCTGTTTTCCATTGTCCCCTGACCCTTTGGCCTGAGCCTCGGCCAGCCGGTTCGCGATTACAAGCACGGGCTTGGGTGGGCCGGGGTTTTCCACACACCTTTGATATTATGGACTTTTTTTCGAATCCCAGGGCCGGCTTGCTCCCACCCCGGCTTTTCTCTATAGACCCGGCCCTCAACGGCCGCGGTCGGCCGGGACCCCTGCAGGGGTATGCGCGATGGTCGCGCGGCCCGGGCGAGCCAAAGCGAAAGACCGGACCCTTCCGGCTCTCGTTCCGCGTACCGAACTGAAAGGGAGTGCAGATGGCTCTTTACGAGCATCTCCTGATCGCGCGCCAGGATATCAGCGCGCAGCAGGTGGACGCATTGGCCACCCATCTCAAAACCATCGTCGAAGGCGAAGGCGGCCGGATCGAGAAGCAGGAATATTGGGGCCTGCGCGGTCTTGCCTACCGCATCAAGAAGAACCGCAAGGGCCATTATGTGCTCTTGAACATCAATGCCCCGGCCACCGCGGTGATCGAGCTGGAACGCCAGCTCAAGATCAACGAGGACGTGCTGCGCTACATCACCGTCAAGGTGGACCAGTTCGACATCTCCTCGAACAAGAACCGCCGCGACGACCGCGCCGAAAAGACCGAGGGCGAGACCGAGGAGACCGTGCAATGAGCTTTGGTGGAAACCGTGAAGGCCGCGAACGCGGCGGTGATCGCGAGCGCGGTGGCGACCGGGAAGGCCGCGGCGGTGCCCGCGATGATGGCGCCCGCCGCCCCTTCTTCCGCCGCAAGAAGACCTGCCCTTTCTCCGGCGATAACGCGCCCAAGATCGACTATAAGGACGTCAAGCTTTTGCAGCGTTTCATTTCCGAGCGCGGCAAGATCGTGCCGGCCCGCATCACCGCGGTCAGCAACAAGAAGCAGCGCATTTTGGCCAACGCCATCAAGCGCGCCCGCTTCATGGCGCTGCTGCCCTATGTCGTGAAGTGAGGGGGCGGCCATGCAAGTGATCCTGCTCGAGAGAGTCGAAAAGCTGGGCCAGATGGGCGACGAAGTCCGCGTCAAGGACGGCTTTGCCCGCAACTTCCTGCTGCCCAAGAAGAAAGCGTTGCGCGCCACCAAGGCCAACCGCGATTTCTTCCAGGCGCAAAAGGCGCAATTGGAAGCCCAGAATGCCGAGCGCAAGAAGGGCGCCGACGCCATTGCCTCCAAGCTGGGCGGCAAGAGCTTTGTGCTGATCCGCCAGGCCGGCGACCGCGGCCAGCTTTACGGTTCGGTATCGCCCCGCGACGTCGCCGAGGTGATGGAAAAGGCCGGCTACAAGGTCGACCGCCATCAGGTTTCGATCAGCCAGGCGATCAAGACCATCGGCCTGTTCACCATTCCCATCGTGCTGCATCCCGAAGTGAAGGTGACCGTCACCGTCAATGTCGCCCGCAGCGAGGATGAGGCCGCGGCCTTGGCGCGTGGCGAGGACGTGCTGGCCGGCAAGACCGAAGCCGAGGAAGCGCGCGCCGCCGCCGAAAGCGTCTTCGAGGAAGGCGCCGGTCCCAAGCCGGAAGAGGCCGAAGAACAGACCGAAGCATAATCTCCGCTTCAAAGACTGCATAACCCCCCGGGCCAGGACATTGGTCCGGGGGTTTTTGTTTGGGGCGCGCGGACCGTCTGCAATCCAGCGCCGATTGACCGATTCTCAAGCACGGCGATAATCTTCGAGGCGCGTTGGAGGATGAGAGATTGCCAAATCAAATGACACTCGCGACGAAGACAACCGTCGCCTTCCTGTTCGTGCTGACTTGCCTGGTCGGGACCGTGGCCGCTCAGCCCCTGCCCGACGCCAAGACCTATGCCGCCAATCCGGCCCTTCTCATCGATGCCTATCGCCATGTCGAAGTCGCCTCGGTGTCGGACGCGCTGGAACAGCTTCACGGCCGGCGTTCCTTCATGTCGCACCGGATCCATGCGATCTCCGACGGCAAGATCGCGGGATTTGCCGTGACGGTTCAAATGGACAAGGCGGAGGGCAGCGCGGCTTCCGCGGTGACGCCCATGCAGGCGGCGATCGACACGGCCGCCAAGGATTCCGTTTACGTGATGACCGTGGCGGAGGGAGACGATATTGCCGGGATCGGCGGGTTGATGGCCACCGCCATGAATGCGCGCGGCTTTTCCGGGGCGGTGATCGATGGCGGCGTGCGCGACGTGGCCTATCTGAAGAAGATCGCCTTTCCCGTCTATGCCTCGGGAATCGTACCGTCCACATCGGTCGGACACTATCGCGCGACGCAGAACGTGCCGGTGACCGCGGGCGGCGTTCGCGTCAATCCCGGCGACATTGTCGTGGCGGATGGCGATGGCGTCGTGGTGGTGCCCAAGGACATGGCGGCCGAAGTGCTGGTCAAGGCGCAGGCCTTGGACCAGACCGAACATTCCATGTATGGCTATATTGAAAAGCTTCGCTCCCTCGAGGAAGCGGTTCAGCGCTTCGGACGCCTGTAATCCGCGAGCGGATCAGGCGATCTGCACCTTGCGGGTCGCCATGGCGAATCCGAGCGCGACAATGATCGCCGCCGAAGCCGTCAGCACCAGCGCCAGGCCCAGCATGGCGTCCGCATAATCTCCCGTCCGCTGCTTGACCAGGCCAATCAAGGTCGGCCCCAGGAATCCACCGAAATTGCTGAGCATATTGACCAGCGCGATGCCGCCCGCCGCCGCGGGGCCGCTCAGGAAGGCGGATGGAAACGAGAAAAACGGTCCGAAATAAGCTAGGGTGCCCAGCACGGCGATGGTGAGCGCCAGGATCATGAGGACATTGGACGGAGCGAGGCTCGCGCCGGCAAAGCCCGCGGCCGAGACCAGGCAGGCGATGGCGATGTGCCATATGCGCTCGCCGCAGCGGTCGCTGGAACGGCCCCACAGGATCATGGCGGCCATCCCGGCGGCATAGGGCAGCGCGATGACAAAGCCCGTCTGCAGGTTGGAAAAGCCCATCGACTTGACGATCTGCGGCAACCACAACTGGCTGCCATAAAGCGCCGCGGCATTGCCGAAACCCACCAGCCCAAGCGCCAGCAGGCGCGGGTCGCGCAACGCCGGCCACAGCGCGCTTTGTCCCGACAGCCCATCCGAGGCGATGTGGCGGGCGATGATTTCCTTTTCGCCGGCCAAGAGCCAAGGCGCCGACGCCGGTCCATCCGGCAACAATTTCACCGCCACCATGGCCAACAGGCCGGCCGGAATGCCTTCGATCAGAAACAGCCATTGCCAGCCATGAAGCCCGCCCCAGCCATTCATCTCCAGGATCGCCCCGGATAGCGGCCCGCCGATGATGGAAGCCAAGGGAATGCCGGCCGCGAACATGGCCGTGAAGCGCGCGCGCCGGCGGCGCGGAAACCACAAGGTGAGATAGAACACCATGCCGGGGAAGAAGCCCGCTTCCGCCACGCCCAACAGAAACCGCACGGCATAAAAACCCGCGTCGCTTTGCACCAAGGCGGTCAATGCGGAAAGAAATCCCCATGCCGCCATGATGCAGGCGACCCCGCGCTTGGCGCCGATCCGCTGCAGCATCACGCTAGACGGCACCTGGCAAAGGGCATAGCTGAAGAAAAAAATTCCGGCGCCAAAACCGAAGACCGAAGGCGAAAAGCCCAGATCCTTGTTCATGGTGAGCGCCGCGAACCCCACATTCACCCGGTCGAGATAGTTGACGATGTAAAGCAGCAGCATGAAAGGGACCAGCCGCCAGGCGCACTTGCCGAAAACTTGATCCTCGCTCACAGGCCCCCCAAGGCGCCGTTCACCCGGCCATGCTAGTATGGCCTGTTTCCGGCTCCAAGGCGTTCGGTACGTTTGGCTCGGTTGATCTCTTCGCCGCCGGCGCCCTGGACTCCCCGCGCGCCCCGGTATTAGCTCCTCGGCGAAGATGTCGGGCTGGGGTGTTCGGCATGATGGTTCGCAACACCGGAATGCTTGCGCTGCTGTTGCTGGCGGCGCCGCTGACCATGCGCGCCCAGGCGCAGGGCGAGACACCCGGCGCCATCGCAAATCCCGGCAGCTATCAGGGCAGCATGCAGTTGCAGCGCGAAGAACAGCAGCGGGACATGCAGGTGCAGCAGCAGAACGACGCCATGCAGCGCCGGCTGGACGAGAATTACCGTTCCTATGCGCCGGGTGGCGGTGGCGGCATGGGAGGCCGGGCGCCATCGGTCAATTGGTTCGCCAAGCCGGCCTTGCCGCCGGACCGCAATCCGCTGTTGGGCCGCTGGCGGCAAACCGGCTCCAAACCGCCGCAAGTGGGCGGCGCGCTGGGGCAACTTACCAACGGCTTCCTGGCCGGCGCCATGGCCGGCGGCTGCCAGTCCATGTTCGGAAAGGGCGTGATCGCCTTTGAACCCAACGCCCTGCAATGGGTGGCGCCGGACGGGCATGAGGAAATCCTCAATCATGTCGGCTATCGCGCCAATGGCGCGGATGTGGTGATGGTGACGCGCGATCCCGGCGCGGTGCCGCAGTTGTTTTTCGGCTTTCCCAACCGCGATCATGCCGTGGTGGCGGTGTTCGGCTGCACCATGGAGCGGCTGGGCGCCCAAACCAAGACCGCTCCGTCGCCGGCGGCATCGCCTGCCACAACGCGCATGGCCAGCGCGACGCCGCCGCCACCGGCGTCCGCGCGCGGCGAGACGCGCCTCAATTTTTCCATCGGGACCGCTGCCGCTGGACGTTTTGCGCCATTTTCCGGCGTGAAAGTCTGGGTCACTCGCGAGGATCCGACCATGGCCCTGATGCGCGCCAATATCCCGGTGCGAGGCGATCTGGTCACCGAGATCGACAGCGACTGCCATGACGTCAAGGCTTGTGGGCGCGACTGGATAGCCATGACCAAAAGCGCGCTGGGCTACATCACCACCGATGCGGCCGGCCATGCGCGCACGCCGGCGATGGCGCCCGGCCGCTATTTCCTGGTCGGAGTCGCGCCCTATCAAGGCCGGCATTTGTTCTGGCACCGGCCTGTCGACATCCGCGCCGGGGCCAATGACGTGACCTTGGACCAGACCAACGCCAGCACCATCCGATAAAAGGGGCCATCGCATGAGCACACCGCAAGGCTATAATCCCATCGGCCAGCATGCGCCGGGTGTGGCGCGCCATGACGCGCCGCTGCAAGGCCATGTCAGCGGCTCGGCCTTTCCCAATATCGGCGGCGGCGACGAGACCTGGCCGCCGCCCGGCGTCAATCCCGGCGCGGCGAATTTCCCACCCTGGTTCGGCGAATGGTCCGGCCGCATCCTGTTATGGGCCACCATGTACCTGACCGTGCCTTTGCAGATTGCGCTTTATCCCATCGCCGGAGTGGTGGGCGTGGCGGCGGGCGGCCTGGTCTATCTGATGACCGGCTCGCTGGATTGGGCCTGGACCGGCGCCTTTGCCGGATTGTTGGCCACCATGCGCACCGAAATCGGCTTCGAAGACCGCATGCCCGACTATCGCGCCCGCCGGCATTATCTCAGGCTGGGCCTGTGTTTCCTGGGCATGCTCTATTTCGACATCCACGACCAGCATGACGGCGTGCTGAAGGCGTTGCTGGTGACGGCGATCTTCACCGTGGTGGTGCATTTCGTGCTGCGGGCGAAAATGGCGCGGCGGATCTGGGAAGGCTTGCAGATCATGGCCTGGCTGCGCAAGGCGCCGGATCCCGCGCTGATGGTGCAGAGCTAATCCTTCCCGCCCGGCTGCAAGAAGAGCACTTGGCCTTCCTTGCTGCGCGAAATCAGCGACAGGCGGATGCTTTTGCCGGTGTTGGGCGCGCTGGTGGCGCGATGCCAGCGCTCCTCCGGAACATTGATCACATCGCCATAATTGCCATGCACCAGACCGGCGCCTGAGATCAGCACGTCGATCCGGCCGTACACCACCACCCAGGCTTCCGCCATATTGGCGTGGAAATGACCCCAGTCGCTGGGCGGCGGCAGTTCGGAAATCGGCACATCGCGGCGCGCATTGGCGCTGGTATGGCCGTCGAACAGGAACCGTTCCCCGCTGCGGTCCGAGGCGCCATATTCGTCGATATTGAAGAAGGGCATGTTGGAAGAGTCATAGCCGCCGGTCGAGGTGATCTTGACCTTCTCATAGCGATAGCCCTTGACCGGGGTCGGCGTCTCGCTTTCCGGATAGGACGGCACTTGCCCCGCGGGCGTCACCCGGAAAAACACCGCGGGCTCATTGCCGACCGTCTCCAGGCAATAGGACAGGCGCGGCGCAACATTGAAGAACCAGCCTTTGGTCAGAATTTTCGGCTCCTGGCCGTCGATGCTGACTTTGAGCTGGCCGCTATAGATCCAAGCGAAGGCGCGGTCGTCGGCATAGAATTGGCACTTGGTTTTTTCACCGGGGGCCATCGAGACATAGTGACCGTCGAAGTCGCGGTTCAACAGCACCTGCTGGTCCCAAGTTTTTTTGCCGCCATGCGCCCTCAACAGATCGGCGATCCGCCAAAGCGGCCGGTTGGGTCCGGTATAGGGCGTGTCCGGCGACTTGCGGCCTGCCCATACAATGCGGGGCGGTCCATCCTCCCGGGCGGGCGCGGACCACCAATTGGCTTGCGGCGGCTTGGACTGGCTCGAGGCGGGCGTGGCAAGCAACACCAGCGCCAGGACCACCAAACCCGTCTTGCCGGATGTCATCGCTCCCTCCCCAGCTGGCGGGCGCCAGTTTTGCCCAGCCGTCGCCGGCCTTCCAGTGCAAAAACGCCGGTCTCTTTCAAGAATTCCTGTTTCGCGCCGCACTTTCGTGCCAGCCTTGACTGGGGCGGGAGGGCATCATGCGACAGAGACTGGTCCTGGGAGTGGCGCTTGCGTTTGTGGCCGGCATCTGCCGCGCCGGCGCGCAAGGCGCGGATGTCGACTGGACCAGCTATACGGGCGACATCACCGGCAGCCGGTTCAAGCCGCTGGATCAGATCAACGCCGCCAATTTCAGCAAGCTGGAAGTGGCCTGGCGTTTCAAAACCGACAATATCGGCAACCGGCCCGAGTACAAATTGGAAGGCACGCCGTTGGAAGCCGGCGGCGTGGTCTATGCCACCGCCGGCTCGCGCCGCGCTGTGGTGGCGCTGGATGCAGCGACCGGCGAATTGTTGTGGGTGCATGGCGAGAAAGAAGGCGCGCGGGGCGCCGCCGCGCCGCGCCAGCTTTCCGGTCGCGGCCCGGCCTATTGGAGCGACGGCAAAGAGGAGCGCATCCTCTATGTCACGCCCGGCTATCAACTGATCGCGCTGGACGCCAAGACCGGGCAACGCATCGGCACCTTCGGCAACAATGGCGCGGTGGACCTGAAGGCTGACAGCGATCAGAACATCAGGCCCAATCTCACCAGCGGCGAAATCGGCTGGCAGTCCGCGCCTACCGTGGTAGGCGACAAAATACTGGTCGGCTCGGCCTTCCGCGAAGGCTTTACGCCGACCACCGCCGACAACAACAAGGGCACGGCACGCGCTTATGACGTGCGCACGGGACGCAAGATCTGGGAATTCCACACCATCCCGCGCAAAGGCGAGTTCGGCTACGAAACCTGGCTCAACGGTTCGGCCGAGCGGACCGGCAATACCGGCGTGTGGACGGAAATGACGGCAGACCCGGAAGCGGGCTTGGCCTATTTGCCCGTGGAGTCGCCCACCAGCGATTTCTATGGCGGCACGCGGCCGGGCAACAATCTCTATGGCAACAGCCTGGTGGCGGTGGACATCAACACCGGCAAGGTGAAGTGGTTCTACCAATTCATCCATCACGAGATCTGGGATTACGACATGTCCTCGGCGCCGCTGCTGATGGACATCACGGTCGGCGGCAAACCAATCAAGGCGGTGGCCTCGCCCAGCAAGATGGGCATGCTCTATGTCTTCGACCGCATGACCGGCAAGCCGGTCTGGCCCATCGTCGAGAAGAAAGTCGCCAAGGGCGATGTGCCGGGGGAATGGTATGCGCCGACCCA
>Ga0310811_10013400_pt1 | contig 10683 bp, 10 predicted proteins | sample YCmetagenome_FD_207642 | JGI IMG/M metagenome (GOLD analysis project Ga0310811, IMG submission 207642) | Soil microbial communities from experimental microcosm in Duke University, North Carolina, United States - YC | ecosystem: Engineered > Artificial ecosystem > Soil microcosm > Unclassified ...
ACCCGGGCCATGGACGCCCCGGGTCGGCGTAAACCAGTTGCGGCGCCGCGCCCGCCGCGGGCAGGCTCCGCGCATGAGCGCCCCGCCCGCCGAAGGGGCCAGGACCGCCTGGCACGACGTCCCCCCGCAGGTCCGCCGCGAGGTCGAGCGGGCCTGCGGCGCCCCGGTGACCTGGGCGCGGACGCAGCCGGGCGGTTTCTCCCCCGGCGTGGCCGCGCGGGTCCGCTGCGCGGACGGCAGCCGCTCGTTCCTTGTCGCCGGGAGGCGGGCATCGCCCGGCGGGCGCCCCCGAACAGGGCCCGCCGGGCACTCCCGGACGGTCCCGCGCCGCTGGCCGGGGCGGACGCCCCGCCGGGCCCGCCGCGGTCTTCACTGTCTTCCGCTGTCGTCCGCCACCGCACGGCGGCCGCTGGCTAGCCGTCCGGGAAAACTCCGGCCCGCGCGTCCGGCACGCCGGGCGCTCGGCGGTAGCTCTCATCCCCGGATCCGCCTGGCCCCGGCCGTGTCACGCCTGGATGTCAGCGCACCCGCGCGCCGTCGCGGAACCGCTGGCCGTGAGCCGCCCTGGCCCGTGATGTCGGCCGGCGGGGCCGCTCAGGCAGCGCCGGCCGCCGGGACACCCGCCGGCCGGCGCTGCGGCGTGCTGTCTTTCAGCCCATCTTCGCGAGCAGCTGCTCTGCCAGTGACTTCTCGGCGGTGAGGCTGGACTCGGACACCACCATGACCTCGGCCGTGCCCTTGCGGGCGGCGAGCGTGTTGGCGGACGGCACCCCGCTCCCCACCGACAGGCTGGCGGAGAACGCCTGGTCGCCGAGGCCCGGGTAGGGCTGCGTCGGCTCGGTCTTGTCCATGGCCTGCTGCTGGATGGTCATCTTGTCCGACGAGGCGCCGCTGATCAGGTTGACCGTCACGGTGCCCGACGGCCCGGTGTACAGGCAGGTGGTGCCCGTGGGGACGGTCGTCTGCACGGGGTCGCCCAGGCCGGTGACGCCCAGGGCCGGGCCGACCACGGACGCCGGCGCGAGACTGCAGCTCAGGTCCGTCGTGCCGCCCGCCGTGCCGGCGGTGCCTGACATCGCCCCGTCCGCCGGCGAAGACGAGGACGAGGCGCTCGAGCACCCCGCGAGGAAAGCGGCAGCCGCAGCGCCGAGGAGAATCGATCGGGTTGTTCGCATGGGAACTGAGGCTATGACAATGGCCATGCGAATTCCCCTTAATTCTACGAAAGCGGATCTAAGCAGCTAAAGCGCTTTATCGATAATCATTAGCAGGCCGCGAGCCAGTGCGGCGCAGGTGGCGGCCGTAATGTGAATGCGGCGTATTTCCGCAGGCCGAGGCCGGGTCTTCAGAAGCATCACCGCCCCCCGATTTAACGGCAATTCCGGTGCGGTCTCGTCCCGCCGGAACCCGGCGCTTCACCGGACGGGCTCAGCAGCGCCCCAGCTCCGCCAGGACGGCGGCCAGGCGGGCGTAGTCGTCGGGGGTGTTGTACGGGGCCGCCGCGATCCGCAGGTAGCCCGTCCCGCCGAAGAAGACCGGGGCGACCTCGACCTGCCGCCGGGACAGCGCCTCGTACAGGGCGCTGGCCTGCTCGACGCTGGTGACGGCGCCGGCGGGCAGCGGCACGAGGCGCATGGCGGGAGCGGGCACGGGCGGGAGGCCCTCGAGGGTGACGCCGAGCGCCGCGGCGACCGTCCGCTGCCCTTCGGCCACCAGGGCGGACAGCCGCGCCACGGAGTCCCAGCCGCCGAGGGCCGCCCAGTACGCCAGGCCGTCGCCTGCCGCGAGCCACCCGGCGTAGTCCCAGGTGCCCGGGTAGTCGAACGACGCGGCGTACCCGTCGCCCAGCTGCCAGCTGAGCACCCCGGGGGTGACGTCGGCGCCCGGCCGGCTCCACAGGATCGCGCTGCCGCGCGGGGCGTACGCCCACTTGTGCAGGTTGCCGATCCAGTGGTCGGCGCCGAGCGCGGCGATGTCGTCGTTGAGGTGGCCGGGGGCGTGGGCGGCGTCGGCCAGCACCAGCGCGCCGGGGGCGGCGGCGCGGACGGCGGCGGCCACGGCGGGGACCGGGAGCACGGTGGCGGTGGGCGAGGTGATCCGGTCGACCACGGCCAGCCGGGTGCGGGGCGTGCAGGCGCTGGCGTAGGCGGCGGTGACCGCCTGGCCGGTGGCGCCGACCGGGTAGTCCGCGATGACGAGGCGGGCGCCGGCCCGGTCGGCGTGGTGCCGCAGCGCCATGACGACCGCCCCGTACCCGTGCGTGCTGGTGACCAGCTCGTCGCCGGGGCGCAGGCCGAGGGAGCCGAGCACGGCGGACACGCCCTCGGAGACGTTGCGCACCCAGGCGGCCCGGCCGGGGTCGACGCCGAGGAACGCGGCCGCCTGCTGCCGGGCGGCGGCGATGAGGCCGGGCACCTCGACCCGGTTGAACCGGTGCGGGTTGCGCTCGGCGCGCTCGCGCCACGCGGCGGCGGCCCCGCGCACGGCGGCCGGGGCGACGCCGAACGCGCCGTGGTTGAGGTGCGCGACGGCGGGGTCGAGGCCGAACGCCTCGGTGAGGGCGTGATCCACGGGTTCTTATTGTGTCAGTTCGCCGCGGGGCGGCTGGCCCTCGATTGGCCCTGGCTACGCCTTCGCCTCGGCCGCGGCCGCCCCGGCGCCGGCGTACGCGGCGAGGTGCTGGCCGGTGAGGGTGGAACGGGCTGCGGCGAGGGCGGCGGGGGTGCCCTCGAACACGACCTGGCCGCCGTCGTGGCCGGCGCCGGGGCCGAGGTCGATGATCCAGTCGGCGTGCGCCATGACCGCCTGGTGGTGCTCGATGACGATGACGGACTTGCCGGAGTCGACGAGCCGGTCAAGCAGCGACAGGAGCTGCTGCACGTCGGCGAGGTGGAGCCCGGCGGTCGGCTCGTCCAGCACGTACACGCCGCCTTTCTCCCCGAGGTGGACGGCGAGCTTGAGGCGCTGCCGCTCCCCGCCGGACAAGGTGGTGAGCGGCTGGCCGATCGTCAGGTAGCCGAGCCCGGTGTCGGCGAGGCGGCCGAGGATCCTGCGCGCCGCCGGGTTCTCCGCCTCCCCGCCGCCGAAGAACTCCGCGGCCTCGTCGACCGGCATGGCGAGCACCTCGCTGATGTCCCGTCCGCCGAGCTTGTACTCCAGCACCTGCGCGCCGTACCGCTTCCCCTCGCACTCCTCGCAGGTGACCGCGGCGCCGGCCATCATGGCCAGGTCGGTGTAGATGATGCCCGCGCCGTTGCAGGCGGGGCAGGCGCCCTCGGAGTTGGCGCTGAACAGGGCCGGCTTCACGCCGTTGGCCTTGGCGAACGCGGCGCGGACCGGGTCGAGCAGGCCCGTGTAGGTGGCGGGGTTGCTGCGCCGCGACCCGCGGATGGGGGCCTGGTCGACCGTCACGACCCCTTCCCGGGGCGACACGGAGCCGCGGATCAGGGAGCTCTTGCCGGACCCGGCGACCCCGGTGACGACGGTCAGCACCCCGAGGGGGATGTCGACGTCGACGCCGCGCAGGTTGTGGGCGGTGGCGCCGCGTACCTGCAGGGCGCCGGACGGGGTGCGCGCCGCGGGCTTCAGGCTGGCCCGGTCGTCCAGGTGGCGGCCGGTGAGGGTGCCGCTGCCCCGCAGCCCCGCGACGGTGCCCTCGAAGCAGACGGTGCCGCCGGCCGCGCCGGCGCCGGGGCCGAGGTCGACGACGTGGTCGGCGACCGCGATCGTCTCCGGCTCGTGCTCGACGACCAGGACGGTGTTGCCCTTCTCGCGCAGCCGCAGCAGCAGGTCGTTCATCTGGGTGATGTCGTGCGGGTGCAGGCCGGCGGTGGGCTCGTCGAAGACGTAGGTGACGTCGGTGAGCGAGGAGCCGAGCTGGCGGATCATCTTCACCCGCTGCGCCTCGCCGCCTGACAGCGTGCCCGACGCCCGGTCCAGCGACAGGTAGCCGAGCCCGGTCTGGCTGAACGCCTCCAGGAGCTGGCGCAGCGCCGCGAGCAGCGGCGCGACTGACGGGTCGGTGATCGCGGCGGTCCACCCGGCCAGGTCGCTGACCTGCATCGCGCAGGCGTCGGCGATGCTGACCCCGTTGATCTTGCACTCCCTGGCGTGCTCGGCGAGCCGGGTGCCGCCGCAGTCGGGGCAGGCGGTGAAGGTGACCGCGCGGTCGGCGAACGCCCGGATGTGCGGCTGCATCGACTCGGGGTCCTTGGACAGCATCGACCTGGTGATCCGGGGGATGAGGCCCTCGTAGGTCATGTTGATGCCGGCGATCTTCATCCGGACCGGCTCGTGGTGCAGGAAGTCGTGCATTTCGGCCTTGGTGAACTTCCCGACCGGCTTGTCCGGGGGGAAGAAGCCCGACTCGGCGTACAGGCGGGAGTTCCAGCCGCCCCCGGTGTAGCCGGGGACGGTGATCGCGCCCTCGCTGATCGACTTGCCCGCGTCGAACAGCTGGGTGAGGTCGATGTCGGAGACGGTGCCCCGGCCCTCGCAGCGCGGGCACATGCCGCCGGTGATGCTGAAGCTGCGCCGCTCCTTCACGGTCTTCCCGCCCCGCTCCAGCGTGACCGCCCCGGCCCCGCTGATGGACGGGACGTTGAAGGAGAACGCCTTGGGCGAGCCGACGTGCGGCTGCCCGAGCCGGCTGAACAGGATGCGGAGCATCGCGTTGGCGTCGGTGGCGGTGCCGACGGTGGAGCGCGGGTCGCTGCCCATCCGCTCCTGGTCCACGATGATCGCGGTCGTCAGGCCTTCCAGGACGTCGACGTCGGGCCGGGCCAGCGACGGCATGAACCCCTGGACGAAGGCGCTGTAGGTCTCGTTGATCAGCCGCTGCGACTCCGCCGCGATCGTGCCGAACACCAGCGAGCTCTTCCCTGACCCGGACACCCCGGTGAACACGGTCAGCCGCCGCTTGGGGATCTCAACGCTGACGTCCTTGAGGTTGTGCTCCCGCGCCCCGGTGACCCGGATCACCTCGTGGCTGTCTGCCGCGCTCATCGCGCCTCCCCGCCTTCCGGTCGCGGCCGCCGCGCAGGCAGCCGGTACTCAACGTCGTTGCTCCCCGCCGCGGCGGGCGCCGGCGGCGGTGCCCCTGCCGCTTCCCGGCCTGGACGCCGGCGGGCCCGCCGCGCGGCGGCCATGGCCAGGCTAGCGGCTGCGCGGCCACCCGTGCTTCTCCGTTCCTGCTCTCCGCGCCGGGACCACGTCCCTGGCGGGGTGCGCGGCGGCGGGCTAGGCCTCGCCGGCGCCGGGGTGCAGCCGGCGGATCTCGGCCGTGGCCAGGTGCGGCAGCCCGCGGTGCCGGGCGGGGTCCACGCCGGCGAAGCCGGCCTGCAGGATCTGCAGCGTGTCCCCGTGCGATACCAGGAGGACCTCCCGCCCGGCGTAGCGGGCCTCGAGGGCGGCGACGAGCGCGGCGGCCCGCGCGAGCACGGCGGCGGCCGGCTCGATGCCGCTGGCCTGCCCCGTGCCGGCCTCGTCGGCGGCCCAGACCCGCTGGTAGTTCGCCACCGGCGTGCCTTCCCAGTCGCCGAAGCACCGCTCGCGCAGTTCCCCGGCGACGAGCACCTCGCCCGCCCCGAGGCACGCGCGGACGAGTTCCGCGGTCTGCCGGGCCCGGGCGAAGTCGGAGGAGCAGATCACCGTGTCCGCCGGCAGGCCGCTGGCCCGCGCCGCCGCGAGCGCCTGCTCCCGTCCCGCGGCGGTCAGCCCGTAGTCCCCGGCCTGGTCGGTTTCGATGCGGCTGACGATGATCCCGGCCGCGTTCGCCTTGCTCTGCCCGTGCCGCATCACGCTGTAGCGGTTCACCAGCCCGGACAGGGAAGGCAGGTGCCCGGCGCCGCTCACCGGCCCCACAGCACCCGGTGCCACCAGCGGCTGTCCAGCAGCACCCGCCAGGTGAAGTCCCGGGGCCGCGCCCCGTTCCAGCCGTGGATGCACTGCCCCTCCCCGGTCATGCAGTCGCCGGGGCAGCCGTCGCCCAGGCAGTGCAGGCAGTGCCGCCGCCCGCCCGGGGGCCGCCCCTCCGGGGTCACTCCGGGTCCCCGGTGTCCAGGCCCGCGAGCAGCTCGAACGCCCGGCTGAACGCCTCCGGCGTGACCACCTCCGGCGCGATGCACCGGTACACCTGCAGGCCGATGAGCAGCGCGTGCCCGATCGCCCACGCCTGGACCTGGCTGGTCCCCGGCAGCGGCGCGCCGGGGTCGGCGGCGGCCAGCTCCGCGAGCCGGCCCTGCAGGTCGGCGCTGTAGCGGGCCAGCGCCGCGGGGCTGCGCAGCAGCGCCGCGATGAACTCCAGCTCAACCGCCAGGGACGCCTTGTCGGTGAACGCCTCGTCGACGGCCATCGCGCCGCTGAAGTCCGCCAGCCGCTCGCGCAGCGGCCGGGACGGGTCGTTCAGGGCGCTCGCCCAGGCGGGCAGCGGCGCGGCCTCGATCGCCGACAGCAGCAGGTCCTCCTTGCTGGAGAAGTGCCCGTAGATCGCCCCCTTGGTCACCTGCGCCGCCTCGGCGACCTGCTCCAGCGACGTCGCCGCGTAGCCGCGCTCCCTGAACAGCCGCTGCGCCTCGGCGAGGAGCCGCTCGCGGGTGAGCGCCTTGGCGTCCTGCCTCGTCATCCTGGTCACCCGCCCATGCTGCCACACCCCGCCGCACCGTTGATATACCGCCGGTTTCCGGATACCGTCGGTACATCAGGTGGCGGCCGGGGACGGGCCGGCCGCGCTGAACGGGGAGGGCGGGCACATGAGCCTCGCGGAAACGGTGATAGGCCGGGTCGTCGAGCCGGCGGTGATCGGCTGGCACGCCTGGCGCGGCGACCCGGTCGCCCGGTGGATGCGCCCGGAGGGAAAGGCCGACCCCTATCCCCTGTACGCGGCGGTCCGCGAACGCGGCCTGGTCCGCAGCAAGCTGGGGCCCTGGGTGACGGCCAGCCACGCGGGGGTCTCGGCGGTGCTGCGGGACCGCAGGTTCAGTTCCAGCCCGCTCCACCAGCCCGGCTACCAGCCGCCGCGGCAGGACCCCCACCCGGACCTGCTCACCCTCGACCCGCCCGACCACACCCGCATCCGCCGGCTCGTGTCCGGCGCGTTCACCCCCAAGGCGGCCGCCGCCCTCGAGCCGTGGGTGCGCGCGGAGGCTGGGCGGCTGCTGGACGCGGCCGGGACCGGTGCGTTCGACCTCATCGACGCACTCGCGTTCCCGCTGCCCATAGCGGTCATCTGCCACCTGCTCGGCGTCCCGGCGGAAGACCAGGCGAAGTTCCGCGTCTGGGGCCACGAGGCCGCCGCCACCCTGGAGCCGCAGACCGCCCGGGCCGCCAGGAACGAGTCCTTCGCGGCGCAGCTCTCCCTGACCGCCTACCTGAGCGACCTCGTGGAAAAGCGCCGCGCCGACCCGGACGGCAGCCTGCTGTCCGCCCTCATCGCCGCCGAGGAAGACGGCGACCGGCTCACCCAGGGCGAGCTTGTCGCCACCGCGGTACTCGTCCTCGTCGCCGGGTTCGAGACCACCGTGAACCTCATCGGCAACGGCACCGTCGCGCTGCTGTCCGAGCCGGGCACCGTCCAGTGGCGCGCGCTCGCGGCCGACCCGGCGCTGGCCGCCGGCGCGGTCGAGGAGCTCCTCCGCTACGACAGCCCGGTCCAGCTGACCTCACGGATCGCGACCGAGGACACGCAGGTCGACGGCACGCTGATCGCGAAAGGCACCCCGGTCCTCACCATGCTCGGCGGCGCCAACAGAGACCCCGCCGTGTTCACCGACCCGGACCGGCTCGACATCACCCGGCCCGACGCCGCCAGGCACCTGTCGTTCTCCCTCGGCATCCACCACTGCCTCGGCGCGGCCCTCGCCCGCCTCGAAGGCCGCATCGCCCTGGAGGAACTCACCCGCCGCCACCCGGGCCTCCAGCTGGCCGCCCCGCCCGTGCGCCGGCCGCTGCTGGTGCTGCGCGGCTACGAGTCCGTCCCCGTCCGCGCCGCCGCGGCCCGCGCAGCGGCATAAGGACCGGGCAGCCCGGGTTACCGCCGGGCACGGCCGCAGGACCAATCCGGGACAGCCATGGGAAGCGCCGGGCTGGGCAGTCAGGTAGGAGGTATTCGAACCGTGGGCCTGGAGTGCCGCCACCCGGGCTCCGCCCGCCAGCTTCCGCCCCGTACCGCCTCCGTGTGCGAAGACCCGGGTTCTCCGTCGACGGCCGTCCGCCCGCACTCGCCAGGCGATGACCCTGCAAGCGCGCAGTACCCGGCCACGGCGGGCCGCGGACGGCTCAACGTCATCGGCCCGCTGCCAGGCGCCCGCGCCTTGGCCGTCACAGCAGGGCGCGGAACTCCGCGTTGAGCCGGGCCGCGGCGTCCCGCAGCGCGGCGGTCCCCGGCCCGGCGGCCAGCAGCGACCGGGAAGCGGACGGCATCACCCGGTCCGGGCAGGCCGCGAACACGGCGGCGACGTCAGCCGGGGTGGCGCCCTGCGCGCCGACGCCCGGGGCCAGCATGAGCCCGTTCACCGCCGCCAGGTCAAGCGGCGGCAGGCGTGGGTCGGGGCCGACCACCGCCCCGACGGGGCCGAGGCGGCCAGGCGCGAGCCGCGCGTTGAGCGCGCCGATGTCCGCCAGGAGCCGCTGCTCCACGGTCAGCCCGTCCGTTCCCGCCGCCGACTGGACCTCCCGGCCCTCAGGGTTGGAGGAACGGACCACGATCAGCACGGCCGCGCCCGACTCCGCCGCCCGGCTGGTGAAGTCACCCGCCGCGGCCAGCCCCAGGTAGGGGTGGACCGTCACCGCGTCGGCCTGGACGGGCGCGCCGTCGCCCAGGTACGCCTGCGCGTACGCGGCGTTCGTCGAGCCCACGTCGCCGCGCTTGACGTCCAGGATCACCAGCAGCCCCTGCGCCCTGGCCGTCTCCGTCAGCCGGGTCAGCGCGCGGACACCCCGCCAGCCGTGCCGCTCGTAGAACGCGGACTGCGGCTTGACCAGCCCGACCGTCCCGTCCGCCGCGGCCAGCACGATATCGGTGAACCGCTCAAGCCCGTCAGCGTCATCGGGCAGGCCCCAGCCCGACAGGACCTGCGCGTGCGGGTCCGCACCGAGCACCAGGGGCCCGTAACGGGCACGGGCGGCCGCGAACCGCTCCGCGAAGGAATCTGCCATGCCGCCAGTCTCCCAGCGCGCCGGTTGACCGGCACGACGGGGCCGGCAAGAGTCGGGGAGTGGACGCCGACGCCATCGCCCAGATCGACACGGTCCCGCTGCGCATCCCGTTCCGGGCCGGCGCGGGAGAGGCGGGCAGGCCGCCGGTGGACTCGCTGCTCGTCAAGGTCACCACCGCCGCCGGGTACGTGGGCTGGGGCGAGGCGTTCGGGTTCGAGGCCACCCCGGCGGCCCGCCGGGCCGTCCACGACCTGATCGCGCCGCTGTGCACGGGGCGCGACCCCGCGCTCATCGGGCCGCTCATGCGCGAGATCCAGCAGAAGCTGCAGGTGTTCGGCCGGGCAGGCACCGTGATCCACGCGCTGTCCGCCGTGGACACCGCCCTGTGGGACATCAAGGGGAAGACCGCGGGCCTGCCGCTGTCCCACCTCCTCGGCGGGGGACCTGGCAGCCTGCCCTGCTACGCCAGCCTCGACCCCTACGCGGAGGCCCAGGCGGTCCGCGCCGCGGTCCGCCGCGCCCTGGACGCCGGGTTCCGCGACGTCAAGCTCCACGAGCGGGACCCAGCCGTGGTCCGCGCCGCCCGCGAGGAAGCCGGCCCCGGCATCGGCCTGATGCTGGACGTGAACTGCCCCTGGACCTACCCCCAGGCCCTGGAGGCCGCCGGGCGGCTGCGCGGCCTGCGGCTGCGGTGGCTGGAAGAGCCGCTGTGGCCGCCGGAGGACTACGCGGGCCTCGCCCGGCTCCGCGCCGCCTGCGGCATCCCCCTCGCCGCCGGGGAGAACGCCGGAACGCTCCTGGACCTAGGCCGGCTCATGGACGCGGTCGACTACATCCAGCCGAGCCCGGCGAAGATGGGCGGCGTCACCGAACTCCAGGGCGTCTTCCACGCCGCGGCCGCCCGCGGCGCCACCGTCATGCCGCACACCTTCTACCACGGCCCCGGCCTGCTCGCCGCCGTCCACGTGACCGCCGCCCTCGGGCCGCCCGGCGCCCTCATCGAATGGCGCCACTCCGACCTCGAGGCGTTCCCGTACGGGCCGGCGCTGCTCCCGGCCGGCGGCCGGATCCAGGTGCCGCAGGGACCAGGACTAGGCATCGACCCGGATCCGCAGGTGCTCCGGGACTTCGCTCAGCGGTTAATCACACCTGTGTAATTCTCTGTGGACAACCCGTGACACCCGCGGCTCTTACTGCCTGTTGGCCGTGCCCGAGTTCGCGACGATCGCCGCCACCGGCGGGACAACCAGCGCCACCGCGGACATCACCACCGCCGCCGTGACCGAGAACCGCCAGATCAGCGTCCACGCGAGCAGGATCAGCACCAGGCACGTCCCCATCATGGCGAAATAGGCCCGTTTCCGCGTGCTCAGCCGCAGCGGCCGCCCCGGGCGGTTCGGCGGCCCGCCGTCGTCCGGCATTGCCATGGCATCAGCCTCCCTCCCGGCCAGCATTCCCTGAGGGCCGCAGGCGAACAGTCACGCCCGGCTGGCTCGCGCCAGATAAGCCCGTACCGCCAGTGCACCACAC
>Ga0310811_10013401_pt1 | contig 10683 bp, 7 predicted proteins | sample YCmetagenome_FD_207642 | JGI IMG/M metagenome (GOLD analysis project Ga0310811, IMG submission 207642) | Soil microbial communities from experimental microcosm in Duke University, North Carolina, United States - YC | ecosystem: Engineered > Artificial ecosystem > Soil microcosm > Unclassified ...
TAGGCCTGGTAAATGTTTTGTTTGAGCGTGAGATTATCCTGGTCGCGTTGCAATTCCTGGTTGCGCAGGTTGAGCTTTGACTTGTCGTACGCCGTGCGCAACGTGCGGTTGTTGAGGATGGGGACGTTGACGTTGAGGCCCACGAACTGGTTGAAGGTAGTGTTCAGCTGTTTGAAATAGCCGATGTTCTGAAGGGGATAATTGATAAAGTCCTGATAGAAGGTGGCACTGCTTCCGGTTTGGTGGAGGGTAGGCAGGTTCACAGTGCCCACCTGTGGGGCCTTTGAAAGGTCGGGCTGCTGGAAGGTGCTGATCCAGCTGGCGCCCAGCTGCCCGACGATCGAAAACGTCGGATACATGGCCCCTTTGTTGGCATCGACGGTCTTGCGCAGGGAGGCGATGTTAAGGGCATCCATTTTTTGCAGGGGTTGATTGACCAGCGCCAGGGAATAAACCGACTCGGGCTGGAGATCGGCGATATTTTCGACAGGGATGTCTTCTACCGGCGGCGTATAGATATCAAAAGGGGAAGCGGCGTCGAGGTCCATATAGGCTTTCAGCTGCAGGATGTTCTGGGTAACCGTCCCGTTGGCGCTGATATAGGTCGCGCTGTCCTGGGCGACCTGGGATTCCAGCTCGGCGGCATTCAATTCGGGCAAGGCGCCGGCACGTACTTGTTTTCGGGTGACCTCGAGCTGATTTTGGGAAAGCTGCAGCTTCGCCTTTGCGATGGCCGTCTGTTGGATGGCCAGCAGGGCCTGGAGATAGGCATTGGCGACATTGAGCGAGATATCGTTCTTTGTTTTTTCCGTATTGGCGAGCGACGCCTGCCAGGCCAGGCGATTGGCAACGATGGTATTACGAATGCTGAAGAAATTGAAGGCGGTGACGCTGGATTGGGCCTGGTAGTTATTGAGCGTATAGGTTTGCGTGCTTAGCGCATAGGTGTTCGGGTTCTGGGTGTTCCCCGACTTGAGACCCAGCTGGGTTCCCAATCCGAGAGTTGGCACCTGGTTCCACTGGCTTTGCTCGAGGGTGAGCTTGGCCAGCCGCGCCTGGACATCCGCCTGCTTTACGGAGATATTATTGGTGACCGCGTAGTCTACACACCGCCGCAGGTCCCATTTATCCTGGGCAAGGCCGGCAAGGGGCGGGTAGAAGGCGGACAGGGTTAAGGTTAGCAGCAGTAGTTTTTTCATGCTCATAGCCCCAAATTTAGGGGAATTTTCGTGTCGGCATTTGCCGCTTGTCACCACGCCGTCAGGAAAGCCTGCTCGAGGTCGCGAATCAGGTAGTCCGCGTCTTCCAGCCCGGTATAGAGTCGGAGCATGCGGTGCTCCCTGACCGAGGCGTCAAACTCCGAGTCCTTCAGGGACGCGCATTTCGGCATGATCAGGGATTCGTGGCCGCCCCAGCTTACGGCCATCATAATATGTTTCAGGGACTCGCAAAATGTTACGATCTCACTTCTTTCCCGGGCATGGACATACAGGCTGAGCAGTCCACAGGCGCCCTGCATCTGTTGCCGGGCGAGCTCATATTGGGGGAAGGACTCGTCGAAGGGGAAGAGGATGGCCTCTACCCGGGGGTGCGCTTTTAGCCAGGCTGCCACTTTCCGGGTCGTCCGGGAGATCTGTTCGAGCCGGGCAGGGAGGGTTCGCAGGCCCCGGAGAAGCAGCCAGGCGTTGAAGGGCATGACGCCGCTGCCGGTGTTGAGGAATTCGCTTCGGAAGATCTTCCCGATCATATCCGCGGAGCCGGAGAGGACCCCGCCGACGGTATCACTGTGACCGCCGATATATTTTGTAGCGGTCTGCATGGCCAGGTCGATGCCCATGGCGATGGGGCGCTGGTAGAGCGGGGTGCAATAGCTGTTATCGATCATCGTTACGATCCCTTCGCTTCGGGCCAGTTCGGCCACCGCTTTGAGGTCCTGCAACTTGTAGTCCCAGGAATTGGGGGATTCGAGATAGATCAGGGCAGTATTGGGGAGAATGGCCCTTTCGAAGTTCTCGATCTGCGTTCCATCGATATAGGTAGTCGTCACGCCGAACCGGGGGAGAATGACATCGAACATCCGCTGAGCCCAGGTGTAGGGTTTGTCCACGGACACGATATGGTCACCCGCTTTTACATTGGCGAGGACGCCGGAGAAGATGGCCGAGGCACCGCTGTTGAAGACGAGGGTTTCTTCGGCGCCGTCGAGGGCGGCCAGCTTTTTTCGGAGGATGTCTACGGTGGGGTTGATGCCGCGGGTGTACAGGTAGCCGCTGTGCTCATCCTCGAAGAGCGCCCGCAGCTCGTCGACGGTATCGACCTTGAAATTGCTGGTCTGGATGATCGGCGGGGCGACGGCATTGAAGTAATGCTCTCTCTCTTCGCCTAGTTCGTTGATGATGTACGAGATGTCCATTTTAAAATGAAATATAAAACAAAAAAGCAGAGGAAGATGATGAGACAATATACGGCCGCCAGCGGATCGTTGATCGCGATGCTGACCGTCACGCAGCTGTAGGCCAGCATAAACAAGGCGGGCATCCACGGGTAGCCCTTCATCCGGTAGATATCCCGGTCTTCGCCCATCCGCCGCCGTCGCAGGATAAAGATAGTCCCCGAAGAAAAGACGAAGGCGATGCTATCGAGAAAGATGGTGTAGTTGATCATTTTCTCCACGGCCGTGGTGAAGACCAGGCTGAGGATGATCGTCGCCGAAAAAGCGGTCAGACTCCAGATGATGACCCCGTGCTTTGGCGTCGTCTTGCGGAAAACGGCGGGGAGGATCCCCTCGGTGCTCATGGCGTACATCACCCGGGGATTGCTCATCACACTCACGTTGACATAGGCGAGGACCGAGAGGAACATGAGACAACGGAGGATCGTATCGCCGACGGGACCGAACAGGTGCCACATCAGTTGGGCGGCAATGGAATCGGCTCCCCGGAGGTTGTCAAAACCGATCACCTTTACATAGACGAAATTGAGAGCAAGATAAACGGTAATAATGATGAAGATGCCGATGCCGATACCGCGGGGGATCGTCCGGCCGGGCCGTTGCACCTCGCCGCCGAAATTGATGGTCTGTTGATAGCCGCCATAGCTAAAGGATACGGCAACGAGGGCATAGCCAAGCAATTTGAAGAATCCTATCGAGGCATCGGGGGCGGCCGCCATTTTTGCCGGGGCCGGTATCGGATGCGATCCGAAGACGGATGCCAACAGCGTCAGGATGAGCAGGAGCTTGATCATCGTCAGCACATTCTGTACCCGGCTGCTCATCTTGAGACCCAGCAAGTTCACGATATAGAAGACGACTACCGCGGCAGCGGTCACGCCGCCACGGAACAGCGGCGGCACTACACCGGTATAAAAGAAATGCCCGATGTATTCCGCGCCCACGACGCCCACCGCAGCGATGGAACCTGCATTGGAAACCAGCTCGATACAATTGATGGAAAAGGCAAGAGAAGGGTGATAGCCCAGCGAGAAGATCTTGTAATACCCGCCGGTGACCGGGTAACGGGAACCGATCTCCGCGTAGGTTAGCGCGCCAAAAAGTGCGACGACCCCGCCGATCCCCCAGGCCAGGAAGAACACCGCCGGCGTACCGGCCCTTTCCGCAGCGACTGCGGGGGTACGGAAGATGCCCATGCCGATGACCAGGCTTACGACGATCATACTGAGATCGAAGAGATTCAGCTGCTTTTTACTCATAAACCATTTGAAGATAACCTAAATTTGTTTCGCCGGCCGGCTTTTGAGGCAAAAAATAAGGTGGATGAAAAAAAACTACGCCCTGCTGCTTATCCTTTCCTGTCGCTGTTTATGCTTGTCAGCGCAGGATGTCCGTCCGTCTGGATTCCTGACCGATTCGTCCGACACCCGCCCGCTGGCGGAGGTTATGGTGAAGGCCTATGAACAGAACCGGAAGCTGACCGAGGTGGGCGCGCCGGTGAATATCATCAATAAGTCCAGCCTCAACCGGTTTGGGAATACGAACATCCTGCCCGCGCTGAACATGGCCCCGGGCGTAAGGATGGAAGAACGGTCGCCGGGCAGCTATCGGCTCAATATCCGGGGTAGCAGTCTTCGTTCTCCGTTTGGCGTCCGCGATGTCAAGATCTATTGGAACGAGATCCCGCTCACCGATCCCGGCGGCAACACCTATCTCAATCAACTGGGTTTTTACAATATCCAATCCCTGGAGATCATCAAGGGTACGGCCGGCAGTCTCTATGGCGCGGGGATCGGCGGGGCGGTGCTGATCAGCGGTATGCCCGCGGTGTGGGAAAAGGGCGTCAGCGCGGATTATACGGCAGGCGACTATGGCTATGACTTCAAGCATCTTTCGACCAACAGCTTCAACGTGGATGTCCGGGCGGGGGATGCCGATCACCGGAATCATATTGCCTACTCGCATCAGACCAGCGACGGCTATCGCCAACAGACCCAAATGCGGCGGGATATCGCTACCTGGGAGACCCTGATCAAGTCCAGCGAGAAACAAACCATTCATGCCTACCTGCTTTATGGTGATCTGTATTACCAGACACCAGGCGGGCTCAATAAAGCGGAATACGATTCAAATGCGAGGATGGCCAGGCCGGCCTCCGGTACCTCACCCAGTGCGATCCAGGCGAAGGCGGCGATTGATCAGAAGAATTTCACCGCAGGGTTCAGCAATGAGTATCGTTTCAATATGCACTGGCAGAACACCAGCTCGGTCTATGGCGCCTATACCGATTTCACAAATCCCGGCATCCGGGTCTATGAATACCGGCAGGAACCGCACTTCGGCGGGAGGACGGCCTTCCAGTACAAGACCCGGCTGGGATTCGGCAGCCTGCAGGTGAACTTCGGCGCGGAGGCACAAAAGGGATTTTTTGAAACCCGCGACTATGCGAATAAGCTGGGCGTACAGGGTGTACTGCAAACCGATGACAAGCTCAACAATTGGACGTGGTTCACTTTTGGGCAAGTGGATCTCCGGATGCAAAACGGGTGGACGGTTACGGCAGGAGGCAGCTTTAATAAATCGGCGGTAGATATCACGCGGGTCTCGGTTTTGCCGCCGACGAAGGTCCCCGTACGATTCAACAACAAATTTGCGCCGCGTATTGCGCTACTGAAACGGATCACCCCGGATATTTCCGCGTATGTAAGCGCCTCGCGCGGCTTCTCTACGCCAACGGTGTCCGAAATAGAAAAAAGCAACGGCATTGTCGGTCCCCCGTTGCAGCCCGAGGATGGCGTGGACTACGAGATCGGCGCCCGGGGCAGCCTTCTCCACGGCCGGCTGTTCTTCGATGTCGACGCCTTTTTCTTCCATATCCGCAATGCGATCGTGCAGCGGATCGACTCGGCCGGCGTGGCCTATTCCGTCAATGCGGGCAGCACCGATCAGCACGGGCTGGAAACGTTTGTGTCCTACCGGATCATCGATCAGCCGCAGGCTTTCGTAAGCGATATGCGCATCTTTGTCAGCGATACCTGGCATGATTTCCACTACAACAGCTTTATCCAGGACACTTCCAATTTCGGCGGGCGTCGGCTGCCCAGCGTGCCGCCGCAGCTGCTGGTAACGGGGTTTGACATCGCGCAACGGGATGGGTTCTATTTGAACATGACCTATACGTATTCCGATAAGGTGTTCTTAAATGATGCGAACACCGCCTACGCCGGATCATATGATCTGCTTGCGGGGAGGTTGGGTTATCGACGCATGGGAAAGAAGCTGCGATTCGACATCTATATGTCCGTCGATAATGCCGGCAATGTGAAGTATAGCCTGGGGAACGATTTCAATGCGGCCGCCGGCCGGTATTACAATGTCGCTCCGGGGAGGAATTATTTTGCGGGCGCCTCCGTCAATTATGCGTTATAGAAAAGGTGTTTAAGCTGCTCGCGCCGGGCGGGGGGAATAAAGTAATTGTTTTGCGAGATGACGTTCCCTTCGGCATAGGCGTCTACCGGATGCCATTTGCCGGCCTCGAGGGTAAACAGCCGGTAGCCCATCGGCTGGAGCAATTCGAGTAGCCGGATACGTTCGGCCCGGTCGAAGAATTCGTTGAGCAGGATCGGCTGATGGGTGCGGATGGTCCCGATCATCGACGACATGACCCTGAACTCCAGGCCTTCGACATCGCATTTTACAAAATCCACTCTTTTGACGTCTTTGAATAGCTGGTCGCCCTGCCAGTTCCTTACTTTTTCGGATTCGACATATTGCAATTGCGGGCTGGAATCCATCACGCGGGCATACGCGAATTTCTTGTTCTGGCCCACCTCGGGGATGCCCATCTCAACATATTCGCCATCACCGCCGAGCGCGACGGGATAGAGCGTGACGTTGTTGGCTTTTTTCGAAGTGATAAGCCTGCCGAGCACCCGGTTGAACTTACTCATCGGTTCCACGGCATAGACCTTTCCTTCCGGTCCTGCGAGCCGGCTCAGCTCGATGGTAAAATAGCCGAGATGGGCGCCGATATCGATGCAGCCATCCCCGGGCCGGATGAATTTTTTGAGGAAGTACACATCCTGATAGTCCTTTCCGAGCATTCCCGTTGGGTAAAGCCATTGGAAGGTATTGGACAGAACGGAGAGGTACCTTTTTTCACCGAGGGTGGAGAGTAATATTTTTCGGATACTCATTTTATTCGATCAAGCTTGCAAGCTACATAAAAATTGTAGCTTTACGCGGGTTTTGGTGCCGCCTGGGGCGGCTTAAAAAGGGAAGACCGGTGGAAAACCGGCGCTATACCCGTAGCTGTAAGTGCCACTGATAACATCCGTTCAACTTCTGACCACTGTCTCCGAGCGCGGGGATGGGAAGGTATAACGGATCGGCACGAGCCAGAAGACCTGCCAGGATCATCCATCAGCCGGCTTTCGGGTAAAAGGCAGGCTGGGCATCTCAAACGAAAGCAAAAGACGCTATGTCCACAATCTTCGGAGGCAGAGGCTTCCACCGACTTTCTCTATTGTTAATCGTCATCGCCGCTGCCTGTGGTGAACCACAAAAACCGGATAAACCCGTCGCTTCCGGAGGCTCTGCCGGCGTGGAGGGGCACCCGCTGGTAAAATATGCGCATGGCTTTCGCATCGACCATCGTGCGGGTTATCGGGAGGTCAGCATCCTGAATCGCGCCGCGGGCCGGAGCGATACCCTGCGTTATCTATTGGTTGACCAGGGCCAGACCCCGCCGGCCGATCGGCCGGGCATACCGGTGATCCATACCCCGGTAAGGACGATGGTCGTGCTTGCCTCGTCCCATATCGGGCTGGCGGAGTTTGCCGGTGCGGCAGACCGGATCGCGGGGCTTGGAAATTTTCAATATGTCAGCTCGCCGGTGGTTCGCGAGGGCATCCGGACGGGTAAGATCAAACAGGTGGGGATCGACGGGAGCACCAACAACGAGCTGGTGATCGCGATGCATCCCGGCGTGATGATCACCTCAACGAATCCCGATGCCGCCTTTGGCCAGTATAAGACGATCAGCGACGCGGGCATCCCCGTCGTTCCGGATGCGGAATGGTTGGAGACGACCCCGCTTGGCCGCGCCGAATGGGTAAAGCTCATCGGCGCCCTGATCGACCGGGAAGAGGAGGTCGGGAAGAAATTCGACAGCGTCGAGCGGGCCTACCTGTCGCTGGCGGCCATCGGCAGGGGCGCGAAGACAAAGCCTTCGGTTATCATCGCGATGCCATGGAAAGGCACCTGGTATACGCCGGCGGGCGAGAGCTATATGGCGCAGTTCCTTCGCGATGCCGGCGCCAGCTACAGCTGGTCGGACACCAAGGGCATCGGAAGCCTTGCGTTGAATGTGGAGGCGGTCATCCCCGTGGCCTTAAAGGCCGGGTACTGGCTCAACGTCGGATATGTGGACAGCCGCAAGGATATCCAGGCAAAGGATCCCCGGTTCGCGGGATTTCGGGCGTTCCAAACCGATTCCATCTATAACTTCAACAAGCGGGTGAATGATATCGGCTCGAATGATTATTGGGAGTCGGGGCTGGTGAATCCGCAGCGGATCCTTGCCGACCTGATCCGCATCCTTCATCCCGGCGTGTTGCCGCCGGACAGCTTGTATTATTATAAACAGCTAAAATGAGCATTGCACAAAATAGGACCGCGGACCAGGCTCCGTCCGGGCTGTGGCGTTGGGCAGGGCTCTTCCTGCTGCTGATCGGGGCTTTGTTGCTCGATCTGTCGGCCGGCGCGGTGCGCATTCCGTTGCGGGAGGTGTTTCATATCCTCTTCACCTCTTCGGCCGGGGATGAGACCTGGCGGTTCATCGTGGAGCGGATCCGCGTACCCAAGGCCTGTACGGCGGTGCTGGCGGGTTGCGGGCTTTCGATCGGCGGGTTGCAGATGCAGACCCTGTTCCGGAACCCGTTGGCGGAGCCCGGAGTACTCGGGATCACCGCCGGGGCGAGCCTGGGGGTGGCCGCGGTGATGCTGGCAGGGGGAAGCATGGCAACGCTGTATGCGATAAAGGAGCTGGGCGGTGGCGGCAGCTGGATGGTCACGGGCGCCGCGTGTTTGGGTGCGGCCGGGGTGATGCTGTTTGTGCTGATGCTTTCGCGGCGTGTGCGGGACAACGTTACGATGTTGATCATCGGGTTGATGATCAGCAGCATCACCATCGCCGTTACCAGCGTCTGGCAATACTTCAGCAATCCCGAAGAGGTGAAGGAATACCTGATCTGGACCTTTGGCTCGCTGGGCGGCGTATCGGGCGGTCAGCTGCTGATCTTCACCATCACGATCGTCGCCGGGCTGGTCATTGCTTTTCTTTCCTCGAAGATGCTCGACGCCCTTTTATTGGGAGAGAACTATGCGCGGAGCATGGGGCTGACGGTAGAACGCGCCCGGCTTGTCATCATCTGCAGCACCAGCCTGCTGGTGGGCAGCATCACCGCGTTTTGCGGGCCGATCGGGTTCCTCGGCATCGCCGTACCCCACCTGGCGCGGGGCACCTTCAACACCGCCAACCATCGCATTTTGATACCCGCCTGTTGTGTCATCGGCTCGATCCTGCTGTTGTTGTGCGATAGCATCGCGCAATGGCCCGGGAGCCAGACGGTACTGCCGATCAATATCGTAACGTCGCTGGTCGGCGCGCCGATGGTCATTTTCCTTTTGCTTCGAACCCGAAAATTAAAACCGTTCTGATGAACAGCACGCCATTACTCGTTACCAGGGGCCTTCAGACGGGCTATCGAAGCGGGGGGAAAAAACTGCTCGTCTCGGCGCAGCTTCCGGAACTGACGGTTAAGGCCGGTCGGCTGATCTGCCTGTTGGGTCCGAATGGGTCGGGGAAGTCGACGCTGTTGCGAACGCTTGCAGGGCTGCAACCAGCGCTGAGCGGGGCTGTGGAGATCGCGGGAAAGGCGGGGCTTTCGTCCACGGAGCTGGCGCGGCAGATCAGTCTTGTACTGACCGACCGGGTCGGCGGCAGCAATCTCAACGTGTGGTCGCTGGTGGCGCTTGGGCGTTATCCCTGGTCGGGCTGGCTTGGCGTCCTTAGCGATGCGGACCGGGACATCATCCGGCGGGGGATCGACGCAGCCGATATCGGTGATCTGCTGGACCGGAAGGTGCATACCCTAAGCGACGGCGAGAGTCAGAAGGTGATGCTGGCGCGGGCGTTGGCCCAGGACACACCGATCCTGATGCTCGACGAACCGACGGCGCACCTCGACCTTCCCAGCCGCATCCGGCTGATGCGCCTGTTGCACCGGCTGGCGCGGGAGATGAACAAGGGCATCCTGCTCTCCACCCATGAGCTGGACCTGGCTCTGCAGGTGGCTGATGAGGTCTGGCTGTTGCAGAGTGCGGGCCCGCTGCACAAGGGCGCGCCGGAGGACTTGGTCCTGGAGGGTGTTTTTGAAGCGGCATTTGAGAAGGAAGACGTTCACTTCGACCGTGCGACGGGGGTTTTTCGCATCTATCCGGAGGGAGGCCGGCGTATCCGGCTGATCGTGACGGCGACGGCCCGTGGCGCAATGGCCGAATTTTGGACCCGCCGGGCGTTGCAACGCGAAGGGTTTGCCGTTGTGGAAGAAGAAGCCGGGGACGCGATCGTCATCGGGGAACAGGGTGGCCGGCCTATCTGGGTGCTGGACGCCGGTGGGGCCGGTCGCCAATATAATTCCATTGCAGCCCTTTTACAGGCGCTGGATCATCTCCGCCTCCCGTAATTTTTGTACCTGAGTGTGGTAATAATTCAACATATACCACGCCGAAATCTCATCACTTGTGGTCAGCCAGACGTCTTTTTGACGGGTAAGCCAGGTCAGTGCCTGTTCAAGGTACTTGAAGCGGAAAGGCTGGCCCATGATAAAGGGATGGATGCCGATGGCCATCACCCGGGCGATGCGGCGCGCATCCCGTTGAAGGACGTCGAACTGGTCCGTGATCATCTGCCCAAACTCGGGCCCGGTGATACCCCGGTTTAGAAAGAGCGACAGGTCGTTGATCTCCAATGAATAAGGGACCGATATGATCTCCCCGTGAAAAGTCTTCAGGGGAAAGGGCTGGTCGTCGGCCGACCAGTCCAATGTATAAGTGATGCCTTCGTCGGCCAACAGATCGAGCGTATCGTAGGTCTGGCTGAGGCCGAGGGGTCCGAGCCAGCCTTTGCAGGCCTTGCCCGTGGCCCCGTGGATCGTCGAGAGGACATC
>Ga0310811_10013402_pt1 | contig 10682 bp, 7 predicted proteins | sample YCmetagenome_FD_207642 | JGI IMG/M metagenome (GOLD analysis project Ga0310811, IMG submission 207642) | Soil microbial communities from experimental microcosm in Duke University, North Carolina, United States - YC | ecosystem: Engineered > Artificial ecosystem > Soil microcosm > Unclassified ...
TCTCAGTGGTGACTGCGTACTCACCATTGCCCCAAAGAACATTGTCGGCAAAGAGGCCATAGCTTTGTGGCCCCAGATGAACAGCCGGATCGGTCAACGAGTCCGTCTTGATCATGTTGCCGGTCATAATCGTACGCGCATAGCCGCTTACGATATTGATACCCGGCCCACTCGTGTGGTCGCACTTGTTGTTGGTGAACGTGAACTCGATGGACGGGTTACCGGTCGTGTCCATCGAGATGCAGTTCACGATGGTCGAGGCGTTCGGCATCATGGCGACGTTGTCGATATGGCCGCCGCCGGAGCTTTCGATGCGGATGGCCGCTTCAGCGCCTTGGTAGGGATAGAACCAGCTGTCTGAAATGCGCCAGTCGCCCGCGTCCGTGTTCACGGTGTTGCGGATGCGCACGCCCCAGTGCTTGGCGTTCTGGATATAGGCCGCGTGCATCCCCCACGACTGGCCGACCCCGACGTCAACGCCGTCCCAGAACCCATCGACGCCGACGTTCTCGTAATCGACCTTCTGGAAGAAGTTGGTGGCGTTGGTGGCGTGGATGCCTGAGCCGGCGGAGCGACTGGCGGCCCCATCCTTCAGGTTGATGTTCTCAAACCGGCCGATGAGCGAGTTCACCGTGAACAGGGTCGCGGTGTTGTTGGTGCATTCGACCGTGGTTCCGCTGGCGGTCGCCGGGATGTCGGTGGAGCCCATGCCGTCGCCGGACACCAGCACCGACGGGGCCGTTAGGGTGTGGTTGCAGGTCGCATCGACGTAGCGGCCGGCGGGGAAGTGCAGCCGGGCGCCGTTGGTGGCGTTGACCGCCGCGACTGCCGCGGCGATGGCGTCGTGGACATCCACCAAGCCGGTGCGCGCGGCGACGTCCGCCTTCTCAGCGTCCGACAGGTAGGACCAGACGTTGACCTGGCCGGCGAAGGCCGCCGCGAAGTTGGCGTTGACCTTGGCGAACGCCGCCCGGACGGTGTCGCCGGTCCCGTCGTTGGCGGTCGTGCCGACGTTGATGGTCTGGGGCTGAGCGAACGCGGGGGCGCCCGCGAGCAGGCACAGGGCCGCCAGCGCGCCGAAAAGGCGTCGAAGCATGGAGGTCTCCGGGGAAAGGGGGTTCGGTGGGGCCGGGTGGCGCTTAGGCGTCGCTGGCCCTGGCCTCGGTGCTGTCGGCGGAGAGCAACGTGCTATCCGCCGTCATGGAAAAAAACTTGTTCGAAGCTCTGAGACGATGTCGTAGAGCGCGGCCTGCGCCGCGTCGCCGAGTGATCCGCCCCAGCCGATGATCGCCAGGCCGCCACTCCAGAACCCGGTGTTGTCGCGCAGGAAGACCAGGTTGCTGCTGTTCAACGTTAGCGAGGCGAAGGTCTGGGTGGAGATCACCGCCCCGTTCTTGTAGGCCTTGGTGGCGCTGCTTGCGCTTCGGTTGACCGAATAAAAGCCGGTCCCGTCCGTGATCCCAGCGACGTCGTGGTCGGCGGTGTTGTTGGCCTTGGCGTAACAGTGGTCGTCCGTATACCGGGGGTAGATGTAGTTGTTCCCCGCCGTGAGCTGTCCGCACGCCCCGCCCGCGTCGGTCCCCGACTTCAGGCTCCAGAGGAACATGCACTGGCTGTCTTTGGTGAAGTGCGGGCTTGCGGCCGTGACCGGATTGAAGTTCGTGTTGAGGAAACCGTTGACCCCGTTCCCCGCGATCCCCGAATAGGCGGTGAACGTGACCGTCCCGCTCTCGGTGCAGTCGTAGGTTCCGGGGCTCTTCCAGTTGATCAGCGCGGCGGCGTGGTCATGGCTGTGCAGCGCCTGAAAGCCGTCCAGGGCGGCCCAGACGCCCTGCTCCGCCTTCATCCGTCCGATGGCGCGGTTGATCGCCACCTTCTGCACCGTGCTCGGCTGCACCGCCATGGCCGCAAACAGCGCCTGCGCCTCAGCGGAGTAAGCCCCCCCTCCCCTGCCTTGGGTGAGGGAGAGGCCGAGCCGGAGCCTACCGAACCCCACCTCAGGCGTCCTTGATCGCGAGCTTCTCGGAGACGGCGCACGGGGAGAAGTCGCGCGTATCGCCGTCGAGCAGCAGATAGCCCGCATCGGCGACCGCAGTCGGGTTCGCCCCGAACTTCACGTAGACGTTCCCGCCTGTGACGGTGACGCTCCAGAAGCAGTCCAGGTCCGGCGCGGTGATCGACGACTGCGCCGAGGTCCCCGAGCTGGTCATGGTGTCGGCGGAAATCTCGACCGAGTCCTGAACCGGCATGGTGGAGCCGGTGGAGGCCCGGCCTTTGACGCGTGAAAGGGTGACATGGACGGTGGCCATCGGTCAGGCTCCTGAAGGGTTGTTGTCTTCGCGGCTACGGCCAGGCGACCGTCCAGTTGGCGAGGTTCTGGTAGTTGATCCGGTTGGTCAGCAGCCGGGGGATGTCGTCGGTGTCCGACGCTTCGTTCGCCTGCGTGCGGAAGTGCCGCCGCCACTTGTTGATCATGCGCAGGAAGTCGGCCAGCGCCTGGGCGATCAGCAGCATGTCGAAGGCGTCGATCTCGACGTCGCCGTCGAGGGTGTTGGGCCAGACGAACGTCGTGACGCCAGAGAACCAGTCGAGTTCCGTGGGCAAGGCGCCGCCCTCGATGGCTCTGGCCGCGGCGGCGGCGTGGAGGGCGATGGCGGTCTGAGATACCACCAGGGCGTCGAAGTTGTGGTTGCCGGCGGAGACGGTGACGTTGAGGTCGTACTCGATCAACGTGGCCAGGATCTCCTCGATCTCGGCGTGCTCTTCGTCCTTCATCTGCACCGCGGTCTTGGCCGTGGTGGTCCAGTGCCGCTGGACGGTGACGCCCCCTCCCCCGACCTCGAGCGTCGAGCCGGTGACGGTGTATTCGAACCCCGGCGTGGCGTCGTCGGTGATCGGGTAGATGTTGAGCGCCTCGCGCTCGGCCTGGCTCGCGATGTCGAGCCAGTTGCCGGCCAGCTGCTCGCCGGTTGAGAGCGCGAAGGCGGCCCCCTGGGGCAGTTCGGTGGCCGTGGAGCCGCCCACGACCTCGGCATAGATGGTCATTCGGCGCCCCTCAGCTCAACTCGTATAGAAAGCCGATCTGGTCCGTTCCGTTCTGGAAGTCTGTCCACTCGACCGCTGCGCCATTGATGTAATTCGATGGGACGAGAAGGTCGGCGACTTGATCCGTGAAGTACTGATGCTTGGCGCTCAGCCGCCCGCTGAAACCCGCGGGCGGGGTCGCCATGAGGTTGGCGTCCCGGTCGGAAACGAAGCTCACCAGCCCCTTCGACGATGGGCTTTTGGTGAAGCCGGTCAAGCTGCAGGTCGTCCCCACGGCGCCGGGGTTGCTCGACCTCAGGGTCGCGGCGGTCGGTCCGCGCCAGACCCCAACGAGGACGGGCATGTAGTCCGAATTGGTAGCGCCCGAGAGCGTGACCCCCGCAAGATCGCCCGACTCCAGCTGCTTGCGCCAGACCTTGGCCGCGTAACCGTAGTTGGTCCAGTTCAGGGCGTCCGCGGTCCACCCGCCGGCGCCGCCGGTGATGCTCGCGATTTGAGCGCCGAACGGCAGGAAGATGAATGCATAGTCGGTCCCCTGCGTGCCGGCCGGGAAGGTCAGGGCTTGCGGGCTGATGACCGGCGTGCTGTTCGCGCCGATGAAGGTTGTGCTGCCCCCTCCTTGCGTCCGCATCATCATGAGGCCGGCGCCGCGCATCAGGCGGCCTTCCAGAACGTGCAGGCAAACCTCGGAGTGACTGCGTCGTAACAGTAGGCGAACATCCGGTCTCGCTTGTTCGCGCCGGTCGAAAGCGTTGGAGCGCCGACCACACCGAAGTCGTAGCAGCTTGCGAACGCGCACGTCCGGCCGCCCACGCCATCCTGGATTAGGTCATTCGCGTACGTGGCGCCCTCCTTGTAGCCGGTCGGTTGGGCGAGGGTCCGGTTTCCGCCGAGCGTCACCTTGGCGTTCGGCGAGGCGCCCATGTCCCAGTTAACCGTCGCGCCGTCTGTGAGGGTCTGGATCGCCAGCGCATCCATCGCGGCCTTCGGCGTTACCGCCGTCGCGTCATCGGTCCCGCTGCGCACCTGGGCCGCCGTCGACTTGGTGACGGTGATGGTGCGGTTCGCCGAAAGGTCCCCGCCGCCGGTGGCGATCCCGCCGGCGCTGATCGTGCGCGAGCTCGCCACCGTGCCGGCCGCGTCCACCCCGAGGCTGATCGTCCAATCGGTGAAGGGGCCGCCGGATCCAACGGTGGTCGAGACCTCGACCGTGATGGCCCCAGTGCCGCTGTTGAAGGCCGTGATCCGCCCGATCATCAGCGTGGTCGCCGCCGCCGAAGTGCGGGCGATGACGGCGGTCATGCCGACCGCGAAGTTCTTCCCGGTTTGGGCCAGGGTGAACGCCTTGGACCCTGTGCCGATGGACATCGACGTCGTCGACGTGGCCGAAGTGCCCGGCGCCAGAACAGCGCTCGCCGCGCTCGCCGCCGCCGCGGTGGCGTTCGTGACGACGTTCTGGGCGATGGCCACGAGGTTGGACAGGCAGACTATGAACGAGGTCCGCCAGTTGACCCGAATCCCGGTGGTCTGATCGCTATCGTCGGTGTGGGTCGAGCCGTCGCCGCCCACCGCTGGATCGAAGTACACGCTCATCTACAGGCGCTCCGCAGCTTCCCAGCCCGTGGACTGGTTGAGGGGATAGGGATGCTCGATGCCGGTGAGCTGCCGGAGCCGGCCCAGGAACTGGCGGCGGATGGCGTGCGCGGTGTCGTCGGGGTTGAAGATGAAGATGACTTCGCCGCTGACCCCCGACCGACGCATCACCTCGTAGGCGCGGCCGTAGGCTTCGTCCTCTTCCAGGTTCTTTATCGTGAAGCGGGCGACACGGCGGATCCGGCGCGGGTCGAAGTACTCGGCACCCGAGCGCGCCTTCTGGACGGTGGTGTCGTCCTCGAAGGTGATGGACGCGCCGACGTTCAAGTTGCGGGTCGGCTGCCAGGCGTCGCCGATGAAGGCCCGCCCCGCCTGCAGGTAGCCGGCGGAGTTGGCGGTGTCGTCGAACTCGACCGACCAGAACCGGGCCCGGATCGCGGCCGGCAGGATGTAGATCAGGGTGTTGGTGTAGCCCTCGATCTCCTCGTCCGTGTACTGCCCGGTCCAGAAATTATCGTCGTCCCACTCGACGGTGCCGAACGGGTAGACGACTGGCCAGACGTCGAGCCAGCCGCTGTCGCTGACCAGGGTCGAGAAGTCCGAGACGTCGCTGAAACGCATCCGATATTGCGCGTCGAGCGATGCGTTGTGGTTGGCGATGGCGACGACCCGGATCAGCTTCGAACTGCCCAGGTCGGCCTTGAACTTGGTCGACGTCAGCGCCGTGTTCTGGGTCCGGGCGACCCGGCCGAGCGTGGCGTTCTGCAGGTTCACCAACGGCAGGCCGGTGGTCCACAGGCCGTCGTTCAGCAGGGCCCCGTCGATGCGGTTTCCGTAAGCCAGGAGCATGTTGGCCATGCGTCAGCCCCAGAGAGAGAGGACAGCCCGGTTCTCGCCGAGCTCGATCTTCTGGCCGATCAGCCGGAACAGCTTCCCTGACGACATGCCGAAGCGGTTGAGGGTCAGGGACACGGTGTGGCCGAGCCGCATCCCAGCCCCGCTCCACTCCGCAAAGGCCTCGAGCGGCACCGGCACGTCGAATACGTCCCGGCGAACCTTGAGCATGGCCAGCAGCCGGGCCGCTTCGGTCGCCGCATCCGCCGCAGCGGTGAGGCAGGTGTCGATCGTCAGTTCGTTGGCCAGCAGGAACTGCGTCTTGACCGCGGCGTCCTCCGCCTTCTCGGCCCGGTATTCCTCGGCCAGTTCCGCCCGCCTGACGGCGGTGACGCTGGATGCGATGTCCGAGCCCTGAACCGTCCAGAGCCGGGAGTGCCGCACGGTCACGCGCCAGATCGGCCGCCCCCCGTCGCTTCCGACGCGCCGCTCGGTGTCTTCGAGGGTGTCGAAGTCGGCGATCTCGGCCACGGACGTTCCCGATGGCGCGGTCAGCCGGCCAACCCGGAACAGCCCGACCCGGTCGATGAAGTAGTAGGCGCCGATGGAGGAGGCGACCTCGTCCATGACGTCGCGGAAGGTCCGGTCGCCGTCGATCCAGATGCCGACGACGCTGCTGTTGGCCGTGTCTAGCGCCGTGATCTCGGCAGCGACGACGTCGGCGCTGGGGATGCCGGCGGAGATGGCCAGCGCCTTCAGGATCTGGGCCACGGTACGGGCGGCGGCGGTGGCGCCCTGGGTGACGTCCGCGGTGATCGTGCCGGCAGGACTGGAGCCGAGCCGGAAGTAGCCCTCCGCCAGGCAGGTGATGAAGGTCCCCGCCGAAGGGCTGGCCGCCTGCAGTAGCGTCGAGGTGGCGTAGTCGGCGCCAGGCGTTAGCGCCGCCCCCTGGTCATAGACGGCCGAGATCGCCTGCAACGCCCCGTCGTTGACCTGGTAGGTCAGCTTCGAGGTGTTCACGCAGGGCGGTGAGACGTTGAACACCTTGCCGAACACCTTGGGCTTCGGCTTGTCCTTCAGGTCCCCGGCCACGCCCTCCAGCCCGTTCGGCAGGCTGTTCGAGCCGGCGAAGCGGGTGGTCAGCACCGGCAGCTCGAAGACGTACTGCCGGTCGCGGATGCGGATGGTCAGGCTGTCGAAGGTGGCTTCGACCGCGTCCACGGTGCCGGTCAGGACCGACGGGAACGCGTTCGGGTAGGCGCCGGTCGTCCCGGTGCGGATCGTCACCGGACGGCCGTCGAACCCGTAGGTAAGCCAGGCGTCGAACTGCCCATCGGGGTTCTTCAGCACGATCTCGCCGAGGTCGAGCTTGGTGGCGCCGCTGGTCTGGCCGTCGCTGTAGATCGACACGCCGAGGTCGCCCGGGTTGTCGAGGGCCGGCTCGAACGCGACGTTGGCCGGGGTATCCGTGGGCGAGGTCTGGAAGGGCGCGTCCGAGACGTAGAAGGTCCGCAGCGTCCCAAACTGGTCGATGGCGGCGGTCAGCTCGATCAGGATCGTCACGCAGCGGCCTGCCGACGGACTTCGCTCTTGACGCGCTTGGTGGCGCCGATCGCCTGGTCGAGCTTCTCGAGGGTGGCGGTGGCGGCGGCCCCACGCTGGCGGTTTGCGGCCCGGAGCTCGTCGCGGACCTCGCGCATGAGGCGCGCCAGTTCGCTGTTGTCGTTGGAGCCGCCCAGCATCGACCGGGTCTGGGCGTTGTTCCAGTACCGCGCCGGGCCGGTCGCCTCCAGCTCCGGCCCCCGCTCGCCGACCACCCGCAGCCCGCCGGCGTGGTAGCCGCCGTCGGCGAACCCGACGATCCGGTCGATCTGCCCTGCCTGGGTGAGAATGTAGCGGGCGATGTCCTTCAGCGGGTCGGACTGCTGGACGATCCAGTTCTGCCAAGCGTTGTTGCCGAAGATCCCGGTGTAGCCCGTGGCCTGGGCCAGCTGCTTGTTGACGGCGACGTTCTGCAGCGCGCCCCACTGCGGGTCCTTGACCGTCGCCAAGTTGTTGGCGGTCGCGATGAGCTGCGCCAGGCCAGCGATCCCGAACTGGACGTCGTCGACGCTGCCCTTCACCAGGCCGAGCCCGTCGACCATCTCGTCGAGGGCCCTGAGCTGCTGCTGCGCGTTGGACACCTGGGCGCGCGCGTAGTCCTCGGCCGCCTCCACCGCGGACTTCACCGCCGCGAAGTCGTCGAAATAGCCCTGCGACGAGGCGTAGTAGTCCTTCGATGCGGCCAGATACGCCTGGCTGACGCCTGTCAGCTCGCCCAGCGCCGTCTCGTCGCCGCCGGCCGCCGCCGCCGAGGTGGTCTGGAACTGCGTTTTGGCCGCGAAATAGGCGGCCTCCGGCGAGAGCTGCGCCGCCGCGCCGACATCGAGGGACTGGCGGAAGGCGGACAGCGTGTCGGCGAAGCCCTGGAACCTGTCGCGGGTCTGCTCCACCTCGTCGCGCAGGGAGCCGTAGAGGCTCGAGATGGTCCCCGACAGCCAGTCCCACTGGCCCGCCAGATTGTCGTTGGCCGCGTCAGCCACGGCCGCGAACGCTGGCGCGAGGGTCATCAGCTGCGCGTAGAGGCCGGCGCCCGCCGCAGTAGAGACGTCGAGACCCAGGACCAGGTCCTTGAACTGCTCCTTCGTCGCGATCCCCTGCAGCCCGAGCCGGTCCAGTTCCTTCGTGACCGCGGCCTGCACGGGGGCCAGGCGCTCGGCCTCCGAGAGGAAGTTCTGGGCGAAGAAGCTGGTCTTCGATGCGAAGTCGTCCAGGCTGTCGAACAGCCCGACCAGGTTCTCGCGCGCGGCGAGCGAGGCCAGGCCCACCGCGCCGAACGTCTTTCCGACCGAGCCGAGGACGGCGTCGACCATCTGGTAGTCCGTGGCCAGGCGGACCAGCGTTTCGAGGCTGCCCTCACCGACCTTCTGGAACTCCGCGATCACCGGCAGGGCCGCAGTCGCCATGTCATCGCCGAGCTTGGAGAAGACGGCGTTCAGGGCGGCCTGCATCTCCTCGCCGGACATGTCCTTCAGAGAAATCTTCCCCAGGTCCACGCTGAAGGCGTTGATGGCGGCTTCAGCCCCCTCAACGCCGAGCACCGTGGCGGCGCCGAGGATGCCGTCTCGGAGGCTGCCGACGATGAGCTGGATCTGCTTGCCGAGGTCGTCGTCGAGCGCGCCGGTCGTGGTGATGTTCTTGGTCTTGCTGCTCAGCGTCACCCCGAATAGCGACTTCTTCGTCTGCTGGGTGACGTCCTGATAGGTGTTGCCCTGCACGCCGCCGGCTACGAGGTCGCCCACAGTCTGCTGGCCGAAGCTCAGGCCTTGGTCCTGCAAGGTGGTGGTGACCGTCTTCTTCATCAGCGCGCCGACAATGGCGCCGACCGGGCTGAAGATCATGCCGGCGATCGCGCCACCGATCCCGCCCTTGCTGCTCGTCGATCCCAGCCCAAGTCCGCTGGTGTCGAAGATCCCGGTCGAGGCGCTGAGCTGCCGCGCCAGCAGGCCGGTGAGCCCCGTGATGTTGGCGTCGATCGACTTCAGCGACCGGGTCATCTGGTCGGAAAAGCCGAGCGTGCTCGCCTGGTATTTGGTCGAGGTCGCCAGGGAGTTGGCGATGCTGTTGCTCTGCGCCGTCAGGTCGCCCAGCACCGAGCCGGTCCCCTGCGACTTCTGCAGGGCGTCTACCGCGGCCTGGGCGGCCAGGAGCGCCGCCTGGGCGTGCTTTTCGGCGGCGCCCACCAGGCCGCTGAGGAGGCCGAGCCCGCCGCCAATCACCGCGCCAACCGGACCGCCGGCTATGAAGCCCGTCCCGGCGCCGCTGAGCGCGCTCCCGACCGTGCCGCCGATCACGCTGCCGGCGGCCGTCGCCGTCGCCGCGATCCCGCCGGCGAGACCTGACGTTCTGAACGCTTCGCCAATGGCCTTGTAGGCGTTGATGATCCCGCGGGCGGCGTTGCTCCAGTCCCCGTTCCTCAGGGCGAATATCGTGTCCTCGAAGGCGTAGCGGATCTGATCGACCGAGTCGGCGATGTTCAGGAACTTCGCGGTCGCCGACGTCTCCATCTGGTCGACGGCGTCGTTGAAGGGCTTCTGCACCTTGTCCCGGAAGGTCTGCATCGAGATTTCGGGCAGCGCGGCGGGCTTGGTGACCTCCCCGATGAACTGAAGGTCGACGTACTGGCCCTTCGTGCCCGCCGGCAGCGCCTGGTTGAGGGCGCGTGACTTGGCGGCGATATAATCGTCGAACGACCTCTTTCCCGCCTCCACCTCGCTGCGAAGGAAGGCGAGCTTTTCGGCGAGGTCGGCCTGGGTCTTGACGGCAGGATCGGCGGTCTCGGCCAGCAGCCGGGTCCGGGTGGTCAGTTCCGCCAGCGCCGCCGCCGTGGTGCGGATCTCGTCGCCCAGGGCCTTCGTGGGCGCCTTGGCCGCCTCGTTCGCCGCGCGCATGAGCAGGATCTGCTCTGGCGTCTTGCCCAGTTCCGCCAGTTGCTGCTGAAGGCCGGCGAGGTAGGACATGGCCGCATCGCGGGCCTTTTCGATCTCAGCCTTGGCGCCCTTCGCCGCGTCGCCGGCCTCCTTCAGGATCTTGGCGATGCGGATTTTCTGAGCCGCTGCGGAGGTGTCCCGCTCGAAGTCGGCCCAGGCCTTGCGCCCCTGTTCCAGCCCCTTGGTGAACTCGCTGGCCACCGCGCTCGCGGCCTGGCTTGCGGAGCCGGCGTAGGGGTTGGCTAGGCGCGGCAGCGCGGCCGCGCCGAGCGTCGGGAGCTGGCCCTGCGCGCCGGCCAGCTTCGCCGCGGCGTTCGCGGTGCGGATCAACAGGTTGATTCGGTCGATGGCGGTGTTGACCATCTGCTCGACCGCGCCGATGGCGAGGTTGGCAGCCCCGATCACCGCTTCGCCGATCACGCCGGGGAACGCCTTCCAGACCGCGCCAATGGCGTTGAAGCTACCTACCCAGGCGCCGATGAACGACCCGGCCGCCCAGTTGGCGCCGTTGACGACGGCCTGGTAGATGTCGCCGAAGAGCTTCCCGACCGCTTCCAGTTGGGGTCCGATCAGGCCGACGATCCGCTGGCCAAGCACCTGGAACGTGGCCTGGACCACGTCCCCCATGGTGACCGACTTCTCCTTGACCTTGTCGAGCTGCTTCTCGGTCAAGCCGAGCCC
>Ga0310811_10013403_pt1 | contig 10682 bp, 9 predicted proteins | sample YCmetagenome_FD_207642 | JGI IMG/M metagenome (GOLD analysis project Ga0310811, IMG submission 207642) | Soil microbial communities from experimental microcosm in Duke University, North Carolina, United States - YC | ecosystem: Engineered > Artificial ecosystem > Soil microcosm > Unclassified ...
AAGAAATTCTGCATAGAAGGATCTCCTTTCATGATCTCCCCCGAGACCATCGCGACGATCCAGGCCGATCTGTCCGCCCGCGGCGTGAAATATTGCATCGGCGCCTATGTCGACATTCACGGCGTCCAGAAGGCGAAGGTCGTGCCCCTCAGCCATCTGGAGCACATGGCCCATGGCTCGGAGCGCTATACTGGCTATGCGCTGGACGGCCTCGGACAGGCGCCGAACGATGACGAGCTGACCTCGGTTCCGGATCTGAGTCACATCATCCAGTTGCCCTGGGAACCGAAGATCGCCTGGATGCCCGCGGACAACGAGTTCCAGGGCAAGCCCTATCCGCTCAACACCCGCGTCGCCCTCAAAACCATGATCGCGCAGGCGAACGAGATGGGCTTCGGGTTCAATCTTGGCGTCGAATGCGAAATTTTTCTTCTCCGCCAGACCGAGGACGGCAGCCTTATCGTGCCCCACGCCAACGACAAATTGACGAAACCCTGCTACGATGTACAGGGCTTTGTGGACAATTTCTCCTGGCTGGACAACATGGCCTCGGCCATGGATAGCCTGGGCTGGGACCTCTATTCCTTCGACCATGAAGACGCCAACGGCCAGTTCGAATTCGACTTCGCCTATGCCGATGCGCTGACCACCTGCGACCGCCTGACCTTCTTCCGCTTCATGGCCAAGCATTACGCCAAGGAGGAAGGCTTGATCGCAACGATGATGCCGAAGCCCTTTGCCGACAAAACCGGCAATGGCGCCCATTTCAATATGTCACTGTACGATCTCGCGACGGGTGCCAATCTCTTCGAATGCGCGCCTGGGGATGATCCGCGCGGCCTCGGCCTCACCGAAACCGGCTATCACTTCATCGGCGGCATTCTGAAACATGGCCGTGCCCTCTGCGCCGCCCTCGCGCCGACCGTGAATAGCTACAAGCGCCTCGTCCGCCGCGGTGCCATGAGCTATTATTCCTGGGCACCGGTCTTCAACTCCTACGGTTCAAACAACCGCACCAATTCCCTGCGGGTGCCCGCCGGCGGCGGACGGTGCGAAAGCCGCAATGCCGATGGATCGGTCAATCCCTATCTGGCAGCCGCACTGGTGCTGGCGGCGGGGCTTGAGGGTGTGCGGGAAAAGATCGACCCCGGCACCCCGAACGAAGACAATCTTTATGCCATGAGCGAGGCCGAGCGCCGGGACCGCGGCATCGATTTCCTGCCTCAGACGCTGCAGGAAGCGGTGGCCGCCTTCGCCGCCGATCCGCTGGTCGAGAAGGCACTGGGCGCCGAACTGCGCGATGAGTTCATCCGCATCAAGACCGAGGAATGGGAAGCCTACCACCTGTCCGTAAGCCGGTGGGAAACCGAGCGCTACGCATCCATGTTCTAGGTCCTGAACCAGCAGGGAAGCTGCCTGAAGGGCAGACATCGTCCCTGCCCTTGTAGTCGTCGTCTTGATCGGCGGCGTCTGCCATCCGATTGCTTCAGGGATGCATGGGCGGCACGAAGGATAGCGTCTGCGCGCGAAGAACCAGAGCATGAACAGCACGAGCAACGCAGCATCCAGAAGGGGCGGATGAGGTTCGGCAGTGCCGGCGGCGTTGTAGACCTGCACCGCTCAGTCGAGATCGATGGGCATGAGCCATCACCCCAGAGAGGCGGCCGGTTGATCCTGCATGCCGAGCGTCTCGCTCTGATAGACGAGGCGGAGTTTGCGCAGCAGCCGTGCCAGTTCCGCCCGCTCACTGGCTTCCAGAGGGGAGAAGAAGCGGTCGTCGTAATCCCGGGCGATCTGCATGAAACGCGCCACACTGGCGCGGCCCCGCGCCGTAAGCGTTAACTCATAGCGGCGACGCTCCTGCGGCCGGCGTCGCCGCAACACCATGCCTTCCTGCTCAAGATGATCGATGATCCGCACCATGGCGGGTCTGTCCTTGCTCAGAACCTCGCCGATTTCGATCTGACTGATGCCGGGGTTGGCGCCGATCAACATCAATGCCGTGAGTTTGCCGGTGCCGCCGGCGAGCGGTGTCTCCGCAAAGGCCTCGTCATAGGCCCGGTTCACCGCCAGCACGAGCATGCGCATATGGAAGCTGAGGAGATTGGTCAGCGGCGAGATGTCCAAGAGGGCGGGTGCCGGCCTGCGTCGCCGTACCCGGACAAGGGATTTGGCCGCCACCGTCACGTCCCTGCCCCGCCACCGGGTCGCCCGAAACCTTGCATGCCATGCGCTCCTTTTCTTGAAAGCAGGATGAAGTTTAATGTTGCATGGCACAACAGTTTTGTTAGCCTGAAGCGGTTCGCTACTGTCCCAGTTGCTCCTCCGGGGATCCAGATGTTCGATGTCATCATCATCGGCGCCGGCATCAGCGGCGCGGCCACCGCCTATGAACTGGCGAAAGCCGGGCACAAGGTCGCGGTGATCGACCGCTACGGCCCGGCAGCCATGGCCTCGGGCTGGACGCTGGCAGGCGTCCGCCAGTCGGGTCGCGATCCGGCCGAGTTGCCGCTCGCCCGCGCCGCCGTCGATATCTGGGGCGATCTCCACGAAATCCTCGATGGGCCCACGCATTACCGCCGCGGCGGCAATCTGCGTCTCGGCCGCTCGGAGGAGGAACTTGCCGCGTTGCGCGCCATCGTGGATGAGCAGTCGGCCAAGGGTCTACCCATCACCATGCTCGAGGGGTTGGAGGCCGTGCGTGCGGTCGCCCCCGCGGTCGCCCCCCATATCACCGGCGCGTCCCTTTGCACGACGGATGGCCACGCCGATCCGCATGCGACTGTCTCTGCCTTCATTGCCGCCGCCGAGCGGCTGGGCGCGACCATGCGGTTCGGCGAAGAGGTGCTCGCGATCGAGACAGAGGATGGCCGTGTGACCGGCGTGCGCACAACCCGGGCGCGCATTCCAGCGGGCCAGGTTGTGCTCGCCGCCGGGATTTTCGGCAATGATCTGCTCAACCCCTTGGGCCTCGAGGTGCCGCTGAAGGTGCGGCTCGTCACCGTCATCCAGTCCCGCCCCGTGGCACCGATGCTGGAGCAGGTGATCGGTGTTGCCAATGCAGAATGCGCGGGCCGGCAGGAGGTGTCGGGCCGCTTCCGCTTCACGAGCGGCATCGAACACTGGCACGGCCATATGGAGGACGGGGAACGGCCCCGCGTGCGCCCGACGGCGCGCGATATCGTTGAAACCATTCAACTCTTCGGCGCCCTCATTCCCGCGACGCTGGAGGCGGAGGTCGAGGATATCTGGGGTGGATTGATTGACCAGACACCGGATGCATTACCCGTCATCCAGCGCGCCGGCAATCCGGAAGGCCTGATCATCGCCATGGGCTTTTCAGGCCATGGTTTCTGCCTCGGCCCCATTACCGGGCGTATCTGCGCAGCCTTGGTGGAAGGGCGCGATTCCGGCTTCGATCTCGCTCCATTCATGATCGAACGCTTCACCCGCCGCAACGACACCGCGGCCTCCCTCACGCTCCACGGGTGAGCAGGGCATGGCGCGTTACCTGCTGCATCGCCTGGGTCAGAGCCTGCTGCTTCTTGTCATCGTGTCTATGATCGGCTTCGCCCTCCTGCATCTCACGCCGGGCGGTCCGCTGTCGCAGTTCGCCATGACCCCGGGCATGACGGCCGCGGACCTGCATCGTATCGCGCATGAGATGGGCCTCGATCAGCCCTTGCCCCTACAATATCTCACCTGGGCCTGGCATCTCGTTCAGGGAGATTGGGGCCGCTCCTATCGCGACCAGCAGCCCGTGCTTGCGATCATCGCGTCGCATCTGCCGGCGACGCTGGAGCTGATGGTGAGTTCCTCGATCCTTGCCGTCATCATCGGCACCTGGGTCGGCGTGCTCGGCGCGCTGCGCCGCTACTCCCTGGCCGACTACCTGACGACGATCGGCGCCATGGTGGCCCTCTCGATCCCGACCTTCTGGTTCGGCCTTGTCATGATCTATCTCTTTTCCGTCCTGCTCGCCTGGCTGCCGGCTGGCGGTATCGCGACCGTGGGCAATGGCTCGCCGCTCGATCTGCTGCGCCACTTGGCCCTGCCTTGCGTCGTCCTCGCCCTTGTCACGGTCGCGACCTGGAGCCGCTACATGCGCTCCTCGACGCTCGAAGTGATCAACCAGGACTATGTTCGTACGGCCCGCGCCAAGGGGCTGCGGCCACGCGAGATCCTGCGCCATCATATCCTGCGCAACGCCATGCTGCCCATGATCACCCTCACCGGCCTGCAACTGCCGACGCTGCTCGGGGGCGCCCTCGTTGCCGAGACGGTCTTCACCTGGCCCGGCATGGGCAGGCTCTTCCTCGATTCGCTCGGCTACCGCGACTATCCCGTGGTCATGGGCCTGCTCATGGTCGCCGCCATCCTGACCCTGCTCGGCAATCTCATGGCCGACATCCTCTACGTCGTCTTCGACCCGCGGATGCGCCTCGCTTGAGCGCGCAAGCAAGCGCCGCCGCGGTGACTGCGCCTGCACCGCCCCAGGCGCGGCGCAGACGGGCGCTACGCCGCTTCCTGCGCCATCGGCTCGCGCTTGCCGGTGTCTTCATCATTCTGTTCCTGGTCCTTGCCTGCGCCTTTGGTCCGTCGCTGCTGCCCTATGATCAATTGCACATCGATCTTCGCCATCGCTTCCAGGCGCCGCTGATGGGTCCGCATATTCTGGGCAGCGATCAGCTCGGACGCGATCTTCTCGCCCGCCTCCTGATGGCCGGCCGCATCTCGCTCACAGTCGGTTTCGTCGCCATGATCCTCAGCACGGCCGTCGGCGTCGTCATCGGCCTCGTCTCCGGCTTCTATGGCGGGCGGGTCGGCGCCGCGCTGATGCGCTTCGTCGATGCCGTGCTCTGCTTTCCGAGCATTTTTCTGCTCCTTACGCTTGCCGCGTTGACGACACCAAATCTGCTCACCATCACCGTCATCATCGCGCTGACCGCCTGGATGCAGGTCGCGCGCATCGTCGATGGGCAGGTTCGCGCGCTGCGCGAGCGGGATTACATGATCGCAGCCGAGGCACTTGGCGCCTCCGACCTTCGCCTCATGTTCCGGGAGCTTCTGCCCAATGCGGTCGCTCCCATCGTCGTCTCGGCAACGCTGAACGTCGCCAATGCCATCCTGATGGAGGCCTATGTCAGCTATCTCGGTTACGGCATCCAGCCGCCGACGCCGAGCTGGGGCAATATGCTGAACAACGCGCAGGAATATCTGACGAGCGCTCCCTGGCTCGCCATCATCCCCGGCGCCGTCATTACCCTGGCCGTCGCGAGCTTCAACTTCGTGGGCGACGGCCTGCGCGACGCACTTGACCCGCACATGGATCTGCCTGGTTGAGCGCGCTTCTGGAGGTCGAAGATCTTGCGGTCCAATTCCGCAGCGAAGCGGGGCTGGTCACCGCACTCGATGGCGTTTCATTCTCCGTCGAGCCGGGAGAGACAGTGGCAATCGTAGGCGAGAGCAGCTCCGGCAAGAGCGTGACCGCCCTTGCCATCATGCGCCTGCTCCCGCCCGCGCCGGCCTGCCATGTCTCTGGGGAGATCCGCCTCGCCGGGCCAAAGGGCAGGCAAAATCTGCTCGCGGTCCCGGAGACCACGATGCGGAACATCCGCGGCGGCGCTGTTTCCATGATCTTCCAGGAGCCGATGACCTCCCTCAATCCGGTGCATTGCGTCGGCCGGCAGATCGCCGAGGCGGCACGCGCGCATGAGCGGATGGAGAAACGTGCGGCACAGGCGCGAGCGATTGAGTTGCTGGATCTCGTCGGCATCCCCGATCCGGTGCAGCGCGCCAATAGCTTCCCGCACCAGCTTTCGGGCGGTATGCGGCAGCGCGTGATGATTGCGATGGCGCTTGCCACGCGGCCGCGGCTGCTCATCGCCGATGAGCCGACGACCGCGCTCGACGTCACCGTTCAGGCGCAAATCCTCGATCTCCTGCGCCGCCTGCAGACCGAAACCGGTCTCGCCATCATCTTCATCACGCATAATCTCGGTGTCGTTGCGGAAATCGCGGATCGTACCCTCGTCATGTATTCCGGCCAGGTTGTGGAGGAGGCACCGACCGCAACGCTGATTGGCGCGCCCCGCATGCCCTATACGCAGGGGCTCATCAACTCCGTGCCCAAACTCGCCGCTGCGTTGCGGCCCGGGCAGCGCCTGCCCGCCATTCCCGGCAACGTGCCCGACCCACGGTATCGCCCGGCCGGCTGCACCTTTCAGCCGCGCTGCGCCTGGGCCCTGCCTGACCCCTGCGGCATTGCCCGGCCGGGGATGGACCGCGTGACACCCGGGCATCACGTGAGATGCGCACGCTGGCCGGAGATTTCCGCATGAGCACGGACGGCGCTCCAATCCTCGATGTGCAGGATCTCACCAAGCATTTCCCGGTGGGCTCCGCCCTCTCTCGCCGCCGCGGCGTGGTGCGCGGCGTGGATGGTGTTTCCTTCACGATCGGCCGCGGCGAGGTGCTGGGCCTGGTCGGTGAATCGGGATCGGGCAAAACGACGGTTGGCCGCACCGTGCTGCGCTTGCAGGCGCCCACCGCCGGCGCGATCCTGTTTCGTGGACAGGATATCACCCACCTGTCGCGCCGTGCGCTGCGCCCCGTGCGACGGCATATGCAACTCGTCTTCCAGGACCCCTATGCCTCGCTTAATCCGCGCATGAGCGTAGAAAGCATCCTCTCCTCTCCCCTCGCGATTCATGGCGAGGCGGCAGGAAAGGGCGAGCGCCGCTCCCGGGTCGAGGAAGCGCTGCAACTCGTGGGGCTCTTTCCTGCAGCGGCCGACCGCTTTCCGCACGAATTCTCCGGTGGCCAGCGGCAGCGCATCGGCATCGCCCGGGCGCTGATGCTGAGGCCCGAACTCCTGGTCGCGGATGAGGCGGTCTCCGCGCTCGACGTCTCGGTCCAAGCGCAGGTGATCAATCTCCTGATGGATTTGCGGGAGAAACTGCGACTGTCGATGCTGTTCATCGCGCATGATTTGGCGGTCGTCGGCGCCATTTCTGACCGCGTCGCCGTTATGTATCTCGGCCGCATCGTGGAGATCGCGCCGACCGCCGCGCTCTTTACCGACCCCCGTCACCCCTATACCGAGGCACTCTTCTCCGCCGTACCTGATACCGATGCTGCCCGCCGCCCCGCACGCATCGTGCTGAAAGGCGAGTTGCCCAGTCCCCTGTCACCGCCCTCCGGCTGCGCCTTCCGCACTCGATGCCCCTACGCGCTGCCGGCCTGCGCCGAGACCACGCCCGCGCTTCGCACCGTCGGGCTCGGCCACGACAAGGCCTGCATCAGGGACGACCTCACCCTTGCCGCTCCCCTGAAGGCTTGAACTGCATGACCGCTCCCCCTCCCCGTATCGCCATGATCTCCGGTGCCAGCCGCGGCATCGGCGCCGCCATCGCCGACCGCTTGGCTGGTGCAGGCTGGGGCCTCTCCCTCGGCATGCGCCGCCCGGTGGCGCAAGGGACAGCCTTTGTCCAGGCCTATGACATCGCCGACGCAGGTGCAGAAGAAGCCTGGGTTTCGGCGACGCTCGCCCGCTTCGGTCGGATCGACGCCATCATCTGCAATGCCGGCCTGCTTATCCAGAAATCCGTCATCGATATCAGCGAGGCCGAGATGTCGGAAATGCTGACCGTCAACCTGCACGCACCGCAGCGCCTGGCCCGCGCGGCCTGGCCCCATCTCAAGGCAAGCGGCGCGGGCCGCGTCGTCATCCTCTCCTCCCTTTCCGGCCTGCGTGTCGCGTCTGAGACTTCCGGCGCCTATGCGGTGAGCAAACATGCGGCGACCGCTCTCGCCCATGCCCTGCGCCATGCCGGTTGGGATCACGGCATCCGCGCGACGGCCATTTGCCCGGGTTTCGTGGCGACCGACATGGCGATGGCGGCGACCAACCTCGACCCCAAGCGGATGACGCAGCCGGCTGAAATCGCCCGGCTGGTCGAAATGGCGCTCGATCTGCCGAATTCCGCGAGTGTCACCGAAATCGCCGTCAACTGGCAGCCGGAAGGGAAGTTCTGACATGGGTCCCGTCGTCGATTCCGTCGATCCGGAAAGCTTTTTCCCTCAATCGGTCGATGTCGTTGTCATTGGCGGTGGCATTGTCGGCGTCAGCACCGCCTTCAGCCTCGCCGAGCGCGGCATCAGCGTGGCACTCTGTGAGAAGGGCCATATCGCGGGCGAGCAATCCAGTCGCAATTGGGGTTGGGTGCGCAAGACCGGGCGCGATCAACGCGAGATTCCGCTCATCATCGAAAGCCTGCGTCTGTGGGAGGGTTTGGACCGGAAGATCGCCAGCGATACCGGCTTCACCGCCGCCGGCATCCTGTATGTCGCGGAGGATGAGGCGACGGAGCGCAGCCACACGGCCTGGCTCGGCCGGGCGGAACCCTATCAGATGGGCGTACGGCAGATCTCGGGTAATGAGTTGGCCAACCTCCTCCCCGGCGCCACGCGCCGTTTCCGTAGCGCACTCTATTGCCCGACCGATGGCCGGGCCGAGCCGCAGAAGGCGGCGCCCGCCATTGCCCGCGCCGCCCGCGCGCTCGGCGCCGCAATCCTCCCGCAATGCGCGGTGCGCGGCATCGAGCAGACCGCCGGGCGCGTTTCCGGCGTGGTGACGGAACATGGCCGCATCGCCTGCAATGCCGTCGTCCTCGCAGGCGGCGCCTGGACGCGGCTGTTCTGCGGCAGTCTTGGCCTTACCCTGCCGCAGCTGAAAGTGCTCTCCAGCGTCATGCGCACGGCGCCGATGGCGGGGACACCGGAACCCGCAGCCTGGACCGAGAGCTTTGCCTTTCGCCGTCGGCAGGATGGCGGCTACACCATCGCGGATGGCCACGGCACGGCGGTCCCCCTCGTTCCGGATACCTTCCGCTTTGCCTTGAAATTTCTGCCCGCCCTCAAGGCGGAATGGAATGGGCTGCGTCTGCGTCTCGACGATCGTTTCATGACCGAGTTACGGCAACCCAAGCAATGGGCGCTCGATGCGCCCTCGCCTTTCGAGAAAACCCGGGTGCTTGACCCGACACCGGATGTGGCGCGTCTTCACAAGGTGAAGGATCGGCTTGTGAAAACCTTCCCAAGCTTCGCCGGTGTCAAGATCGAGCAGTGCTGGGCAGGCCTGATCGACGTCACCCCCGATGCAGTGCCGGTGATCAGCACGGTGGATCGGCTGCCGGGCCTCGTCATCGCCACCGGCTTTTCCGGCCATGGTTTCGGCATCGGGCCCGGTGCAGGCCGGCTGGCCGCCGATCTCGCGACCGGGGCCCGACCATTCGTCGACCCCACCGCCTTCCGCTTCTCCCGCTTCCATGATGGATCACCGATCATCGTCGAAGCCGGGCTCTGACCACGAACGCCAACCCCTTTCGCAACCCCTAGCCGTCGAGGAACTCAGGATGACCGATCTCTTCCTCTCGCGCCGCCGGATGATGGGCCTTGCCCTCGCCGCCGGGGCCGCACCGCTCTGGCCGGGCGCCGCCCGCGCCGCCTCCTCCCCGCCTGCCAAGCGGAGCGGCCAGATCATCGCCGGCATCTCCCAGGAGCCGACGGTCTTCAACCCCCTCCTGTTGCATATCGAGGTGGATGAAGGCGTCTACATGAACCTTTTCAGCCCGCTCTGGTCGGTGGACCCGAAGGGCAATTTCGTGCCGGAACTCGTGGCCGACGTGCCGACGGTGCAGAATGGCGGCCTCTCCGAAGATGGCTTGCACTGGCATCTCAAGCTTCGTCCCGGCGTCACCTGGCATGATGGCACGCCCTTCACCGCCGATGACGTGAAGTTCACGCTCGATCTCATCAATACGCCCGGCTTCCCGGCCTTCAGCAAGGCCGGGCACGAGCTGGTGCGCGACATCACCATCGTCAGCCCGACCGAGATCACCTGGACGATGACGAAGCCCTTCGCGCCCTATATCTCCATCCTGTCCTGGACCTTCATCGTGCCCAAGCACAAGCTGGAGGGTGTGACGGATTATCGCACCGCCCCCTTCAATGAGGCGCCGGTCGGTACCGGACCCTTCAAATGGGAAAGCCGCGTCCCGGGAGACCACATCACCCTCGCCGCCTATGACAAGTTCTACGGCAAGGGCCCCTATGTCGATCGCCTGATCTTCAAGTATGTGCCCGATCTTACGGTTCTCTACACGCAGTTCCGCACGGGCGATATCGATTATATCGGTTTGCAGGGTATCTCGGCCGACCACTACGCGGAAGCGGTTAAGCTGCCGAACCGCACAGTTGCGTCCGCACCGCAGGCCTTCATCGAAACCTTCGATTTCGATCTATCCCACCCGATCTTCGCCGAACTTCCAGTACGTCAGGCGCTTTATGCAGCGCTCGACAAGGATAGCGTCATCCAGCAGCTCTACTACAACATTCCGAAACCGGCCGAATCCTACCTGCCCACCGAATCCTGGGCTTTCAATCCCAACCTCCCCTCGCATAAATACGATCCGGCGGCGGCGAAGAAGATTTTGGACGACGCCGGCTGGAAGCCGGGTGCAGGCGGTATTCGCGAAAAGAACGGCATGCGGCTGAGCTTTACCAGCTCCACGACCGCCGGCAATCATCTGCGCGAGCAGGTGCAGCAACTGGTGCAGCAGAATTTCCAGGACATCGGCGTGGAGATGACGATCAAGAACTTGCCGCCCGCGGTGATGTGG
>Ga0310811_10013404_pt1 | contig 10682 bp, 9 predicted proteins | sample YCmetagenome_FD_207642 | JGI IMG/M metagenome (GOLD analysis project Ga0310811, IMG submission 207642) | Soil microbial communities from experimental microcosm in Duke University, North Carolina, United States - YC | ecosystem: Engineered > Artificial ecosystem > Soil microcosm > Unclassified ...
CTTCGCGCGATCGAGGTGATGTTCGATCGTCGGCAGGTTGTTCGCTGCCCACTGATTGATCGCCGCATCAACGTGGTTGTCCGCCTTCTCCGGTTTGACCGCTGCCGGGTTCTCCGGATTCTTGCCGGTCACACGATCCGAAAGGCTGCGGTTCTCGTCCGCGCGTGAGCGGAGATCCCGCACCGCGTCCTGGTGGTCGTCGACCATGGCGCTCATGTATTCCTTGTCGAAATCCGTGCCGTTCAGTTTCGACAGCTTGTCCATGAGGTTCTTGTGTTTGTCGTCGACCTTTGCGTCGGTCGTCGGAATCGCGTATTGCGACGCAATCTGCTTGAGCTGATCGCCGGCCTTGGTGTGGTCGTCGATCATCATCCGCGCGAAGGCTTTCACGTCAGGACTGCTGGCGTGATCCGCCGCCACCTTGGCAAGATCGATTTCAGCCATTCCGTCGGAGAGCTGATCGTTAACCCAGTTCTTGTCGTTCGTGCTCACACCAGCGCCCGCGGTACCGGTGGCACCGGTATCGGTGCGGTCATTGGCAATAGTGTTGGAAGTCCGGTTGCCGTTGCAGCCGGCCATCAGCGCGCCGGCGCAGGCCAGTGCGAGAAGACCTCTGAATTTCATTGGACTGCTCCTCCCATAGCTGTGATGTGTGCGTCACTCGAAAAGGGTCGCTGCAAACCGGATGACGTGAACGGCGGCCCCAGCGCGCTCGCCGGTCAACTCATGCGTGCTATGGTCGGTGTTTTGTGACGGCACAATGACCCGTGATGTTGATCGGGTTTCTGACGATCGGCTCTCTCGGTGCCGTGTGGAGCGTGCGCGAGCCGGTCGTGCTGACGGCGCTCAACCTGTTCACGCGGTCACGTTTTTTCTAGCGCAGCACCAGCTCGGACGTGCAGTTCGGACAGCGCGTTGCTTTGATCGGAATCGACGTCGCGCAGTACGGGCAGTCCTTCGTCGTCGGCGCCGCCGCCGGCGCCGGCTTCGCGAAGGCCGTCGACATCCGGTTCACCTGCTTCACCAGGACGAACACCGCCAGCGCCACGATCAGGAAGCTGATGATGTCGTTGATGAACTGCCCATAGGCGATCACCGGAACGCCCTTCGCTTTTGCATCTGCCAGCGACGCGGGCACCCCTTTGCTGGTGTCGAGGATATAGAAAAGGCTCGAGAAGTCTATTCGGCCGAGCGCGAGGCCGATCGGCGGCATGATGATGCCTTCGACAAGCGAGGTGACGATCTTGCCGAACGCCGCGCCGATGATGACGCCGACCGCCAGGTCGACGACGTTGCCGCGCGCGATGAACTCGCGAAACTCTTTGGCTATTGGCATGCGCGCATTATGGCGTGGATGCCCTGGCCACGACGACCCATGAAGTCGACGACATCGCGTTGAAGTAATTCACGAACCGCTTCGGTTCGGGAGCGTCATATTTATCCAGGTTGTGCGCCCAACGGAAGCCAATTGGCTGATAGAGCAGCTCCACGCTGACGCGGAAGGGACCGCCACCGCCGGGCACCGGCACCGCATAGTGCACGGTATCGCCGCTGCCAGTGAAGTCCGCATCGTCTTTCGCCGCGCCGTAGACGCCCACTCCCGGATCCGCGGTTGCCTTGTCGAAGCCGCGTGGCAGCAGACGGTTGTCCTTCAGGTACTGCGTCGCGGTGAGCAGCCCTGTCGTCGGCACGCTGTTCGGATCGCCCAGAATCGGCTCGTAGATTTGTACCTGGTCGGCGCTGGTGATCCGGTCGTAATGCGGTTCGAACTTCGTCGGGTCCGCATCGTTGTCGTTTCCTTGAATCAGTCCGGCATCCGTCACGGCGCCGGATTCGAACACAACACGGCCGTCGCCATCACGCACCGCCAAATGGAGCCATGTGCGCCGCGCCGGGTATCCGGTCGGGAACTTGTGTCCCGTCAAATTCTTCACGTTGACGTCGACGTTCAATGTCGTGGCCGCGAGCTCCGAGCGAACGATGGCTATGGTTGCAGTGTCCTCCTGCAGCTGGCGCACGGTGGCCTTCGCCGTCGCCTCGAATTCCGACGACAGTGCCTGCGACCCGAGTTCCTGCCGGTATCGGTTGAGCATGCGGACGACAAACGCATTTCCCCCGACGAACAGATGTCGATGCAGTCCTTCGCGGTAATCGCCGAGCACCGACGCGATGCGCGTCGCGCCCCGAACTTCGGGCATGTGGCACGACTGGCACGACTGCGCACTATTCCCCTTGCTGTAGTCGCTGTGCTGCCACTCCTGAAAGTTCGCCTGCTCGACGATCGAGCCGATCACCTGGCCGGTCGGCGAAAACGCCTGCGTGATCAGCGTATGGCACGTCGCGCACAGCTCCGATTGCTGGATGTGGGCAGCCTGCGCCTGCACGAAGCCCGTCACTGACCGCATGATCGTCTTGCGGCCGGCATCGATCTGAAATGGTCCGAAGATGACGCGTGTGCCGTCCGGTGGCGTCGGCTTCATCACGAATTCGCCGTTGAAGCTTTCGCGCGTGCCGAGGCGCTCGTTCGAGATCTGGTGGCACACCGTGCACGAGATGCTGTCGGCCGCGAACTTCTGCAGCTCGCTGCCGTTGTCTTTGTTGAACGGCAGATGCGCGAAGACCTCGCCTTTGCCGCCCGATGCGCGGGAAATCTGCGTCGCCATCGGCATGTGGCACTCGGCGCACTCGTCCTGGATGGCGGCCGCATGCGTTGGATGATCGATCGTCTCGCGGCGGACGCCTGCCTGCCAGTACGGATCCCGTGCCGAGTTGGCCATCATGGTCGATCGCCACGACGCGCCAATCGATACGTCTTCGCCCTGCGGCGTCGTCAGGACGTTGTGGCAGGCGACGCAGTTCTCGGACGTTGTGAAGAGCGACAGGTTCCTGTGCAGCTGCTGCGCGTTCGGCTTGACCCCGCCTTCAGCTGTCTCGGCGGTTTGCGCGGCACGCGGCGCCGCGGTAAAGAGCGCAAGCAGCCAGACGGCGCAGGCGAGCGGGAGGATGCGCTTCATCGACATGGCCCGCCTCAATGCCAGTACTGGAACAGGCCGCCGTCGAACCAGTCCCAGAGGAAATAGGTGAGGAACTGAGGATGGCGTCCGGTGCGTTCGGTCGCCGGGATGCTTACGCCGACGCTGAGCAGGATGTGCTGCAACTTACTCAACGACACCTGCATCTGCGGGACGATATCCGTCTCGACGTCGCCGCCTGCGTCCCGCGCCATGACGACTTCGGCCATCGGCGTCCACGCACGGCCGAAGCCGTGATCCACCGCGTAGGTGTAGCCATACACGCCGCGCAAGTACATCTCACGCGGCTTCTTCGCCGTATCCGTCGGGAACTCGGCGCCGCCGTGCATCTGCAGGAATCCGTTTGCGCCGATTCCTTTGCCGAACATCGCGAACGGTTCCCAGATGGTCACGCCCTCGCCCAGACCGAGATTCTCTTTTCCGGTCGGGAGCGTCACCGCGCCGCCTGCGGCGACGATCAGCGTCTTGTCGAGGTTCGCGTAGAAGCTGCGACGCAGCGCGAACTCGACATCGCCGATGCCGCGGTTCCACGCGCCGCCCTGCTCTGTTTGCTGAAAGTTCAGCGGAATCGAAATCTCGTACTGACTTCGCTGCTTGATGCGACGCTCGTAGACCAGCGTGTTGCCGACCGACTTCGCGCCACTCGTTGTCACGCCCGTCGTCCAGACCGTTTCGCTTTCCGGAAACGCCTTTTCCGTGAAGAACGCGCGTGGGAAGTTGAGGTCGCCACGCGGCCATGACGGGTTATCGCAGAGGCTCCAGAGGTATTTGACGACGGACTCGATCTGCTCGTCCGACAACGCATCGCCGAAGGCAGGCATATGGTGATCGAGGCCGCGGATCGGACCACCGCGGTGCACAACAGAGTTCCAGTCGCCGAACGGCTCCACTGTGTTCGTCGGGCAGTCGGTGAAATCCGGCAGCGGCGCATCGAAGCCGATGACGCTTTGCGGCGAGCCCTTGCCGTCTGCACCGTGGCAGGTCGCGCAGTTGTTCTTGAAGATGTACTCGCCGTCGGCGTCAGGCGGCAGCGCGTTGGCGAGCGAGGTCGGCGGCGTGGTCGCATCCTGCGCCGCATGAAGGGCAAGGGTACCCGCCGCAGCCGCGTAGACGACTAACGCGACGATGATCGAAATGAGGGCCCGCGACCGCATCTACTTCTGAACCGGGACGAAGACGTACTGTTCGAGGCGTGCCAGCTCCTTGTCGTCAACGTACTTGCCGATCTCGCGGTGGAACTGCGCGAGGGCGGTGTAGGGACGGTACTCCTTGAACTCGCGCAGCATGCGGTTGCCGACTCCCGGAATGAGGAGAATTTCCTCGTCGGTGGCGGTGTTGAGGTTGATCGGCACGAAGAGCTTCGCATAGAGGTCCGTGCGCTGCTCTTTTGTAAGACCCGCGGCAGCGAGGGTGCTGTCGAGATCTTTTACGGTCTTGAACGGCCGTTTGGCGAGCGCCGTCTTCGCCAGCATCGCGTTCATGTGCGGCAGCTTGGCGAGATCCGCTTCGGCAATCAGATTCGCGTCGGTGATGGTGACGGGCTTGCCGACCTGCGCGTGAGCCGCGCGTGCGAGGCCGATGACGACCAGCGCTAGAACAAGAGTCGTGGCGATCTGTTTCATACGAACGTCTCCTGGCGGTGTCCGCCGCCGTCGATCGAAGGATGGCGGTATGCGTGTGCGAGGCCGATTAGACCCAGCAGCACCATCGATCCGGGAGCAAGCACAGGGGTTGCTCCTGCAACTGTTTTACGAAGGAACTCCCATCCATGTTCAGCCGGGTGAAGCTCGCGCTCGAATTCGCGGTTGCCGTTGTAGTGAAGGCCGACGCCCGCGACGCCGAGGATGATGAAGACGACCATGAGGCTCTGCAGCGTGCGGACACTCGCGTTGCCAGGCGACGCGCCGTGCCAGATCAAAATCGGGATGGCCGCCGTCAGCGCACCGACCGGTAGCCACTGAGCGACTTCGTCGATATGACGCAGCAGAACGAGCTCAGCGATTGTGCCGAGCACGCCGATACAAAGCGCTACGAGAAGCAGTTTTCTTATCGCGCCGAGAGTCTCGGGCTCCCGATTGACACCACGGACCATGCAATTGAGCGAGCGTTGGCGTTCACCTTAGCGCAAGCTGCGCGCAGTCCGAAGCTTGCGAACTGATCTCAGATAGATTGCGAGCGAGTCTCAGAATCAGTTTCGCAGGACCGCTCGCAGCACGGACGGATCGCCGTCGTTCGGCTTCGGCGGGACCTGAAGAATCTTCGCCACGACGTTGTAGATGCTGACGTTCTCGAACGGCGCGACAGTCACGCCGCGTTTGAAGGCGGGACCAGCGGCGATGAAGATGGCGCGCATCGACATCAGCTGCGGATCCCAGCCATGCTGCCCGCGAATCCCCGTCGCTTTACCGGCTCGGATGTTGTCGACGACGCTGCGGCGCAGGATCTGCCACCCCGGATCAGCGATGGCCATGAGCGGCGGGACTCGCGGGCTCGTTGCGTCGCGGAAGTGCCAGTTCACCGGTGTCTCCGCGCGGCGATACATCTTCAAATGCGGATGCGCGCGCATCAACTTCGCGTAAACCGCATCCTCTCTGCCCGCCGTCGGGAAGAGGCTCAGGTCGGGATTGATGTTCGAGATGAGCGCTTCGTCGGGCGTCACGTAGTCATCGGCGACGATCACGTGTTCATCGTCGACGGCTGCCATCCCGTGATCCGATACAACGACGACGTTGACGCGGTTGAGAATGCCGCGCTGGGTCAGGCCGGCGACGAGGCGCCCGACGTAGCTGTCGTCGCGCGTAATCGCATCGCGCACTTGCTGCGAGTCCGGTCCGTGATCGTGACCGCTTTCGTCGGTGTCTTCGAAGTAGGCCGTGAGGAATTGCGGGCGCTGCGCGGTTGGCAGGTCGATCCATGTGAGGAGCTGATCGATGCGATCGGCACCGGGCCGTTCGTTGTCGTACGGCTGCCAGTACGTTGGCAGCAGTCCCTCGTGCGGCGCCTCCGATCCGGGCCAGTAGAGCGGCGCCGAGCGGCGGCCATACGCTTCCATCAGCGTCCAGAGTGGCGTGCCTGCCCACCACATCGGATCGCGCACCTCCTCACGTTTGGTGGTGGCGAACGTGCGCCCGGTGGGCGGGTCGAAGATGTTGTTGGCGACGATGCCGTGATGGCCCGGGTAGAGGCCGGTGGCGATCGTGTAGTGGTTGGGGAAGGTTTTCGACGGGAAGCTCGGGATCAGGTTGCGCGCGTGCACGCCGCGAGTCATCAGGCGCCGGAGGTTTGGCGTCGGCACTTTCGACGTGTAGTCCCAGCGGAAGCCGTCGAAGGAGATCAGGATGACCGTCGGCTGGAGGTCAGCGAACGCATCGCGCTGCGCGGCGGCAATCGTCGCGCTGATGGCGAGGGCGAGCGCGGTGATGACGGTAGGCTTCCGCCACATGTGGAGATTATCTGCGAGTCAGAGTCGGGTGACGCTCTGTTCCCGAGTCAGAGTACGGTGACGCCCCGTGCGCGAGTCGGAGTACGGTGATGGGTCGACTCAAGGTTGCAATTTGTATAACGCCGATGATGGGGGGCGGTTGCGAGATCCGCCTGCGGCAACGCGCGACGCGTGGGATTGCGCCTGAATCCGTGGGGCGCGCCGGTTGCGTGCGCCCGACGCATGCCGAGCCGCAAACGCATCTTCGTTCCCGGTCTGACGTTCCACGTCACCCAACGAGGCAACAACAGATGCGCGACCTTTCGCGATGACTACGATTACGAGACTTTCCTATGGTTCCTCAGATTTGCGATTCGCCGATACAAGCTGCTCGTGCACGCGTACGCGTTGATGACCAATCACTTCCACCTCATGGTGACGCCAGAGAGCACAGCGTGTTTGTCCCGAGCGATGCAGAGTCTTGGCCGCCGCTATGTGCGGTATTTCAATGAACGACATGTTCGAACGGGTACGTTGTGGGAAGGTCGATTTCGAGCTGCACTGATAACCGACGAGCGGTACTGGTTGACGTGCATGCGGTACGTCGAACTGAATCCGGTTCGGGCGGGGCTGGCAAAATCACCTGAAAGCTATCGATGGTGCAGCTATCGTGTCCACGCCTGTGGCGGTGCTGATCCTGTGATTGCCCCTCATGTTCTTTACACTGGCCTGGCCAGCACGTCAGAGCGGCGACTTGAGACGTGGCGCAATATGTGTGCTCCCGCCATGCAGGCGCAGCAGCTTGACGCCCTGCGGAAATCCATCGCCGGAGGCGTCATCGGCGACGTCATTCGATCGCAAATTCCGCAACCTTGATACGCGTCATCACCCGACTCTGACTCGCTTACGGGTCATCACCGTACTCTGACTCGGTCACTGCATCATCACCCGACTCCGACTCGCAATATACGGTCTACAATCCATCTCGTGCGGCGGGTGGTGCTCTCCGCTCTCCTCTTCCTCTGCGCAGGCCTGCTGACCGCGCAGCAGGCACCTCGCCGTCCGCTCGTCATCGCCGCCGAGCTCGACGGCATCATCCACCCGGTCTCGGCGGAATACCTCAAAGACGTCATCGACCAGGCCGATACGTCCGGCGCTGACGTCGTCATCATCACCCTGCGGACGCCGGGCGGCCTGCTCGACTCGACCCGCGATATCGTCACGCGCATGATCAATTCGCGCGCGCCGGTGGTCGTGTTCGTCGGCCCCGCCGGCGGCCGCGCCGCCTCCGCCGGATTCATCGTCACGCTCGCCGCCGACATCGCCGCCATGGCGCCGGGCACGCACATCGGCGCCGCGCACCCGGTGTCGGGCACGGGCCAGGCTATGGATACGGTCACCTCGCAGAAAGCTGCCGCGGATGCCGCAGCCTATGCGCGGACGCTTGCGGAAGCACGCGGCCGCAACGTGATGCTTGCCGCTGCCGCTGTCGAAGAGAGCCGCGCCTTTACCGATCTTGAAGCGCTGCAGGCCACGCCACCGCTCATCGATCTCACCGCCAGCGACGTCAACGATCTTCTTCGCAAGATTGACGGCCGCAGCGTCAAGCGTTTCGACGGACGCGCGACCACGATCCATACGCAGAACGCCGAAATCCGCCGCGTGGATATGACGCGCCGTCAACGGTTCCTCAGCGCCATCGCCCATCCGGAAGTTGCCTACATCCTGATGACGCTGGGCATGATCGGCCTGACCGTGGAGCTATGGAACCCGGGCGCCGTGCTGCCCGGCGTAGCGGGCGCGCTCAGCCTGCTGCTCGCCTTCTTCGCGCTGCAGGTGATTCCGATCAACACCACCGGCCTGCTGCTGATCGCGCTCGGCGTCGGCTTGCTCGTGCTCGAACTGAAAGTTCCCAGCGGCGTGCTCGGCGTCGGAGGAACGATCGCGCTCGTGATCGGATCCGTGATGATGACCGATACGGTGCCCGGTGTCCGCGTCGGATTCGGTTTCGTCATCCCGGCCGCAATCGCGTTCGCCGCCGTCTTCCTCTTCCTCGGTCGCCTCGCACTGCAGTCGCAGCGGCGACCGCCCGTCACCGGCAAAGAAGGTTTGATCGGCGCGCACGGACGCACGCGCGATCCGCTGCTGCCGAATGCGCCTGGCTACGTCCACATTCGAGGCGAGCTGTGGCGCGCCATCAGCGACGTAGCGATCTCGTCCGGAGAACCTGTTCGCGTCCTCGACGTGAATGGCCTCACGCTCAGGGTGGAGCCGCTCACGGCGTCAGGTCCGGCTGAAACCGGACACTACCAGCAAGGCACTCACGGAGAATCCGCATGACGATTTCGCCGGCACTCGTGTTCGGTGTAGTGCTCGTGCTCTACATCCTTTCTTCGATCCAGATCCTGTCGGAGTACGAGCGCGGCGTCATCTTCCGCCTCGGCAAGCTGCTGCCGCAGCCGAAGGGACCAGGAGTGATTCTCGTCTTCCGTCCCATCGATCGCATCGTCCGCCTGAGCCTGCGGACGCTGGTCCACGACGTGCCGCCGCAGGACGTGATCACACGCGACAACGTGTCGGTGAAAGTGAGCGCGGTCGTCTACTTCCGCGTCATCGATCCGCGGAAGGCGATCGTCGAGGTTGAGAACTATCTGTACGCGACCTCGCAGCTCTCGCAGACGACGCTCCGCAGCGTGCTCGGACAGGCCGAGCTCGACGACCTGCTGGCGCAGCGCGATCGGCTCAATCAGCAGCTGCAGCACATCCTCGACAACGAGACGGAGCCGTGGGGCATCAAGGTCTCCGCAGTGGAAGTGAAGAACGTCGACCTGCCGCAGGAGATGCAGCGCGCGATGGCGCGGCAGGCGGAAGCCGAGCGCGAGCGCCGCGCAAAGATCATCCACGCAGAAGGCGAACTGCAGGCGTCCGAGAAGCTGTCGCAGGCTGCCGCGGTGATCGAACGCGAGCCGGCAACAATGACGCTGCGCTACCTGCAGACGCTCACGGAAATTGCCTCGGAGCAAAACTCAACGATCCTGTTTCCGGTTCCGCTCGAGCTGATGAGGTTCCTCCGCGGCGGTGACAATAAATAGGTGCCCGAGTTTCACGCCGAACCGTACCTGCACCTCGCCGGCCTCTCGCATAAATCCGCGCTGATCGCGTGGGGCGCCTTCTATTTCAAGACAAGAAGTCAACGCGCGGACGCGAACGGTCCAGGGCGCTTGCCCGAGTGGAAGCTGGTCGAGGACCGCGACCTTCGCCACGTTCATCCGCCGCGACGCGAGACCATCGGCGCGCGCTCGGATCCGTACGGCCCGGCGCGCGTGAACGTCTACGACGCGTCAGGCGCACTCGTGGCAACGAGCTTCACCGAGACGACGAACTTCTGCTGGATCACAGGACTGTCGCCGAACACCGAGTACCGCTATGAAGTGATGGTCAAAGACGAACCGTGGGGTGCGGATGAACGGTGGGACTGGATGCGCGGCAGCCATCAAGGTCTCGTGCAGCGCGGTGGCCGCTACGTCAATCGATTCTGCACGCACCCTGATCCAGCCGCCGAGCCGACGGGCAAATTCACCTTCATGGTCATCGGTGACTTCGGCACCGGCATCCTTCGCTCCACGCCGACGCGCCGGCAGTTCGAGGTGGCGCAGGCGATGCAGCTCGCCTTCGACCGGTACGACGTCCGCGCCATCGTCACCACCGGCGACAACATCTACGCCGGACACCGCATCCTCGGCATTCCAATTGGCGCCACGGGCGACGAAGACGACGATTGGTTCTTTACGTTTTTCCAGCCGTATCGCTACATGCTGAATCGCGTTCCGGTGTATCCGTGCATCGGCAATCACGACACCGCTGAAACGGAGGATCGCGACGACCGCGAGCAGTTGCTCGACAACCTGTATCTTCGCGAGCGCATCGCAAGCGACGAAGCGTCAGGCCGCGCGTCTGTCGATCCGGGACTGTTCTACCGGTTCCGTTACGGCCGCGACGTGGAGTTCATCTGCATCGACACGTCGAAAGAAGAATTCTTCCGCGGCAAGCGTCTCTACGAGTACCCGAAGCACTGGGAATGGGTCGACCAGACGCTGGCACCGGACGCGCAACGACGATGGAAGTTCGTCTTCTGTCACCATCCGCCGTTCTGCGCCGGGCCGAACCATCACAACACCGACCGCATGGAGCGACTGATCCCGCTGTTCGAACGAGCGGGGGTGCGTGTC
>Ga0310811_10013406_pt1 | contig 10680 bp, 11 predicted proteins | sample YCmetagenome_FD_207642 | JGI IMG/M metagenome (GOLD analysis project Ga0310811, IMG submission 207642) | Soil microbial communities from experimental microcosm in Duke University, North Carolina, United States - YC | ecosystem: Engineered > Artificial ecosystem > Soil microcosm > Unclassified ...
GCTCACCGAACAGGTTTGGGATGGACCTGACTTGCCGCACGCAAGAATGAGACGCGGCTGTCCGACCGGCGCGGCGATGCCGCTTTGCTGGTCACACGCCGAGTACGTTACGCTCGTCCGGAGTCGGCATGACGGCATTTGCTTTCATCGGGTCGATCCGGCTTACCAACGATACGTGGTCAATCCCGTTCGGCATCGTTTTGAGATCTGGACGCTTCGTCATCCCATGCAGCGGGTGTCGCATGGCAAAATTTTGCGGATCATTCTGGCCGAAGAAGCGGCCATCACGTGGTCAACGGATAATTGGCAGCAGACCAACGAGTCGCAGACAATACACCAGAGCAAACTGGATCTTTGGTTTGCAGATTTTCCAACAGCCGAATGGCCACGCGGTTCAGTGTTTGCTTTTACAATATTTTGGAAACCCGATCAACGCTGGGAAAACCGGAACTGGCAGATAAGTGCCGTTTAAAACGAGGCGCCTCATCTATTGCCAGACGTCGCGTAGAATAAAGATCCGACACACGCGCAATTCGAACTGGCGATCCGAACAATAGTCGGAGTATATGAAAAGGATTGTTCAAACTGAAAATATCGAAGGGGAAACAACTCCATTAAAAGAACTGATCCCATTTTGGTTCGCCGTGTCCAGCCCAGTGCTCGGTATACTGCTGGGCTTACTGGGAGCATGGTTTGTTACCTTGCTCAGCGCGTAACAATTTTTGCGAAATTGACGGCTACTAACTAATGATGAAAACATTACTCGAGGCAGATTATCCTCGGGTAGTTGGCGCTGATTCCGCGCCCCTGGATTCCGGCGCTGTCTCAGCCCCCAAAGGAAAACGGCGAGTTCTAATCGTCGACGACGATGCGAATAGCACGCACCTTGTAAAAATCCTGCTTGAGAGATCCGGGCCGTATTTGGTCCTGGAGGAAAACGATCCGGCTAAAGCTGATGAAACGGCTCACAGTTTCAGGCCGGACGTAATCTTGCTCGACATCATCATGCCAAAAATCGACGGAGGCGAATTAGCCACCCAAATTGAAGCGGATCGTGAACTGCACGATACGCCGATAATTTTCCTAACGGCGCTGGTCACGCACAGTGAGGCAAACAGCGGGCTGCAAATCCAGGGACACCCATTCGTCGCGAAGCCAATCAGCATTCCAGAGCTGATCGAGGCGATTGAGAAACATCTGCCTGCGCCAGCTGCGTGCTAACCCGTACTTCGCGCGCCAAGCTTCACAGCGAAATTATGAGCTGGAGAATACCTCGCCGCGCTCAAGTGCCACTTCAGCTTCGAGATTTTCGCGGTCACGGCCGACGCTCGCGACGGCAGTGAGTTTATCGCCAGACCGAAACATCACTGAAGCGTGTTTCGCTTTCAAATCACCTGACACACTCGCACCATCGCCGCCGCTGCCATGACCGACGTAGTGGATGTGCAGATCGAAATGATTGCTCCAGAAGAATGGCGAAGAGTTGAAAGGTTCGCGCGCCCCGAGGATATTTCGCGCGGCAGTTTGACCCTGGCGCTGAGCGACAACCCAGTGTTCGACGCGAATCTGGCCTGCGCGCGGATCGGGCCAGCGTGCAATGTCGCCCGCGGCAAAAATTCCCGGAACATTCGTTTCCAAGAATTCATTGACCAACACACCGTTATCAGCGGCGATGCCTGCTTCCTCGGCAAGACGCGTGTTTGGGCGCACGCCGACTCCAACAACCACAAAATCGCAGTCCAATTTCGTTCCGTCGTCGAGTTGCACATATAGGTCGTGAATCGCCGCGGGCGTTCGGCCGAGATGAAATTTCACACCGTGCGCTTCGTGGGTTTCGCGAACGAGGTGTCCCATCTCGGCTCCCAAAACTTTCCCGAGCGGCACCGAATCTCTTCCGACCACCGCAACTTCGAGCTTCCGCTCGCGCAACGACCACGCGACTTCCAATCCGATGAAGCTGGAGCCGATGACTACCGCGCGCCTCGCGCTTTTCGCCTTCTCTATGATCCGCCGGCTGTCAGCGAGTGTTCGTAGATAACAAACGTGCGGCAAGTCCGCGCCTGGAATTGTAAGGGGGACGGGTTCGGCGCCGGTCGCCAGCAACAACGCGCCGTAGCCTAACGAGCGGCCATCGGACAACTTTACCTGTTTGGATTTCGGATCGATGCTTGTAACGGCCGTGTTTGTGAGTGCGTCAATTTTCTGTTCGCGATAGAATTCCGGCGGCCGCAACGGGATCCATTCTTCAGGCGCGTTACCGGCGAGGTAATCCTTGGAAAGATTTGGCCGATCATACGGCAGCGATTCATCTGCACCGATCAAAGTAATCGGTCCGTCGTAGCCTTCGCGTCGCAACATCTCAGCGGCGGCGCCGCCTGCCGCACCCGCGCCGACAATCACAACGCTATCCGGAGATGATTTTGGCCTGTGCTCCACTTTTTTGTCGTTCTTACCCGTTACGAAGAATCGCTCGCCGCGTTTCTCGATGCTGTAGCACGGGACACTGTTCAAAGCGGGCGCTGCGATAGCTTCCCCTGTGCGCAAATCAAAGCGCGCATGGTGCCATGGGCAGCGCACCGTGCAATCGACCATCAGACCCTTCGCCAGCGGGCCGCCATAGTGTGTGCACGTGGCGCCGATGGCGAAAAGCTCTTCACCGCGTCTAGCCACGAGAACCGGTTCGCCAAGCGCATGTCCCAAAAGCATTTCACCGTCGCGCACCTTTCCGGTCTCATACCCTTTTTCAAAATCAGGTCCCTCAAGCTCGCTCGACGCTTCGGCCATAGAATTTCTGTTTCTTGTAACATACGGATCGCGTCGAACCGATCCAGCAATCTTCAATATTCTGGAATGCACTAAGGACGAACTGCGTAATTTTTTGGCAACCGTGATTACCACGCTTAAACGAGCGCACACGTTGGGTGCCTGTCAGTCTGAGCAAAGCGAAGAATCTCTGATCCTTCGGTCCTAGCGCGCAAGGAAGAACATTCAGAGATGTTTCGCTCCGCTCAACATGACAACCTTTAATCCCAAGTGTCAGTGAGCAGCGCGCGCGTTTCTTCAACGCCTGTCCGCCAGATCTTCATCATTTCCTCGTCGTCCCGTTGGTATAGCCCGCCGTAGTTGCCGTCCTTAAGATGTTCCCGCACTGATTTAGGATCGAGGCGTCGTAGTACCTCCGGGTCAGTCATTGGTTTCTGTTCTGTCGGCACGTTCATTTTCGCCAGCCGCGTCCAAGCAAAATTTTCCATCCACGATGCATGCGAAGCGACGGGATCGATTGCTTGCACTTGCGCCCAGACTTTTGGCGCATTCCACCAATTGTGGAACTTGATCCGCATTCCGGGATGATCTGCGATCCACTCTCCGACAAAACCTTGCACGGGCGTATTGCCGCCGTGGCCGTTAACAATCAGGATGCGTTTGAACCCGTGCTCGGTCATCGCATCGAGAATGTCGCCCATGACCGATATGTAGGTTTTCACCCGAAGAGTAATCGTTCCGGGAAAGGCGCGGAAATACGGCGTGATGCCATAGGGCATGACGGGAAATACAGGAATAGCTAATGGCTCGGCCGCTTCCACGGCGAGTCGTTCCGCCAAAATGCTGTCGGTGCTCAAGCTCAGGTAAGCGTGTTGCTCTGTGCAACCGAGTGGCAGCACTGCCCGGTCGTCGCGAAGGAGATATTCCTCGACCATCATCCAATTCATCTCGCTGATTCGCATACCCCAACGTGATCTACAGATTGCGCAGATTCACGCAGATTTTCCTGATGTAACACAGGCATTTTGCACGGTGCGTGCTTTTGGTCATCCAGTTCCCGGCTGAACGACGAACTCTTTTCATGCGCGTTCATCTGGTTTTCGTCGCTCTTGTTATCAATGTAGTAGCCGTCACAGGAGCGGATTTGCAGGAAATCGCCAATTTCCCCGATCAACAGGTCACCGGTGTCGGAGTCTCCACAAAATCCGGCCGCATTTTCGTGAATTTTCCATACTGGTCCGATCAGCATGCCATTTCTGTTGCTGAGATCGTAAACGGCCAACCGAAACCATTTCCGAACGAGGAGTGGAACAAGCCCGGCGCTGCTGACTCGCATTTCGTCTGCGTGCAAAGCGTCGTTGTGGATGATCAGGACAATCTCTGGGTACTTGATCCCGCGGCGCCAAAGATGCAGGAGATCGTTAAGGGTGGCCCGAAGCTGATGAAAATTAATCTGACGACGAATCAAGTCGTGCAGACAATCCCATTCGGTGAAGATATCGCGCCGGCGAAAAGCTATCTCAACGACGTTCGGATCGACACACGCTCGGACACCGCATTCATCACCGATTCCGGCAAGGGCGCAATTATCGTTGTTAATCTCAAAAACGGAAACGCGCGACGATTACTCGATGGCAATGCTTCGACCCAGCCAGAGAACGGTTTCAAGCTGGTCGTCGACGGCAAAGAATTGATTGACCAGCAAAAGAAAGCGCCGCCGCAGATCGCGTCTGATGGCATCGCGCTCGATTCGAGGAATGGTTATCTCTATTATCACGCCCTTACTGCTCACAAGCTTTACCGCATCAAGACGAGTTTTCTTACCGATGAACACCTCAGCAAAAAGGATGTCGAGTCCAAAGTGGAAAATGTCGGGGAGACGCCGGCGCCTGATGGAATACTCGAAGCGTCTGACGGCAGCATCTATCTGACGGATCTGGAACACAACGCGGTCGTGCATTGGGACCCTGAGACGAAAAGGATCGAGCCGGTCATCGCTGACAAGCGGCTCATGTGGCCAGACACATTAAGTTGGGGGCCGAAAGACGAACTTTACGTCACCACGTCGCAGATCGAGAACACGCCGCGTTTTAACGATGGAAAATCCACGCGCACTGAGCCGTATAAGCTCTGGAAAATTGCGGGAGTAAATCGCCGATAGCTGCGCGTTCGTGGCAGACGCTCTCGACATCAATTTCAGCCGACCCGGACAACGCGCGGGTCGTCAGAACCGCACGAAACGAACTCGGGGAATTCCATCGGGTGCAAAATGCCTGCGAGAATTTCCAGACTGTCCACAATGCGAGGACCCGGACGTGCGAAGTACGCGCCGGCATTTACAATATATACCTGGCCGCTCTCGGCGGCGGGAATCGAACCAAACTTCGGAAATCGGTTGAGCAATTCGTAATCGCGCCGTGCTCGGTCGATGTCGTACCCGCAGAGAGCAAGTACGATAATTTCTGGACGCGCATCCAAGACTTGCTGCCACTCGACTTGTGCCGAGGGCTGATGCTTTCGCCCTAACGAATCGTTACCGCCGGCAATCTCCACCAGCTCGGGACCCCAATGACCACAACAAAACGGCGGATCCACCCATTCCATTAGAAAACAACGTGGGCGATCTTGAAGACTTCCGGCCCGTTTCTGTACGTACTGAACGCGTTGTGATAAACTTCCGATCAATGTTTCGGCGCGTTCGCGCACATCGCACACATCAGCGACCTGCCGAATATCGCTGAAAATGTCAGCCAAACTTGTCGGTTCGAGGTTTACTACTTGAGGCGGAGCAGGCAAAGTTTGCGCGAGCTTCGCGACAGTGCCATAGCCGACCGCGCAGACGTCGCACAATTGCTGGGTCAGAATTACGTCAGGCTGGAGTTTTCGCAGAAGCGGTTCGTCGATGGTGTAAATTGTGCCGTTCTCATCCAATGCGCGGCGCACCCACTCATCCAGTTCGCGGCTCGCCATCTTCGCATCGTGAACGGGACAACAGGTGACGCGTGGCCGTTCGTTGGCTTGTTTCGGAAAATCGCATTCGTGTGAAACGCCGACGATCTGGTCCATCAGCCCAAGCGCAGCGGCGATCTCAGTCGCAGCAGGTAGCAGCGAAACAATGCGATGCATTCGCAAGCATACACGCTGCGTGATTCGGGATAATCGCGACAATGCTGTTACTGTCTCTGTGCTGTAATTACGAGCGAATTGCCTTGCGTTGTTGAAATAATGCAAGGTGCTGCTGGAACAGTTTCGTGTTGTCGGGCGATATACCTTTCATAGCGAGCGCTTGCGACACGTACTGAATCGCTGAGTTAAAATCGCCAGTCTCCGCGTACGCTGCTGCGAGAGTGTCGATTATCTGCTCGTCCTTCCACGTCATTATGCTGCAGGCGGCCTTTGCGTCTTTCACTGCTTGTTGCCCATTCCGAAACGAGGCGTTCGGGCACGTCGCGCGAAACCAGGCTCGATCGCTCATAACCCTGGCGAGCGTCACATTCCGGGGATGAAGCGAAACTAGATAATCATATTCCTTTAACGCTTCTGCGTGCTTGCCGAGCCGAGCATTGATGTTGGCGCGCAACAGCGCAGCCTCTACCACGCTGCGATCTTGGTGGAGCGCTTCGTTGCAATCCTTCAGCGCCAAATCGTATTTGCCTTGATGGGAGTAAATCTGCGCACGGACGTAGAGCGCGGGCCAAAACGTGGGATCACGTTGGAGAACTGCATCAACGTTTCGCTTTGCACCGGCGGCGTCGTTTTTCTGAAGCTTATCTTGCGCATCGGTAACAAGTTTCATTGCGGCAACCATTCTGCCAGGTGTGGCGATGATGATCGGCACACTTGCGCTCGCAACACTTACAACGCTCAAGATTGCCACAGACAGTGCGAAGACCTTTGAGTTTTTCACTGGGGTTAGCTAATTAATCGATCTGTAACCAGAAAGGCGGCCGCGTAGCAAACAAAAATCGATGTTCCGCCAGCGACGCCGGCAAAACGGCGACCCGCCATGAATCGCGCCGAAGGTTCGCGCCAGCAATGCGAACGCCAGAGGGATGCCGAGTCGCCAAGAATCATTTGTGAGACCAATCGATGGAGGCTGGCCGCCCTCGGCCCGCAAAGCAATTGACGTTAGCAACTTTTCCCTGTTAAGCCCATCCCGTGAAACGGCTGCTTTGGATCGATATTTCAAAGGGCCTGGCCATTCTGTTCGTTGTTTACTTTCATTTTTTCAGCACCTACTTCCAGCATGGCGTGCTTCCGCCGCCTGATTGGACGAATCTCGCCACGAGCGCACTCACCGCTTTAAGACTCGCTTGGTTTAAAGTATCGGGCCTCGGTTTCCATGCCGTCGGTGTGTTCATCATTCTGAGCGGCTGGACGCTCATGCAATCGACCGCGCATCGCGCAGAGAAAGGAGAAATTGCCTGGGGCGGATGGTATTGGGCGCGCTTCGTCCGGCTTTACCCAATGTATTGGGTCGCGCATTTAGTTTATCTAGTCTCGCCGTTCGTCGCGCGCCTGGAGCCAGTGGACGATCGCATCATCCTTAGCCTGCTCGGCCTGCGGTTCGTCGATATCGAGATGAACTTCATGTATCTGAATGCGGCGTGGTGGTATTTCGCCATGCTGATCCAGTTCTATGTCATCTTTCCCCTGCTCTTCTGGACAGCACGGCGTGTTGGACCGTGGTGGTTTCTGTTCATCGGATGCGCTGCCGGATTTTTTGCACGCTATGTCTTGCTCGTGCTCTGGCCGCAAAACGGATTGTGGGTACTCGGCGGTTTCGCAGTTTGTCGGTTGCCCGAATTTGCGCTCGGGATCTCGCTGGCAATGTGGTACGCGCGATCGCCTGCACGCGTGGAATGGTTCCTTCTTCGCGGCGCAGGATTCGTTGCCGGCTTGATTCTTTACCCTGCAGCACTGCAACTCTACCACGGGCTTTTCGATTATATCTTTGTCGATTTTGCCACGGGCACATGTTGCATGCTGGAAATCGTAGGAATCGCCGGATTTATTTCGCTGTTTAACTCGCCTGCCCAATTATTCGGCCTGGTCGGCTTGTATTCGTATGGCCTTTACCTCACGCACCAGCCGTACGTGATTTGGCTCGGACTTCGTATCCGCGAAGTGCCGGTTTGGGCATTTTTGCTAATCTGTATCCCTACTCTCGCCGTCCTCAGTGCGTGGGGCATGCTTTTGGAAAAGGGAACAAATGCGCTGACGAGCAAATTGCTTTCGCTCAAAAGACCGCATCCCTAAGTTCGTTTTTTTTCGATCTCCTTTAACGAAACGCGCAGCTGCGAAGCACCGCATTACGCCTCATACGCAACGGTGCATTTGTCAGGACCAAATTAAGCTTTGGCAACGATTATAACTTCAGCATGGCTCGAGTTTCAGGTTTGGAGAAGAAGGACGCACCGTGGCACCTGCGATGGTTCTATCGCGTAATGCGAAAAATGTTTGCGAAAGATCTTACGCCGGCAAAGATCCAGATGCGTTTGCCAGGGATGGTCTGGGCCGGTATCGCCATGGAGGCAGCGCTGGGCCGCAAGCGGCTCGTCTCGTTGCGCTATATTCAACTCGGAAAAGTGCGGGCCGCGGCCCGGGTCGGTTGTCCTTTCTGAATAGATGTCAATTCTGCCGTGGGCAGAAAAGCCGGCCTAAGCGATGCCAAATTGCGCGATGTCCTTAGCCATAACAGAACGGTGTTCAATGACACCGAACGGCTTGTGATCGAGCTGGCTGACGGGATGACTGATACGCCTGCGAATATCCCTGACGATTTGTACACACGTTTGCGGAAGGAGTTTTCCGAGGAACAACTGATGCAGCTAGGCGCGCAGATCGCGTTCGAGAATTACCGCGCACGATGGAACCGAATTTTCAACGTCGAGAGCGATAATCTGTACAGGCCGCAGGCAGATAACTCGCAAGAACCAGGATCAGTTTGACTGGGCTGATCTGTGCGACGCTCTGAGCCGTATTTCATCTGGGCAATCATGCAACTCGGTTATACTGCCGCGCGTTATTAATTGCGCGAAGGCGGCTCAGATGACTGGAGTTCACTCACACCCGATTGCATCTGTTACAGCTTCATCCGCTGAACACACCCGGCGTCAAATTGCCGCTCGCTTGCTTCCATTCGTTTTCCTCCTTTACATCACCAACTACCTCGACCGCACCAGCGTGGCATACGCAGCGATAGGCATGGCGCGCGACCTTCGGTTCGACGATCGCGTGTTCGGTCTCGGCATCGGTATTTTCTTCCTGAGCTACGTGGCCTTGCAAATTCCTGGCGCCATTCTGGCTGTACGATGGAGCGCACGCGGGATGATTTGCGCGACCATGATCGTGTCGGGATCACTAACCGCACTTACCGCAGTTGTGCACACTCCTGCACAACTTTATCTCGCGCGCTTTTTGTTGGGTGCAGCTGAAGCGGGCTTCTTTCCAAGCGTCATCATTTATTTGAGCCGCTGGTTTATTCATGAGGATAGGGCGAAAGCCACGAGCAACTTCATGGCTGCAATTCCTGTGTCGCTGGTTATCGGATCGCCTGTGGCAGGTTGGATACTCGGTCACAATTGGTTCGCAACTGAAGGCTGGCGGTGGCTTTTCTTTGTTGAAGGTATTCCCGCGATCATGCTAGGCGGCCTTGCATTTATATTTCTGACAGACCGTCCGAGTCAGGCGCGCTGGCTCAGTGCGGGGCAGCGGCGATGGATTTCCCAAAAGTTGGAGCAACAAAAACCGGAAAGCCCGCTGCCCCGAGGCATCGGTCACGCGCTCCGGTCTGGTACCGTGCTCCTGTTGTCGAGCGCGGCCTTCCTTCAATATTTCATTGGGTACAGCGTGATTTTTTGGCTGCCCACTATTCTCAAGACCAAATGCGGATTGTTAGATATGCAGGTCGGCTTGCTTGGCGCGGTGCCTTATGTTGTGGCGCTCTTCGCAATGTTATTGAATGGGTGGCATTCGGATAAACATTGCGAAAGACGTTGGCATGCTGCGGTTCCACTGTTCATCGGGGCAGCCGGATTCTTATGTCTGATCACTCTGCCCAGCTCAATTGTAGTGACGGTGTTACTGTTAAGTGTTATTTGCGTGCCAATGGCGTTTCTGCCGGTGTTCTGGGCGATTCCGACCGAGATCCTCACTGACTCTCAGGCGACCGTTGCCGTAGGAACGATTAACGCACTCGCCAGCCTCGCAGGTTTTGCTGGGCCGTACGCATTTGGACATCTAACTGCAGAGACGGGATCGTTCGCGGCCGGATTCATGGTGTTGCTGTTCTGTGCAATTGCAGCCGGGATTCTGATCGTACTGACACCAACCACCCAGTCGCGTGTTACCACATCTGTGACATCGCGCTAACCGCTGGCGGTCAAATGCATTTCGGCTTCGATTTTCCCGACAATCTCCTCCGGCGTCGAGCCAAGTTCGACTGGTAGCACGTTCTCGTCGGGCTGTGGTTCCTCCAAGTCCTCGAACTGGCTCTGCAACAAACTCGCATCCATAAAATGACGACGACGGCTGCGGATTTGCGTTTCGACTAGCGCGTAGTTACCGCGAAGAAACACAAGCTTTACTTCATCGCTGACGCGCAGACGATCGCGGTAAGCACGTTTCAGCGCCGAACACGCCAGGACCGCGTTTACTCCGGCCGAAAGCAATCGCTCGACTTGTTCGCGGAGGCAGTCCAGCCATGGCCATCGATCTTCATCGGTTAGCGGATGACCACTCCGCATCTTTTCGATGTTTGCCGCGGGATGAAAATCGTCTGCTTCAACAAAACGCCAGCCCAGTTCGCGCGCCAGCAACTTACCGATCGTTGTCTTTCCTGCGCCAGAGACTCCGAATATGATTATTATCACGGCGCATTAATGTTTCTTCGACCGCCAATCTTTTCCACTGCGA
>Ga0310811_10013408_pt1 | contig 10679 bp, 10 predicted proteins | sample YCmetagenome_FD_207642 | JGI IMG/M metagenome (GOLD analysis project Ga0310811, IMG submission 207642) | Soil microbial communities from experimental microcosm in Duke University, North Carolina, United States - YC | ecosystem: Engineered > Artificial ecosystem > Soil microcosm > Unclassified ...
TCGCGACGCGATTGCAATTTGCAACAAATGCAAACGACTGCGTGCATCCTTTTTCGTTAGATTGAGTAGTAGCAAGGATGTGGTTATGCAGCACGGTACTTCCACTCGTGCCGCCAGGAGAGAACAAATGAAGAAGATCGTCCCGCTTATCGCCGCTGCCGCACTTGGAATTGGTTTGAGCACTGCAGCGCAGGCGCACGTGTCGGTGGGTATTGGGATTGGCGTACCGGTTGCGCCGGCTTACCCGGTTTATGCTGCACCGGCCTACTATCCGCCGCCTCCGCCGGTGGTCTATGCGCCGCCGCCTGTCGTGTACGCGCCGCCGGTGGTGGGCTATGGTTATTACGGCCGGCCGTACTACGGCCACGGCTATTACCGCGGTGGCTACGGCGGCTATTATCGCCACGGTTACGGCGGCTACTATCGTCGTTAAGCAAAACGACAAGTCAAGGTGCCGAGCCGGTTCAGGCTGGCTCAAATGAAGGTGCGCAAACGGCGCGATGCCGGCTGAAAAAGCCGCATCGCGCCGTTTTCATTTCTGGCGCAGGCAATGCATCGCGTGCGCTGCGGCAACAGGCCGTGCCCGCACCGGCTGCGTTCGGTATCAGCCGGCTACGTGCGTCGCCGGCATCAGCAGGTCGTGGTACCCGTTCACGATCACGCTATATGAGAAGTAGGCAAACAGCACAGCGGACAACATATGGCAAGCGCGCAGCAACCCGCCACCGGCGCGCTTGCGACCATGGCTTGCCAGTCCGCAGATAAAAAGTGTCCATGCCAGGCCGCCGGCAAAAAAGCCGCCGAGAAACACCGGCGCGCTGGTGACGCCCGCGGCGCCGGCCTTCGCGATCAAGGCGCCGCCAACAGCCGCGAACCATAAGATCGCGCTGGGCGAAGACACGGCCAGCAGCACGCCGCGCGCAAAGCCACGCCGCGCGGAGAGTCGCGGCGCCGTCGGCTCAGCTTGCCTTTCCACGGCAGGCGCGGCCGCCGGATTGAGTGCCTCGCGCGCCATCTTCCAGGTGAGGTACAGCAGAATCGCGGCGCCGCCGATCCACACGACCCAGCGCACCGCATTGAACTGCAGCAGCGCGGCCATGCCGGCGAGCGCGAGCGCCGCGTAAAGCAGGTCACCGAAACACGAACCGAGGCCCAGCCAGAACCCGGGCTTGAAGCCATGCGACAGCGTCAGCGAAATGATCGCGACATTGACGAGGCCGATATCAAGACATAACGACAGCGACAGGAAAAACCCGTCGGACAGCAACGACAGCGCATGCATCCGCGCAACTTCCCTGAGTTCTTATAGTTGAAAACACCGGCGCCGGCGCATTACAGCCCGAGCTCGTCCCACAACCGGTCGACCCGTTGTTTGACAGCCGGGTCCATCATGATCGGGCGGCCCCATTCGCGGTCGGTTTCGCCGGGCCACTTATTGGTGGCGTCGAGGCCCATTTTCGAACCGAGGCCAGCAACCGGCGACGCGAAATCCAGATAGTCGATCGGCGTATGTTCGACCATCACCGTATCGCGCGCCGGGTCGATCCGCGTGGTGATTGCCCAGATCACTTCGTTCCAGTCGCGAATGTTCACGTCTTCATCGACGACGACAATGAACTTCGTATACATGAACTGCCGCAAGAAACTCCACACGCCGAACATCACGCGTTTGGCGTGTCCGGGATAGCTCTTCTTGATCTGCACGATCGCCATCCGGTAGCTGCAACCTTCCGGCGGCAGATAGAAATCGGTGATTTCGGCGAACTGCTTCTGCAGCAACGGCACGAACACCTCGTTCAGCGACACGCCGAGCATGGCGGGCTCGTCGGGCGGCTTGCCGGTATACGTAGAGTGATAGATCGCGTCGCGGCGCATCGTGATGCGCTCGATCGTGAACACCGGGAACCACTCCTGTTCGTTGTAGTAGCCGGTGTGATCGCCATACGGACCTTCGAGTGCATGTTCGTACGCGCTCGAAGCGCCCTTGAGCGGCCGCGGCGGCGCGCCGGCCGGTGCCGGTGCCGGCTCGCCCTGCTGCGGGTAGATGAAGCCCTCGAGCACGATTTCCGCGCGCGCCGGCACCTGCAGCGTATCGACGCCGGGCGTCACGCAGCGCGCGAGTTCGGTGCGGCCACCGCGCAGCAGGCCGGCGAACTGGTACTCCGACAAGGTGTCGGGCACCGGCGTGACCGCGCCGAGAATGGTGGCCGGATCCGCGCCGAGCACCACGGCGACCGGATAAGGTTCGCCCGGATGCCGCAACGCGAATTCGCGAAAGTCGAGCGCGCCGCCGCGATGCGCGAGCCAGCGCATGATCACCTTGTTGCGGCCGATCACCTGCTGCCGGTAAATCCCCAGGTTCTGGCGTGTCTTGTTCGGGCCACGGGTCACCGTCAGGCCCCACGTGATCAACGGGCCGGCGTCGCCGGGCCAGCAGGTCTGGATCGGCAGCTTCGCGAGGTCGACGTCGGCGCCTTCCCAGACGATCTCCTGGCAAGGCGGTGCGCTGACCGTCTTCGGCGCCATGTCCCACACCGCCTTGGCGAGCGACAGCAGCTTGCCGGCGTCCTTGAGCCCCTTGGGCGGCTCCGGCTCCTTCAATGCGGAAAGCAGCCGTCCGACGTCGCGCAGCGACTCGAGCGCGGCCTGCTCGCTGGCGGTGCCGTCCTGCGCGGCAGCATCGATGCCCATGCCCAGCGCGACCCGGCGCGGCGTGCCGAACAGGTTGCCTAGCACCGGAAAAGCGTGCTGCTGCTTCGATTCGAACAGCAAGGCCGGCCCGCCCGCGCGCAACACGCGGTCGCACAGTTCGGTCATTTCGAGCACGGGGGACACGTGTTGCGGAATACGTCGCAACTCGCCGAGCGTTTCGAGGCGGCCAGCGAAGTCGCGCAGGTCTTTATATTTCATCAGGTCCGGTTGGGGCCGCGAAACGGCCGCGTGGAACGTATGCGTACTGGTTGGGCCCAGCCGGTCGGACACGATGCCGGCGGCAAGACGAAAAAGCGCGGGAACACCGCGCGCTGACAATTGTCGATTTTACATGCGTTGCCTGGCGTACGCGCTGACACACAATTTGTGGATCGGCGGAAACGCGCATGCCACGCGGTTCTTGACCGACTGAACACCGTTCATAATTACAAATGGTTATAACTTTGGATATTTATAGTGTTGACGACTCATAAAACCGTATTCTAGAATCCGGTCCATTGGTTGCAGGGATTGATAGTTTTTACCACCGTCCCCCGGTCCTTCGACGCACCGCGTCACTTTTGCCGCCCCCTGCACGGTATTGACGGTTTAAGTTGTCCTCACCAGCGCAATTCGCCGCTGGTTTTTCGTGTGAGAGCCGCCGTGTGCATGCCTTACCGCATGCCGCTAAGTCATTTTTGGATTTCGGCTCTCCAGACGGTATTTTTTGCCGTTTTCCCGGTGCCGCTGCCGCCTTAACCAGAGCGCGCGGCGCCTTGAGTTTGTGAATACGTAGTCGAAGCCAGCAGGTCGGCAGGGTTCGCAGGCTCATGCAACATGGGAGATCTGAATGAATGCCTGGTTATCGTGGCGTCCCGATGAGCGAGCCGTACAGGCCGTTCGCGCGCTATTGCGTCGCGGGACCCGTGTGAGTCATCACCTGTTCAGCGTGGTTGGCGGTACCGCCGTGCTGCTGGCACTTGCGCTGTGGCTGATGCCGACGTGGCGCGGCACCCTGGCTGCAAAGCTGATGCCGGTACTGTCGGCCGCCGTGCAGGCGGGTCCGGCGCGTCTGCTGCAAGGCAACCCGCTACCGTCGTTCGTCCCGCGCAGCGTGACCAACGGCACGCCGGGCGCTTCGCCGAACGACGAACCGCTGTCGAGCAACACCGGTAACGATGACGCACCCGTGGTTACGCTGACGGGTCTGAACACCTTCGACAAGCTGTTCGACGGAAACAACGGCAACAGCGGCGCCAATGGCACCAGCAGCGTTGCCTCCTCCGGCGGCGCCAGTTCATCGGCGCTGAACGGACTCGATCCGCGCACGCTGCCGAGCATCGGGCCGCTCGCCCGCATGATTCCGGCGCAGCGCGTGTCAGCCGATGCGCGCGACGACCGTGCGCTCGCGTCGGCGCGCGAACAGGATCTGGTGGCGAACTTCCTGTCGCGCCGCTACCGCGTCGCGCAAGAGCCGGTCAGCGAACTGGTGAAAGCCGCGTTCGACACCGGCCGCGAAGTTGGCCTCGATCCGATGCTGCTGCTGGCGGTGATGGCGATCGAATCGGGCTTCAACCCATATGCCGAAAGCGGCGTAGGCGCGAAAGGCCTGATGCAGGTGATGTCGACGGTGCACTCGGACAAATTCCGCTACTTCGGCGGCCAGAGCGCAGCGCTCGAGCCGCTCGCGAACATCAAGGTCGGCGCGCTGGTGTTGAAGGACTGCATCGCACGTGGCGGTTCGCTGCCCGACGGGCTGCGCCTGTATGTCGGATCGACGTCGCAGGACGACGGCGGCTACGGTGCGAAGGTGATGGCGGAGCGCTCGCGGTTGCGCGACATCGCGCACGGCCGCAAGGTGCCGATCAACGCGCCACAGGCGCCGGCTACCGTGACGGCGTCCACCTCGGCGTCTGCAGCTGGCAACGGTGCGAGCAGCGGTGGCAACGGCAAACGTGTCCAGATGACGCTTGATGGCGGTCATCCGCTCGCCGCAGCGAAGCCCGCCCCGCCGACGGCGCCGGCGCAGGACGATGCCAGCGCGGTGCCGGTCAAGCATGTGGCAACGCCGGAACTCGGCGCCTGACCCAGCACGGCCCGGGCGCGGGGTGGAATTGCACTGACGCCAGCGCTGTAGTGGTAACGGCAAACAGCAGTTCGATGCACCCAATGAATAACCCCTGCCGGTCAATGACCAGCAGGGGTTTTTTCATGTCCGCTGCGTTTGCCGCATCTGCAGCCGCAGCCGCGCCCCTCAAACCTGGGCAAGCGGCAAACTCTCAAGCCGTTCGAGCACAATCTGCTTCATCCGCAGCGGCGTGGGCAATTCCTCGAGCAAGCGGGGCCACGTCGCGCGCGCCGCGGACACCGCCGCTTTCGCCGCCGCCGTCGCAATCCGCTCGGCAATGCCGCTTGCGCGCGCCATCTGCCGGTAGTCATCGAGTGTCTGGGCGCGCTGCATGCGGTCGATCGCTACGTTGGTTCCATACGACGCGAAGCCGGGCAGCGCCGCGACGCACACGATGTCGTACGCGGGCGTGAGCTGCGGGAGATTCCGGTCTTCATACAGCACCGAGAAGTTCTTCAGATGCGCATCGCTATTGCCAAGCAGTGTATTGACAGCCTGCCGGACGAAGAACTGACGCACATCCAGCACACCGCGCGGGCTGAGCCGGTCGAGCAGCGCGACCAGCATCTGGAAATGCCCGATGCTGCCGTATTTGGCGCGCGGCATGCGCCCGAGCAACTGGCACGCGTCCTCGGCATGCACGCGGACGTTGTCGACACGGTCGTAGCGGTCGACCGCGAGAAACGAGCTTGCGCTTCCTGCCGCTTCGGCGATGCCGGGTATGTCGAGGGCCTCGAGGGGCATCGGTTCGCACTTCGCCACCTCGACGCCTGCGGCACTCGCAAGCTGCATCGCAACGTACTCGTTGAAGATCTGCGAGTCGTCGTTGCGCGGCGGCAGCTTGGCGATCACATCCGACAATTTGCCATGGCCGGGCATCGTGTACCGCTTGCCGCGCTGCATGGTCGATAAGGCCAGCTTGTTCTGCACGCCCGATACCGACGCAGCGCCCTCGGTCGCCCCCTCGATTGCCGACGCTTCGAAGTCGTCCGCGCCCCCGCTCGTGCCGAAGGCGTGCGCATACGCGGGAATGTCGTGCGGATCGGCCGGTGGCGCAACCACGACCGCACCGGGAAGGTCGGCGCCGGCGGCGGCGAGTACGCCGAAGTCGTCACGATCTTCCGGATTGAGGCGGGTGTTCTCGAGCCGCTGGCGAAGCTCGCTTTCGGGAAGAAGGCCGGCAAAAAACGGTGGCAGCTGTCCGCCGGCGTTGTACAGCGCCGGGTGGAAGCGGTTGGCGAAGATCTGCGACGCAACGGAAGGGTCGCCGGGAATCGACAGCGACAGGCTGAGCGTAGGCTGGCCCGACGTCATCCGGAATCGCTCCGACGGCACGAATCGGCAATTGCCCTCGAGTTCGCACAAGAAACCGCATGTGTCGCCGTGCAGCAGAACTTCGAGATAGCGTGGGTGCGGCGCGTCGGTCATGTGTGCTTCTTCTCGAGAAACAGCTCGACCGCGCTCTTGGCTGCGCGATCCGGCCCGGTGTCGAGGCCTTCGAGAATCCGCTGGACCGCGACCAGGCGTTCTTTGGGAACCAGCACCCATTGAGCGTCCAGCGCACCGGCGAGCGCCTCGAGCGTCGAGCCACGGGTGTCGTGCTTGCCGGACAGCGTGGTGACGAGATTCGGCCTTGCCATACCGACGAGTTCAGCCAGCCGGGCGGCGGTGGCGGCGCGCTGTGCGAGGAGCTGTTTGAGTTGCGTCAGGAATGACATTTCATACTTAAAGCAAAAAATGTTTGATACATCATACAACCCACTGCTCCGCAATGGTAGTGGTATCGCAGCGTATAATCTAAGATACTGCAAACGAAATAAGTATGATATTTCATACATTTGGCACATAGCGGGCACGTAGAGGGCATATAGGATGGCCCACAAAAAAGCCTCTGGCGATCCTTGGACCGCCAGAGGCCTTGGCCTGCCGCACGTTGTGCCGCCGCCGGCGGTTAGCCGGCCTTATCGCCCAAACAGTTGCCCCAACCGCTCGACCGCCTGTTCGAGCTTCGCATAGGCGGTTGCGTAGGACACGCGAATGTAGGTTTGCGGCGCGGCCGACCCAAAATCCATCCCCGGCACCATCACGACGCCTGCCTCATGCAGCATCGCGCGCGTGAGCGCCGCGCTGTCGCCGGCCGCGGCATGCGGCACGTTGCGACAATCGGCGTAGACGTAGAACGCGCCATCCGGCATCACGGGCACCTCGAAGCCAAGCGCGGTGAGCGCCGGCACGATGAAGTCTCGCCGGCGCTTGAACTCGAGCCGGCGTGCTTCATAAATGTCGAGGGTGCGCGGCTCGAAGCAGGCGAGCGCAGCGTGCTGCGCCAACGCCGACGCGCAGATGAACAGATTCTGCGAAAGCTTTTCGAACGCGCCGACCAGCGAAGGCGGCACCACCAGCCAGCCGAGACGCCAGCCGGTCATGTTGAAATACTTCGAGAAGCTGTTGACGGTGATCACATCGTCGCCGAAGCTCAACGCGGACACCGGCCGCGCATCGTAACTGAGCCCCTGATAGATCTCATCGACGATCGTGAAGCCGCCGCGCGCGCGAACTGCCTCGACGATGCGCCGCAGTTCGTCCGGCGCGATCGAGGTGCCGGTCGGGTTGGATGGCGACGCGAGCAGTACGCCGCGCGTGCGCGGGTTCCACAGTCGCTCGACGTCGGCGGCGGTCAGCTGGAAACGCTCGGCGGGGCCGCTTGGCACCGGCACCGGCTTGCCTTCCGCGGCGGCGACGAAATGCCGGTTGCACGGATAGCATGGGTCGGGCATCAGCACTTCATCGTCGCGGTCGACCAGCGCGGTGCACGCGAGCAGCAGTGCGGCCGACGCGCCCGCGGTCACTACGATGCGCGCCGGATCGACGTCGAGTCCATACGCATGCGCATAGTGGCCGGCGATCGCTTCACGCAGCGCGTGAATGCCGAGCGCATTCGTGTACTGCGTGACGCCGCTTTTCAGCGCGTTCGCCGCGGCCTCGAGCACGGGCTCGGGCGCGGTGAAATCCGGCTCGCCGATGCTCATGTGGATGATGTCGCGGCCGGCGCGTTCAAGCAGCGCGGCCTGTTTCGCCACTTCCATCACATAGAAGGGGGCAATGGCGTCGACCCGGGCGGCAAGCCGCAGCTGAGGTTCGCTCACGCTGTTCATACGATGAAGTCCCGTTCAAAAACGAAAGCGGGCTCGGCGCGGTGCGCGAGCCCGATTGAATGCTACTGCGATGGCCGTGGCATCGACCGTGCCGCGTGTGCGGCCCGCAGCGCGACAGCAGTGTGCGACACGAATCCCGACCCGGATCCGAACCGCCCGATGCCGATGGCCAACCACCAACGACCAACCGCCTACCGCCTACCGCTTGCGCGCCGCCGCCTCAGCTTCGCGCAGCGTCGCCGACAGCTTGTCGAGCACGCCGTTCACGTACTTATAGCCATCCGACCCGCCAAAGGTTTTCGCGAGTTCGACCGCCTCGTTGATCACGACCCGATACGGAATATCGATGTGATGTTTGAGCTCGAACGCGGCAACCAGCAGCACCGCGCGCTCGACCGGCGACAATTGCTCGATCGGCCGGTCGAGGCACGGCGCGATCGCCGCCGACAATGTGTCGGCCTCGCTAATCACGCCGCGCAGCAACGCATCGAGATGCTCGTAATCGGCCTTGTCGAAGCCCTGCGCGTTACGCAGCTGTGCATCGATTTCGCCGGCGGGCGCACCCGACAGCAGCCACTGATAAAGCCCCTGCGTGGCCAGTTCGCGGGACCGTCGGCGAGCGCTCTTCATGCACGTTCCTCTGCTTCGTCCTCGTCTTCTTCATCGTCGTCGTCATCATCGCCGCCGAGCTGTTCGAGCGCGACTGCGAGATTGGCCATTTCGACCGCTACCCGCGCCGCGTCGCGGCCTTTCTCGGTCATGCGCGCGACCGCCTGTTCATCGGTGTCGGTGGTCAACACCGCGTTGGCGACCGGCACGCCGAAGTCCAGCGCGATGCGCGTGAGGCCCGCGCCGTTCTCGTTAGACACCAGTTCAAAGTGATACGTCTCGCCACGGATCACCGCGCCGACCGCGATCAGCGCGTCGAACTGGCCGCTTTCGGCGAGCTTTTGCAGCGCCAGCGGGATTTCCAGCGCGCCCGGCACGGTGACCAGCAGCACGTCTTCGCCGGTCACGCCGAGGCGTTCGAGTTCTTCGATGCACGCATCGGCGAGGCCGTTGCACACGGGTTCGTTAAAGCGCGACTGCACAATGCCGATGCGCAGCCCGTCGCCGTCGAGATTCGGTTGGTATTGTCCGATTTCCATATCTATCAGGTCCGTAGTGGGTAGGGGTGAGCGCAGTATCTGAAAAGCGCGGGTCAATCAGGTTACGGGCACGGCTTTTCGGCGGTCCCACCGGGCATCGGGATGAAACCGGTGACTTCGAGGCCATAGCCGGACATGCTGCCGAGCTTGCGGGGATTCGACAACACCTGCATCTTGCCGACGCCCAGTTCGCGCAGGATCTGCGCACCGATGCCATAAGTCTTGAAATCGACCGGGCGGCGCTTCATGGCCGCCGCCTTGTCTTTCTGGTCGAAGGCCTTGAATACGTCGACCAGATGTTCGCTGGTGTCGCCGCAGCCGCAGTTCAGCATCACGATCACGCCGACGTCGCGCTGTGCGATTTCCTGCATCGCGGCGTCGAGCGTCCACGAGTGCGTGGACGCGCCGACTTCCAGCAGATCCAGCAGCGACAGCGGCTCGTGCACGCGCACCGGCGTATCGCGCTCGGGCGTGGGCGTGCCGCGCACCAGCGCGATATGCGGCTGGCGGCTCGGATGATCGAGATACATCACCGCGCGAAACTCGCCATGCGCGGTGCGCATCGTGCGCTCGGCCACGCGTTCGACGATCGATTCGGTGCGGCTGCGATAGTGGATCAGATCGGCAATCGTGCCGATCTTCAGTTTGTGTTCCTGCGCGAATTCGATCAGGTCGGGCAGGCGCGCCATCGTGCCGTCGTCCTTGATGATTTCGCAGATCACCGCGGCCGGCGTCAGGCCGGCGAGCGCGGTGAAGTCGCAGCCGGCTTCGGTGTGGCCGGCGCGCACCAGCACGCCGCCGGGCTGCGCCATGATCGGAAAGACGTGGCCCGGCTGCACGATGTGCTCGGCGCGCGCGTCGTGCGCGACCGCGGCAGCGATGGTGCGTGCGCGGTCCGCCGCTGAAATGCCGGTGGTCACGCCTTCGGCCGCCTCGATGCTGACCGTGAACGCGGTGCCGTACTGCGTGCCGTTGCGATGCGTCATCAGCGGCAGGTTCAGCTGGCGGCAGCGCTCCTGCGTGAGCGTCAGGCACACCAGACCGCGGCCGTAGCGGGCCATGAAATTGATCGCTTCCGGCGTGATGAATTCCGCGGCGATCACGAGGTCGCCCTCGTTTTCGCGGTCTTCTTCGTCGACGAGGATCACCATCCGGCCTGCTTTCAGTTCGGCGATGATCTCGGGGGTGGAGGCGAGCGTCATGATGGCGAGAAGTTCGGGAAAGCGCGTATTTTACGCCACGCGAGCCCTGCAAGTCGCCCGTCTGGATCGCATCGCCGTGCGGCGCGCGCAAAATGCGCGGCCGCGCTGCGCTTTCGCGGCGGCAACCGGCCGCCGGCACGCGTTCAGAAGCGCGGCTGGCAGCGGCTGAGACGCGCGCCTGAACGCGGTGCTGGAAGCGGTCTTCGAAGCAGTCCTGGCCGCGTGCCTAAAAGCGCGTGCGCATGCCGATGCGCAGTGCCAGCTGGCTGTTCGCGCCGCTGCCCGAATTGCCGAAGAAGCTCGAACTCGAACCGATCTCCGCCTGCACCGGCACGCCGTTATTGCTGCCCGACGC
>Ga0310811_10013410_pt1 | contig 10678 bp, 8 predicted proteins | sample YCmetagenome_FD_207642 | JGI IMG/M metagenome (GOLD analysis project Ga0310811, IMG submission 207642) | Soil microbial communities from experimental microcosm in Duke University, North Carolina, United States - YC | ecosystem: Engineered > Artificial ecosystem > Soil microcosm > Unclassified ...
AGGTGCCGCCGGGTGAATCGATGCGCAGCACGATGGCGCGCACCTCCTTCGCCTTGGCGGCCTTGTCCAGGGCGTCGGTGACGTCATCCGCTTGGGCCATCGTGTCGCTGTCGAGAGGACCCGCGGGGCCGCCGCCCGATACGATCGGGCCGCTGACCTGGACCAGGGCAACGACCTCACCCTGTGGCTTCGGCCGGGCATCGTCGGCCGCGTAGTCCGACAGGCTGACCAGCCGACGGGTCTTGGCGCGCCGAGAGACCTCTTCGAGAGCGTCATCGCGGTAACCGAGCTTGTCGACCAGGTCCTCGCGATGTGCTCTGTCGGCTTCGAACGGGGTCGAATCGATCAGCCGGCGCAACCTGTCGGGCTGGAGTCGCCGGTTGCGCGCGACGTCGGCGATGAACTGCGCGAACAGGCTGTCGAGCAGCTTCTGCAGGTTCTCGCGGGCCGGGGCCGTATAGCCCGTCTCGCGGAACGTATCGGGTGCGCTCTTGTATTCGAAGCGCTTGCCGCCTTCGATCTGGATGCCCAATCGGTCGAGCCCCGTCCTGAGAAACGGAGTCTCGATGGCGATGCCGGCGACGGCGAAGCCGCCGCTCGGCTGCAGCCAGATCTGCTCGAGCGCCGCCGCGAGGTAGTAGTCGGCGAAATGGGCGCCGCCGCTGCCGAGGGATTCGGCGAAGCCGATCGTGAACTTCCCTTTGCCGCGGAGATACGCAATCGCCTCGCGCAGTTCCTGGACGCGCGCCAAGCCGGCCGACTCATCGCCGATATCGACGAACAGGCCGACCACCCGCGGATCGTCGGCCGCCTGTCGCAGCAGCTGGACCGTCTCGACGATGTCGCGCTTGTCGGAGAATAGTCCGCCGCGCCAGAGGTCGTTAGAGACCGTTTCAGAAGGGACGTCTCGCAGGTCGAGCGACAGGACGATCGATTGCGGCAACGACTTGCTGGAGAACGGCCCGGACGAGACCAGGGCGACAACGCCGCCGATTGCGATCAGGACGAGGGCGCCCACCGTGGCGAGCAGGCCCACAATAAATCGCCACATGGCGAAGCTCCGATCAGTTCAGGATTTCGCGAGATTCGGCCGGAACACCCTGGCCGCGTCAAGCATCGCCGCAGCCGAGACATCGAGGCCGTTGTCGCGGACCAGCACCGCCGACGGCATGCCCCGGATCGGCCGCAGGCCATCGTCGAGGTTCCACATCGACAGGCGCAGATTGGCCGTCATGAACGCTTCCGGTGCGACGCCGATCTCGAGCTGCGGGCGCAGCGCCAGCCGGCGCAGCTTCAGCCACTGGATGTCCTGCCAGGCAAGGCGGTGATTGCGCCCGAACCCCAGGAACACGCCTTCGCGGTCGATGACGACCTGCGGCCTCCGATCGCGAAAACGGCTGATGCCGACGAAAACGTAGTAGCCCATTGCCGCGGTCAGCATGGCGAGCAGCACAAAGCGCGGATCGTTCAGCGACAAGGTCGGCGCGTTGGCCGGATTGCGCACGAAATAGACGATCGCCACGATCACCATGCCAGCCGATACCGCCGCCATGCTGATGTAGTGGGTCATGCTGTAGCGCGCCGCGACGTCTCCCGTCTTGACGTCTCGCGCCTTGATTGGCCGAACGGCAGCCACCGCGGCCGCCTCATCCGCACTGCGCGCGATGGCGCAGCAGATGGTCGGCCAGCACGCAGGCGACCATCGCCTCGGCCACCGGTGTGGCGCGGATGCCGACGCAGGGGTCGTGGCGGCCCTTGGTGCGCAACTCGACCTCGTTGCCCATGCGGTCGACGCTGCGGACCGGATGAAGCATCGAGCTGGTCGGTTTCACGGCGAGGCGGCAGACGATGTCCTGCCCGGTCGAGATGCCGCCCAGGATGCCGCCGGCATGGTTGCTGAGAAAGGTCGGCATGCCGTCCCGCATGCGCATCTCGTCGGCGTTGTCCTCGCCGCTCATCGCCGCGGTAGCGAAGCCGTCGCCGATCTCGACGCCCTTGACGGCGTTGATGCTCATCAGCGCCTTGGCGAGGTCGGCGTCGAGCTTGTCGTAGACCGGATCGCCGAGGCCGGGGGCGATTCCGGAGGCCACGACCTCGATCACCGCGCCGCACGAGCTGCCGCGCTTGCGCACGTCGTCGAGGTAACCCTCCCAGACCTGGGCGGCCTGGCGGTCGGGACACCAGAAGGGATTGTCTGCCGTCGCCTCCCAGTCCCACTTGCCGCGCTCGATCTTCTGGGTTCCGAGCTGCACCACGGCGCCGCGGATGGTGACGTCATCGCCCAGGATCTTGCGGGCGATGGCTCCGGCCGCCACGCGCACGGCAGTCTCGCGCGCCGACTGTCGGCCGCCGCCGCGATAGTCGCGCACGCCGTACTTCTTCCAGTAGGTGTAGTCGGCGTGTGAGGGGCGGAACTTGTCCTTGATCTCCGAATAGTCGCGCGAGCGCTGGTCGACATTGTCGATGTGCAGGCCGATCGGGGTGCCGGTGGTGATGCCCTCGAACACTCCGGACAGGATCCTGACCGTGTCGGGCTCCTGGCGCTGGGTGACGAAACGCGACTGGCCCGGACGGCGCTTTTCCATCCACACCTGGATGTCGGCCTCGGCGAGGGGAATGCGCGGCGGCGTGCCGTCGACGACGCAGCCGATCGCCGGGCCGTGGCTCTCGCCCCAGCTCGTGAACTTGAACAGCGTTCCGAAACTGCTGCCGGCCATGCCCGCCGGCCTCCCGTCCTACTCGCCCTCGAAGTTGCCGAGCAGCTCGGCGATCTGCTTGGCCGACGAGGTCTTGATCATGCCGACGACGTGATAGCCGCCGTCGACATGCATGATCTCACCGGTCGTGGCGGTGCCGAGATCCGACAGCAGGTAGAGGGCGGAGTTGCCGACTTCCTCTTGCGTGATGTTGCGCTTGAGAGGGGAGTTGAGCTCGTTCCACTTCAGTATATAGCGCCCGTCGTTGATGCCTGCGAAAGCCAGGGTCTTGATCGGTCCGGCCGAGATGGCGTTGACGCGGATCTTCTGCTCACCGAGATCGGCCGCCAGATAGCGCACGCTTGCCTCGAGCGCCGCCTTGGCCACGCCCATGACATTGTAATGCGGGATCACCCGCTCGGCGCCGTAGTAGGTGAGAGTGAGGATGCTGCCGCCATTGGGCATCAGCGGCACGGCGCGCTGCGCCACCGCGGTCAACGAATAGCAGCTCACATTCATCGTGAGCTGGAAGTTTTCCGGCGTGGTGTCGAGGTAGCGGCCGCGCAACTCGTCCTTGTTCGAGAAGGCGATGGCATGGACCAGGAAGTCGAGGCCGCCCCATTGCCTGGACAACTCGGCGAAGGTCGCGTCGATGCTGGCCGGGTCGCTGGCGTCGCAGGGCAGCATGATCTTGGCGCCGATCGAGTCGGCCAGCGGTCGGACGCGACGCTGCAGCGCCTCGCCCCCCTGGAAGGTGATGGCCACCTCCGCCCCCTGCTGATGGCAGGCCTTGGCGATGCCCCAGGCGATCGAGCGCTCGTTGGCGACGCCCATGACGAGGCCCTTTTTCCCGGCCATCAACTGTCCAGCTACGGTCATGGGTCGTTCTTAGCGGGGGACGGCAATTGGGACAAGATGCCGGTGGTCTCAACGGCTGCGGCCCCTCATATTGTGGTAATGATTGAGGAAAAGCCCGATCCGCTGACGATTTTCGGCGAATGGTACGAGGAAGCCGGCAAGAGCGAGCCCAACGATCCGTCGGCGATGAGCCTGGCAACGGTGGGACCCGACGGCATGCCCGCCGTCCGCATGGTGCTTTTGAAGGATTTTGGCGCCTCGGGCTTCGTTTTCTATACCAACCACGACAGCCGCAAGGGTCAGCACCTGCTGGCTTATCCCAAGGCCGCCCTGCTGTTCCACTGGAAGTCCCTGCGCCGCCAGGTCCGGCTGGAGGGGCCTGTCACGCCGACCACCGCGGCCGAAGCCGACGCCTACTTCGCCACCCGCGACCGCGGCAGCCAGATCGGCGCCTGGGCCTCGGAGCAGTCGCGGCCACTGGAAGGCCGGTTCGCCCTCGAGAAGCGGGTCGCCGAATTCACGGCGCGCCACCTCGTCGGCAAGGTGCCGCGGCCGCCCCACTGGTCTGGATTCCGCCTGCAACCCCTGCTGATCGAGTTCTGGCGCGATGGCGCGTTCCGCCTGCACGACCGGCTGGAGTACCGCCGCACGGCCGCGGACCAGCCCTGGACGACCCGCACACTCTATCCATGAAAGTGTCACAGGACCGCGGGCCTCTCGCCCGTCCCCCGATGACGGTCCGATGACGGGGGAGGAAAGAAGGCGCTTGATGCCGAACAATACGGCGAGGCGCCTCAACCCCTATATTGAGTTCATGGCGATCGAGCCCAAACGACTGATGCGCATCGCCACCGTGGCGTCGATGGCGGTGGCGCTGACGTTGATCGGCGCCAAGGCCGTGGCGTGGCTGCTCACCGAATCGGTGAGCATGCTGTCGTCGCTGGTCGATTCCGGCCTCGATCTCCTGGCCTCGCTGGTGACCTTCCTCGCGGTCCGCCAGGCGCTGACACCGGCCGATGCCGACCATCGTTTCGGACACGGCAAGGCCGAGGCGCTGGCCGGGCTCGCCCAGGCGGGGTTCATCGCCGCGTCGGGCGGCGGCCTGCTGCTGACGGTGGGCGATCGCCTGCTCCATCCGCATCCGGTGCAACGCGAGGCGATCGGCCTCGCCGTCAGTGCCTTTGCCGTCGTCCTGACCATCGCCCTGGTGGCGTTCCAGAACTTCGTGGTGCGCCGCACCGGCTCTCTCGCCATCGGCGCCGACCGGGCTCACTACACGACCGACCTGGTGAGCAACATCGCCGTCGGCGCGGCGCTCACCCTGTCCGGCCTTTTCGACCTGCCGTTGATCGATTCCGCGATGGCGGCGCTGGTGGCGCTCTATCTTATCCATGGCGCCTGGCAGGTCGGACGCGACTCGCTCGATGTCTTGATGGACCGCGAGCTGCCCGAGGCTGATCGCGAGCGCATCGGCACGATTGCGCGGCGTCATCCGGCGGTACGCGAGGTGCACGACCTGCGCACACGATCCTCCGGCCTGACACGCTTCATCCAGCTTCACATCGAGGTCGATCCCGATCTCAGCCTGGTCCGGGCGCACGAGATCGGCGATCAGGTGGAAGCGAGCATCAGGGAAGCGTTTCCCGATGCCGAGGTGATCCTGCACGTCGATCCGTTCGGCGTGGCCGAGCCACAACCTTCGTTCGTCTGACCAGATGACCGCCCATCCCAGCTTCATCGTCGAGGATCAATTCGAGACCATCGCCTTTCTCGAAAGGTGTCTGGTGCCGCAGAAGCGCGTCGATACGCATGGCGCCGTCGTTTTCCTGACGCCCGAGCGGGCCTACAAGCTGAAGCGGGCGGTGAAGTTCCCCTACATGGACTTCTCGACGCTGGCGATCCGCCGGGCCATGTGCGCGGCCGAGGTCGAGATCAACCGCAGGCTGGCGCCCGAGATCTATCTCGGCGTCGCGGCGATTCGCAAGGCGCCGGACGGTACGCTGATGCTGGGCGAGGTCGGGCAGCCCGCCGACGATGCCGTCGACTGGCTGGTCGTCATGCGGCGTTTCGACGAGGATGGCTTACTCGATCGCATGGCGATGCGCGGCGCACTGACGCCCGGGCTGATGGCGGCGCTGGGAGCGCGGGTCGCCGCCTACCACAACGCGCTGGCGCCGCTCGTCGGCTTTGCCGGGCCGGACGATTATCGCCGGTCGGTGGCGGCCGACATCCGGCAGCTTCGGGAGCAGGGCGAGCGGCTCGACCCGGCGACGACGGAGGCGCTGGCCGTACAGTTGCCTGGTGCGCTCGAGCCCTTCGCCGACCTGGTGGCGCGGCGCGCGGCGGCGGGCGCCGTGCGGCGCTGCCATGGCGATCTCCATCTGCGCAACATCGTGCTGATCGATGGCCAGCCGGTGCCGTTCGATGCCATCGAATTCTCCGAACGAATCGCCAGCATCGACGTCTTATACGATCTCGCGTTCACCCTGATGGATCTGTGCGATCGCGGGCTGCAGCCGCTCGCCAACCGGCTGTTGAACGAGTGGCTGTGGCGCGTTGCCGAGGTGCCCGAGGCGACGCACGAGGAGTCGTTGGCGTTGCTGCCGCATTTCCTGTCGCGCCGCGCTGCCGTCCGCGCCTTCGTCGAGGCTTCGGGGGCGGCGCTCGCTGAAAAGATCAGCGAGGAAGCCCGGCAATATCAGCGTCTGTCCCTCGCGTTCCTGCAGCCACAGGCGCCGCGCCTGCTGGCGATCGGCGGCCTGTCCGGCAGCGGCAAGACCACCCGGGCGCTGAAGGTTGCGCCCGGGATCGGCCGCATGCCCGGCGCCGTCGTGGTGCGCAGCGACGTCGAGCGCAAGCGCCAGGCTGGCCTGCCGCTCGAGGCCCGCATGCCGGCGGGCAGCTACACGGCGCAGGCGTCGGCCGAAATCTACGCCGCCATGCTGGCGCGGGCCGAACGCGTGCTGCGAGCCGGACAGAGCGCCGTGCTCGATGCCGTGTTTGCCCGTCCGCAAGAGCGGGCAGTGGCCGAGGCGCTGGCGGCGCGCGTCGGCGTGCCGTTCGAGGGCGTCTGGCTCGACGTGCCGAAGGACGTGGCCATGGCCCGCGTCGCCAATCGCAAGGCCGACGCCTCGGACGCCACGCCGGCGGTCGTCGAGCGGCAGTTCGGCTACGACCTCGGCTCCATATCCTGGCGCCGCGGCTAGCTGGCCGGCGCCTTTCATTCTCCTCCCCAGCTTCGCTGGTCTCCTTGGAATCCAAGGATCTGTGACGAGGTGCCCCCGTCGTGACAGCTACGCCCGCCGCTTGGCGGCGGCGCTGGGCGGCAGATGGCGGGCGAGGTACTGGCCGGTATAGCTCTCGGCAACCTTCACGACCTCCTCGGGCGGTCCCTCGGCGACCAGCCGACCGCCCCCCGAGCCGCCATCGGGGCCGAGATCGAGGATCCAGTCGGCCGTCTTGATCACCTCGAGATTGTGCTCGATCACCAGGACCGTGTTGCCGCCCTCGACCAGCCGGTGCAGCACCTCCAGCAGCTTGCGGACATCCTCGAAATGCAGCCCGGTGGTCGGCTCGTCGAGAATGTAGAGGGTACGGCCGGTCGCCCGGCGCGACAGCTCCTTGGCAAGCTTGACCCGCTGCGCCTCGCCGCCGGACAGCGTGGTCGCCTGCTGGCCGATATGGATGTAGCCCAGGCCGACCTGCTGCAGGGTGAGAAGCTTATCGCGGATCACCGGCACGGCCTTGAAGAAGTCGACGCCCTCGTCGACCGTCATCTCCAGCACGTCGGCGATGGACTTGCCGCGGAACTGGATCTCCAGCGTCTCGCGATTGTAACGCTTGCCCTTGCAGACGTCGCACTGGACGTAGACATCCGGGAGAAAGTGCATCTCGATCTTGATGACGCCGTCGCCCTGGCAAGCCTCGCAGCGGCCGCCCTTGACGTTGAACGAGAACCGGCCGGGCTTGTAGCCGCGCTCGGTCGAATCGGGCAGCTGGGCGAACCAGTCGCGGATCGGCGAGAAGGCACCGGTGTAGGTCGCCGGGTTCGAGCGCGGCGTGCGGCCGATCGGCGACTGGTCGATGTCGACGATCTTGTCGAGATGGTGCACGCCGTCGAGGCCGCTGTGCTCGCCCGGATGCTCGCGCGCGCCGTTGAGCCGTCTCGCCAGCGCCTTGTACAGCGTCTCGACGATCAGCGTGCTCTTGCCGCTGCCCGACACGCCGGTCACGCAGGTGAAGGTGCCGAGCGGGATGTTGGCCGTGACGTTGCGCAAGTTGTTCTCGCGCGCGCCCTTGACCGTGAGCCAGCGGGCGGCCTTGCTGCTCGGCGGCTGGGGCTCGCGGCGCACCTTCGGCACGGGGATCTGACGGAAGCCCGAAAGATACTGGCCGGTCAGGCTGGCCGTGTTGCGCATCACCTCTTCCGGGGTGCCCTCGGCGATCACCGAGCCGCCATGGGCGCCGGCGCCCGGGCCCATATCGACCAGATGGTCGGCCGAGCGGATCGCATCCTCGTCATGCTCGACCACAAGCACGGTGTTGCCGAGGTCGCGTAGTCGGACCAGCGTCTTTAACAATCGATCGTTGTCGCGCTGGTGCAGGCCGATCGACGGTTCGTCGAGCACGTAGAGCACGCCGGTCAGGCCGGAGCCGATCTGCGAGGCGAGGCGAATGCGCTGGCTTTCGCCGCCCGACAAGGTGCCCGAGGTGCGGTTGAGCGTCAGGTAGCTCAGGCCGACATTGTCGAGGAAGCCCAGCCGCTCGTTGATCTCCTTGAGGATGCGGGCGGCGATCTCGCGCTGCTTCGGGGTAAGCTTGGGGTCGAGGGCGAGGAACCATTGCACCGCCTCGCCGATAGCGAACTCGGTGACCTGGCTGACGTTCAGTCCGCCGATCTTGACCGCCAGCGCCTCTGGCTTGAGTCGCGCGCCGCCACAGGTCTCGCACTTGGCCTCGTGCTGGAAGCGCTCGAGTTCCTCGCGTACCCACGACGAATCGGTCTCTTTCCAGCGCCGGTCGAGATTGGGGATCACGCCCTCGAACGGCTTGGTCGTCTGGTACTGGCGGATGCCGTCGTCGTAGCGCATGGCGATCGCCTCGCCGCCGCTGCCCTGCAGGACGACGTCGCGCACCTTCTTCGGCAAGTCGCGCCATGGCGTCGACATCTTGACCTTGAAGTGCTTGGCGATGCTCTCCAGCGTCTGCATGTAGTACTGGCCTGACGAATCGGCCCACGGCGCGATGGCGCCTTCGCTGAGCGACAGCCGGTCGTCCGGCACCACCATCTCCGGATCGAAGAACATCTTCACGCCCAGGCCATCGCAGGCCGGGCAGGCGCCCTGCGGCGCATTGAAGGAGAACAGGCGCGGCTCGATCTCCTCGATGGTGAAGCCGGAAACCGGGCAGGCGAAGCGGGCGGAGAACACCGTGCGTTCGCCGCTGTCGGCATTCTCGGCGACGGCCAGCCCCTCGGCGAGGCCGAGCGCCGTCTCGATCGAATCGGCCAGCCGGTTGCCCAGATCGGGCCGTACGACGATGCGGTCGACGACGACGTCGATGTCGTGCTTGTACTTCTTGTCGAGCGTTGGCGCCTCGGCAATCTCGTAGAGCTTGCCGTCGATCTTGACGCGCTGGAACCCCTTCTTCTGCAGCTCCTGCAGTTCCTTGCGATACTCGCCCTTGCGGCCGCGCACGATCGGCGCCATCAGGAACAGCCGCGTGCCGTCGGCCATCGCCTTCACCCGGTCGACCATCTGCGACACGGTCTGGCTCTCGATCGGCAGGCCGGTTGCCGGCGAGTAGGGCACGCCGACACGGGCGAACAGCAGGCGGAGATAGTCGTAGATCTCGGTGACTGTGCCGACCGTCGAGCGCGGATTGCGCGAGGTCGTCTTCTGCTCGATCGAGATCGCCGGCGACAGGCCCTCGATCGAATCGACGTCGGGCTTCTGCATCAGCTCGAGAAACTGCCGGGCGTAGGCCGACAGGCTCTCGACGTAGCGGCGCTGGCCCTCGGCGTAGATCGTGTCGAAGGCGAGCGAGGATTTGCCGGACCCGGACAGGCCGGTGATCACCACCAGCCGGTCGCGCGGCAGGTCGAGGTCGACGTTCTTCAGATTGTGCTCGCGCGCCCCGCGAATCGAGATGAAGCGGTGCGGCTCGGCAACGGGGGTATGGGACTTGGCCATGTGGACGGGAGAATAGGCGATGCGCGGGATCATCGCATATGGCGATTAACCCCCAGCCCCGCCAGCCCGTGTCAGATTCTGACAGCAGTCATTGCGGAAGGCAGCCGGCGGCAAGGCGTGCAGTCGCCCTGCAGCAGGCCTGGGGGCGATGCCGGCGATCAGGCCGATCGCCACGGCGAGCTTCCAGGCCAAGTCGTACGAGCCGACCAGGTCGTAGAGGTAGCCGCCGTCCCAGGCGCCAAGGAACGAGCCGGCCTGGTGGCTGAGGAAGGCGATGCCGATCAGGGTCGACAGGAAGCGGAGGCCGAAAATCTGGACGACCAGCCCATTGACCAGCGGGATCACGCCCAGCCACAGGAGGCCCATGGCGGCGCCGAACAGCACCACCGAGAGCGGCGTCGGCGGGAAGGCGAAGAACAGTGAGATGGCGAGCACGAAATCCGAGATGGCCATGCCCAGTTCGCGCGAGGCCGGCGCCTGGAACAGGCCGAAATTCTGCCGGATGCCCATGGCCAAGGTCATCATCAGCGCGGCTGAGCCCAGGATGGTGAAGGCCTGCCCGCGCGAGAGCTCGACGACGTGGAACGCTTTACGCATTGGCCAAAAGCACAGAGGCGGGCTCGCCGGCCGGAGCATGAAATGTCGGAGGGTCGGCATGAGTTCAGTTCACGCGTCGGCGGTGGGCCGGATCGCAACCTGAAATTGGTGGCTGCCCACAGGGCGTCGGCGCTACCTTGCCCGCCGTGAGGTAGGTGCTGCGTCCTGCGGCGCCGGGAAAGCAAAGGAGGCCCCCATGGCGGGCAGCGTGAACAAGGTCATCCTGGTCGGCAATCTCGGCCGCGACCCCGAAGTGAGGTCCATGCAGGATGGCAGATCCATGGTCAACATGTCGCTGGCCACGTCGGAAACCTGGCGGGATCGTCAGTCGGGTGA
>Ga0310811_10013411_pt1 | contig 10678 bp, 5 predicted proteins | sample YCmetagenome_FD_207642 | JGI IMG/M metagenome (GOLD analysis project Ga0310811, IMG submission 207642) | Soil microbial communities from experimental microcosm in Duke University, North Carolina, United States - YC | ecosystem: Engineered > Artificial ecosystem > Soil microcosm > Unclassified ...
GCCGTTGCGGCGAGTACGTGCGATCGAGGTAGTGCGCGACCTTAGTGCAAAGCACGCCGGCGGTCGTCGGATGATCGGGATTGCCGCGGACCTCGACGGCGCGGCCATTCTCGACGGTGACAAGCATCGCGCACGTGTCCGGGCAATCGTGCGGGCACGCGGCGCGCACGATGCGTCGTTCCGCGGTATCCGTGCTGTCGAGCGGCATCGCGCCATTGTACGTGACCGGCGCTGCCGAGAAGCGGCGGCCAACGTGCGCCGTTCGCGGCGCGCGAGCCGTGGTTTCGTAGACCACGACGTGTGCGCACCACGCTGCGCGCAGTGCGCGGTGCGTGAAGCGTCAATCACTTATCGCGCTCCGATCAACGGGATTCGCACGTGGCACGGTTGCTGCTCAACCGCTGCCAGCCGGCGCGCATCTCGCGCCGCCCCGGACAGGAGAGATTTGTGCTGAATTACACGCATTACGACTATCTGGAGCTCGCTCCCGGCGCTGCGCCGGCGCGAATCGAAGCGGCGTACATGGCTCTGCTCGAGCGCTTTCAATACGGCACCACCGATGCGGGCCAGGATCTTTCGGGCCTCGTGCGCATGATTCACGCAGCGTATGCGGTGTTGTCGGATCCCGAGCAGCGCCGCGCCTACGATGCGGGCCTCACGCGGGAAGCAGCCGCGGCAGACGCCGAGTTGCAGTCGCAGCTCGATGCGGCGGCGCTCACCGGCTTCACGCGCGTGCAGCGGGTTCCGCAGACGCTCGCGGCGTCGATGGCGGAACTTGCCGCCTGATCCCACCCGACCGGTTTGCGGTCGCCGGAGATCTTTCACACTGCAAACAGCGATGCGGTCGGCGGCCGTCTCTTTATCCAAGCAGAGATCGAGCGCACGCGCGACGAGCGAACGGCGCAAGCCGCGCCGTCGCGAGTCCGACGGCTGCGGCCGCTGCAAGCGCCTCGTGCAGCGCATCCACGCCCATGCGATCGGCGTCCCACGCCCGCGCACCGAGCGGCCGCCGCGCCGGCGCGAGCGCCCGCTGCGGCGCGCCGCCGTGCTCGCGTTCGGCGGCATGAGCGTGCACTGAGACCGATACGTACCGCGACGGAGAACAAATTGGAAAAATGTGTCGCCTGCCAGCATTACGATCGCGACGACGCGCAAGCCAGCGACAAGGGCACGCGGTGGGGCAAGTGCCGGCGCAACGGTCCGATCATTCATCCGCTTTCGGCGAAGGCCTACATGGTCGAAGGCATCTGGCCGCACGTGCGCGACGACGACTGGTGCGGCGAATGGACGACGAGCAAGCGGGCACCCGACCCGCGCGCCGCCGAGCCGCGCACGTCGCTGCTGATGGCCGCGCCTGCAGCTGCCTCGGCCGTGCGGACATCGGCGCTCCCCGGCCCGTCGCTGATGACGCCGCTCACGCAGACCGCAGATTCACCGGCGGTCCCGCTCGCGGGGCGCTTCGGTTCCGATTGACCACCGGGCCAGGATTGTCACGCTGAACTCGCGCGCCGCGGCTGCGGTGCGCGTCTGCTAAAGTTCGGCGCTCGGCCGCGCAGGCGCCTACGGCGCGAAGGCTCGCGGCTCGCGATTCCGATGCATGTCCTTGACCAGGCGCTCGCTGCCGGCGCCACGATCGTCACGCCGAACAATCGCCTCGCGCGGCACGTCGCGGCGCGTTTCGACGCGGCGCGACGCGCCGCGGGTGCGCGCGCGTGGACCGCCGCGGCCGTCATGCCGTGGTCACTCTGGCTCGAGCGTCGGTGGCACGCCGCGCTGGCTGCGCGCGCCGAAGCCGCGCCGCGCGCGCTGCTCGATCGCAGCATCACGCGCGAGCTCTGGCACGCGATCGTCGCGCGCGATCAGCCCGATCTGCTCGACACCCGCGGCGCGGCCACGCGCGCGGCCGCCGCATGGACGCTGTTCCATGCCTGGCGTGCGCCGGACGACGACATCGAGACGCTCGCCACCGGCGCACGTCATGGCGATGCTCTGGCATTCGGGCGCTGGGCGCGGCGCTATCAGGCGCGCCTTTCTGCATTGCAGGCGCTCGACGATGCGCAGCTTCCCGACGCACTGGCGCGCGTTGCGGCGCGCGTGCCGCCTGCGGGTGATGGCCGCGTCGTCCTGCACGGCTTTCTCGATTTCACGCCGCAGCAGCGACGGCTCATCGACGCGCTGCGCGACGCGGGCGTCGCGCTCGAGGAAATGCCGGCGCAGCAGGCCGAATCGGGCGTGAAGCGGCGGGTCGCCGCGCAGTCGCCGCGCGACGAGCTCGTGCAGGCCTTTCGCTTTGCACGCGGGCGCGTTGCGCGAGCACCGCGCGCTCGCGTGGCGATCCTCGTCGCGGACCTGGAGTCGCGGCGCGATGAAGCCGTCGCGCTGGCCGACGAGATCCTGTGCCCCGAGCATCTGATCGACGGCCGCGAAGACGCGCCTCGGCCGTACGGCGTTTCGCTCGGCATGCGTCTGTCGTCGGTGCCGATCGTCGCCTCGGCGCTCGATCTTCTCGCGCTCGCATTCGGCCGCGCCGACGCGATGGTGGCGGCCAGCGCGCTGCGCTCGCCGTTTCTGCCCGATGCGGCGACGCAGTGGACGGCGCGCGCGCGCATCGAGCGTCACTGGGCCGGGCTCGGGCAACGCAGCGTCGAATGGTTCGACGCGCTGCAGGCGCTGCGCGAGTTCGACCCCGAACTGCACCGGCGCTATGCGGCGCTCGCGCCGCCGGCGCGCGCCGCGGCGCTGCCGCGCGATTGGGCGCGCACGTGGTCGCAGTGGCTGAAGGCCCTCGGGTGGCCGGGAACGACGACGCTGACGAGCGGGCAATGGCAGGCGCGCGAGGCATGGAGCGGCGCGCTCGCCAAATTCGCAACGCTCGGCATGGCGAGCGGTCCGTTGCGTCCCGCCGCCGCGTTGGAGATGTTACGGTCGCTGAGCGCCGATACGTTGTTCCAGCCGCAGGCCGAGCCCGCCGCGATCCAGATCCTCGGTGTGTTCGAGGCAGCCGGGCTGGCGTTCGACGCCGCATGGCTCGCGGGCTTCGACGCCGACCGTTGGCCGCCGCCCCCCGCGCCCGACCCCTTTCTTCCGCTCGCGTGGCAGCGCGCGCGCGGTGTGCCGCGTGCGCAGGCGGACACGGTGCTCGCGCAGGCACGGCGACTGAGCGCTGCGCTGACCGCGATTGCGCCGGAGATCGTCGTGAGCCACGCACGCGCGCTCGACGATGCGCCGGCGTTGGTGTCGCCGCTCTTCGAGTCGTTTACGGAAGTCGAGGCGGCCGCGCTCGGTCTCGGGGAACGCTTCGCCGACACGATGGCGCCGGTCAAGATGGAGCGCTGTTCGGAACACGCCGCGCCGCCGCTCGCGGTCACGGGGATGGTTCTCGGCGGGGCGGGAGTTATCGAGAGCCAGAGCGCCTGCCCGTTCCAGGCGTTCGCGCGCTACCGGCTGCGTGCGCGGGCCGATGACGGATGCCCCGAGGGACTTTCGCCGCGCGAGCGCGGCACCTTGCTGCATGCGACGCTGAAGGCGTTCTGGGATGGCGTCGGCGACCAGCGAACGCTCGACGCGCTGGACGAAGCCGATCTCGCGCGCCGCATTGCGGCGGCGGCCGAGTCCGGCATGACCGACCTGCCGGCCGCGCGCTGGCGCGCACTCCCGCCCGCCATCGCACGCGTCGAAGCGAGCCGGTTGCAGGCGACGCTTGCTGCGTGGATCGCGCAAACCGAGCGGGCACGCCCGCCGTTTCGCGTGCGCGCGCACGAGCAGGACATCGAATGCAACGTCGGCGGCGTCGTGCTGCGCGTGCGCATCGATCGCATCGACGAGCTCGAGCCGGAGGGCCTCGCGATCATCGACTACAAGTCGGGGCGCGTCGTGCGGCCGCTGAAGTGGCTTGCCGAGCGCCCCGAGGGCCTGCAGCTTGCCGTTTACGCGCAGGCGCTCGAAGGTTCGACGCGCGAGCCGATTCGCGCGCTCGCGTACGCGCAGGTGCGCGCCGGCGACATCGACGTCGAGGGTGTCGTGCAGACGAGCGCGCTGTGGCCGGCGCTCGATGTCGCCGACGGCACGTCGCCGGTCTTCGGCGAGTGGAACGAATTCCGCGAGCGCCTGCGGGCGCGCGTGCTGCACCTAGCCGCCGAGTTCCAGGCGGGCATCGCGACGGTCGCGCCGCGCGATCGCAGCACGTGCACCTATTGCGGCGTGCAACCGCTGTGCCGTGTCCAGGTGCTCGACGACGACGCGACGAACGGCTGGCATGAGGGTGTGGCCGATGAATGACCGCGCCGCGCTGGAAGCGCAGGACGCCGCCGCGCGCGCGGACGCACTCGACATCACACGCTCGTGGCTCGTGCAGGCGCCGGCTGGCTCCGGCAAGACGGCGCTTCTGATCGGCCGCTTTCTTGCGCTGATCGCGCACGTCGATCGTCCCGAGCGAATCGTCGCGACGACGTTCACTCGCAAGGCCGCGGCCGAGATGCGTGAGCGCGTGATCGGCGCGCTGCGCGCGGTGCAGGAGCCACTTCCTGCAGAACCGCCAGACGCGTACGAAGCCTGGCTGCGGCGTCTCGCCGGAGCAGCGCTCGCGCAGGATCGCCGCATGGGATGGCGGCTGCTCGAGCAGCCGGCGCGCCTGCGCATCGTCACGATCGATGCGCTCGCCGCATCCATCGCACGTCAGGCGCCGCTCGCAGCGGGGCTCGGTGCACTGCCGGGCTTCGTCGACGACGCGCAGACGCTGCATCGCGAAGCGGCACGGGCCGCGCTCGAATCGGCGCGCGCCGACGATCCGCATTGGCAGGCGTTCCTGCAGTGGCAGGACAACGACGCGTCTGCGGCAACGCGCCTGATCGCCGACATGCTCGGTGCGCGCGATCGCTGGCCGCCGGGGATGCTGAGCGAATCTGCCGATGCGCTGCGCGCGGACATGGAGCGCGCGCTGGAGCGCGAAGCACAGGCGGCGATTCACGCGGTGCACGAGCCCATGCGGAGGTCGCTCGAGCAGGCGATGCCCGCGTTGGCAGCGATGGCGCTCGAGCACTTTCGCGCCAGCGGGTCGCCGCCCGCGTTTACTGCCGCACTCGAAGCGCTCGTGCGCGATGAGGCGCTGCCCGCGGACGACGCGCGCGAGGCGTGGTGCGCGCTCGCCGATTGGGTTCTGACCAAGAACGGGACGTTCGTCAAAGCGGTGAACGTCGGACACGGTTTCCCCGGCAAGGGCAACGGCCCCGGCGCGTTGGAGCGCGCGCGGCGCAAGGACCTGTTCAACCAATGGCTGCAGCACGCGGCCGCCGTTGCCGGCCTTGCCGAGGCGTGGCATCGGCTGCGTCAGCTGCCGCCCGCGAAGTTCGACGACGATGCATGGACGTTCGTCGTCGCGGTGATCGAAGTGTTGCGGCAGGCGGTGGTGGCGCTGCAGATGCGATTCGCTGCGCGCGGGCAGGCGGATTTCGCCGAGGCGACGCTGCGCGCGCTGACGGCGCTCGGCAGCGCCGACGCGCCGAGCGAGCTGCTGCTCGCGATCGACTACCGGCTCGAGCATTTGCTGATCGACGAATTCCAGGATACGTCGCACGCGCAGGTCGAACTGATCGAACGGCTTACCGAGGGATGGCAGCCGGGCGATGGACGCACGCTGTTCGCCGTCGGCGATCCGATGCAGTCGATCTACCGCTTCCGGCAGGCCGAGGTCGCCATCTTCCTCAATGCGCAGCGCGCTCGGCGCATCGGCAACGTCGGGGTGGGCGTCGTCGAGCTCGCGCAGAATTTCCGCTCGCGGCCTGCGATCGTCGAATGGGTGAATGAAGTCTTCGGCGCCGTGCTGCCGCCCGAGTCCGATCCGGCGCGAAGCGAAGCGCGGTATTGCCCTGCGTATGCAAGCTCCGCGCAGCCCGGCATTGCACCGACGCTCGACCTCGTCGACTCGCGCGAAGCGGAAGCCGACGCCGTGATCGCGCGCATCGGCGAGGCGCGCGCCGCAGGCGCCACCGAGATCGCCGTGCTGGTGCGCGCGCGAAGCCACGCCGAGGCGTTGCTCCCTGCGCTGCGCCGCGCGGAAATTCCCTACTCGGCCGTGGATCTCGAGGGATTGCACGATCGACTCGCCACGCGGGACCTGCTGTCGCTCGCCCGCGCGCTCGCGCGGCCCGCCGACCGGCTCGCGTGGCTTGCGGTCCTGCACGCGCCGTGGTGCGGAGTCGGTCTCGGCGATCTGCTCGTCATAGCCGAGGCGTCGCGTACGCATTCGATCGTCGATGTGATCGCGCGCGACGAGGTGTCGGTGCAGTTGGCGCCGACGAGTCGCGAGCGCGTGCGACGGTTTCGTCGTGCAATCGAGCCTGCGCTCGCAGCGCGAGGTCAGGCGTCGTTCGCGCGGCGCGTGCGCGGCGCATGGCTCGCGCTGGGCGGCCCCGCCTGCGCCGGCAGCCCGCTGGATCGCGATGGCGTCGATCGCGTGTTCGCGTTGCTGGCCGAGCACGAGCATGGCGCCGATCTGCCGGATTTCGACGCGTTGTCGCGCGCAGCCGAGCAGCTTTTCGCGGAAGCGGGTGACGCCAAAGCCGCCGCGGTGCAGATCATGACGCTGCACCGCGCGAAGGGACTGGAGTTCGACGCCGTGATCCTGCCGGGCCTCGATCAGGCGACGGGTGGCGCCGAATCACCGTTGTTGCGCTGGAAAGTGCGCGAGCACGGCGGTGTGCGGACCCTGGTGCTTGCCCCGATGCGCGCGCGCGTCGGAGCCGCTGCTGACGACGACCCCGTCTACGCCTGGCTGGGCACGCTGGAAAGCGCCGAAGACACCGCCGAGGTCGGCCGGCTGCTGTACGTGGGTACGACGCGTGCAAAACGCCGTCTGCATCTCGTCGCCATGGCGAACGTCGAAATCGCACGCTCCAATGGCGCGCCATGCTGGAAGCGACCGAAGCGGGGCACGGCACTCGAGCGGCTATGGGACGCGCTCGCGACGAAGTTGCCGCCGCCACCGCAGGTTACGCAGCAGCAGGAGGCGCGCGAAACTCCCGGACCCGGCGCGGTCGATTGGCCGCGCCTGCCCGATGGCTGGTCGATGCCGGCGCTGCCGTCACCGCTGCCGGTCGCGTCGTTGCCGGCTTCGATGCCGGAGCAAATCGCGTTCGACTGGGCGGATGCAACGGCGGCGGCGATCGGGACCGTCGCGCATCGACTGCTCGCGCAGGTCGCCGCCGATGGCCTCGAGGCGTGGCCTGCCGAACGTCCGCGCGAGGAATGGAACAGGATCAGCGCCGAGCTCGGCAGCGAAGGCGTCGAGGCGGATCAGCGCACGGATGCGGCACGCCGAGTCGTCGACATCGTCACGCGCACGCTGCGCGACCCGCGGGGACGCTGGCTGTTCGACGCGGCGCACGACGATGCGCACAGCGAGTGGGCGTTGAGCGGCGAGGACGAGGGGCGCATCGTGCACGTTGTCCTCGACCGCAGCTTCGTCGCGGGCGGCTGCCGCTATATCGTCGACTTCAAGACCGGTGCTCACGAGGGCGCGGATGCGGTCGCCTTCCTGGCGCGCGAATTCGAGCGCTACCAGCTGCAGCTCGCGCGCTATGCACGCATAGTGGCCGCTTTCGACGCGCGACCGATCCGCATCGCGCTCTACCATCCGCTCGTCGATGGCGGTTGGCAGGAGTGGGGATGGTCGTTGCAGTAAAATGATTGGTTTTCCGAGTGGATAACGCAGGCCGCGCGACGCGCGGCCGCGGGAAAACCGTGCGTGTACAGCGCGACCTGACGAGCGCAGCCGGCCAGCCGGTGGCGCTGACGATCGGCAATTTCGACGGCGTGCATCGCGGGCATCAGGCGATGCTCTCGCGGCTTATCGAAGCGGCCGACGATCTGCGCCTGCCGCCCGCCGTACTCACGTTCGACCCGCACCCGCGTGAATTCTTTGCGGCAGCCAGCGCGCCGCCGCGCCTGTCGACGCTGCGCTCGAAGCTCGAGCTCTTTCGCGCATACGGCGTCGCCACGACTTTCGTCGCGCGCTTCGATGCACGCCTTGCGACGCTCACGGCGGGCGAATTCGTCGGGAACGTGCTCGAGCGGGGGCTGCGCACGCGCTGGCTGCTCGTGGGCGAGGATTTCCGTTTCGGCAAGGGACGGCAAGGCGACCTCGCGTTCCTGCGTACGGCGACGCGACATTTTAGCGTCGAGGCGATGCGCACGGTTGCCGTCGAGGGCGAGCGCGCGTCGAGCACGGCGGTGCGCACGGCGCTCGCCGCGGGCGACCTCGCGCACGCGGCGGCACTGCTCGGGCGCAACTACGCGATCACCGGTCACGTCGCGCACGGCGACAAGCTCGGTCGCAACCTCGGCTTTCCCACCGCGAACATCGTGTTGCGGCACCCGCCGGCGCTGACCGGCATCTATGCGGTGCGCGTGCACGGCCTGCACGGCGGGCCGCGCAGCGGCGTGGCGAGCGTGGGCGTGCGGCCCACCGTCAAAACCGATGGCAAGCCGATCGCCGAAGTGTTCGTGTTCGACTTCGACGAGACGATCTACGGCCGGCGCATCACGCTCGAGTTCCTGCACAAGCTGCGCGACGAGGAGCGCTACGACGACCTCGCCACGCTCACGCGGCAGATCGGCCGCGACGTCGCTCAGGCGCGCGAGTTCTTCGCCGCGCATGCCCCTCGCACGAACCCTCTGCCCGCAAGCGGAGCGAGGGAGCGTGGCGGACGCGACTCAGGCGAGCGCATTCGCCCGTGATCGATTTCCCAGCATGAAACGGCCCCCACGCTCTCGACGTTCACTGCCCCCGAAGGGCGTGTGTCAGTGGCTTGGGGCGGCCCGGTGCCACTGACATGCCCGACGACACTCGCACCGACTACAAGCCGACGCTGAACCTGCCGGACACGCCGTTCCCGATGCGCGGCGACCTCGCACGCCGCGAGCCGGGCTGGGTCGACACGTGGCGGCGCAATCGCGTCTACGAGGCGATTCGCGCGGCGGCGCGCGGGCGGCCGCGCTTCATTCTGCACGACGGTCCGCCGTACGCGAACGGCGACATCCACATCGGCCACGCGGTCAACAAGATCCTGAAGGACGTGATCGTGAAGAGCCGCACGCTCGCGGGCTTCGACGCACCCTACGTGCCGGGCTGGGACTGCCACGGCATGCCGATCGAGGTGCAGATCGAGAAGACGCACGGCAAGAACCTGTCGACGGCGGAAACGCAGCGGCTGTGCCGCGCGTACGCCACCGAGCAGATCGAGCGCCAGAAGAAGGATTTCGAGCGCCTCGGCGTGATCGCCGATTGGGATCACCCCTATACGACGATGAACTTCCGCAACGAGGCGGACGAGATCCGCACGCTCGGAAAGCTTCTCGCCAAAGGTTACCTCTACCGGGGCTTGAAACCGGTCAACTGGTGCTTCGACTGCCACAGCGCGCTTGCCGAAGCCGAGGTCGAGTACGAGGATCGCGTCGACAGCGCGATCGACGTGGGCTTTCCGATGCGCGACGCGGCGGAGCGTGCGCGGCTCGCGCACGCGTTCGGTCTCGCGGTCGCACCCGATGGTCCCGTGTACGCGGTGATCTGGACGACGACACCGTGGACGATTCCCGCGAACCAGGCGCTCAACGTCCATCCCGACGTCGATTACGCGCTCGTGCAGACGCCGCGCGGGCATCTGCTGCTCGCGACGGATCTCGTCGGCGCCTGCCTCGTGCGCTACGGACTGACGGGCAAGGTCCTGGCAACGGCGCGCGGTCGCGTGCTCGACCGCATCGCGTTCGCGCATCCGCTCTACGACCGGGCTTCGCCGATCTACCTGGGCGATTTCGTGACGCTCGAGCAGGGCACCGGCATCGTGCACAGCTCGCCAGCGTACGGCGTCGACGACTTCGTGTCCTGTCGCCGTTACGGCATGAAGGACGACGAGATCCTGAACCCGGTGCAGGGGAACGGCCGCTACGCCGCCGATTTTCCGCTGTTCGGCGGCTTGTCGATCTGGGACGCGAACCCGAAGATCGTGGCGAAGCTCGACGAAGCGGGTGCGCTGTTCCACGCCGAGAAGTTGACGCACAGCTACATGCACTGCTGGCGTCACAAGACGCCGATCATCTATCGCGCGACGACGCAGTGGTTCGCCGGCATGGACGACGTGCCGGGCTTTCGCGGCAACAAGCCGGCTGAAACGCTGCGCGCCACGGCGCTGCGCGGCATCGAAGCGACGCAGTTCTTCCCCGCGTGGGGCAAGGCGCGCCTCTACGGCATGATCGCGAACCGCCCGGACTGGACGCTGTCGCGGCAGCGGCAATGGGGCGTGCCGCTGCCCTTCTTCGTCGACCGCGAAACCGAGGAGCTGCATCCGGATACGCTGGAATTGCTCGAGCTCGCGGCGACCAGGGTCGAGGCGGGCGGCATCGAGACGTGGTTCGAGGCGACGAGCGAGGACTTCGGCGTCGACGAAGTGCGCTATCGCAAGCTCACCGACACGCTGGACGTGTGGTTCGATTCCGGCAGCACGCACCAGACGGTGATGGGCGGCCCCGAGGGCCTGCGCACCGAGGCGGGCTCGCATCCGCTGCAAACCGGGTTCCCCGCCGACCTGTACCTCGAAGGCTCGGATCAGCATCGCGGCTGGTTCCATTCGTCGCTGCTGACGTCGTGCATGCTGAACGGCGTGCCGCCGTACAAGGCGCTGCTGAC
>Ga0310811_10013412_pt1 | contig 10678 bp, 9 predicted proteins | sample YCmetagenome_FD_207642 | JGI IMG/M metagenome (GOLD analysis project Ga0310811, IMG submission 207642) | Soil microbial communities from experimental microcosm in Duke University, North Carolina, United States - YC | ecosystem: Engineered > Artificial ecosystem > Soil microcosm > Unclassified ...
AGCACAGAATGCCGTCCCCGTTCTGCATACCCTTGTAGTCACCGATGACGGCAGGCAAGACGAACTCGTCCGTCACGTCGTGAGCGTAGGCGTCCTTCATCACCTGTACCGGATCGTCGAAATGGGTACCCTCGGCTTCGGCAAGCGCAGCGTAGGCCTTGCCGACCCGGTCCCACCGCTTGTCGCGATCCATGGCGTAGTAGCGACCGATGACGGTGCCGATCTTCACGGTGTCAGGCAGCGCCGCATGCAGTTGTGTGATGAAATCGGCGGCCGCGCGCGGAGCTGTATCGCGACCATCGGTGAATGCGTGGACGACGGTGCGGATGCCGGCACCGTGCAAAATCTTCGCCAATGCGACCGCGTGGTCCTGGTGCGAATGCACGCCCCCGTCGGACACTAGCCCCATCAGGTGGCACGTGCCGCCCGACGCCTTCAACTTGCCAATCAGCTCCAGCAGGGCCGCTGCCTTGGCGATGCTGCCGTCCTGGCAGGCACGCGTGATGCGCGGCAGTTCCTGCATCACGACGCGGCCGGCGCCGATGTTCAGATGCCCGACCTCTGAATTCCCCATCTGCCCATCCGGGAGGCCGACATCCTCGCCCGACGTGCGCAGGAAGGCGTGCGGGCAGCTTCCCCACAGCCGGTCGAAATTGGGCTTGCGCGCCTGGCGGACGGCGTTGTCAGCGGCTTCCTCGCGCCAGCCGAAACCGTCGAGGATCACGAGCATTACCGGCCGAATCGCCTGCGCCATGGAGCAACTCCTCCTGCCAGCCGAGGCCCTGTAGCGCCCGGCCTGATGTCAAACAAGGGCAGTTCACGATGATGTCCTTTGCCATTGGCAAGGCAACGGACGCAGCGTGATCCCGTCAACCAAAAAAGGAGCGGAACAATGGCAGTCAAGGCCAAGCCCGATGGCTATCATTCGATCACGCCATACCTGGTGGTGGATGGTGCCGCTCATCTGATCGATTTCCTGGTCCAGGCGTTCGGCGCAAAGGAGGTCGAGCGCCTTGCCGCGCCCGATAACCGCGTTGGCCACGCAGAGCTGCGGATCGGGGATTCGGTGGTGATGCTGGGCGATGCGCGGCCCGAGCATCCGGCCATGCAGGCGATGCTCTACCTCTATGTGGATGATGTGGATGCGACCTATCAGGTCGCGCTGGCGTCTGGCGCCGAGACGGTGCAGCCGCCGCAGGATCATTTCTATGGCGATCGCAGCGGGGGTGTGAAGGATCCATGCGGGAACGTGTGGTACATCGCGACCCATATCGAGGATGTTTCACCATCGGAACTGAAGCGTCGAGCGCAGCAGGCGATGCACGGGCGCGCGGCGTAGCGTTACTCACGATGGGCTAATGCAAGCCCAATCCCCGCACCGATCAGGAAGCCGCCGGAGAGCCGGTTGCGCAACGTACCCCGAATGGCGAGCAGGCCGCGCAGCCGTCCCGCCAGCAGGGCCCACACGCTGTCCAGTCCTGCCGCGATAACGAAGAACGTCACCGAAAGCACCAGGACCTGCGGCGCGAACGGAGCCTCGGCCGACAGGAACTGCGGGAAGAAGGCGCCGTAGAACAGCAGCGTCTTCGGGTTGGTGAGCGAGATCAGGAAGCCGCGCAGTGCAATGACGCGCACCGAGCGCGGCTGTGGCTGCATGCGTGTCAGATCGACCGGCGGCGCGCACCATTGGCGGATGCCAAGCCAGAGCAGATACGCGACACCGATCCACCGCACCCATTCGAACCAGCTCGCCAGCATGCCCAGCGTGGCACTCAGACCAAGCACGGTCAGTGCCAGCTGCACGACGATCGCGGACGACGTACCGACCACCGTAAGCAACCCGTACCGTGTGCCATGTGCGATCGAGTTCGCCATGATCAGCGAGACATTTGGTCCCGGGATCAGGATCAGGATGGTCGATGCCAGGACGAAGCCAAAGTAGAGATCCAGGTGCATGTCCGTATCCTTCGCTCAGCGGCAGCATGCGACACGGACGAGCACCTGGACAATATGAGCGCTATGCCGCCCGATACTTCTCCACTACCTTCTCGTCGAACTTCAGCCCCAGCCCGTGCTTCTCCGACAGCACCAGCTGACCCTTCTCGATCGCCGGCGTCTCCTCATACAGCTTCAGCATCCACGGCATGTATTCCACTGTCAGCCCATTCGGGATGGCGGCAATCAGCTGCACATGCATCTCCGGCACCACGTGGCTCACCACCGGCAGGTTGAACGCCTGCGCCATGCCGGCGACCTTCATCCACGCCGTGATCCCGCCAACCCGCGCCAGGTCGATCATCACATAATCCACCGAGCCCGCCTCGATCATGTGCCGGAACGGCACGATCCCCCACACATACTCGCCACCCGCGATCGGCGTAGACAAAGCGGCATTGACCCGCGCGATCCCCTCATAGTCGTCGCAGGTCGTGACATCCTCCAGCCAGAACAGCCCCACATCGGCAACGCGATGCCCGATATCGATCGCCTGCTCGACGCGCCAGCGCTGGTTGATGTCGCACATCAGCTTGATGTCCGGCCCGATCGCATCGCGCACCACGCGCACGCGGCGCACTTCCTCGGCGGGCGACGGATTGCCCGGCAGCGCCATCTGCGTCTTCATCTCGACGAAGCCCTTGTCCACCAGCCGCCGCGCGGCCGTCGCTGCCTGCTGATCGGTCAGCCCCCGCCGCAACGAACCCGACGCATAGGTCGGCACGCGATCCCGCGCCCCACCCAGCAGCTTCCACAGCGGCATCTCCAGCGCCTTGCCCTTGATGTCCCACAGCGCGACGTCGATCGGCGCCTGGGCCAGCGTGTAGATACCGGAGCCGCAGTTATCCCCCGCCGCGGCACCCATCTTGCGCAGCAGCGCCTCGATTCGCAGCGGATCCTCGCCGACCAACAGGGCACCAAGCTCGTCGATCGCGGTGCGCAACGTGCCGGTCAGAGCGCCGCCGTACAGCGTAACGCCAATCCCTTCCAGACCGTTATCGGTTTGGATGCGGACGATGACGATCGGGCGCAGCCGGCCGGCTTCCTCCGGCATATCGGCCAGCGGATCGTCCTCCGGGATGCGCAGGATGTTGCTGACGACTTTGGTGATCTTCATGACGGCTCCTCCGCGAGTTGCCGCGGAGCATAACGGCCGTCAGGTCATGCGCAAGCCGCCGTGCCGCCGAAGCTATGTCAGCGCAACGCGCTACCTATTGTCCGTTCCGCTGCCGCGTCACCGCCCAGACGGTGATATCCCACGCGTTCCTGATACCCGCGATCAGCAGCAGCACGATCGCGCCTGTCAGCACCAATTCGGCATGTTCGACCTGCAGCGCTTCCGCGACGCCGGCTCCACTCAGCGTGAGATATCCAACGATCGGCAGCCCGGCGTACCAGATCCGATCGTCCCAATCGATGTGTTTCGCCAGGCCGTCGCGCACCGAATCGAGCACCACAATTCCGCAATAGATCATCCCGATGCAGCCGATCGCGGCGACCAGGCATCCGAACACCAGGACACCGGGCAGTGGCGCCAGGACGAACAGCGAGACACAGAGGACAGTGCTGAAATGCACCACGGTGGCCGACAGGAAAACGCGCAGCGCGGCGCGGCGACTCCAGTTGGTCGAACCCACCGAGGCCGCGACAAACATCAGGCCTACCAGAGTGGCACCGGCCGTGCCCGCCAGGGTATAGAACTCGTGCCACTCGCGCATACCTACCTGCTATGCTCCCCCTCAGCTGCGCCCACTCGAGCCAATCCCGAAGGAACCCGCGATGCCCTTCAAAGTTGAAGTCGGTCCTCCGCAGATCGCCATCCATCACGCACAGACGGTGCTTATCACCGATACCGACGGGCAGGTGAAATGGCCCTCGGAAAAGGGGCTCTATTTCCTCGACACGCGGGTGGTCTCCGCCTGGGCGATCTACGCCAATGGTGAGCTGTGGGACCTGCTGAATGGCGGCGCGGTCACCGGCGATACGGCTCGCATCCACCTCACCAACCGCAGCTTCCCCACCGAGGACGGCGCAGTCCCCGCCCAAACCTTGGGTTTCGTCATCGGCCGCCGCCTGACCGGCGGGATGCACGAGGACCTGGACATCACCAATCACGGCCGCAAGCACATCCGCTTCAACCTTGAAATCGCCATCCGCTCTGACTTCGCCGATGTGTTCGAAGTCAAGCAGCACCGCATCGTCCGGCGCGGACGGATCAGCACCGAATGGTCAGAGAGCCATCAGCGCCTCAGCACTGTCTATCGCAACCAGGACTTCGTCCGCGGCGTCCATATCGGCACGCGCAACAGCGATCAGCGTGCTGCCTACGCCAACGGACGCCTGAGTTTCGAGGTCAGTCTCGATCCCGGCGCCACCTGGCATTGCTGTCTGATCTACGACCTGATCGACGGGAACCGCCATTTCCACGCGCCGCATGAATGCACGCATGAAGCGCGGCACCAGACCGAATGGCAGGACGCGGTGCTGAAGATCCGCACCTCGAATGAAGAATTCTACCGGGCCTACCATCAGGCGATCGAGGACATGTCGGCCCTGCGTCTGCCGATCGCCGGAACGGATCACATGGTCTTCGTCCCGGCCGCAGGCCTGCCGTGGTTCATGGCGCCGTTCGGCCGCGACAGTCTGATCGTGTCGCTCCAGAACATGATCATCTACCCCGAGTTTGCGCGCGGCGCGCTCGATGTTCTTGGGCGCTGGCAGGCCAAGGAACGTGACGACTATCGCGACGCCGAACCCGGCAAGATCATGCACGAACTGCGCTATGGCGAACTCGCGCATTTCAAGCTGATCCCGCACACGCCGTATTACGGTACAGCCGATGCGACCATGCTCTATCTGATCACACTGCATGCGGCATGGCGCGCAACCGGCGATCAGGGAATCCTGGAGAGCTATCTGGAAACGGCGGAAGGCTGCCTGCGCTGGATCGACGAATGGGGCGACCGCGATGGCGATGGGTTCCAGGAGTATCAGACCCGCTCGCCCGTCGGCTACGAGAACATGGCGTGGAAGGACTCCGGCGATTCGATGATCAACGTCGATGGCACGCCGGTGAAGGGTCCGAAGGCGCTGTGTGAATTGCAAGGTTATGTCTACGACGCCTGGCTGCGCATGGCGGAGGTCTATGACGAGTTGCAGCGACCCGCTCGCGCCGCCGAGTTGCGCGCCAAGGCCGCTGCACTGTTCAAGCAATTCAACGACGTGTTCTGGAACGAGGAAGAAGGCTACTACGCCTACATGCTCGACGGCGAAAAGCGCAAGGTGCTGAGCGTCGCTTCCAATCCGGGACATCTCCTGTGGTCAGGCATCGTACCTCCCGATCGCGCGGCACGCGTCGTGGCGCGGCTGATGGCGCCCGACATGAACTCGGGATGGGGCATTCGCACGCTGTCGGCACTGCACCCGGCATTCAATCCGTATTCGTACCAGAATGGTTCGGTCTGGCCGCACGACAACAGCCTGATCGCGCTCGGCTTCAAGCGCTATGGCTATGCCGCCGAAGCGGGCCAGATCGCGCGCGATATCTCCCGCGCCGCGGGCCATTTCCTGGTGAATCAGTTGCCTGAACTCTATTCGGGCGTGCAACGCGGTAACTCCGAATTCCCCGTGCAATATCTCGGAGCGAACGTGCCGCAGGCCTGGGCAGCCGGCTCGGTGTTCGCGCTCCTTCAGGCAATCCTTGGCCTCTCGCTCGATGCGCCGCGCAGGAAGATCTTCGTCGATCCGGTCTTGCCGCATTGGCTGCCGGATATCACGCTCTCCGATCTGCGGCTCGGCCGCGGCAGATACGACATCCGTTTCTGGAGAGAGGATGAGGTGACACACTTCGAGGTGCTGCGTGGCGACGCACGCCACGTGGAGCAGCGCGCATTCAATCCGGTGGGCTGACCCGATGCCATATATGCGGACCGCCGACGCCGTGGTGGAAACGCTGATCCACCATGGGATCGACACGCTCTATGCATTGCCAGGCGTGCACAATGACCACCTGTTCGACGCAGCGTTCCGCGCGCAAGATCGTATCCGCGTGCTGCATCCCCGCCACGAGCAGACCGCCGCCTACATGGCGCTCGGCGCAGCCCTGGTCACAGGCAAGCCGCAGGCCTTCGCAGTGGTACCCGGGCCTGGCATCCTGAATGCCTCCGCCGCGTTGCTGACTGCGTACGGCATGAACGCGCCGGTGATCGCAATCGCCGGACAGATCCCGTCCTTCGCCATAGATCGTGGCTACGGACATCTCCACGAAATCCATGACCAGATCGGTCTGCTGCGCCACATCACCAAGCACGCCGCTCGGATCACCGCGCCGCACGAAGCGCCTGGCCAGGTCTCAGATGCGATACGCGCGGCGACCAGCGGGCGGCCCGGGCCGGTGGCGCTCGAATGCGCGATCGATACCTGGGCTGTCACGGGGGAAGTGGCATTCCCGCAGGTCGTCCCGCCGGCGCTGCCGCCTGTCGATACAGAAGCAGTGACGCGGGCGGCAAAGATTCTCGCCCAGGCGGAGCGTCCGCTGATCGTTGTGGGCGCGGGCGCGTTGGACGCATGCGCCGAGGTCCAGGCTGTCGCCGAAGCCTTGCAGGCCCCCGTGTCCTCGTTCCGGCGCGGGCGCGGCGTCATTCCAACCACCCACCCGCTCGCGGTGTCGTTCACCGAAGGCCACACACTCTGGAAGAATGCCGATGCGGTGCTCGCCATCGGCACGCGCCTCTATTGGCAACAGAGCATCTGGGGCGTTGATGACAATCTGCCGATCGTGCGCCTGGATATCGACGCCGAGGAGATCAACCGCTTCCGTCGTCCCGCCTGCGCCCTGGTAGGCGACGCGGCGACCGTGCTGCGCGCTCTGATCGCCGCGCTCCCCGCGCACACCCACCGGAGCCGACGCGATGCGGAACTCGCTGCCGTCCGCCAGGCATTCAGCGATCGGCTCGCGCGGCAGGAACCGCCCATCAGCTTCCTGCGTGCCATCCGCGCCGCGCTGCCGGACAATGGTATCTACGTCGAGGAAGTCACCCAGATCGGCTTTGCCAGCCGCCTCGCGTTTCCGGTTCATGCGCCGCGCACGTTCCTGTCACCCGGGTATCAGGACACGCTCGGCTGGGGCTACGGTACCGCACTCGGCGCGCAGGCCGCATCGCCGGGACGCAAGGTGGTATTGGCGACCGGCGACGGTGGTTTCATGTTCCAGGGTGCCGAGCTGGCCACCGCCATGCGCCACAAACTGCCCGTCGTCGTCGTGGTGTTCGACGACGGCGCATTCGGCAACGTGCGCCGCATCCAGGAGCAGCAATATGGCAATCGCCTGATCGCCTGCGACCTAACCAACCCGGACTTCGTGAAATTCGCCGAGAGCTTCGGCATGGCGGCATTCCGCGCAGGCTCACCCGACGATCTGGAAAAAGCGCTGCGCCAGGCCTTCGCACTCAATGCGCCGGCACTGGTGCACGTCCCTGTCGGACCGATGCCCAGCCCGTGGGACATGATCCTGCTGCCCCGCGTGCGCGGCTTCGCCGATGCATGGCGCCCCGCGCTGCCATAGGCGCGCCTTCAACGAGGACCACACGATCTTCCGATCGTCGTATCTACGTTTCCTCTCCCAGCGCGTGCCGCTTCAGCTCCTTCAGCCGCTGGTCACCGCCAGGCGTCTTCGGATCGAGTTCCATCACCTTCTGCCAGGCCTCATAGGCGCCCATCCAGTTCTTCTGTGCCTCGGCGATTTCGCTCAGTGTCTGGAAGGCGGCGAAGCTCCGTGGTTCGTGCTGCAAAGCAGCCTGGATGTCACCGATGGCACCCTGGCTGTCGCCGGCTGTAAAGCGTGCAATGGCGCGCTGGTGGTAAGCCTCGGCCAGGTTCGGGTCGAGCGCGATCGCGTCAGAAAAATCCTCGATCGCATCGCTCGTCGCATCGGCCTTCATCTCACGCAGGCCGCGACTCATCAGCAGCGTCACCGCCGGCGTGCCCGAGTTCAGCCAGATCTGCTTGATCTGCATCTCCAGCGGTGCGGCAACCTCTTCATTCGGCGCTGTCCGCAACGCACCAAGCAGCCGGTCCAGCGTCGCTTTCCGGTCGTTTGCCGGCTGCGCCACTGCCGGCACTGCGGCAACCAGCAGGCAAGCAATCAGTGCAGGACGCATCATGCATCCTCCGCCATATCAGCAAGGGCGGCCGGTCGTGGCCCGCCTGCCATCCAGTCCAGCAATTCCACCGTGTGCACAATGGGCGTCCCGTCGCCGGCCAGCTGCGTGATGCAGCCGATATTGCCAGCGGCGATCACGTCCGCACCGGTGGCGCGCAGATTGCCAAGCTTGCGTGCGCGGAGCCGCGTTGCGATCTCGGGTTGCAGCATGTTGTAAGTGCCGGCCGAACCGCAGCAAATATGAGCCTCGGCAGGCTCCACCACGGTGAAGCCGGCGCGTTGCAGCAGAGCTTTCGGTTCCGTCGTCACTTGTTGCCCATGCTGCAGGCTGCACGCGGAATGATACGCCACGGTCAGGCGATGGCCCGGCCGTGTCGGCGCATAACCGATCCGTGTGAGGTACTCACTGATGTCGCACGCGAGGCCCGATACGGTCTCGGCCTGGCCGCGCCAGGGCTCCGGCTCGGAGCGGAACATGAAGCCGTAATCCTTCACGGTCGTACCACAACCCGAGGCGTTGACGATGATGGCGTCGAGACCTTCGCCGGCAATCTCGTTGTGCCACGCTGCAATGTTCGCACGGGCGCTGGCCATGGCATCTGCATGACGACCCATATGGTGCGTAAGAGAGCCGCAGCAACCGGCGCCCGGCGGCACCACAACCTCGACACCCAGCCTGGTCAGCAGCCGGATCGTCGCGTCATTGATCTGTGGTGCCAGCACCTGCTGCGCGCAACCCGCGAGCAGCACCACGCGTCCCCGGCGTTCGGCCTGCGCGCGATGCACCCGCGGTCCGGCAAGCGCGCTTGGCGCAGCCACCCGGGCAGGCGCCAGATCGAGCATGGCGCGCAGGCGCCGCTCCGGGATCAGCCTGCCGAATGGCCGCGCCAGCCGCGCCGCGATCAATGCAAGACGGAACAGCGCCGGTCGCGGCAGAACCGTCGCCAGCATCGCGCGCAGAACGCGGTCGAACAGCGGACGACGATAGGTCTGCTCGATATAGCTCCGCGCATGATCGACCAGGTGCATGTAGTGCACGCCGGATGGGCACGTGGTCATGCAGGACAGGCACGACAGGCAACGATCGATGTGAGTCACAACATCGGGCGTTGCCGGACGGTTGGCCTCCAGCATGTCCTTGATCAGGTAGATACGCCCGCGGGGGCTGTCGAGTTCGTCACCCAGCAGCAGGAAGGTCGGACACGTCGCGGTGCAGAAACCGCAATGTACACAGGTCCGCAGCACCTGATTCGATGAGGCGGTGTCCGGGTCACGCAACTGCTCCGCCGTGAAGTTGGTCTGCATGGGTCAGTTCCTGGGTGGCGGCAGGTTGCGATGCAGGACCAGCGTCAGCCCCAACAAGGCCACGGCCAGCACAAGGTAAACAATGGATCCGCCCGGATAGAACACATCGGCCAGTGACAGAGCGATCGCCGTCACCATCAGGAGAAAATGCAGATTGAAGATGCGTCGATCAGGATTGATGCGGTAATACTGGAACAGCAGGATCACAAAGCTTGCCAGGCTGAACGGCGCGATCGCGTAATTGGATATATGGAATCGCATCTACAGCCCCGCATACATGCGGCCGGGATTGAGGATCGCATGCGGATCCAGCGCCATCTTCACCCGTCGCGTGATCCTTGCCAGCACCTCCTGCTCCGGCGGCAGCACATCGACCGCAACACGCAGAGGTTCCGGTGCGCGCATCAGCGTCCATGTGCCGCCGGCCAGTTTCGCCGCGGTCTCTACAGTCTGATGCGCCTCGGCCGTCGGCGGACCCGCGAGCCAGACCAGGCCGCCACCCCAATCGAGATAGCCTCGCATGCCGACGCCCTCCGCCAATGTCCGCAACACCGCCGGCCCAGCCGATGGGCGCACCGACACGCGCCAGACTGCATCATCGTGTTCGGTCGGCAGCGCCGCCATTGTGCGCAATTCTCGCCATACCTGGCGCGATGCCGCGTCATCCAGGATGTCCGTCTCAGCATGGCCAAGGTCATCGCGCAGCCGGCCGGTCCGGTAGCCGACAGACGCGGCGAAGTCCTCGATGCGGATCAACGCGACGGAGCCCGCGAATGGCCCGATCCGTGCCGCGGCCTCGCGCGGCAACCACACGGCACCCGACACGCTGTAAGGCGAACCCAGCGCCGCCGACAATTTCGCAACACCCGCCGTGGCGTCCAGATTGTGCAGCACCAACGTGCCCACCATTTCCGGCGCAGGCAGGACCTTCAGCGTGACCTCGGTGATCACGCCGAGCGTGCCGTGGCTGCCGGCCAGCAGCTTGCACAGATCAAGCCCGGTGACGTTCTTCAGCACCCGCCCGCCCGATCGGATCACCTGGCCGGCGCCGGTGACCGCGCGTATGCCCAGCAGGTGGTCGCGCATCGCGCCCCAGGCGACCCGCCGCGGCCCCGACAGATTGGTCGCGATCACCCCGCCGATGGTCTGCGGTTCCTTCGCGCCAGTCACCGACGCAAGATCCGACGGTTCAGCGATGATGTGCTGGCCATGCTCGGC
>Ga0310811_10013413_pt1 | contig 10678 bp, 10 predicted proteins | sample YCmetagenome_FD_207642 | JGI IMG/M metagenome (GOLD analysis project Ga0310811, IMG submission 207642) | Soil microbial communities from experimental microcosm in Duke University, North Carolina, United States - YC | ecosystem: Engineered > Artificial ecosystem > Soil microcosm > Unclassified ...
TGACGCCATTGCCAGGCTCGGAAGATCATCAGAATCTCTGGACGAAGGGCATCGCGATGGATGCCGACCTCAATCGGTACGACCTGGAACATGTCTGCACCAGCCATCCGCGGATGAGCCAGCAGGAGTGGGAGCGTATCTACCAGGAGGCGTGGACGCTTTACTATACGCCCGACCATATGAAGACGCTGCTCAAGCGTGCCGCGGCGACCGGTGTGCCGATGGGCAGCCTGTCGACGCTGCTGTTCCTGTTCGCGACGACCATGCAGCTCGAACGGGTGCACCCGTTGCAAGGGGGTATCCTTCGACTGAAGCACCCATCGGAATTGCGGCCTGGACTGGCACGTCCGCCCGCCTGGCTGTTCTGGCTGCGCTTCGTGGTCAGCTCGACCGTGAAGTATGCGCGCGTTGTCGCAATCTATCTGCGCGTCATGCACTGGCGCCGTACGGCTGAGCGTGATCCCGCGGCGCATGCCTACATGGATCAGGCATTGACTCCCGTCACCGAGGACGAGGAGGACGCGCTCGACCTGCTGACGAAAACCGCTGGTGCCGTGGCCTCGGTCGCGCGCGCCAGACGAGTCGCGGGTCGGCCCGCGCCGTTGGCCGTGGCGGAGTGATCAAGTCGCCGTCGCGGTAGGACAGCGGCGACTCGCGGCATCGCCATGCTAGCATCCCGGTATGTCCCCACACCGCATCGGCGTCGACCTCGGCGGCACAAAGACCGAGATCATCGTCCTCGCGCCTGACGGCACGGAGCGTCTAAGGCACCGCATCGACACGCCCCCTGGCTACCAGGCGTCCCTGGAAGCGATCGCCGCCCTTGTCCGCGCCACTGAATCGCAGCTTGGCATCACCGCGACCGTTGGCGTCGGCATCCCTGGCGTCATCAGCCCCGCCACCGGCCTGGTGAAGAATGCCAACTCCGTCGCCCTGAACGGGCATCCCCTGGATCGTGACCTCGCGGCTCTGCTTAACCGCGACGTCCGAGTCGAGAACGATGCCAATTGCTTCGCGCTTTCGGAGGCGGTCGATGGTGCCGGCGCCGGCCATGCCACCGTGTTTGGCGTCATCCTGGGCACCGGCTGCGGTGGCGGCATCGTGGTGGACGGCAAGGTGCTGCGAGGCCGCAACCACGTCACCGGTGAATGGGGCCACAACCCGCTGCCTTGGCCGCAGCTCGACGAGATCCCCGGCCCGCACTGCTGGTGTGGCCATTGGGGGTGCCTGGAGACCTGGGTCGCCGGCCCGTCGCTCGCACGCGACTGCGACGGAGCCGGCGCGCACGATGCCTCACGCCTGCCCGCCCGTGCGGCATCCGGCGACGCCGGCGCGCGGGCTGCGCTCGATCGTCACGCCAGCCGACTCGCGCGTGGCCTGGCACAGGTGGTGAACCTGCTCGATCCGGATGTAATCGTGCTGGGCGGAGGGCTGTCCAACATGGATCACCTTTACGAAGAGCTGCCGCCGCTGGTCCGCCGCTACGTGTTCAGCGATGTCGTCCGGACGCCGATACTGCGCAATCGCCATGGCGACTCCTCCGGCGTGCGCGGCGCCGCGTGGCTGTGGCCTGCCGCCTAGGTCGATGGACGGCTTCTGCCGCGACTGTATGGCCGAAACCGACGCACCCCGCTGCCCGCGCTGCGACGGCACTCGCATTATCCGGCATTCCGAACTGTTCGCCCTGACGATCGCCCATATCGATTGCGACGCCTTCTACGCCAGCGTGGAAAAACGCGATCACCCGGAACTTGCCGCCAAGCCGGTGATCGTCGGAGGTGGCGTTCGCGGCGTTGTCACTGCCGCCTGCTACGTGGCACGCATGTATGGCGTGCGCAGCGCCATGCCCATGTTCAAGGCGCTGAAGGCCTGCCCTGATGCCGTGGTGATCCGCCCCGACTTCAGCAAATACGTCGCGGTCGGCCGGCAGATCCGCGCCATGATGACGAAGCTCACGCCGCTGCTCCAGCCACTCTCCATCGACGAGGCGGTGATGGACCTGGCCGGCACGCAGGCATTGCACAACGCCCCACCTGCCGTCGCGCTGGCACGGTTCGCGCGCGAGGTCGAGCAGAACGTGGGCGTCACCGTCTCCATTGGCCTTGCTCCGAACCGGCTGCTGGCGAAGATCGCCGCAGGGCGCGACAAGCCACGCGGCTTCGCGGTGATCGGCACGCAGGAGGCCGTGGCGCTGCTGGCTCCGGAACCTGTGCGTCTGCTTCCAGGTGTCGGCGCCGTACAGGCGCGGCGCCTTGCATCCCAGGGCATCACTCTGCTCGGCCACCTCCAGGGGCTCAGCGACAAGGAGGCCCGACGCCGACTGGGCGACGAAGGCCCATCGCTCGCCGCGCGCGCCCGCGGCGAGGACACCCGCCTGGTCGATCCGTCACGCGAGACCAAGTCGATCAGCGCCGAGACCACCTTCGATACCGACCTCACCCGCCCAGCCGAGCTTGAGGCGCATCTCTGGCGCCTGACGGAAAAGCTGGCCCGCCGCCTGAAGGAAAACGAGCTTTCCGCCGGCGGCGTGGTGCTGAAGCTGAAGACCACCGACTTCGCCATCCGCACCCGACATGCGCGCCTAGCCGGCGCGACCGTGCTGCCGGATCGCCTGTTCGAGTTGGCACGCTCGCTGCTGCTTCGCGAGGCAACCGGCACAGCGTTCCGCCTGATCGGCATCGGGGCCAACCCGCTATTGCCGCTGGCGGACGCCGATCACGGTGACCTCGCGGATACCGAGACTCCGCGCCGCGCGGCCACCCAGGCGGCCATTGACGCACTGCGCCAGCGCTTCGGCGACGCCGCCATCGCCCGCGGTCGCGGATGGGCCGCCCGGCGGTAGTCCGCTACATCGGCGGCACCATCCCGTCCTTGCCAACGGTAATGCGCTTCGCCGTCACCTCGCCATCGCCGGCGCGCGTGCCGAACAGGATGATGTGAGCTCCCGGGACCAGCATGGTGCGGGAGCCAGGCTCATAGGTCACCACCGGCGTGTTCGGCGGCACCACAATGGTGGTCTCGCCGCCCTGGTAGGTTACCTTCAGCGTGCGGTCGGTCGAGCCGGTCACCGCGCCAACGGTTCCATTGGTCATTGTGCTCTGCGGTTGAAGGTCGAACGGCCGATGGCCCTCACCCGTGCCCCGCATGCTCTCGGGGAAAACATGCACCTCCAGCGCGCGCTCGGTGCCGTCTGGCTGCGGCAGGGCGGCGGAGCCGATGAACGACCCCGGCTTGATGTCCTGGAGCTTCACCGGTGAGAGTTCGGTGACGACAATATCGGGAGCCACCACCACGGTGACCTTGTCGCCGGCCCGTGTAGTCAGGGCCATGCTGTTGCCGTTTACAGCATCGATGGTGGCCCGCAAACGCGCCGGTGACTGCGCGTGAGCCGCCGCACTTCCCGCGACGATGCCCGCCAGTACCCAGATCAGGCTTCGATTAATCGATCGGACCCGCATGCTCCTCCCCTTCCGCTATGCCAGCCCGGATGTGGGTAGGATCTGACAAAGCGGAAGTCTGTGCCAACCAGGTATCAGCGGGTGTGCCATGCCACGAAGCCGGGTGTGACCGAGGGCGTTGCAGGCTGTCCTGGCGCATGGCGCTCCAGCCTGACTACGGGCGAGAGCAGCACGATAAGGGCTTGCGCGAGAAAGCCGAAGGCCGCTGCGACAAGGCAGAGTTCGGGTCCCAACGACCCGCCGATCAAGGCACCGATACCCGCGCCGATGGGACGTGCACCATACGCCAGCGCGGTGATCGACGACACGCGGCCCAGCAGATGCCCTGGCGTGACTGTCTGGCGCAGCGTCGTCGTGCTGATGACCCATACGATCGGGCCAGCACCCATGAGGAAGAAGCTCAGGCCTGCGAGCCAACCGGACGGGACAACGATCGTCAGCATCATCAACAGCGCGGCAATGAAGCCGGAGATGGGTCCGATTGCGATGACGGTGCCAAGTGCGAGCCATTGCATGATGCGTGGTGCGGCAAGCGCGCCAGCCACCATTCCGACGCCAAATGCAGCAAGCGTGAGACCGACAGTGGCAGCGGAGAGATGCAGGCGATGGATCGCGTAGGGCGCATAAATCGCCATGATGATGAACAGCGCGATGTTGAAGACGAACTGCGTCGCCAGGATTGGCCGCAGAAGCTGATGCCGGGCGACGAACCCCACGCCCTCGCGGAGATCGCGCCAGGAGTGTTGCGCCACGGTGCGCACGCGCGGCGGCTCGACGATACCGGCGAGCAGGACCACCGCGATCGCCGAGAGGATGGCCGCGAAACAGTATGCGGGCACGCCGCCCGCCCAGCCGACGATTGCTCCGCCAAGCGCGGGACCGGCGGCGAAGGCGGCGGTTCGTGCGAGCTCGATACGGCCATTGGCGATGGGCAGCGCCTGTTGCTGGACAAGCGAGGGCACGAGCGCGGGAGCGGTCACGCCGTAGGCGACCGTTCCGCAGGCTCCGATGAAGCCCAGGATTGCCAGCAGCGGCAATGTCAGCGACCCGAGCAGCATGAGTCCGATCACCGCCATGAGAGACAGGACCCGGAGAGCCTCCGCGCCAGCCAGCAACCGTGCGCGTGACATCCGGTCCACCAGCATGCCTGCGGGAATCGATGCCAGAAGAAACGGCAGCGTCTGCGCGGTCTGCAATGCGCCTGTCGCTGCTTCGCCTGCGCCGAACGCCAGGACGGCGACAATCGGTGTTGCGGCAACGCCGATCTGCTCGGCTGATTGGGCGGCCAGGTTCGACCACGCCAGCCGCCGGAACGCACCCGGCAGGTCGGGTTTGGAATGATGCGCCATGGAGGCTGTCCTCGCGATGCGCATCCACACTGGCACCGGCTTCCGAGGCCCGCCTCCCGGTCATTGCTCTCGCAATGACGGACGAATGGCGCGTGTTATGGCGACGGAGCCGACGTGACGATCACGCCGTCGCTGCTTCCTTCACGTCCAGCTCTTCGGTCATCCGATCGCGCATGATGAACTTCTGGATCTTGCCGGTGACCGTCATCGGGAACTCATCGACGAACCTAATATGCCGCGGCACCTTGTAGTGCGCGATCTGGTCGCGGCAGAACTCGCGCACCTCTTCGGCGCTCAGGGTCTCTCCGGCGCGGAGCTTGATCCAGGCGCAGATTTCTTCGCCGTAGCGTTCGTCCGGCACGCCGAACACCTGCACGTCCTGTATCTTCGGATGCCGATACAGGAATTCCTCGATCTCGCGGGGATACACATTTTCGCCGCCACGGATCACCATGTCCTTGATGCGGCCGACGATGTTGCAATACCCCTCGTCATCCATCGTCGCCAGATCGCCGGTATGCATCCAGCCCGCTGCGTCCACCGCCTGCGCTGTACGCTCCGCATCGTCCCAATAGCCGAGCATCACCGAATAGCCGCGGGTGCAGAACTCCCCGGGCGTGCCGCGCGGCACGATGCGGCCTTCGCTGTCGATGATCTTGACCTCAACGTGCGGATGGACACGCCCCACCGTTCCAACGCGGCGCTCCAACGGGTCGTCGATGGCGGTCTGCGTGCTGACCGGACTGGTCTCCGTCATGCCGTAGCCGATGGTCATCTCGCGCAGGTTCATCTTGTCGATGCACTGGCGCATCACCTCGATCGGGCAGGGTGAACCAGCCATCATACCCGTGCGCAGGCTTGTCAGATCGAAACTTGCGAACTCCGGGTGCTGGAGCTCGGCGATGAACATCGTGGGCACGCCGTAGAGTGAGGTGCATCGCTCATTCGCCACCGCCTGCAATGTGGCCAGCGGATCGAAGCCCTCGCCCGGCAGCACCATTGCCGCGCCGTGCGTGATGCAGGCGAGGTTGCCGATCACCATGCCGAAGCAGTGATACAGCGGGACCGGAATGCAGACCTTGTCCTGATCTGTGTAGGCCATCGCCTGGCCGAGGAAGTAGCCGTTGTTGAGGATGTTGTGGTGCGTCAGGGTCGCGCCCTTCGGCAGGCCTGTGGTGCCGGACGTGAACTGGATGTTGATCGGTTCATCGAATTGCAGGGTTCCCGCGAGCTCGGTCAGCCGCGCCCGCTCCGCCGTCCCGCCTTTTGTATAGACGCTATCGAACGGGATCATCCCTGGCTGCGTATCCTGGCCGATCTGTATCACCACGCGCAGCGTGGGCAGCTTCGCCGCATCCAGATGCCCCGGATTCGCGTGCCGTAGTTCCGGTGCCAGCGTGTTCAGCATTCCCACATAGTCGGACGTCTTGAATGCCGTCGCGGTGACCAGTGCGCGGCACCCTACCTTGTTGAGGGCGTATTCCAGTTCCGCCAGCCGGTATGCGGGGTTGATGTTCACCAGGATCAGGCCGGCTTTCGCGGTCGCGAACTGCGTCACCACCCACTCGGCATTGTTGGGTGACCAGATGCCGATGCGCTCGCCCGGCTTCAGCCCCAGCGCGATCAGTCCGGCGGCGAATGCATCAACCCGCTCGGACAGCTCACGGTAGGTCCATCGCACGTCCTGCTGGCAGGCGATAAGCGCCGGGCGATCACCGCAGCGCGCCACGGTACGGTCGAGACAGTTGCCGATCGTTTCACCGAGCAGGGCGACAGTGCAGGTGCCATGCGCGTAGCTGGGCGCGGCGGTAGGCATGAACGTGGCTCCCATGTTGATCCCCGGGTCAAGCCCGAGGACATGCCCCCGGGTTAAGCCCGAGGGCAGGTTCTCGCAAGATATTGGGCCGTTTCGCCCCCACATGGCCAGAGCCGATTGGCGGCGCTAGTCTGCCGCCCCCGCAGAAGGAGAGCCCGACATGGAAGACATCGTCATCGTCTCCGCCGCCCGCACCCCGGTGGGCAGTTTTTCAGGTGCGCTGGGTGCGCTGTCCGCGCACGAACTCGGCACCGTCGCGCTGCGGGCGGCCTTCGAGCGCGCCGGCGTTGATGCGTCGGACGTGGATGAGGTGATCCTGGGACATGTGCTTGCGGCGGGCGAAGGCCAGAACCCTGCGCGCCAGGCCGCCCGCGCCGCCGGCCTTCCTGATGCCAAGACAGCATTCGGCATCAACCAGGTGTGCGGCTCGGGCCTGCGCGCCGTTGCGCTTGGCGCGCAGCAGATCCGCACCGGCGAAAGCGCGGTTGTGGCCGCTGGCGGCATGGAGAGCATGAGCACCTCGCAGCATTCGGCCTATCTGCGCACCGGCCAGAAGATGGGCGGCGTCGAGTTCATCGATACGATGCTGAAGGACGGGCTGTGGGACGCGTTCCACGGCTACCACATGGGCAATACCGCGGAGAACGTTGCCTCCAAATACCAGATCACGCGCGAGCAGCAGGACCAGTTCGCGCTCGGCTCACAGCAGAAGGCGAGCGCCGCACAAAAGGCCGGCCGGTTCAAGGACGAGATCGCGCCTGTGACCGTGAAGACGCGCAAGGGCGAGACTGTTGTCGCCGACGACGAATACATTCGTCATGACACCAGCATGGAGACGATGGCGAAGCTCCGTCCTGCCTTCAGCAAGGAGGGCACCGTGACGGCGGGCAACGCCTCGGGCATCAACGATGGCGCCGCCGCCCTGGTGCTGATGAGCGCGACCGAGGCGGCCAAGCGTGGTCTGAAGCCGTTGGCGCGCATTGCCGCATTTGCGACCGCGGGTGTTGATCCGGCCGTGATGGGCACCGGACCCATCCCTGCGACCCGCAAGGCATTGGCCCGGGCCGGGTGGAAGGTGGACGACCTCGATCTGATCGAGGCCAACGAAGCGTTCGCGGCGCAGGCGCTGGCGGTGAACAAGGACCTGGGCTGGGACACCGACCGCGTCAACGTGAACGGCGGCGCGATCGCCATCGGCCATCCGATCGGCGCGTCCGGTGCACGGATCCTGACAACACTGCTGCACGAGATGCAGCGGCGCGATGTTCACAAAGGCCTGGCCACGCTGTGCATCGGCGGAGGCATGGGTGTCGCGATGTGCGTGGAGCGGTAGCGCTGCACCCAGGAGTGCGTGATTTTCGACAGGGGGCAGGGCAGCGCTGACGGCCCTCTAGGACGATGGTACCCGGCCTTTGACGGCATTGGCCCGCGCGCCAGTGGTGATTCGGCCATGCGCATCGACCGGCAACTTCGCCTGCACGCGCTGTCTCACTTGGGCGAGGGTGTCCGGCGGCAGCATGGACATCATGGCACGCGAACCGCCGGTGCCGATGCTCTTCGTCCAGAACTCGTGAAAGTTAGCGAAGGTTCGCTGCACGGTAATTTCCCGTGTTTCGATCGCCTGCAGACCAGCTCGCTGCCATGCATCACGCAACGCGTCCATACGCGAGACCGGGGCACTCGGAGGGGCAGGCGGCTCAAAGCCCATGGCGCGCACTTCCTCCCGGATCGGTTCGAATGGGAAGCCGCCACCTGTTATGTCCCAGGCATAAGCGGCGACCATGCCGCCGGGAGTGACCACGCGCACCATCTCAGCGACGCCCTTGTCGGGATCGGGCAGGAAGAAGATCACCAGCGCCATCACGGCCGCGTCGAACCGGTTCTCGGCGAATGGCAGCGCCATCGCATCGCCTTCCTGAAACGTTGCCCCATGCGCACCTGGCCGCTGGCGTGCGAAGGCGAGCTGCGCACTGGACGGATCGACTCCTTGCATATCATTGGGCGCAAAGCGCTGGACCAGCAGCTCGGTGAATGCGCCACTGCCGCATCCGACGTCGATCCAGCGCAAACCGGTCGCCGGCGCCAGCCAATCAAGGAAGACGTTGCCGGCGAGCAGGCTCCATCGACCCATGCCCTCTTCGTAAGCAGTCCCATCCTCAAAACGAATTTCCGGAATTGCCATGTGTCCCTACTGCTCCTTCTGCCGCAGATAATGCCGATGCGCCTTGGCACGGTTGCCGCAAGCGCTCATTGAGCACCAGCGACGGTTGCCGCCTTTGCTGGTGTCGAGGAACAACCAGCCGCACGCCGGATTGGCGCACTGACGTACGCAGGATAGCTGTGGCCCGACCAGAAGGTCGGCGGCCGACCATAGCACGGGTGCCAGCAGCGCTGTGATCCAAGGTTTGGGAGAGCCCACATCCCAGCCGTTGATGTGCACGCGCTGGCGCAGCGGTGCTTCCGCCAAAGCAGCATTCAATGCGCCCATGTCGTCCTCGGTCGGCGCGCGCCCGTTCGCCGCCGCGGCAAAGCAGCGATGGATGACCTCGCGCAGCTCGATTCCCCTTTCGTGCAGCGCTGCCGATCGCTCGAAGCGCTTCACCAGCGCGGCCGGCAAGTGCCCCGCCTTCGCCGCCCATCGCACCACATCATCGGCCGAATTCAACTCTTCGGTCGGCGCGGCGGTGCCGCGCCAATAACGCGTATTGGTAAACGTCAGGCAGAGATCGGCCGCGGGCGCGGGGATCACCTCGTCGGTCCGGTGGGGCATCGCGTCTAACCATATAGGAGGTTGACTCTTAACCGGCAAACTGGTTACGTACTAACTGCCAAACCGGTTAGAAGGAGAGAAACGCATGATCGCCCATGTCTCGATCGGCGCGCGCGATGTCGCCCGTGCTCGCAGCTTCTACGATGCGGCCCTGAAACCGCTCGGCTACACCTGCCTCAGTGCCGACGAAGGCTCGCTCGGCTATGGCGCGAAGGCGCCGGAATTCTGGGTGCTGCGTGCCGAGCATCCCGTGCCGCCCGACGATCACTCCGGCCTGCACTTCTGCTTTACCGCGCCGGACCGCGCCTCGGTCGATGCGTTTCACAAGGCTGCGCTGAAGACCGGCGGCAAGGACAACGGCAAGCCGGGACTTCGGGCTGATTACGGTCCGAACTACTACGCTGCCTTCGCGATCGACCCTGATGGCTATCGGATCGAAGCCTGGTGCGGCAAGAAAGCCTAACGACGTGCGCTGTCGGTTTCTCCCGCTGGTGCTAGGATCGCAGGGTCCAGGCGTCAGCAAGGGAGGAACCGATGGCACGTGTCGCATTCGTATCGGGCGGAACGAGAGGCATTGGCGCTGCCATCAGCGTCGCACTAAAGGAGCAGGGCCGTACCGTCGTCGCCAACTATGCCGGCAACGATGTCGCCGCCGCGGCATTCCATGAACAGACTGGCATCCGCACGGTGAAGTTCGATGTCTGCCAGTTCGACCAGTGCGAAATGGCGATCCTGCAGATCACCGAGGAAATCGGCCCGATCGAGGTCCTCGTCAACAATGCCGGAATCACCCGCGACGGCACGTTGCAGCGGATGTCGCGCGATATGTGGGACGCGGTGATCGATACGAATCTCGGCTCCTGCTTCAACCTGTGCAAGCTGACCTTCCCCGGCATGCGGGAGCGCAAATTCGGCCGCGTGGTCAATGTCGGCAGTATCAATGGCCAGGCCGGCCAGTACGGCCAGGTGAATTACGCTGCCGCCAAGTCAGGTATACACGGCTTCACCAAGGCGCTGGCACAGGAAGGTGCCCGTTTCGGCATCACCTGCAACGCCATCGCGCCAGGTTATGTGGACACCGACATGGTGCGCGCTGTCCCGCATGATGTCCTGGAAAAGATCATTGCGCGCATCCCCGTCGGCCGCCTTGGCCATGCCGTCGATATCGCGCGTGGCGTCGCATTCCTGACCGCGGATGAGGCAGAGTTCATCACCGGATCGACGCTGTCGATCAACGGTGGTCAACATATGTACTGATGATCGAGACGCCACGCCTGATCCTGCG